>Ga0163108_10000250_pt1 | contig 39986 bp, 26 predicted proteins | sample Fk1155metaG_FD_109644 | JGI IMG/M metagenome (GOLD analysis project Ga0163108, IMG submission 109644) | Marine microbial communities from the Central Pacific Ocean - Fk160115 155m metaG | ecosystem: Environmental > Aquatic > Marine > Oceanic > Photic zone | place: The Central Pacific Ocean...
GGAAGCTTTAATTCCTTGTGCAGTTTCTGGGCGAAGTAATAGGAGACGGCCGAGCAGGTTGCCGCGGAGGCGGGCGAGGACTGTTTCCATTGGGCAGTGACATCGGGAAGTGGCGTCTTGCTGTGTTGACGATCAGACCGAAAGATACGTAGCGTGGGAGCGTTGGCCGCCGCCGCGTCTTTTTTTCCGTCAAAGGTGGCGCTGAGTCGCCAGCCAAGATTTGATTGACCGGCACAGAGCCAGACTTCGCCTATCAGTACATCCTTGATCGTGATGCGGTTGGTTCCTTCGATTGTCAACGTGTGGGGGCCGCCATGAGCGGGCGTTTTCAGGAAGAGTTTCCAGGTGCCGTCGGACTGGGTTGTAACGCTTGCTCGACCTCCCCAGCTACCTGTGGCAGTAACCACTTCACCGGCCTCGGCCCAGCCCCAAACGGGGGCGGACGTCTGTTGTTGGAGTAGCATATGGTCGCTGAACAGTGATGGTAACTTGATGGCGGCCTGCAAGGGTGCACTGGCTGCAAGGTATGTTGCCAGCAGCAGCCAGGGGCGATTGGTTATTGTTCGCATGTTGAATATCCATCGAGGTGAGAGTGAGGCAAGTGTTGTGCCCGTGTTGACGCGACGAACAGGAAGTGTGGTAGCGTGAAGACGGGTCAAGGGGCTTGGTTCCAGTTCGGTGGATCGATGCCCTGCAGGTGCTTGAGGAAAAAGTCGCGGCGACGGCGATCACCGTGGCGTCCACCGTTTCCATGACCACCACCGGGTATCACGACCAGTTCAAAATCCTTCTTGGCCTTGATTAGCGCATCGGCCAGGCGGTAAGTCGATTCGGGGGGCACGTTTCGATCCAGTTCCCCGACGATAAGCATCAGCCTGCCGCGCAGACGATGGGCGTTATCAATGTTGGAGGAGGCCGCGTAATGGGGCCCCACGGGATATCCCATCCACTGTTCATTCCAAGAGGCCTTGTCCATGCGGTTGTCGTGGCAGCCACACGAGGAGACGGCCACCTTGTAGAAATCTGGGTGAAAAAGCAGGGCTCCGGTGGAACTCTGGCCACCGGCGGAGCCACCGTAGATTCCCACCCGGGTGATGTCATACCAGGAGTGTTTGGCAGCAAACGCCTGGTGCCACAGGATACGGTCCGGAAACCCTGCGTCCTTGAGATTCTGCCAACAAACATCATGGAAGGCCTTGGAGCGGTTGGCGGTTCCCATGCCGTCCATCTTGACCACGACGAATCCCAGGTCCGTCCAGGAAGCGTAGCGATTTCCGGGGCTGAATGTCTTCGGCACGTACGAATCATGGGGGCCGGCATACATAGCTTCCAGGATGGGGTATTTCTTTTTCGGGTCAAAGTTGCGGGGACGAACGACAATGCCCCAGATGTCGGTCTTACCATCGCGCCCCTTGGCAGAGAATACCTCGGGAGGCTTCCAGCCAGCGGCCGTCATTTCCCGCGTGTCTGCCTTTTCAAGGAGACAGACCAGTTTGCCATCGAGAACCGTGCGCAGTTCATGGGTCGGCGGGCTGTCGACGCGTGAATACGTGTCGATGAGGTGCTTGTCATCCGGGGAATACTGGATGCTGTGCGAACCATTTCCGGCTGTTAGTGCGGTTAACCCGGTGCCGTCAAAGTTGACGCGGTAATAGTGCATCAGGTAAGGATCCTGGCCCGGGTTCCGTCCCGAGGCTTGGAACCAGATCTGCCGTTTTTCCTCGTCGATACGGTCGACGTAGCGCACCACGTACTCCCCAGTTGTGATCTGGTGTTTCGTTTTGCCCGTTGCGATATCGATTAAATACAGGTGTCGCCAACCGTCTTTTTCGGAAAGGTAAACGATTTCGTCGGTTTGGCCAAGCCAGCTCACCAGCGGGACGCCCAGGTCGCGGGCATGGGCGGTCCAGATGAAGGTCTCGGAGACCTCGTCGATGATGTCACGGTGCTTTCCCGTGGCGGTATCCACCTCGATAACGCGCAAGCGCTGGTGGCCTCGATCAATTTTCTGGTAGCGGAAATGCTGACCGCTGACGGACCAACGTAATCTTGGGCCGTGGAAGTCGATAATCCCGACTGGTGGCTTGACCTGCTTCTGGCCCTCGATATCAAACCAGTTGAGTTCGTGGGTCGTGAAACGATCGCCTGGCAAAGGGTAGCCTCGGGACGTGAGCTTGGCGCGACCTGCGTTCTTGGGCGATGTCTCAATCAGGTGTACCTGGTGATTGTCACCACGCCGAACCCGGAAGGCGACCAGGTGCTTCGAGTCGGGACCCCAGTAGGGACTGTCGTAGAAATGGGACGCGGTGCCATCCTTGCTGAGTTGATGGATGACGTCGCTGGCGGTGTGGCGTACGAAAAGGTTGTTTTGTTCAATGTAGGCCCTCCAGTTCCCGTCAGGAGAGACCTGGCGGCTCGGACGATAGGGACGTCGTGTCTTTGAGGAATCCGGCTTCTCCGGGGCGCTGGTCTTTTTAGTTGTCCGGGGAGGGTCCGCGTTTTCAAGTCGGTCGAGTTTTCGATGGTAGCGAAAATGCTTACCACGCGTACGCAGTGTCACGGAGTCGTTCGGTAAGTCAAACCAGAGATCATCCAGTGGTAGCCTCGCTGACTGGACTCCCTTGAGGCCCGCTTTGGTGAGGGCCGCAGCCAGCGCTTCATGGTCGAAGGCCGCCTGCCGCTTCCCCGTACGCAAATCAACCAGGATGAATTCACGTTGGCCGTCAGCCAGGTCATTGCGGTACCAGAGGGACTGCTGGTCGGCAGACCAGTGCGGCCGAATGGTGGCCTTGTAAAGACGCCCCTGGGCGTTGGCAGGTTGCCCTGCAATGACGAGGAAATGGCTGGAGAGGAATAGTAGACTGAGTATATGCTGTGGAAAGGACTTTGCGTTTCGGGGCATGATGCTTCTCGGCAGGGTCGAATAGACTAAGTATGGGTTCGAACAGGCCTGTCAGCTTAGCACCTGCAAGCCTTGTTGCAAGTTTCCACAGCGCCGGGGGTTCGGAGGTGGCGGGTTGGTGTTATTTGCATTGTGGCTGTTGGCCAAGGCTGATAAACTAGGCCTCTGTACTGATTCTTTAAGGAGAAATACCTCTGATGATTCATCGCCAGCTACGTCGTCTGTTAGGGCCCTGCATGTCCGTGCTGTTAGTGGTTTCGCTCGGTTGTGGGGATAAGAAGGATCCCGCGCCAGCTACTGAAGGGAGTAATCCACCCGCAGCAGGAACTGGGGACGGCGCAGGCAACTCGGCAGCGACGCAGCCCGGTCCAGGGGGTGCGGATCAGGGAGTAGCGGAGGGCGAGAAGATAGCCACTCCGGAAGAGCTCGCCCGGCGATCGTTTGAGGCCTTTACGAGCAAAGATCGGGATTTGGCAAAAAACTTAACGATGGCTGGCCTAACCGTAGAGGCGATGACAGATTTTATCCGGAAGTTTCGAGAATCTGGTGGAAAAGGACCAGAGCGAGATCGAGACAAGAGTGATGCTGAAATCGGGGCGAAGGAACATGCACGGATGCAGAAGGGCTTTGACGACAGCTACAGACGCATGCAGGACTTTTTTGGCGAACAAGGTATTGATCCATCACAGGCGAAATTCGTCAAATTTATAATCGGTGCGCCTACGGACCCGGAAGAGATTGCCCGGATGAAGGAGGACATACCCTTTGATTTTGCCGATGTCACCGTAATATTCGAATCCGGCGGCAACGAATACAGGCTTCACGTAGACGACTGCTTTAAATTACCGGGAGTTGGCTGGCGTGCGGCACACGGTCCTCGTGTGCGTACTTTCAGCCCCGCGGGAGAGCACAGTCGCGGCGAAACCTCAGCAGCATCCGGCGTCAACGTGGAGCCTGCTAATGCCAGGGAAACCGATAATGCAACGGAACCAGACAGCGAAAACGGTGAGGCAACGACCAGTGAAGCTGTGGCGACTAACGCAAAAATCGGTTTTGAAGTAGGTAATCAAGCACCAGAAATCATTGGCGAAGACGTCGATGGTAAGAAATTTAAACTGAGCGATTATCGTGGCAAGGTTGTGTTGCTGGATTTCTGGGGTGATTGGTGACCGCCTTGTCGGGCCATGTACCCACACGAGCGGTCGCTCGTGCAAAGAATGAAGGGCAAGCCCTTCGCATTGATTGGCGTTAACAGTGATCCGAAGGCGAAAGTACAAGCGGCGATGAAGCGTGAGAATATTACCTGGCGTTCCTTCTGGGATGGCGGCAGCACACGCGGTCCGATCTCGACAAGTTACAAGGTGCGAGGCTGGCCGACGCTTTACCTGATCGATCAGCAGGGGATTATCCGCCACAAGAATCTGCGTGGCCCGGCGATGGATCCTGTGATCGATCAAATGGTGGCCAAGGGGGGAACGGTTGGGCCAGTCGGTTCGTCGGGGCCAGCAGAAGCGGCCGTCCGAGAATTCGTGGATAGCACAGGCCAGTTCAAGATCCGCGCCAAGTTCGTCAAGTTCATGGGTGGCAAAGCCTACCTGGAAAAGGTGGGCGGCGAGGTGGTTGCCTTGTCGATGAGCAAGCTGAGCAAGGCGGACCAGAAATACATCCGGGACTATCTGAAAAGTAACCGCTAGGCGGTCCTCAGCGAGGCGGTTGCAGCGGTGGCAAGACCACAGGAAAGTGGTATGTCTGGGGCGTCCGCTAGCAGGCAATCGCGATAAAGCGCTAAAATCTGCAACCCGTTTCTGCCGATGCTTAGGCTGATCGGTTGGTAGTCCAGGCAGCATGCGGACCGTCTTTATGTTGCATTTTGTATGTGCGACTGAGATACTGGTGTGCATCAGAAAAGGATCGAATCGCTATGACAAATTACGAGATGAACCGTCGGCAAGCGCTCATGGTAGGTGGCATGGGAGCCATGTCGCTTGGGATGCCCGGATCTGTGATGGGAAGCGATAAGCTGGATAAGGATGGCAATGCGGTGCCATCGACGAAGTCCTGCATCTTTGTGCTGTTGTGTGGTGGCCCCAGTCACGTCGACACCTGGGATATGAAACCGGAAGCACCGGACACAATCCGCGGGCCCTACAAGCCGATTGCCACGAAGGTACCGGGCATGCGGATCAACGAGATGCACACCCAACTGGCGAAGTGCACGGACCAGTTTACGTTGATTAATTCGATGACCCACCCGGGCGCGATTAGCAACCATTTCGACGCCATGCATAACCTGCTGAGCGGACAATCATCCAAACGCGTCGCTCAGGGTGTGACCAACGATCAGCCCTATATTGGTTCGTTTGTTGCCAAGCATAGTCCCAGTACCCGAAACATTGTTTCCAATGCCTGGCTGATTAAGTGTGTTGGTCCACCCGTATTCTGTGCACCGAATATTGGTATCGGTGGTTACCTTGGATCAGCTTACGCTCCGGTCTTTGTCGGTTCAGCCAAGAATCATCCGGCAATGGATAATTTTACACCGCCACAGATTTATGATCTCGCTGACCATGATCGACTTTCGGAGCGCCGCGGCCTCCTTAGTGACATTGAGAGCAGCGTGCTTTCCCAGGACGCGTTGGGTAAGGACTGGGCCCATTTACGGGAGCAGGGCTATGATGCCATGACGCGACCGGAGGGGCGTGAGGCGTTTAACCTGTCTGCTGAGCCGACCAGGATGAGAGATCGGTATGGACGACATCCCCTCGGACAGAATCTGTTGCTGGCCCGTCGCATGGTGGAATCGGGCGTGCGATTTGTCACGGTGAACGGTTGGGCAGGCCAGGCACCCCACGATACCAAGGGCCCACCGAGCAGCAGTTGGGATATGCACGGCGGAAACATGGGGATGGGCAATGCATTTGGTACCGGCTCATATGGTATGGGATTCTGCCTGCCACGGCTCGACCAGGCACTTTCCGGACTCCTCACGGACCTGGAAGAGCGTGGCATGATGGACGATACGCTCGTAGTAGTGACCGGGGAATTTGGCCGCACTCCCAAGGTTCTCACACAGTCCCCACCAGGCAGGCAGCATTGGCCGCGATGTTTTTCATCGATCATGGCAGGCGCTGGTATCGGAGGCGGACACGTTTACGGGAAAACGGATCGCCATGCGGGTTACGTGACAACGAACCCGGTGCGGCCAGAAGAGTTGGCAGCCACGGTTTATCACGCGTTGGATATCCCCCTTAACGGGCCGCAGAATAATACGGGTATTTCTCGGCCCCTGACGACTGGTGAGCCCGTCATGGAGCTCTTTGGCTAAGTGTCGGCTGGCATCGACGAGATCATGGTGGTCAGAAATAGCTTGGACGGATTGCCTCGGTCAGCGCGCCCTTCGTGATGAAGACTTCGACCAGGATATAAATAGTAAGTCCTACGAGCACCGTCAGCCAGGCCTTGCGGTCGCGCAGTCGCCGCCTCTTTTTACCGGCGCGATACATATCGTAGTCAAATTCTCCCGATGGCAAACCAGCGAAAGAATCCGTGGTGGGCGGCGAATGATCTCGGTCATCCTGGGTCATGTCGATAAGTTCTCCTCGATAGCCAACGGCTTGATTGGCAGGAAATAGACACGGTGAGAAGCGTGGTAGGGATGTATGTAAAGCAGTAAGGAAGCTGTCGTGAAAAAGAAAAGGCTGAAACGGAGGCCGCAGGGCACCGTGATACGGTAGAAAACCGTCGCTGCGACAGCGACAGAGACGCCCATGATGGGGAGGAACGAAAGTCCCATGATGGCGAGTAGGTGGCGGGCGTCGTCGCCACCAAACATTGACATGATACCGATCCAGAAGCTCGCAGAGACGATGCTAACGATAGCCACGCCAAAGGAAACCGCCAGTGAAGCGGCGAGATTCTCGGAAGCAAAACGATGATCTTCTGCTGGCGTTGCCAGGAAGAGAGCGAAGGCGGAAACTGTCGTCAGCAGGGTGACATAGAAGGAGCGTATTGCAAATAGAACTAGTAATGCCAGGAGTTTCACAATGATTCTTTCTGCTCATCTTAAACAGGCAAAGGCGGATGCGTCTTTGGTGTGTTTTAGCCTAGCAGAGAAGTTGTGAGATTGCTAACAAATGCAAGCCTCACCGTGGTAGTGTGCGATGTGATCGCGGGGCGTTGCGTGGAGTCGCGTTGCTGCTAGAGCTGAACAACGGACTCCTCAAAAAATGGAGACAGGCAATCCCAGGCCAAGGTAGGGTCCGAACTTCAGTAGCAGGGAAAATATCCCAAAAATAATCAGGGCGAAATAGAAGCCGCTGAGAAAATCCATGCCGTAAAAAATCTTCGCGCCGAAGCCCACGGTGGCGACCATGACCGGGAGGATAGCAAGGCTAAACAACCCCATTCCCTTCATGCTAGCCATGACGGCAATAGACGAGAGAAATGTGAATAGCCCCATCAGGAAGGAAACAAACATAGTATGTTTGATCTCATCGGATCCGAATCGGTTTTCATCGTCTGGCTTGATCATGAAGAGTGCCAGGGCCGCTGACATAGTCAACAACCAGATGAAGATACAGCTGATAATCAAGATCCCTAGGCTCATGGTTGCAACCCTTGTGACAAAAAAGGTGGAATAGTGAATAGCGGCTGATCAGCCGGTTACGCGGATATATTATCCCGCAGCGTTCACGTCCAGTCGAGTGTAAGGTGAGGTGAAGTTTACACACCGACGGGGGCGTCCAGTGGCGGTAAGAAGCGGCTGGAGAGGAAATGTCTGAAGCGAGGGCAATCTAGCGGCCCTGCGCACCGCCGCGCATTTCGGCTTGCCACTGTTTCGATTTAACTGCCACGTCACTATCGTCATCGTAGTGCGTGCGGAGCCGGGTCAACTCGCGTTTGAGTTCAGCGATCTGCTTGGAATAGGCTGGATTGTTGTACTGGTTGATTAATTCATCCGGGTCGTTCTCGAGGTCATAGAATTCCCATTCGTCGAACTGGTAAAAACGGATGAGCTTGTGTGTTGCCGTACGAACACCATAGTGCCGGGGGACCATGTGGACGCTGGGATACTCGTAGTAATGGTAATAGATGCTCTTGCGCCAGGTGCCAGGTGTTTCGCCTCGCAGTAGCGGCACCAGGGACTGGCCCTGCATGTCGGCGGGAACCGGAGCGCCGGCCATCTCCAGGAACGTCTCGGCATAGTCGAGATTCTGGACCATGTGCGTGCTGTTGCGAGAGCCGGGCTTGATCGTGTTGGGCCACTTGATGATGAAGGGCATTTTTAATGATTCGTCGTACATCCAGCGTTTGTCGTACCAGCCATGGTCGCCCACGTAAAATCCCTGGTCCGAGGAGTAAATTACGACAGTGTTGTCATCCAGTTCGAGTTGCTTGAGCGTATCCATCAGTCGGCCGACGCTCTCATCCACTCCCTTGATGCAGCGAAGGTAATTCTTGGCATAACGCTGAAACTTCCAGCGGACGAGGCTGTCGGCGGTCAGCTTGCGAGCGTGAAAGTCCTTATCCTTCGGGCCGTAGGCTGCCCGCCAGGTGGCGAGTTGTTGTTCGCTCATCCGCTGCATGTTACGCCAGGCGGATTTGTCATAGCGACCCTTGATCGCATTGCCGTCAAAACCGGCATGCAGGTCGACGAATAGATCGAAATTCAGATGCATGTGCCGATCGATTTCCAGTTCCTGGTACCTCGCCGGTGGAGCATTGTCATGCCACTTGTCGAACAGGGTATTTGGCTCGGGAATATCAATGTCGTCGTAGAGGTCCAGGTGACGTGCTGCGGGCATCCAATTTCGATGCGGTGCCTTGTGCTGAACCATTAGCATGAACGGTTTGTCACCGTCACGGCCTGACTTCAACCATTCGACCGCCAGGTCAGTGACGATATCGGTGCAGTGCCCATCGATCCGCTTCCGCCCCTGCGGGGTGATCATGTCAGGGTTGTAGTAAAGACCCTGTCCGGGGAGTACTTTCCAGTCGTCGAATCCTTGCGGGGTCCCCTTGAGGTGTGATTTCCCATAGATGGCGGTCGTGTAGCCTGCTTTCTGTAGCAGCTTCGGGAAAATCTGTTGGTTCCAGTCAAAGGAATTACCATTGTTCATGAAGCCGTTCTTGTGGCTATGCTTGCCCGACATGATCACAGCGCGACTGGGGCCACAGATGGAGTTGGTGCAAAAACTGTTTTCAAACAGCATTCCCTGCCGTGCCAATTGGTCGATCCTGGGTGTTGGATTGACTGGCTTGAGCCAACCGTTGTAGGCGCCAATCGCATGTGGTGCATGATCATCACTGAAAATAAACAGGATATTGGGCCGCTTGGCGGCCAGCGTGGCATTAGAGACCAAAAGTATCATCAGGAGGGCCAGGCATATTCGTTTCATGAGTCTGAATCCATAAAGGGTCTTGGTTTTTGTAGGGAGTCCAGTGTAGCTTGCGGGACGGATGGATCCCAGTGTCGGTCGAAGAAAAGGGCCGAGATGGCCCGCAGGATCAGGTGCTAGTCCTGGTCGGCCCGCAGTACAGAAACAAACGCCTTTTGGGGAATGTTGACGCTGCCAAATTGCTTCATCTTGGCCTTTCCCTTTTTCTGTTTCTCCAGCAGCTTCTTTTTCCGCGTGACATCCCCACCGTAGAGTTTTTCGGTAACGTCCTTGCGGAACGGGGCAATCGTGGTTCGCGCGATGATGTCTCCCCCGATGGTTCCCTGGATGGGGATCTTGAACTGGTGGCGAGGGATTTCCTTGGCCAGGCGTTCGCAGTAGTGGAGAGCTCGTGGGCGCGCTTTTTCGCGGTGAACCAGGCAGGAAAGCGTGTCGACCGGTTCCTTGTTCACCAGGATGTCAACCTTGACGACATCCGTGGTCCGGTATTCGATGGGCTCGTAATCAAAGGAGCCGTAACCCCGCGTAATCATCTTCAGCTTGCCGTAGAAATCAAAAAGCACTTCGCCCAGTGGCATGATGCTGGTGACCTCGATCCGGGTTGCGGAGAGGTAGTTCATGGTCTGCTCGTCTGAGCGGTGTTCGCGACACAATTCCATGACGGGGCCGACGTAGGTGTCAGGAGTTAGAATCGAAGCCTTGATGAAGGGTTCGCTGGCAGATTCGATCAACGTCGGATCGGGCCAGTAGGACGGGTTGTCCACGTCCAGCGTCGAGCCATCCTTGAGTTCCAGTTTGTACTTGACGGAGGGAGCGGAAATCACCAGGCCAATGTCGAACTCGCGCCGCAATCGTTCCTGGATGACATCGAGATGGAGCAGACCGAGAAATCCGCAGCGAAATCCGAATCCGAGTGCTGCAGAACTATCCTTCTCGTACGTGAGCGCGGCATCGTTGATAGCCAGCTTGTCGAGTGCCTTGGTCAATTCTGCGTAGTCACCCGTTTCCATCGGATAGATCGAGGAGAAGACGACTTGCCGAGCTTCCTGGTAACCCGGAATGGGGTCGGCCGTAGGACGATCCAGTAGGGTGATCGTATCGCCGATCTCGATGTCCTGGACGCTCTTCACGCCGGCAACAACATAACCCACTTCGCCAGCGGCGAGTTGCTTTCGGGGGTTTAGCTTCAACTGGTTGTAGCCCACCTCGTCGACTGTGAAGTCGCGTTCAGTGTGCATGAAGCGGATCGTGTCTTTTGGCTTAAGGGTCCCATCCATCACGCGAATTTGCAGGATCACCCCTCGAAACTTGTCGAAGTGTGCGTCAAAGACGAGTGCCTTGAGAGGCGCATCCGGATCGCCTTGAGGGGCGGGAAGCTTGTCCACGATCCCTTTCATCACGTCCTCAATCCCGATGCCATTCTTAGCAGAAATCGGGATCGCCTCGAATGGGTCCAGTCCAAGCTCGCCGTCGATGGCCTCCTGGGCGCGTTCCACGTCTGCGGAGGGCAGGTCGATCTTATTGATCACGGGAAGCAGTGCCAGGTCGTGTTCAAGTGCCAGGTAGAGATTGGCCACGGTCTGGGCCTCCACTCCCTGTGACGCATCAACGATGATCAAGGCACCCTCGCATGCCATCAGTGAACGTCGTACCTCGTGGGAGAAATCGACGTGGCCCGGTGTGTCAATCAGGTTCAAGAGGTATTCGTTGCCGTCGGGGTCCGTGTAATCGAGCGTTATGGAGTTGCTCTTGATCGTAATTCCGCGTTCTCGCTCGATATCCATCGAGTCGAGCATTTGTTCATGCAGGTCGCGCTGCGCGACTCCGTCGCAGGTCTGGATAAGACGGTCGGCAAGGGTGGACTTACCGTGGTCAATGTGGGCGATGATACAGAAGTTGCGGATATGTTTCATGTGCCTAGTTTTACCAGATAGGCGCGGTTGCGACCAAGGGCGGGTAGGGTGGAAGCGAATGGATCTTCTATTCAGTGCGGAGCGCTTGCATGGCTGCGTGCCCGTCGGCGGTGGGCCGGATAGAGAGTCCTATTTCTTCGGTGGCGGTTGCAGGGCGCTCCGTGGCACGAGTGCCATGGAGGTGGGAGTGTAGTTGCAAGTGCATCCGCCAGAGAGATTGGGGACGTTGAGGATGCCGTTGGCGGGGAAGATGTTATTACTACAGGCGCCCCGCAGGTTCCAAAGAGACTGGAACTGCATCGTGTCCAGGTCAATATAGGCGGCCTGGCCCTGGTAACGGGTAGTCACCATGTAGGGGCTGGTACGCAGCGGCGTGCAGCCTCGGCGAAACCAGCTAATCTTCTTGGCGATTTTGACGCCGCTGGTCAACTGGTACATCGTGAAGTTGTCTGAACCACCGATCAACAGGCTGTCTCCGGCAATATACCCACTACTCTTGTAATTCCATTTATCCTTGCTGGGGTCGGCGATAACCGATTTGCGGTGCAGGGTGCCATCGGATCCCTTGTAGATGGCGGTGGCGGTTAAAAGCAAGTCGTGGGTTTCACTGTAGCGCAGTTCTGCTCCGCCCGCCCCCTGCCAGCGTGGTTTTCCAGTGGCAATGTCCAGGGCATGCGTCTTTACACCGCTCTTGGCGATCGTCTCTCCACGGCGGGTGTTGAGCAGTTCCGAAACAAAGACGCGATCCCCACCGACGGCGAGGCTCAGCTCCGGGCGACTCGCTTGAAACGACCACAGGAGTTTTCCGGTCTGCCGGTCCAGGCAGATGACGGATTTGCCCAGGTAGCTGACGAGATAATTTTTCCAGAGTCGAAGATGGACCAGTGAGCCGCTGATCGTTTCCGGCATTTGGAAGCGATCTTTCTGAATTCCGGTCTCGGCGTCGAGAACCACGCAACTGCGTCCGGCCGCAACGTAAATGGCATCCGCGGTGGCCACGAACTCTCCCACCTTGCCGGCTCCCGCTGCTTGCGGGAGCGGTTGGTCCCACAGTCGCCTCCCGGTGAATACATCGATTGCCAACATGCGGTCAGCGCGTACGAAGATGCGTCCCCCTGCGACGCGGACCTCTGTCTTGCCCGGCTGGCGTTCCCAACGGATAGACCCGTCATACCACAATAGGCCCAGTGGCCCACGCAGGTAACGATCCTCGGAACTTCCGCTGTTACCCGAGCCGCCTGCTGCATGAGACCAGTCTGCCGATTGTGGTAGTGGGCCGCTGCGTGTTAACAGCAGCCATCGGGGGCTTTCTTGCACCTGGGCGTTGCTGAGTTTAGCAGCGGTATCTTTCCAGGCCTGGCGTGCCTCGCGAGGGACCGGTAAGCAGGCAGTTCCGCCGTAGGGCCGCAGCGCGTGGTAGACGTGGTCGATCTGTCCTGAACCCGCCTGGGCGTTGAATTGCCGATTCGTTTCGGTAACGACGAGGTTGGCGAGGAAGGGAGGTAGGTTGTAGGTCACTGGGTCACCATGGAGAATCGAAATGCGCGTGCCATAGATGCCCTGGGCATGCCATTTTGCGCGCAGGGTATTGATGCGCTCGGCGTTGTCGTCGATGGCGATAACCGTGAAGTTTTGTGAAAGGGCCTCGGCGAGGACGCCGTCCTTCAAACCCAGTACAAGGCAGAAACCGTCGTTGATTCCGGTAGCATCCGTGATTTGACGGACGGTCGCATTCGCAGGGGCGTCCGGGCGCGTGGGTTGCGGATGGTTAACGGAATCCTGAATGGCCGTCGCGCCGAAAGCGTACAGTTGCCCCTCGCGGGTTGTGACAAACAGCCGGCCATTGGCGGCTACCAGGGTGAGAGGATCGCCCTCAATGGAGGCCTGCCACGAAACGCGTGGTTCACCGCCAGCGGTCGGAATGTCAATGGCAGCCACTTTTCCAGCAGCGGTCGCGTAAAGACGGTTGCCGGACTGGATGCGAACCCGCAGGTCCGTGTCTAGTTTCCAACGTCTTGGAAAAACGGCCTGCCACTTGTCCGGATACTTGTCATTGGTGCGCCCTGCGGCGGCGGTGCGTGGCTTCAACTTGATCTCGGTGATATCCTCTGCGATGATTCCCTGGTCGGTGTAGAAGAGCGTCGTGCTGGAAAGAACAGGGCGTCGAAAATCACCGATCGTTTTCTGGTTGGTAGGTTCGATCTGAATGCGGGTCATAAAGCCGGGATAGAGCTTGCTTTTGAAATCGGGACGATTGCCGGATGTGGCAAACTTTTCGTCGTTGGGTCGGCGCATATCGTAGAGGTCGCCGCTGTGGGTTAATAGTTGACCAGCACCAGCCACAAACCACGTTCCTTTCGGAAGTCCCACGCGGCCGCCCCAGCCTGTCGTGTATTTTTCGAGCTTGCCCGTCTTGAGGTTGAAAATTGCTGGTAACTGGGTTCCGCAAGGAACCACGAGTTGGTTATCGATCACGGCCATGTACCCTTGCGGAGTCAAGCCGGTTTCCTGCTCGACGCCATGATCGAAGTTGGCCTTGTCGACCATGCTGCTCTCACCGTTAGACCAGGAGAATCTGCCGGTCGCTGCGTGGACGGCATTAACAAAGACTCCATCTTCGGGCCAGATGCCTACGCCGAAGTAAATGATTTCATCGTGAAGCACCGGGCCACCTCTTACCGGCCAAATGGGTATCAGCCTCCGGTTGCCAAGGAGATTGCGCTGACGGCCATCATCGGGCCTGCCGTTGGTTTTCCATCGTAGGTTGCCTGTGGCAGCATCGAGGCAGTAAAGGTGCCCATCGTCAGAACCGAAATAGACTGCATCGCGATGGGCGATGGGTGCAAAACGTACAGGGCCTCCGGCGAAGAATCGCCACCGCATGTGCCCACTGGACGTGTCCAGTGCGGTCACGCTATCCGTAACCATGGAAGGCACGAAAATCGTGTCACCCATCACGACGGGGTGATAGGTTGCGTCATACCGTAAACGGACGTCGCCAGGAAATGCTGGGGAGGGAGTAGCGAATTTGCGCTTCCATTGGAGATGCAGAGTGGCCGACAGCGGTTCCGTTGAAACTGCCCCCCGATTGGGCCCCTGGCGAAACTGCGGCCAATCGACAGCCGGTGCTGCCGGGCAAAGGACCAGGGACAGGGCCAGGGAGGACAGGATTCGTTGAATAGTATTCATGTTCACAATTATCAGTCAATTCGAACGCGTTGGCAATGAGTTACCCGAATTCTTCACGTCTTAGCTGCCCGGGGAAATGATTAGGGTCATCCCTGGGTCGAATGACGGAGCCATACTACTCGCCCAGTGGACTTTTCGGCGGTTGGTCCACTACGTGATGGCAATCAATTGCCATGTCCTGAAGTAGCTGTTCACGCTCGTCTCCGGGCCAGCGGATTCGAATGGACTCGATGGATTCCGCGGTTCCGAGTCCAATCTCCTGGCGGAGAGGTTTCGAGCCAAAACTGCCTCCACTGTTGACCCACCGATAGATCGAACGGCTTGTGCCGTCCTGTGTGACCGTGACGTGAATTCGGGCCCCAAGCGCGCTGCGGTTGGAGGATCGTCCGTGTAGGCGAAGGGAAATCCAGTGGTGGTCATTACCCGGGTTGTGGTAGAGGGCATCGAAGTAACGGTCTCCGGGGAATGCGCCGCCCATTTGCTGAAATACATCCTGGTGCCCGTCCTGGTCAAAGTCAGCAAACACAACCGCATGCCCTTTTTGTAAATGCCCAAATCTTCCCGCCATGGTGACGTCTACAAAAGATTCGCCCTGGCGATTGCGATACATCAGGTTGGGCATGATGTCCGTGTAGCTGGTGTTACCGGTTCCCAGGTAAAAATCAAGATAGCCATCGTTGTCGAGATCTCCAAAATTAGAACCCATGGTTGCGGTGGGTGCGGTTAAACCGACTGATTCGGAGACCTCGTTGAAACCTCCCTGGCCGTTCGATTGGTAGAGCTGGTTCAACTCTACGTTCAGCGGAAGATCGAGGTAGTCCTTCGCAACGTGGTCAATCGTGGCAGCGAAACTGCTTACGTAAAGATCGAGATGGCCATCGTTGTTGTAATCCCAGAACCAGCAGGGAAAACTTTCGCGAGGGCCCTGGACGCCAACATGCTTTGCCACGTCGGTGAACGTGCCGTCGCCGTTGTTCTGGTACAAACGGTTCTCATCACCGTAGTTGGATAGGTAGATGTCGATCAGTCCATCCGCGTTAAAGTCGCCAGCAACCGTTCCTTTCGAGAAACGTTCGTTCGTGACGCCGGCCAGTTTGGCCGTATCCACGAAGGTCTCATCGCCCTGGTTTAGGTAGAGTTGGCAGGGTTCCATCTCATTGCCAACAAAGAGATCCACCAGGCCATCGTTGTTGAAATCCGCCCAGGTCGCGGTCTGGGTAGGCGCATTGACGCTCGCCAGTCCCGCATGGATGGTGGCATCCGTGAACGTTCCGTCTCCGTTATTTCTCAGCAAGGAGTTCGGGTGCCGCCCAGATGCGCCAAGCCAACCTCCGCGCAAGACGAGGAAGTCGGGGTGTCCGTCATTGTTGTAGTCCGCGTGAACCAGGTTCAGGCCACCCAGGATGCCTTTAAGCCCGGCTTCTTCTGTGTTGTCTGAGAAAGTACCGTCCTGATTGTTGCGTAAGAATCTGATTTGCTCGACTTCGTTCCAGGATGAAACGACCAGGTCGATGGCACCGTCCCCATCGAAGTCTTCACCGACGGCGCCGCCGCTGGAGCTAAAACCGTTGACGCCCATTTCCTGCGCAATGTTCGTAAACGGTGGAAACTCACTTGTTGACATAAATTCTGCAGGAGGGATCTGGTATTGGCTAGGTACACCGCCGGGGTAATCACCAATGGTCATGGCGGCAATGTTGAGGAGCCACAGCGCCCGGTAGTAGAGGGACGATTCCTTCGGCGCTTGCTCGAGAACCGAGAGAAACATCGTGCGAGCCTGCTGCGAGCCAGCGGGTTTGGTATGGATCGCTTCACCGCGGATGGGGAGAATGCAACTGCCAGGCGTCGCACGTTGGCAGCAGTTCTCGGTTTCCCCGGTGCGAAGATGCGCAACGCCCAGCCAGAACAGGAGAGTAGGGGGGGTGGTGCCGTACATCTTCCTGGCAAGATCGATGGCGTGCTCGAATTGTTTGATGGACTCCTTCTCGCGGCCCAGGTGTAACTCTTCCTCGGCCAGCGTGATCCTTAAGCGGAGTAGATTGTCGGGTGGCAGGGGGTTGGTCGATAACTGGGCAAGAGCCGCACGGAGGCGCCGGGCAGTCCGGCTTCCGGTGTAATCGTTTTCGTCGCTGGAGCGTCTGCCAATGTCCAGTAGCCGCAGGACCATTTGCCTGTGGCCTGGTTCCATGAGGGCTAGCTCACGCGAGTTGAAGCTCGGGAAGGTACTTGGAAGGGCCGCGGGCGGCAACTCGGCCGTGTTACGCCCGGGTTGGCTAGGGAAAGGGGATTGCTGCTCAGAAGTTCCCGGGGGAGTGTTGTCGCAGCCGGCAAGCAGGCTCAGGACGAACACTAGAAATAATTTATGCATAGGGCGTTTTACCAGGCAGCCGCAGGATCAGCTCCCATCTTGGCTAGATGGGAACGTTGATGCAAGAGCGCTGCGCCCGGGGTGACCGGGCTTCCTCGTGGTTTTCCTATTTCCCGCACGTGTGGTTTCTCTGTTTCCAGTGAGTCGTGCATGCTACAATCCCAGAAGCCCCTGGCTGATCTGTTTTTAACGTTATCGGATCGTAGTCCATGATAGAAAAACCTGGTTACCCGGCAAGACAGACGCATAGTGGGTGGAGTGCGCACCCTGCCTGTCGCCTGGTGATGGCGTGCTCGGTGGTGGTGCTGATCTGTCCGCCGGGTAGGGCGCAGGATAGCCAACCGGAGGTCCTGGAGGCCAGCTACCGCGCGACCGTCCTGCCATTCCTCAAAGCCCATTGCCTCGAATGTCACGGACGGGATGATCCCGAAGCTAAATTGGATTTGAGCGACTACACCTCGGCGGCGACGGTGGCCTCGTCGCATCAGATATGGGAAACCGTGCTGCATCGGGTCGTTGCCAGGGAAATGCCCCCCGGGGACTCGGAGAATCAACCGACGGCGCAGCAGCGTAAGGGGGTGGTCGCGTGGATTCACGCTGCGAGAGAACATGAGGCGCGTAGGAACGCGGGTGACCCGGGATTGGTGCTGGCCCGACGTCTGAGCAATGCGGAATACAACGCTTCCATCCGTGACCTGACGGGGTTCGATATCCGTCCGACCCGGACGTTTCCCGTGGACCCGGCTAATGTCGCCGGCTTTGACAACTCCGGTGAGTCGTTGGCGATGTCGCCGGCGTTGCTGCGGAAATATCTTCAGGCGACGCGCGAGGTTGTGGAGCACATGGTTCTGAAGCCTGAAGGGATCGCGTTTGCGCCGCATTCGGCTGTCACGGATACAGATCGTGATCGTTATTGTGTCAAGCGTATCGTGAGGTTTTACGAGCGTCAGCCCACAGACCTGGCCGACTATTTCCTCGCGGCTTGGCAATACCGGTTTCGTAAACTGCTGGGGCGTGGTTCGGAGACTGTTGAAGCGGTTGCAACCAGGAACGCGGTCAGCAAAAAATACCTGAAAACTGTTTTGGATTTGCTGACGGACGAGGATCCGCGTATTTCTGTCGGCCCGATTCAGCGGCTTCGGGAACTCTGGCCGGGAGCGCCTAATGGAAATGTAGAGGCGGACGCGGTGCGACTGAAGTGCGAACGGATGCGGGATTACGTGAAGGCACTTCGCGTTAAGCTCCGTCCCCGTGTAGAGGATCTCAATCTCGAGGGAAATCATGTTGGCAGTCAGCCGTTCGTCTTGTGGAAGAATCGGCAGTACGTGGCGAATCGGCGAACCTACGGTCGGACCCTCTTGCAGGTTGGAGAGACTCCCTTGCCCAAGGGTGCTGTCGTGGACCCGGAACTGGCTGTGCCAATGGATGAAACAGAGCGGAAGCGATACGAAGCCGCCTTTGATCGCTTCTGTTCGATTTTCCCGGATGCTTTCTATGTTTCTGAGCGTGGTCGTGATTACGTACAGGAATCAAAAAAGCAGATGGGTGAAAAAGGTCGGCTCCTGAGTGCCGGATTTCACAGCATGATGGGGTATTTTCGCGACGATGGTCCACTCTACGATATGGTCTTGACCATGGCACAGCAGCAGGAGTTGGATCGGCTGTGGCGTGAACTGGACTTTGTCACCGGGGCCCCCATGCGACAGTACAGCGGGTTTTTATGGTTCGAGCGTACGGATTCCCGTTACATGCGAGAGCCTCAGTTTGATTTTGCCCGGCCGGAGAATCAAGAGTCGTTGCGCCAACCTATGATCCGGCAACTCAGCAAGGTCTATCTTGAAAAAGCTCGAAGAATAGGCGGTACCGATACCCAGATTTCCGCTATGGAGCATTATTTTCGGGAGATCAATGAACAAATTCGCTGGGTGGAAGCAGCGCGCCGTAAAGCAGAGTCGAGTCATCTTCAGGGTGTTCTCGATTTGGCGGACCGGGCCTGGCGGCGATCCCTTTCGAAAAACGAGAAAAGTGGTCTGGCTGACTACTACCAGGAACTACGGCAACAGGATGATCTTAGCCACGAAGAAGCGATCCAGGACTTGGTTGTTTCCGTGCTGATGTCTCCGCATTTCTGTTTTCGAGTTGATATGGCCGGGTCGGGTAACGGGCGGACACCGCTCACGGACGATGAGCTGGCCAGTCGCCTGAGTTATTTTCTTTGGTCAAGCATCCCGGACAAGGAGCTTCGGAATCTGGCGGGATCCGGGCGTCTGCGTGCGCCGGAGGTGCTGAGTGCCCAGGTGAAGCGAATGCTACTGGATGATCGGGTCCAGGGGCTGGCAACCGAGTTCACCGGTAACTGGCTCGGATTTCGACGCTTCCAGGAGCACAATAGTGTTGACCGGAAGCGGTTTTCCGTTTTCACGGATGAGCTGCGACAGGCCATGTTTGAAGAACCCACGCATTTCGTGGTGGATGTACTTCAAAAAGATCGCTCTGTTCTGGACCTTCTTGACGCGAAACATACGTTTATGAACGCAACATTGGCCAGCCATTATGGAATGTCAGCCAAACGTTTTAAGATGGCCGTTGATGGGGAGGGACCGAGAAGTGGCGTTGAATCGGCAACAGGTCCCTGGTTAAGGATTGAGGATGCTGACATGTTCGGTCGCGGTGGTCTTTTACCCATGGCGGTTTTCCTGACCAAGAATGCGCCTGGCTTGAGAACAAGTCCAGTCAAACGAGGGTACTGGGTGGCGCGACGACTGCTCGGTGAACGCATTCCACCGCCACCACCCAATGTTCCTGAACTACCACAGGATGAATCTGAACTGGGAGATCTAACACTGCGGGAGGCATTGGCACGGCACCGGGACAACAAGAGCTGCGCCGGATGCCACGATCGGTTCGATACGATCGGGTTGGCATTTGAAGGATATGGCCCGGTTGGTGAGCGGCGCACCAGGGATTTAGGGGGCCGTCCGGTCAGTACGCAGGCAGTGTTCCCTGGCGGGCATTCGGGCAGCGGACTCAATGGGCTCCAGGCATACCTTCGTGAACATCGGCAGGAAGAATATCTCGACAATCTCTGCCGCAAGCTGTTATCCTTTGCGCTGGGTCGCAGCCTGGTACTCTCGGACGACCTGCTGGTGCGTGAGATGCGAACGAACCTGGCTGAGAATGGTTACCGCATAGGCAGCCTGGTGGAGAGCGTGGTAAGCAGCTCGCAGTTTTTAAATCGGCGAAGTGGTAAGAAGTTGGAAGGAAAATAGAACATGGCTACAGGGAAAGAAATGTTAGCCCGGAAGATCTCGCGAAGGTCCGTGCTGCGCGGGGCTGGTGTGACGATGGCCCTGCCGTGGCTGGAGTCCATCCCGGTTTGGTCGGCGAACACAGCACAGCGCAACTCGGTCCAGTTTCCGCTGCGGTTCGCTGCGATGTTCATGGCCTGTGGCATTCACCCGGATCACTGGTGGGGTAAAGGTGCCGGTGCTGAGATGGAGTTGAGCCGCAGCCTGGCTCCCATGGAACCATTGAAGGCCAAGATGAACGTGATCCAGGGACTGTTTAACAAGAACGCAACCGGGGTGGGTATTCATCCGGGACAGACAGGCAACATCCTTTCGGGAGCGGCCCTGCAAAAAGGCGCCGAGCTAAAAGGTGGCACGAGCGTGGATCAATTGTTGGCCGCTCGACTGGGGCAGCAGACGGCGCAGCCCAGTATGGTGCTGGGTTGTGAACAGCCGATCACGGGTTACCACGAGACTAACTTCTCGATGGCTTACAGCTCCCATATTTCGTGGCAGAATGCCACCTCGCCAGTTCCCATGGAGGTTTACCCGGCGCTGGCCTTCGATAGTCTTTTTGACAATCGCGGCAGCCGGCGAAACCAGAGTGTCCTGGATCGGGTTCGGGAGCAGGCAGCGAGCCTCGGACGCCAAACGAGTAGCGCGGATCGTTCACGCCTGGAAGAATATCTGACCAGCGTTCGTGAAGTGGAAAAAGGAATTGAGCGGCAGAGAATTCAGCAAAACAAGGCAGTGGATCGCGCCAGGGATCGGGGCAAGTCGGTGGTTGCCATGAAACGACCAGACAACGGTTTGCCAGAAGATATCCGTGACCATATGCGGCTTATGTGTGATGTGATCGCCTTGGCCTTTCAAACCGATAAAACCCGTGTTGCGACCCTCTTGTTGTGCCGTGATATTTCTGGATTATTTTACCCGTTCCTGGATGTCCGTAAGGCTCATCATTCAGCTTCACACAGTGATCGTTCAGAGGAATGGGAAAAGATCTCGCGGTACTATTGCAGTCAACTGGCCTACCTGGCGGGACGACTTGATGCGATGCCCGAAGGTGATGGCACCGTGCTGGACCATTCCTGCTTGCTGTGGGTCAATAATATGTGGTCGGGTAGCCGTCACGATTCCACGAAAGTGCCGTTGCTGACGGCCGGAGGCCTGGGAGGAAAACTGAAAACCGGGCGTGTTCTGGATTACACCGGGCAGCAGGATGAGCAACGAAAACTTTGCAGCCTGTACTTATCCATTGTGAATCGCATGGGCGTTTCGCTGGACGCTTTTGGTGACGCGGATACTCAGTTGGTGGGACTGTAGACGGCCGCGCTAATCGCCAGGCAGTCGACTGTCGGGTTAGCGGTCCTGGCGATATCTGAATTGGGTGGACAGTACGATCTGTTCAATCACCATGTCAATCGTGTAACCGTCCTCTTGAACCTTCGGAACGATCGATTCAAGGGATACCCGGTCAAATGGTTCGAGTTTGCGGCCCAATGCATAGGCGAACAACTTTTTAACGAAGGTCGTCGAAATCTCTTCCTTGTAGGTTTCCAGTAGCAAGAGTTTCATTTCTCGCGGGGTGCGAAAGGTTTTTCCATTGGGCATGACTCCGGTTGATAGTACCGGAACCTTGTCGGGATATCGGGTTCGCCAAGCGCCTTGCGGAGAAAAGTTTTCCAGCCCCAGTCCGAGTGGATCAATGGCCTTGTGGCAGGAAATGCATTCGGGCCTGGAGACATGCTGCTTGAGTAGTTCTGCAACCGAAGGGTTTCGTTTAACGTTCAGTGCCACTCGTGCCTCTTCGAGGGATGGGACGTTGGGTGGCGGTTCGAGCGTTCTTCCAATCACGGTACTTAGAACCCAGACACCACGTCGAATCGGACTAGTTCGGGTCTTGGAGGCGGTCAGTCGCATGATGGCGGGACTGGTGATAATGCCCCCTTCGCGGTCATCTTTCGTTTTGACAAGTACGGGGGGATCATACCTGGCACGCTTGTCTTGGCTTTTGCTCTGCCGGATGGTCAGGATGTCGGCGTAAACATTGTCGGCGGACTCCGGTTTGATGGCGACGTAACCGTGCCGTGTACCCTTCATGGCGGACGATCTCTTGTAGATCCAGTCGCTTTGCACAAGTTCCAGGAAGCTGCGGTCAGATTTGATCAGCTCATCAAAGAAGAAAAGTGCCTCATCGTAAGTGTCCCGGTTCCATCGTTCATCCTTGAAGTATTCATCGTTGGTAAGCAGGTCGGCAAAGCCGAGCCACTGTCCGGCAAATCGTTCGGAAAGGGAAATCCTTTTCGGTGAATTGAGCATTCTCTTCACCTGCGATTTAAGGACAGCGTCGGTGAGGAGGCTGCCATCCTTGGCAAGTCGCTGTAACTCGGCATCGGGGGTGGTGGACCATAAAAAATACGAGAGTCGGGTCGCCAACTCAAAGGCGTTCACGCGATAGGCTTCGTCGAGGTTGTTGCTTTTCTCGAGTCGATAGAGGAAATCGGGCGATACGAGAATCATTTCGAACACATGGTACAGGCTGGTCCGACTATTCTCCGTAACACGGTGGTCCTTGGTGTACAGCGGGAAGAAGGCGTTTGTTAAACCCGCAACTGTTTCGGGGTCGGCTCGATAAACTCGTGAGGCAAAGCGACTAATCAATTGCCTGGCCTCGGTATCGGTGAGGGTATCTGGAAGCTGAGGCCTTCCCAGGACGGTGGTGAGCGCAGACGGGTCGTTACTGAATCGGTCCAGGGCGTGATGGACTGCCTCGGCTATTTCCTTGAGGGGCGGCTTAAGGGTCTGCATGCGATGGGCGTCGTTGTCGAATCCGGAAGGGCCAGGGATGTCGGAGGGAATCGTGGACTCGATCCGGGAAAGGTCAATGCGGCCGGTGATCGTATCACGGTAAGGTGACTTGAGCGTGATCGAGAGAACATCTTCGAGGGTGTTTTCGAGTTCCGAACGGGTTAGACGTCGCAACGGGGTGGGGCCGATATGGGGGTTTCCATCCCGCAAGATAAATTGATTGCGGAACGATTGTAGAACGGCATTTCGCTGGTCAGCGGGCAGGGGGTCCTCGTCGCGAGGGGGCATTTCGCGGCGTGCAACCATGCGTTCAACTTTGACCCAGAGCTCAAGGTTACCCTGCGTTGATTCCGTGGCACCTGAAAGAATGGGCGTGAGATCAATTCCTCCTTCACGACTGTCGTTGTCGTGGCACGACATGCACCGTGCTGAGATGACCCGGATCGCATCGGTTGATTGCGCTGGGGATGCCTGCTGCGGCGCTAAGCAGACAGCGAAGAACATTAAGGATGCGCGGCAAGCCAGGGTGGTGATTCGCGGATGCTTGGTCACGATTATTCCAACTCAACCTTGGTGAGCGAGACAAGAGTTTTCTTTCCGGCCACCGTTTTGTACTGGCCGGTCACGGTCACCACTTTACCGACGCAACGGTCGAATCGCAATTTATGGTTATTCATGTACGGGATGCGGATCTCCAGGTCGGTTTTGTCCGAGAGACGCAATTGGTAATACTCAAGTTCGCTTTCGATGCTGATGCGGAGTAATCCCTTGGCCGTGAGTGTGTTTTCGCCCGTGGTGACGAGCTTCCAGCTTCCGTCATCTGGATTTGCTGGGGCGAAATTAGCGTCCTGGCTGATGCCTGCTAATGGTCCTGTGGAATCACCGATGCTGCCGGACCGGGCCCCCATGATGTTCATGAGTGTGACCAGTAGGTTTCCATAAGGTTGGGCTTTGGGATAACGCACGTGCCGGCCGAGTTTCACCATTCCGCCACCTCCACCTGCCAGGACGAGCGGAAGGTCGGTCAGGGAATGATAGTCGCCGTGCTTGATGCCGGATCCCCATAGGATCAGGGAGTTATCAAAGAGGGTGCCGTTGGCTTCCCGGATACCTTTCAGCTTTTCGATTAAATACCTGAACTGACCCGTGTGCCAGGTGTTGATCTTGTCGTATTTGGGCAGGACCTTTTTGTTTCGAACGTGGTGGGATACGTAATGAAACTCCGCATTCACACCCATGAAGTCATAATGGACACGGCTGTTGGTATTGGCGAGCATGCAGGAGATAACTCGCGTGGAGTCCGTCCAGAAAGCAAGCGTGATCAAGTCCAGCATGGTCTTGATCCGTTCTCCGAGGTGCCCAACTTGAAGGTTGGGGTCGATCTCGGTGAGCTTTTCGTCTGCGTCGAGGTTTCGGGCGTTTTCTCGGGCCTGCTGAATATCGGTTTCCACGTCGCGTATCGAATCGAAGTACTGTTCCAAAACCAGCTTGTCTCGCGAACTAACCTTCCTGGATAATGCGGAAGACGCTTCCTTGACTCCATCCAGCACGCTCAACAATTGCTCCTGCCGCCCTGCTCGGGATGAATCACGAAACATCGTGTCAAAAGCTGCCTGCGGATCATGGTGTCCGCGGAGCGGCTGGTGGTTCTTGTCGTAGGAGAGGACATTCAGCCAGGGGTGCTGTTTCCAGACGCTGTCCGCGGTCAGTTGCATGGACTTGATCGGTGTATCGTTTCCGATGCGATCGGCAATTCGTTGATCGAATGAATACCGGTTTTTGTCCTTGTGTCGGGTGGAACTCATGAAGGTGCCAGGGGCATCCATGTGGTCTGAGGACCCTTGGTTATCAAGATTTCCGAGTACCAGGATGTCGTCGCGCACCGCTTTTAAGGGGGTGAGGATTCTCGATAATTCGAACTTGGTTTCAGTTCCGCCGACAATGTCCCACGAGTGGGGATTGACCCCGCACCCTTTGTACAAGACGCACATTCTAACGGGGGCCTGGCGGGCTGGCTTGGCGTGCGTTAACGCGGGCGACATGATGTCGAGAAGCGGTAACGCCATGGAGAATCCGGCGCCCTTTAGGAGCTGACGCCGTGGAATGAGATACGAGTTGCGGCTCATGCGAATCCTCAATTTGTCTTTTCGACGGTTGCTGCGAGTTCAGTGACATCGACTTGACTGCGCCAATGATAGCATCAAAGGGTTCCCAAAGGCAGGCGAAAAGTGTGCGGCACACCCTTTTGATCGGTCAACTGCCCGAGAGGGCGACCGTTCTTTTTTAGTCAGTTGGCACGAATGGACTAAAACGACCCTGCCATAAGTGGTTCGTGTGGTTTAGAAAGCCGCCTTCCCTGTTGGGACACGTGGGAGGCGGCGGTAGGTGGTTTGCCTACTTCAGGGATTCGTGAGATCGTTGTTCCGCGGGACAAAATCGAATTGGTAAGTGTCGCCGAGTTGGCAACGCGTCATGTGGACGATTTCCTGGGTGTGACCTCGGAAATGCGCTGTGGCGTGGAAGATGGCTTGTATTCCAGTGACGTCATTTCCTTGCACACTCCTGGACTGAAGCAGATCCTCCGCAGGGGTCCCAGCGATGGCAGCCTTTGCATCTGCGACTGCAGTCGTAATAGCTGTCATTAAGTCGCCTTTCGGCGACATGTCGCGTTGGTCGAACTCTTCTTGTCGGTTTCGTACGTCGGGTGCGCCACCAACGCCTGAAACGATCCACTGCCGGACGTTTCCAGAGAGGTGCAGTAGCAGGTTGGCGATACTGTTCATCGATTCGGAGGGGCGCCACCACGTTTGATCGTCATTGAGCTGGTCCAGGCAGTGGGTGATGATACGAAGGGCCTCATCAAATTCCTGGCAAGCGTGACCTGTCACTGCCGTGGAAACGCTTTCGACTGTTGCTGGCATCGGACTTTCTCCGCCTGGTTTAGAATGGGGTGAACGGAACTGGGTTACGCGTCATTCGCATCGGCTAGGGCGGGTCTTCTTTATGGCGTGTGAGGCAGCGGATCGGCCTGTGGCGGTGGGGCGGGTAATCTCCTGGAGATTAGCCAAGTTCTTTGACTGCCCGAGCCGCCATTCGTATCGCAACGAGGGCATCTGCCGCCGGAGCAGAGTCGCTGTTGGCAATGGTGATACGGCCGAAGGGCTGACGCCCTTTCCGGGTAGAATTGCCGGGGCCACCATACGAATAGCCGTGAGCCCATCGATTCACGGAAATACTTTCAACATCCCGGTCAAAATCGAATCCCCCAGCCTTGAGCATGCCACCCAGATGCTCCCGGATCTCCTTCTCGTAATCCTTGAATGTTAGCTCGAGCATCTTGTACCGGGCTTCACGGAACTGCTCCACGGCGGCGGCTCCCACGGTCTCCCCCGTCGGGCTGCTTACCATCTGCAGAATGCACGGATCGTTGGGGGTTTTAGTGAACTCGTAACCACCCATGGTGACAGGGAAGTCCATTTGGACGACCTGGTGCATGTTGCCTGGTGACATAGCCAGTCCGATCCCCAGGTCCTTGATGGCCTGCCAGTTTTTTAACCCGACGGTCGTATATTGCAACGGGCTCTTGGTCTGGAGTTTCAGCGCGGCATGTTGTGCCTTGGGTAGGTCCGGGACAATATGGGGAATCATCATGTTATAGCAGGCCATCACCACGCCTTTTCCCTTGACCTGGTATGGCTTGCCCCCCTTGATGTAGGTCACGGACAGGTCCTTCGACCGAGCAGGAGTGCCGTCATGCCGCACATTGACCACCGTACTGTTGAGCCGGATCCGAACATGATTGCTTGCTTTATCTAGCTCCCCGTAGTTGAATCTTGCTAAAAGAAGCTCTTCGGCGTTGTTCCCTTCGGCTACATCCGGAACCATGTTTTTGACAAGAGCGCGGGCCACGGTGGCGTTGCCATCCGGGAAATGGTGAATGTAAGGATTGCCTTCATCGTAGGTAGCCACTGGTGCAAATCCCATCGCGCCACAACTCTTGGCGGATCCGATACTCATCACGTCGGTGCCGCCGCTGCCCCAGTCTGCAGCCGAGTGCCGGGCCATTTTTAAAACACCAGGCTCGTCCACCCGCAGGTGGGTCTTGAGGTAATCGTAGTAAGAATGTGAGCGGACGTAGCGGCCGACTTCCTTCTTGGGAAGCTTAAGGATATGCAGGCCGCCGTTTAATACTCGTAATAATTGCTCTTTGCCACGTGCGTTTAGGGGAGCCTGTTGAGCAGCCTCTGCGTGGGATAGGGTGGATTGCGGTAGCCCTTCGACAAAATTCGGATAGTTGCAGTAGGGGTGTTTGACGATCTTGTCCTGGCCGAATGTGGTCTTGTTGAAATACGTGACGGGTCCAAGTTGGTGTCGCTTGTAGAAGCCGCGGTCATAGGCGAGTTTGAATCGGTCCAGGTCGACGCCAATATCCTCAAGGAGCGCGAGGACCGTTTTGCCGCCGCTCTGGGGGCTGACGAGTGTCTGGGAGCCACCGTAACCAAGGCGTATCGTTCCATCAATCGTGTGCTCGTTTCTCTTCGCATGACCGCCGAAGTCATCATGGTTGTCGAGAATGAGCACCTTCTTGTCTCGGCCATGTGCTTTTTGGTAGAAGTAGCCTGCTGCAAGTCCGCTGAGACCACCACCGACCACCACGAGATCGTATTCTTCTTTCAGGGATATGGTGGGACCCCAGTTGGACCTTCCTTCTAACGCCTTACCGTGGGCGTGAGTGTTTGAGCCGGGGTGACTTCCGCGGAGCCCGGTGCGTGCGGGTGGATAGTAGGAGGGATCAAGTGCGGCTAACACGGCCTGGCCGCTGCTGGTGGAAACGAGCGATGCGCCGGTGGCCAGCAAGGTTCCGTTAACAAAGTTTCTTCTGGTGATGTTACTCATTGGCTAGTCTGTTTATCGCGACTTTTATACGGCCGGCTGGCAGGGCGGCGAGACGGAGTGTTAATTCCAGGCGTCGTCTATTTTCGCTCCCCGGGACGACGTCTGCAAGTCGCATCTCGGAAAAGGTATTGAGATCATGTGTTGCCGACATTGTCTTCGTCGCGCGGTGTGGGTTACAATTGTTGCCACTTGCTAATACTCGTTCACAATATTCCGGCGGGATGTAGTCAAGGGAATATTCGAGCACGTGGTTTGGCTTTTACGTGGACACGAAAAACGAAGCCATGTCGACCGATGCACCAGCACAGGAGTCATTATGAAAAACAGGATTTCCCTAATACTTTGTTTTGTTGTCTGCTTAACCGCGTGCGGGTTGGCGCAGGCCGAGAACTGGATGCGGTTCCGGGGCCCCACGGGACAAGGTGTTTCAGGCGAAAAGAAGTTGCCGGTTTCCTGGTCGGCGACCAAGAATGTCAAGTGGCAGACGAACCTCCCTGGGAAAGGCTGGTCGTCACCGATCGTCTTCGAAGATCATGTATTCATTACAGCTTCGGGCGAAGAAGGCGTCTCCTGTCGAGTGATATGCATCAATCGAAAGGACGGGAGCATTGCCTGGGACACAGAAGTTCATCGCCAGAAACCGGGGCCGATGAGGAAACAGAACTCATACGCCACACCGACTCCCGTCACGGACGGAAAGTATGTCTATTCCGTTTTTTATGACGGCACAGTGATAGCCGTTGATTTCGAAGGGAAGATTGCCTGGAAGAACAGCGAGGTGAAATTCTTTAGCTTGCACGGTCTCGGTGCCTCGCCCATCCTGGCCAATGGCCAGGTGATTATGCCGTTCGATGGGAGTAGTCGCAATGAAACGAAGGTTGGCTGGAAAATCCCCTGGGAAAAGGCGGTTGTACTGGCACTGGATGCCAAAGATGGTTCGGTGCGATGGAAGGGCCAGCGCGGCAAATCACGCGTGGGTCACGTTACGCCGATTCTCGTTAACAAGGGAGGTACCCTGGTCAGCGCTGGCGGGGACCGCGTCCAGGGTTTTGATCCGGCAACCGGCAAACGCATCTGGTCGGTTTACAGCCAGGGCGAGGGTGTGACGCCGTCTCCCGTGTTTGGCGACGGGCTCATTTACACCTCTTCCGGCTTTGAAGCTCCCACATTGCGGGCCATTCGACCGGGCGGAAAGGGTGATGTCACCAAGAGTCACATTGCCTGGGAACAAAAGAACGGTGTCGCGGCGCTGTCTTCGTTACTGTATATCAAGCCGTACCTTTACTCGATATCGAGGGACAATATCTTGCATTGTATCGAGGCAGCGTCCGGCGAGATTGCCTGGAGGAAGCGGCTGACCGGTACCTACTGGGCTTCACCTGTTTATGCGGACGGCCGGATTTACATCTTGTCCGAGGAGGGCGTGACGCTCGTTTTGCGGCCTGGATCCAAGTACGAAGAGCTCGCGAAGAATGAACTCGGGGAAACCTGTTTCGCGTCCATGGCGGTGTCGCAGGGTAACTTCTATATTCGGTCGGCGCAGAAGATTTATTGCATCGGCAAATAGCTGTTTGCCATTGCATGATGGTTAGTCAGCGACCGTATCGACGTACGTTGGAGATGCGGATTTCACCGATCTGGCCAAAGAAGTTGCCATAGCCCAGGTAGTTAAAGTCGCCGCCATATTTAACGGCACCGCCAATGCGGCTGAAGACGCTGAATTGGGCAGTGTGCTGCCGATCGTTGACGAGCTTGCGGCCGTCTGGGGTTTTCAGTTGCCAGATCAGCTTGCCATCCAGGAATAACTGGTGGAGATCCTCCTGGTAGCTATATTGCCAGGCGACATGATGCCACTCGATATCGCGTATTCCGACGTCTGACTGCCGGGCCACGATTCCCTCGGGGCGTTTCCAGGGGTGGAGATTTTTCCAGGTGTGATTGGAACTCTGGAAATGAATCCCCGGTGCCATGCTGCCGTCGGGTGAATCAACCTGCGAGAGGTAGAGTTCCCAGACGCCGCGCTCGCTCTTGTCGTAGGTGCCACACACGTGTCCATACTCGAATTTCTTCAAGGGGATATCGTTAAAAGCCTGGTAGGGTCCGCCACGGCGAACCCAGGCTTCCACGGTCCATGCCTTCGAACACGTTTTCATGTCGAGTCTGGGAACGCCATAGCCGAGCGAAACGTAGCCATGCTCGCCGTGACCTGTTTCCTGGGGAAAACGTCCGTCCCGTCCGGTCCATTGGTAACGGCGGTCAGCTCCCATGTTGGTGTAGGTTAAGGTGGTCGCTTCGCCCCCGGCAATGCGCTCAGGAATCAGGCGTCCGCTGGGGCCCTGCCAATCGTAGAGAGCAACCGTCTCTGGGTCAGCGATCATGGTGCGTAGCTTTGCGGGGAGGACCCGGAAGTCCAGGGTACTAAAGGTAGTTTGCCCTTTGGAATCGGTGGCCTCTATTTTAAGCCGGGTATTACCGGGCTCGCGAGGGGTTCCACGGATGATGCCCGTTCGGGGATCCAGCGACAGGTTGCGCGGCAACGAGTTAGTCACGATCTTCCAGTGTAGGGGTGTGGCGAGGTGTTCGGCCTGGAGCACGGCGCGGTAGGGCTGTGCGACAAAGGCGGAAGGGACTGATGCGGAAACGATCCGACCCGGGGCTACGGTCAGGTCAAAAGTGTGTTTGTCGGTATTTCCCGAGTCGTCGTTGGCCAGGATGGTCATGGTTCGGCCAGTGACCAGTTCCGTGGGCGTGCCGTGGAGCCGGCCGGTAGCCTCCAGCACGAGCCCTTTGGGTAGACTCGTGGGATACATCATTTTCCAACGGACTTTACCAGCGGGTGCATCGGCGCCCAACTGGATCGTGTAGGGAAGTCCCAGTCCAGCCGGAGGCAGTTTCTGGCGGATGATGGTAAGCTTGCTGGCAACCGGGAACCGCATGATCCTGGAAATGCGGAGTTCGTCAATCTCGCCTTCCATGTTGTACATGGTCATACCGAAGTCGCCGGGCTTCCAACCAGGTTGTTTAGTTGGGCGGAGAAAACCTCCTACCTGGAAGGGAATGTCGCACGTTTTTGCGTTGTTCTCGATAATGCGAGTCGGGGCGCGGCCGGGTGCAGGCAGCGGTACCTTGCGAGTCATTTTTCCGTCTACGAACATGTAGCCGGTTTGATCACGGTAGCGGAATTGCCAGGCGACGTGATGCCAGTTGGTGTCATAGAAACGTCCCCAGTCTTTTTCAAGCCAACCGTGACTGTAACCGGGCCAGAAGGCGCCACCGACATCATTGTTAGGATCTTTGCCCTTGTGGGTTCCGAGAAAACGGGCGCCAGGCAGTAAACCTTTCTTGAGGGTCTGGTTGCCAAAGGATCCGTGTGTGCGCAGGTAGAACAGCCAACCGTGGCGGTAACCATCCGCGAGTCCGGCTCCTTCCTCGTCGGTTCCACAAATGTTGGCAAAGGTGTAGCCATTATTGACGGCAGTTGAATTGGCACGGTCCTTGCCACCCGGGCCAGTGTACCGGACCCACGCTTCCACGGTCCATTCCTTGTCACAGGTGCGGAAGTGCAGCTTGTCGTTGTTGGTGGGTCCAATCAGGAGGTGGTCGTTGTTCCGGTCAAAGCGGGCGGTGCTTCCGAAACCGGGGCGCTTTCCCCAGAGCGCCTGATTATACGCCGTGAGGGTCAGCTTCGGGTCACCCATTGCATCGTGGGCCTGGTTGCCCTCGCCCTCATCAAAGTGATAGAGCACGACGGTGTGGTCGTCCGGGGTAAACGGCCGCTGCCATGTGTCGGCGGCGTCAAGGTGTGCCACGCCAACAGCGACTAACAGGAACGACAACGCCGGCGCGCTCTGGAAATGCGTGGTGGTAATCATGAGCATTATCTCCACGGGGTGGCTTTTGAAGTGCTGGTGAATTGTCACATGCTGAAGGGGGCTCCGCAAGGTTCGCGGCGAAACCGTGTTTCGCTGCGCTTTCATCGTCCAGTTGCTGGCCTGTTGTGGATTCGGTGATGGGCGGCGATGTGCCGAGGGCTAGTTGTTTCTTTCAGCAGAATCACTGACAAGAAGTTTGAAGATGAAACTCCCATTGTCAGTACGAATTCCCACAGGGCCCTTGATTTCGGAGATGTGTTTCGGGTCGATTTGACCGGACCAAACCTTGCGTCCGTCAATGGTCACGGTGCAACTGAACTGCCCAGCCGTTTCCGTAACCGACGCACCGAGTCGATGGGGCTTTTGGGTCGCAGCAGTAATGCCAAGAGGTTTTAACCGAACGCGGGCTAATTGCATGTAACCGTTAGCCTGGCACTCCTTGTAGGTAACCTTTCCGGGATTTCGCTTGAGGGCGATGTAAAGCTCTTCCGTGGGCTTAATGCGCCACATGATATACAACAGGTTGCAGGTGTTCATGGCCCGCATCTTCAGTCCGATCTGGCGCACCAGGGACCCGGAGTCGAGCAGGGCAGTTTTTTCTGATGGACCGCGATAGCGGAACTGCAGTACGGCGCTCGAATGCTCACCGGAAGTTCGGACGGCGCGTTCCTTGGGTCCCACTACAGTGAGATAACCGGATTTTGTCTGCGAGATCTCACCCAGGCTAACACGGAGATCAGAGCGGGGCGTGTCGATGGGTTGGGCTGCCTGGACGAGGCCAGCAAGACTCAGGGACAATAGGGGCAGTAATAAATTCTTCATGGTTTAGTGAACCTGTATGCTCGGTGGAAAAGACGAATGATGCGGGTCTATCTGCAGACGCCCTCCCAGGAGGTGACGCGGAGTCACTGGTTAATTGGCTGGATTATCCGGCTGCGAATACGGGGAACGATTTCCTTTCCGTCGGTGAGGTTCGGCTTGTTCGCGATACCCAACTCGGCCGGGGACTTTCCCACCCACTTGCTGTCGCGACCCTTGACGGTGATGCGGGCGTTGGCAGGGTCGATGGTTAGAGTGGTGAAGAGACTGTCACGGTAGGGGCACGTGTATTCGACCCAACGGAACTTGGCATGAATGTCAGCGGGGTAGCTCTTGTTGCGGTAGGATCCTCCGACCCACTTATAGGATGCCGAGTTGACGTGTAGGTAGGAAAGCTTTCCCGCACGATCGACATGGTCGATGTGCGTGTGTCCGTTCACTGCCAACAGGACCTTATCCGCGGCGGAGTCGAGTAGAGCCTGGACAGCCGGGGCGTTGTCGATCGCGGAGGGACCTGCGAGGGGCTGATGGCAAATGACCAGGATGGGGCCCGGTAGTGCCTTCAGTTGTTCCGCGAGCCAGGCAAGTTGCGTCTCGCCAATGTGCGCTGGATAACCGCCCTTATGGTTCTTCGGCTTCTCGTTGCCATCCAGGACAACCAGGTTGAGTCCGTTGACATTCTCAGTGTAGTAGCGTCCTTTCATTCCCCAGAGTTTTGCGACCTCGTCGAAGCTATGACCTCCATCAATCTCGTGGTTCCCAAGCACGTGAAATGTTCTTGGGTGAGCCGTTTCAAAAGCCTTGGTCACCGTTTCGTTTTTCTTTGTGGGGTAGGCGAAGTCACCGAGTTGGATCAGTGCGTCAGGCTTTTCTTTCTTCATGGCATCGAGGAAGGCCTTAAGTCTCTCAGGCCCATCATGCATGACGTCCTGGTGCAGGTCCGCGATCATGCCCAGTTTGATGGGTGTTTTAATTCGTCCGAGGGAAGCCATTATTCGGCGAGGCAAGACAATGGATGTCGTTAGGACACCGGTGTTGCGCAGAAAAGCACGTCGTGACGTGTTCATTGGTTTCATCTCAATACCTTCACGCGTGGACAAGAGGACAGACGCAGGCACGGCCCCTATCTTCACATCCTGTGGGCCGAAGGGAAAGCTCTATATTCCTCAAATATGTCGTTGCGACCAGGTAATGGGTATTTTTACTCGTAGCGATTTCCAGGGCTTTATGCGATACTGAGCACCTTGGGTGATTCATTCTTTAGCGGGCCGGTTGCGACAATCGATGCATATTAAATTGCTATGTACAGCGTGTGAGAAGCCATTACGGGTGCGATCTGAGTTGGCAGGCAGTAAGTGTCGGTGTCCTTACTGTAAAGCAACTGTGGTGGTCCCGGAGAGCGACTCGACGGTATTGTCGGGAGCGGGTGTCCCGAGTATCGACACAGGCAAGAGTGATTCGATTAGTGGCGGGGCCCGTACACAGCGCTCAGGGCGCAGTAGCACCCGCGGGTCCCTGGGGACATCCGGTGTGAGAGCCTCTTCGGATGGCAGTAGCGTCAGTCTCGTTGCCAGCGGGGCAATTGCAGGTGGGGCTACGGTCGCCTTGTTTTTGTTGTTATATCCCCTGAAGGCGGCGGGGATTCGGCTAGGCTCAATGTTTTGGGATAGCATTGGGATCAATTTTCCCACGACCCTTCTTATGTTCTGGTCGTTTGCCATGCTCGTCCTGAAATGGCGGCAGCTCTCCGTGCAGCGATCGGCGATGCTGATGGACTTGTTGCCCAATACGATTTCACAGGAAATTACTCTGGACTCGTTGGACCAGTTCGTCAGCCACATTCGTACACTCCCGGAGAAGGCACGCCAGAGTATTATTGTTAACCGAGTGTTGCGAGGAATCGAACATTTTCGCGTGAGGAAAAGCGCTGCAGAAACTGTGACAATGATGGAGTCGCAGTCTGGGATCGACGCGGCCAACGTCGCGAGTAGTTATGCCATTATCAAGGTGTTTATTTGGGCCATGCCTATCCTTGGCTTTATTGGAACCGTCATGGGTGTCAGCAGTGCGGTGAGCGGGCTCTCGGCGACTCTTGAAAACGCCTCAGATGTTTCCGCGGTTACAGAGTCTATGAAAGGTGTTTTTGGTGGTCTTGGCACTGCGTTTGACACAACGCTGATCGCCTTGGTGATGAGTATGATTGTTAAGATCCCAACCTCGGCACTACAGAGATCCGAGGACGCAGTCGTGACGATTGCGGATGAATACTGTAACGAAACCCTACTCAGGCGACTTAACGACGGGCGTGAAGGTGGCGCCGAGCGAGGTTCCCATGGCAAGGGAGGTGCTTTTGACCAGGGTGCATTCCAGCAGGTATTGGAAGTGGCACTGGGCAGCAAGGAGGTAGCGGCATACCAAAAGCAATGTGCCCTCCATACGCGCCAGATGAATGAGCAACTTCGCCAGATGGTCCAGGTGAACGCAGAGATTCAAGATATGCTTGGAAACGTAAGCTCCGGTTTAAAGACGCAATTTACCGGAGTTGAAAAGTCGATTGCGGGTTTAAATGAGGTGTTGACGCAACTCGGGGAAAAACAGGTCGTCGTCCAGAAGGTTAATAAACGTGGATGGTTTGGGAAATCCAGGCCATCCCGGAGGAGATAATGGCCCGAAGACCACCTATTGAAGAAGATGACGTTTCATTGTTCCCGTTTCTCAGTATCATCGCCGCTGTGATCGGGGTTCTGACACTCATGATTGCAGCAGTGACCCTGGGGCAGATGAACCAGGGGGATGTGAAAGATGCGATGGCGAATGCGATCGCCATGGATCGACTGCAAAAAGATTTGGCGGCCCTCGATGACACGGTTGAGGATCTCTCGCTGCAATTAAAGAAGAACAATAGTGAGATGCTGGCAGAGGCGCGTCAACGACAGAATGAGCTGGTTAAGACGCGAGCAGAACTTGAGGCGTTACTGGCAAAAATAGCCGGCGCCAAGGATCGTACCGAGAAGCTCAAGAAAATCAAGATTGTCATTCCGGAAGTCCCTGAGGGGAGCCGGGAAACCCTTGCCGATCTGCAGGGCCAATATGATGTGACACAAAAAAGGCTGGCCGTCCTTAAGGAGCAGATTGAACAAAGAAATAACCCTTCGGATGAGGCCCAGGTGTCGATTTTGCCTGGAGGGACTGGGCTCAGTTTTTCACCTCACTTTATCGAGTGCACGGCTAAGACAATTGTTCTTCACGGCGAAGCCAAACCGATCACGATTCGCAAGGAAGCAATCGGGGCTGAACCCAGATTCACAGCGCTACTGGAAAAGGTTGCCAACCAAAATAGTCACTCGGTTGTCTTTCTGTTGCGTAACGACAGTCTGGACACGTATCGGATGGTTAAGGGGATCTGCGACAAGAACGGTGTTCGCAATGGGAAACTGCCCGCCCTTGGTGGCGGTAGATTGGATTTTAGCAAATTTCAAAAAAAGTAACGAGCCTGGTTCGTATGACCCAAAGGGCTGCAGGAATTCATGAAACGATATCCCCGAATAGAAAATGAAGACGATGGCTTGGGTTCGTTACTGGATACGATGACCAACGTGGTCGGTATCCTGGTGCTGGTACTGATTGCCACCCAACTGGGGGTTAAGGATGCGGTCGATCGTATTTCCGAGTCGGACCTGGTTACCCCGGAAGCGTTGGAGCAGGCTCGTGAGACATTAAAGCTAACGGCACATCAGCGTGACATTCTGCAAACGCAACTGCAGGATTCCAGGCTAACCGATGGCGAAACCGTGCAGGTTAAACTCCAGGACTTGCGCCGACAGCGCGACGCGGCCAAGCAGACTCTTCAGCAGGAACAGGAGATTGCAAATCAATTTGCAGTTAAGCTGGACGGGGATAAAAAGAAGGCCGCAACTGCCAAAAAGAGCATTGAAGACAGCCTTAAGGCAAAGGAACAATACGCCGTACTGTCGAAGGAAATGACGCAGGCGCTTGAAGAAGAGGCAAGGCTCAAGGCCCTGTTGAGTAAGACACCCGTTCAGAAGGCGCCCCCTGCCAAGATTGTCACCCTTCCTGATCCACGGCCTGCTCCAAAAGGGGTGCAGCCGCTCTATTTTCTTTGCACAAGAAACCGCGTTTTCCCAATTGCTGATGATGATGTACGAGCGGTCGCTCGCCAGAAGGCTGAGCTGATTATTAAAGCCAAGGGTTTGTTTGGTGGGCCGGGGGTGGGTGTTGACAAGGAAGGATTGTTGCGCGAGTTCGCAAAGGTGGCCCATGACCTGCCGGACAAGTTTTTCAATGTGGAACTCTACGCTTCAGGGATTTATCCACGACTCAGATTTATACCGAGTGATAAATCAGGGGCTTCACTCAGGGAAATTCGTACGCCTCGTTCACGTTTTCATAAAATGCTCAATACAGTCGATCCGCGAAAATACTATGCGCGCTTTGTCGTACTGCCCGATAGCTACGAGGTTTACCTCGCCGCGCGCGAGGTGATGAATCGGAAGGGGGTCTTGGCAGGGTGGGACCCCCAGGCAGCTAACTGGCAGTTTACGACCCATCTTGGAGGATCGGTTCTTTTCGGCCCGAAACCACCTCCACCAAAACCTAATCCGAATCCGCCAAAGACACCTCCAAGACCACAGAACGTGATTGATTGAGATGTCGACGGACCTCTTGTTTTTGAACCCGGGGATAAAGTGCCGGAAAGATCGAGGGGCCGCGTTGGCTGATAGCCAGTGAGACGCGCCCGGTTTGTCCTGGTAGGAAGGGATGCTGCGGTACGCATTCATGTCTGGTCAGAGGGGATGTCACTGTCGTTATCGCGAAGCTTCCTCCGATTACCTTTCGGGATACAAACGAGAATAAGGAAACCGCCACGGCCATCACCGTTAGTCCACCCAAGAGCGTGAACAGTGAACCGAGAAGGGTCATCAAATCGATCCCCTTGACCAGCGTGCAGTTGTTTGGATCGTATGGATCGTAGAACACCTGGCATTGGGATTCGTCAGTGACCTTCTGCAATAACCGGGTGGCACCTGCCTGTGTCTTAAATCCAGGTTCCCCGATGCGAACACGTGTACCCTTATAAGTATGGTCATACACATGGAAGGTATAGTCCACGGCGGGACGAAAAAACGTGCGAGTTCCACCGGAGTCGCTATGGTCGGTGACCTCGTAGGTTTCTACTTCCTGGCTGGTAACGTGACCTGGTGTCGATGGCCATGTCCGAGAAGCTAACCCGGGGAGCAGATTCCTAAGTCCGATATTGATAATCCATGCACCGATAACAAAAAAAGCCACGATTGCCAGCGCTACCTGGAACAGGTGTTTCATGCGAAATGGTTTCTTTTAAAATGTTCAGTCGTGAGAAAACGAGAGTCGCGGGAAAACGAAAACGCGAGTGGTGTGAGTCAGCACGCGCGAAAACGTGTTGCGCTGGGTCGCGGGCAACAATAAGGCGGATCAGTTGGTTCTTTTTAAAAGAACGGCACCGCAGTGCGACTAAGTCAAAGTTTGTAAAATTAAGTTGGTCGACTCGATGATGCGCTGATCACGCGGACGGAGATCCGGTTCGAATGCTTTGCCTGTCAAATGTTGCAAACCAACGATATAGCGAACGGCGATTTCGTTACTTTGCTCTGTGGAAAACTGCATGTCGGTATCCTTGACCATGCCCCGAGCAAATTCTTTTGAAAAGGAAACCGGTTTTCCGTCTCGTTCCATCACCGAACCATCATCTGCCAGTCTCCAAAAGCGGGACGAATCCATCGTGTACAGTTCATCCGCTGCAACGATCTGGTTAGCGGCGTTGACCCCGTGCTCTGTTTTGGTGTCGACCAAAACCATGCCTTTTTCGTTCAGGTGTTGTGACACGATACCAAAGGCCATGATCGATGCGTTACGAATGCGCTGGTACTGGCCTGCCGTGCAAACCTTATTCTCGATCAAATAGGTGGGATCGATGGTTCGGTCAACCTTGTCCTTGGTGGAAGGAGTGTCCATGAGATAGGGAAGCTTGCCGTTCGGGCTGAGTGAAATGACTTCAATTTCATGCCCGGCATATTCAAAATCGGACAGTCCGTCTTCTTTTGCTTTCAGCCAATGTTGAAACAATGAAGTGGACGTCGAACTTTCGGCCATGTACATGCGTTGTACATTTTCAACCATAAGTAACTTCAGGTTTTCTGCGGGGATCACTGTTGAGGATGGGAGCAACCCCTCAACGTCGAATTGTGATGAGCCCAGGGTATCTTTGACAAGATTCAGCATGTGATCATGATTCTGGGCTAGCACCTGGTCCTTGAACGGAATGGCGCCTCGGTTGACATCGTGCGTAGAAATTCGGTTTCCACGAAACATCAAACGAATTGGAAGCCCGTCCTTTGTTTTTAGACTGTCGCTAAAAACGGAATCCGATACTTTTCCATCCAGAACTGTGGCGCCCGTAAGCCTGGGGATTTCATTGTCATCAATGATTTGCTTGATTGTCCTGCCTTCGTTCACACGCGTGCCATAATCATTTACAAGTTCTTTGATTTCGTTGTCGGTAAGCATGTGTTTCTCCCAAAGTATCTCAAAATGTAGCAGGAACGCGTCTCGGAACGCTTTACCTGGCAAGCAGAGTTGAAATATAGAAGTGACACGCTGAACCGTCAACTACACGGCTCGATCGATGTTCCGTACCACCAGGCGGCAATTAATTACCATTTCAAACGAACGACCTCATGGGGTGTAACCGTGGGCATAAAGTGGAGCAGATTGTTGGCTCACCGCCTCTTGGCCCCGCAGTTGACCATTCAGACCATCGCAGCAAGAACAGGCACTGTTGCGAGCTGCTGACCGATTGCGGGAAGCGATTCCTGCACGCACGTCGTTAAGGCCCGCGGTTGTTAGCAATGCAGCGAGCGGAAAAACACTACCGCCGGAGAGGTCGTACAAAAGTAGATTCTTCACGACAAAGCTTTGTCAGATAGGACCTTTCTGGCTATTTAATCGATGGGTTACTTAATCAATATCAATGATCCAGCAGAATCTCCACCGCGGAGAGTACAGGAGGTTGTTTTGTGTCGTCCGCCGGGCTGATAAAACGAATATCCCGGGCACGTTCCGCCTGGATGCCGGTGAACATGCGGGTCACTGCGCGGTTCCTTCCACCCGCTGCTGCCACGGGGTCAAAACCTTTCAAAACCGTCCGCCCCTGGATTTGAATATCAAAGAGACATTCACTATTTCCTACCTCCCGGAGTTCGGCAAAGTGTAAAATCACGCGATATCGCTTCGTCTTGGGTTGGTCCTGCAAGAGTACAGGTCGAAAACCATGGCTAATATGTGGTTGGCGAGTAAGGGGCTTTTTGGTTCGTGGCCGGATGACAAGATTGTCGAGATCGAGACCTGCGGATTCCAGTTCTTTCCAAGGCAACGAAAACTCAGCAACCGCCTTGTCTTCTGACACGCGGATCGTGCCCGACCAGGCACCAGCATATCCCGGGTCCTCCGTTTTGGCACTACTGGTCCAGCGCCC
>Ga0163108_10000251_pt1 | contig 39977 bp, 30 predicted proteins | sample Fk1155metaG_FD_109644 | JGI IMG/M metagenome (GOLD analysis project Ga0163108, IMG submission 109644) | Marine microbial communities from the Central Pacific Ocean - Fk160115 155m metaG | ecosystem: Environmental > Aquatic > Marine > Oceanic > Photic zone | place: The Central Pacific Ocean...
CAAAGCCCCGCCCCTTTACTTCATTATTGAAATGGTAACCGTGAAAAAGTTTTCCGGCGCCGCAAACGTAGTAGCCATTCCGCCCGAAAAACTCAGGCAGCAAAACCGAGTTGTTCAGGATCGAGTTATGGATCAGGGAACTCTTGTTGATGTAATTCCCAGATGTCGACGGCCTGATCCCGCTCATGATGGCAGACCGCGAAGGACCGCAGGCGGGCGCCGCGCAATGGGCATTGGTAAAAACCATGCCCTTGGCCGCCAGTTGATCCATGTGCGGCGTGCGGGCCTGGGGATTGCCCTTCAGCGTGTCCGTCCAGTCATTCAGATCATCGATGGCGATGAAAAGGATGTTCGGCCGATGCGCGGTCGTTCCTGGTTCGTCGTTTTTTGTTCTTCCTTGCGGCTTCGCCGCATAAGTGTGCGACGCCATCGCACTAAGAAACAGAACGGCCAGGGCGAGGATCGTGGTTTGTTTCATTGGTGCATTAATCCTTGAGCAGTTTGTCCACGAAGAATTCGACCTGTGACTGGTATTTAATTTTGGCTCCGGGGTATTTGAGATGCGCTTCCAGCTTGAGAGCGTCAGTCTTTTCTTTGAGGGCGATCCCCAGGTTAACGTGGTGGATGAGCCAACCGCGGATCCGCCCTCTGTCGGTGGGAGGTTTGGCGGTCGGCTTCATGCCGTAGCTCATGAAGATCGGTGGATCGTCGGCGGAAACGATCGAGACAGCGGAGTAACGGCGGGAGATCTCCCTGGCTTCGTCCGGCGTCTTCGCCCCCCACTTGGCAAGATGAGCTTTCTCCGGATCTTTTATATTGCCCAATGGTCGGGAGAGAGTTTTGGCATCAGTGTTGGGTCCCAGCAGGGTGGCGATCTTGTTTTGCCAGAATTCGCTGTCGTTCGTAGTTTGACCGCCAGAAGTAGCCACGCAGGTCAAACGCGTGGATTCACGCTCGATGGGATCTTTGCTCTCGGGGTTGGCCATCTCGTCAGAGAAGGCCAGCCACATACAGATCTGTGCGCCGGCTGATCCACCGAAGGCGGCCACCCTGGTCTTGTCGATGTTCCATTCCTTCGCCTTGGAGCGAATGAACTGCAAGGCACGACGGGCGTCGTGATGGGGAGTGGGCAATGGGGTGGCAACGGACATATATCGGTAGTTGATCGCCGCCACAGAGATACCGGCCTTCAGGAGTCCGTTGAGATCGTTCGATTTCAGCTTTTCCTTGCTGCCCGATCGGAAGCCACCGCCGTGAATGTAGATGGCTAGGGGCGTGGGCTTGGCGCTGTCGGCAAGCCAGATGTCGAGGACGTTCCGCTCGTGCTCGCCGTACTTCACATTGGCATGAGTGGGTGACTTCCGTCCCTTCGCCTGATCGGTCTGGGTGTCTGACTTCTGTGGACCTTGCCGTTTGGCCCTGGCAGTCGCCTGGCGAATCACAACCTGCAGTTCCTTGGTGGACAGCACGCCGTCGCCATCTGAGTCGGCTTGGGGAAAACGTTTCAGGATCATCTTGTGTAGAGCCGCTTCCTCCTCCCTGGACAACTTACCATCTCCATTCTTATCGGCCTGCGGTTGCAGCTTGAGGATTTGTTTCTCCAACGGATTGCCGGCGGCAATGGATGGCGATGTTGTCCACGCCAGCATGAGCGCAGTGATGAGGATCAGGTGCATTCGTTTCATTTGCATTTGAGTGGTTATCCAATCATTCGTTTAAATAAATTATGCGTAATTTGCTGGACACGCTTGTCCACTCCTTGTTGAGTGACTCCATGCCTGGATGGATTGACGTGACCGGGAGGGCTGGACAGTCCATTGGCCCACCAGATCGTGGCAGCATTAAAGACGACATTGTCCTTGGGGCCATCGTAGAGGGTGGCGCTGTATTGGCCCACGGTCCTTCCGTTGATGGTGGCATCGCCTCTCGCGACGATGTTCATGCCGGGCAGGTCCATAGCAGGTGCGCCATGCCACTCCCAACCAACGAGGCCTTTGACCGAATCCCCCTTCTTCATTCCTGTCCCCTCAAAAAGCCAATGCTCCGGCATCGCACAAGTCCAATCGCCACTCCCCATGCCGCGTCCGGTCTCTTGATCTTTATCCAGTCGTCCTCCCATCAACTGAGCGCCATCCGGCCCCATGTTCAGTTCAAAGTCGCGACGGTTGAGTAGCCTTCGTTTTACCGCTTCAGGAATTTCATCCGACACCGGCATGAACCAGCCTTCACGACGCGTGGCCCGGTTGGGCGTCCCGTCGCCCGAGGGCAAAAGGGGAACGACACAGAGAACGGAATTGCCGCCAAAGAAGGTAAGGCTGACTCCTTCATCCCGGGCTTGAAGCACATTCTTGTACATGGCCTTCGTCCAATACTCATCGTGCCCGACCGAGATGAATCCCTTGGCGCGAAGCAGTCCCTTGGGATCCGAATGGGTGTCGATATTCGAGATGTAGGAGACGTCGTAACCGTGCTGCTCCATCCAGAAAGTCAGGGGAAACTCCCAGGGCAGGTACTCGCCGGAGCCGCCCGACTTCTTCATCCTATTGACGGGGTGAGTGAACAAGCCGTAGGGTCGGTCGAAGCTTACTGTTCCGCTGGGCACACCCGTGGTGGAGTGCCCCTTCTCATGGGGTGTATAGATGGAGTAGTCAGCCGGCCACCGGTTGTAGGCGGACCAAGTCAGGTCGCTGCATTGAAAGAGCAGATCGCAGGGGCGGTCATCGCGTACGATAAAAATGACGTAGCTCTGGATACCGCTTTTCTTCGCGGTCAGCTTGCCCAGGTAAACGCCGCTAAGCCAATCTTCAGGAATTTCGAATTCCACCGCAGGCTCCCATTGGCATTCCCGTACATAATTTTCACTCACAGGAGGGTCTGGCTGCGGGGTGCCGTTGAGCGACTCAAAACGACGTACTAGTCGAGCGCCATCGCCGTTGTAATAGCCGGTTCGAAAGATCTCCAACTTGAACGAGGACTCCGGGTTCGCGCTCACCATGATCTGCAACTTCTCCCCGGCCCGCACGCTGTTGGCGGAGCAGTAACCCTCGATCCAGGGGCAGCGCCCGTTGGGCAGAATCTTGTTGATTTTCCCGGGGAGCGTGCGCGTCTTGGTGAGCAGCCAGTCGCGGGTGCCGGGCCTGGCGTTTTCGCGTTTGATCAAATCGCTGCCAGCCGATTTAATCTCACCGGCATGCACGAGAGCCTGCGTTCCCGTTGCGGCAATCAATCCAGCAGCAGCCCCCTTGATCACCTCGCGGCGGCCAACCGTAAGTTCTGAGTTATCCTTGTCCTTCATTTTGCTACCCCTATAAAAACACTGGCAACGCGCCCACTAGACGGATCATGTATTTAATCACTCTTCGAGTTCGCTTCCGGTGGCTTTGATGCTTTCAGGTAAGCCACCAGATCTGCGATCTCTGCTGGTTTCAACACTTTCTCAATCCCTTCCGGCATCAAGGAGACGTTCGAGTACCTGGCCTGTTCGATTTCTCGATAGGCAACCGGTTTCACGACTCCCTCTGCCGACGAGAGGAACATTTTATCGACGGTTTCCTTCACGAGCAGTCCCGTCAAGACCCTTCCGTCCTTCGCCAGGACGTTTACTACCTCGTGGTAACGAGCAATCGATGCACTTGGAAACACAATCGCCTCTAACAGATCTCGCTCGCTGCGAATCGCGCCAATCCAGGTCAAATCGGGCCCCAACCGAACGCCTTTTCCACCCTTGAGATGGCAGGTGATGCACTTGGATCGTTCCCGATTGTTGAACAACTTCGCTCCACGTTGCACGTCCCCCCTTGGCAACAAAGCTGCTAACTCATCAAGGCGTTGTTTCTGCTGGGCCATCTTCTCGGGATTCGGCTTCCTGGCTTCCGCCAGTTGGATTTCAGGAAAAACGTCTGGTGCAACATTTCGCCGCTCCGTCTCTCGCATACGCCGCAGCTGTTTGCTGAGCGGATGCCCTGTTGGCAGGCTACGAACAGCACCCATCTCATACAGTGCATAGGTGATCGAGTGTTTTAGGAATGGGTCGCTTTCGCTGGACCATGAATCCAATAGTGGCTGGCTTGCTTCACTGGCACCGATCCGGCCAAGAGCCATCGCCGACAGGCGACGAAGTTGTGGATCCTCATCAGACAACAGTTCCAAGAGTGGCTGCAAGGCATCTCGATCTCGCCACAATGCCACGCTGTGGATAGCTACCATACGAACCTCGGATTTTTCTGCTCCCAGGAATTCTCGCACTGCTCGGCGTGCGTCCTGCCCCGGAATACGATGCAACGACCAAACCGCAGGAATGCGAGCACTGGCCTTACGCAAAGCATCGATATTATTTTCCGTTGCCAGTGCATCCACGGCCCGTTTAACAACCTCTGGTCGTTGATCAGAAAGCCAACTAACGCGAGGTTGCTTCCAATCCAGCTTAAGCCCGCGCCCATCCTCTAACGGCTGCCCACCCTTCTTTTCAATCCGATAGATGGCCCCCAAGACATCAGGCTTGGCGATCTTCGAGGTTGGACAACAAATCATGTACCAACTGCCCGTATCGGCAACGAGCAGGCTGCCGTCAGCATCTTCGATCACATCCGTCGGATGAAAGTCGCTTTGATCGCTTTGAAGGAAGGTACTTGTTTCCAAGGAATGGGATGCCCCGGATTTAGAGAGGCGATGCCTCGACACGCGACGTGTGTTGAATTCCGTGAGGACAAGATCCCCCTTAAGTCCTAACCCACCATGTCGCGGCATCACCATGCCCGAAGGTGCAGCGGGACCCAGTTGCGCCAGGATCGGCAGCAAGCCTCCCGTGTTGGGATGGGGAGTGAGCACGCGGGGATTTTTCCGGCCGTACGTGCCTCCGTAGACCACATGCAAAATGCCATCACGTCTTCCCGGCTGAGAAAGATCGAAGAAGGTGCCGCTGAGAAACCGCTCTCCCGTTTCAGCGAACGCCAAGCCAACCGGATTATTCATTCCGCCAGTGATGAGCCTCTCCAGTTGGCTACCATCCGGCCGAGCGCGATAGATATGAGCGGCCCGCGAGGAAACCGTTCTGCCGTTGGTCAACTCGTGTTCTTGTGGAGCGAAAGCCCCTTTACACCAGTAGAAGAAACCGTCCGGTCCGCGATAAGGACCGTGCATGTCGTTGCCGCATCCTTCGATCGAACCGCCATCGAACCAGACGGTTCGTTCGTCCGCCACATGGTCGCCGTTCGTGTCGCGCAGTTTCCAAATGTGCGGTGGAGCTCCAACGTAGATCGCATCGTCATGAACAAGAATGCCTTCTGGGAACGGCAACTTGTCGGCAAACACCGTTGATTCATCAAACGTGCCATCACCATCGCGATCGACCAACCGTAATACCCGATGCTGCGGATCTTTGAGTTGAACAGGCGCTTTGCCTGTGTTCCCCGAACTGTCGGTAACGTAGAGAATTCCATCCGCGTCAAAACACATATGAATGGGCCGCTGCACCAATGGCGGGCCGGCGATCTGCTTGATCGCAAAACCATCGGGCAATTGAAACTGGTGTTTGCCGAGCTTCACTTCTTCAGCAGACGCAACAAGGACCGTCGCGACCGTCAGCAGCAGTGACATCAATGGTGTAGATCGAAACAAACTAACTTGCCTTCCATGTGAAAAACTTTGATGACCTGATTTTAACACGTCATCTGCATCTTAGCATAATCATCTTAACATTAAGGCTGGATATCCATGCTCACACGCGACGAAACAATATCGTGTACAACGTGTCCGTGGACGTCTGTCAGCCGGTAGTAGAACCCGCCCACTGACTGCACCTTGCGCGGATTCCGAACGACATACAGACCCGACTTCAATTCATTTGGACTTTCCGTTTCGCCCGAGCAGAATTGCCTCAATGAATTCGTTGGCATTCCGATAAGTGTCGGACTTAGAAACCTGTCCGTTGCCAATCAGCAGGTGGCACTCCATGCCAACTTTGTCCGCCTTCTCCTTCATCTTGACTCCGTAGACCGGATGGTGAATTCCGTGCCCAGCATTCTTTGAAGGCAGTGTCATGTCACCACCATACGACATGAAGAGCGGCGGGTCGTCTTTGCTGGCGTGGTTATATGAAGAGAACTCGACATAGAGCGACTTGTGCTTTTCATAGTTCTTCAGCGCACCCTCAATGGTCTGTTCGCCGACTGCCATGTTAATCATGCGATGCTGGAGCACCATCGGTCCCAGCCACGGCTCGATCTGTTTTGGATCGATCGAAGTCTGTCCGCCACGAACCGCCGCCCCGGAGACTCGGGTCGATTCGCGGAGCACGGGGTCTTTCGCTTTCGGATCAGCCAGGTCGTCATGGCACAGCAACCACATCGATGTGCAGGCTCCCGCACTGCCGCCGGATAAACAGATGCGGTTCTTGTCGATATTCCAGTCACTTGCTTTTGACCGCAGAAACTGAATCGCTCGCGCCGCGTCATGGACAGGTGCTGGCAACGAAGCTTGTGGCGTGTGGCGGTAATTGATTGCCGCGTAGGAAATCCCTTTTGAGAGCCAGTGCTTCTGAGGATCACCTTTACTGAACTTGTCGCCGCCGATCCAGCCTCCACCGTGAATATAGACATGAAGTGGCCGTGGTCCGTCACCTTTGGCGATCCAGATGTCGAGGACATTCGGCTTGTGCGGTCCATAGGCGACATTCGCATGAGTCGGCGAGTTGTCTGACTTGTCGGCTGCGAGCAGCGACGAACTGACCACGAGAATCATAAGGACTGGGAGAAGATTTTTCATGTGTTGTTATCCAGAGTTGGTGACTTGGTCGTATTGACGGCCTGAGATTGTACAGGGTAACTGCCGGACAGTCTAATGGCAGACAGCTCCGCTTTCGTATCCAGAGGTTTCTCTGCGTCTCCAAGTCTTTTGACAGCAGGATAAGGACGTCCAGCAGAATACCATGCTGCTGGTCGGTTACCCCGAAATGCACTTTCGAGCGTTGATGATGTCTTAACAAAGGAGTCACTCATGGTGTAGGGATACCCTGGGTATTACAATCATTGCTCACGTACCTGGCTCGGTAATCCAGCGAAGGCCAGGTGTACAATGCCAGTTAACCAAGAGGTGTGGCGATGAGTATCCAACGCGCTTCAACATGGCTACTGCTGTTTTGCCTGGCAACCGGTATCGCCAACGGGCAAGTGCCCGACCCCCTCGCCTTTCCTGGCGCGGAGGGCGCGGGCAAGTTCACCAAAGGTGGCCGTGGTGGAGATGTCTATCATGTCACCACGCTGGCAGACTCGGGCGCCGGTTCACTTCGGGAAGGAATCAAATCGAGCAAGGGCCCGCGGACCATCGTCTTTGATATTAGCGGTATGATCCGACTGAAATCTGATTTGCAGATCAAGGAGAAATCCTACCTGACGATTGCAGGCCAGACTGCTCCCAGCAAGGGGATCACGTTAGCCGATCGGGCTTTGAAGATCAGGAAGTCCAATCATGTTGTTGTTCGCTACTTGCGCATTCGTGTTGGTGACGAGAACAAGACCGTCCCAACCAATCCAGACTGTGTTACGGTCGAATATGACGATCATATTATCCTTGATCATCTGTCGTTAAGCTGGGGAATCGACGGCAACGGCGATTTTCGTGGTCTCAAGCATGCGACCGTTCAGTGGTCGATCTTCAGCGAATCGCTTCATGACTCTGGCCTCCACCGGGAAAACCCACATGCCATGTGCAGTTCCTTCAGGGAGAGTGCAGGGTTTGCGACTTTGCATCACAACATCTATGCGACTAGTCGTAATCGACACCCTTCAACTGCAGGTGGATCTGAAGTCATGGAGTTTGCCAATAACATAAATTATAACTGGAGCGGCTGTCACAATCTCTCGGGTGAGCAATACAACCTGATCAATAATTACTATAAGGTCGGGCCGATGATGGGGGATCGACTTCCTATTCGCTATAAATCAAAGGACGTTAAGCCGGTCTCGCACGGATACTTTTCGGGTAATTACTTTGATGGTTTACCTGGAAAATACAATAAAGATAACTACACGGCAATTGATTTAGAATCAGGAGGACCAGACGGAAAATACAAAAACACCACGCGACAATTCTATGAAGCGAAAACACGTTTTGATGCTGGCAAGTATAAGCTGACAAAGATTGAATCGGCTAAAGAAGCATACGAATCGTGCCTTCAGCTAAGCGGTTGTTCACTGGTTCGTGATACGGTCGATGAGCGACTCATTAAAACCATCATCAATAAAACTGGCAAGGTTATTGATTCGCAGAACGACGTAGGCGGCTGGGATATGTATCCATCGGTTGCACGTCCGGCAAGTTTCGATACTGACCAGGACGGCATGTCCGATGCGTGGGAACGCAAGTTGGGCCTTAACCCCGATGACCCGACCGATGGAAACAAGGATCGTAACAACGATGGCTTTACTAATCTTGAGGAATACATCAACAGCTTGACACAAAGGTGACGGGGCGTGGCCCCGAATTAGTCGCGTTGTTTTTCCGAGGGCCGACGCTGAGCCAAAACACCCTGCATCAGTAGACAGACCATTTGCGTGGCATAAATCAAGAGCGGCATTAAATCAAAACAGCTCACAAGAACGCCCAAAAAGAAAAATCAAAAGGCTGACACCAGATTTACTTATTAAATATCCGGCGAGGGGTTATGAAGAATGCGAAAACGTTTGTGCAGCGGATTGCCATCTTATGTATCTGCACTTCGGTCTCAGCCCAGGAAAAAACACCCGCCTTCCCCGAAGCGCAGGGTTTTGGCGCCTTCACGAAAGGGGGCCGGGGCGGCGAGGTATTTATCGTTACAACGACAGAGGATTACGGCGACAATGAACCTGTAATCAAGGGAAGTCTTCGGGAGGCGGTGGAAGCCCGTATCCCCCGCATGGTTGTGTTCGAAATTAGCGGTATTATTGAACTGAAGAGAAATCTTAAGATCGAGAATCCCTTTGTCACCATTGCAGGACAGACGGCCCCGGGAGACGGTATCTGCCTGAAAGATTATTCCCTCTCCGTGAGTGCCGACCATTGCATCGTCCGGTATTTGCGTGTGCGTCTGGGCGATGCTCAGAAAAACGAAACGGATGCCATTGAAATAGGCCAGGTCGTGGATAACACCGGTAAAATGTCAGATGCTCCCAATTCAAATGTGATTGTGGATCACTGTTCAGCGGGCTGGGCCACTGACGAGGTTTTTACAATCGGTACAGAAAGGGGGACTGTCCAGTGGAGCATCATCTCGGAATGCCTCTACAAGTCCTACCATCCCAAGGGTGCGCACAGCATGGGCTCCATTATCAGGGGCTCTTACGGCGGGGTATCGATGCTTCACAATATTTACGCACACAACAATTCGCGTAATCCCAAGCTGGGAAATGGTGAAGTGTCACCGGGTGCCGTCTTTGATGTGCGCAACAACGTTTTCTATAACTGGGGCAGTACCCCGGGCTATTCGAACAAGAATGAACATACCCGCATCAACCTGGTGGGTAACTATTATAAACCGGGCCCCTCGACAAGGAGCAATCACACAATCGCCTTTAGATTGGGAGATACGCTGAACAGTATTTATGTTGCAGACAACTTCCATACCCACAATTCCAAAGCTGCCAGGGACAACTGGCTTTTGATCCATCACGAGGCTGGCGAAATCAAAAAACGAAGGACCGCTTTTCCGCATCCGTCCATGAGAAAGAAAACCGGCAAAGAAATTTACGAGGTCGTGCTGAAGGGGGCAGGTGCGGTCCTCCCGGCTCGTGACCCCGTTGACCGGAGAATCATAAACAATATTCGGACCGGTAAAGGGGCCATCATAAATTCCCAGTGGGATGTGGGGGGCTGGCCCGTCTATAAATCAACAAAAGCCCCGGCAGATAAGGACAGGGATGGGATGGCAGACAAATGGGAGACGGGCCATGGGTTGAATGCCAGGGACCCAGGTGACCACAAAAACGATCCGGACCATGACGGCTACACGAATCTCGAAGAGTATATAAACGGCACGGATCCCAATGTCGCGACAGCTTCATTACAGGATTATGCACAATACAAGGCGGCCTTGGAAAAAAATGAGGCTTTAAATGCGCAGGGATACATCGAGGCCAAAGCCTTTGAAGCCGCGCGCTTGAAGGAACTGGCAAACAGGCCCGAACCAACAGTAAATATCCGCTTCTCAGAACTTCCGGATGACAACGTGAAGAACTTAACCGTTGTATTGAACGACTCGGTAAAAATAAAAATGAACCTGGTTGAGGCCGGGACTTTTACCATGGGTTCACCAGACGATGAACCTGGCCGTGATGCTAATGAAAGAGAACACCAGGTCACCATAAGCAAACCCTACTACCTTGCGGTAACAGAATTGACCGCCGAACAGTTCGGCGAGGTCCTGGAATCCGATAGGGATAAAGACACCAAACCCGCGAAGGCTTCCTGGTTTGATGCAGTGAAATACACGGAAGTACTGTCCGACCATAGCGGATACAAGTTCCGCTTGCCCACGGAAGCGGAGTGGGAATACGCCTGCAGGGCGGGTACCACTAGCGCCAATTTTTCCGGGCAAAGTATTTCCGGCAAATATGCAAACTTCAACACCAGGGAGCCGGGCCTTGAATTGGGGACCCGCAAAGTGGCCCAGACCCTTGCCAACCCCTGGGGGTTTTACGATATGCCGGGCAACCGGAATGAGTGGTGCAGTGACATCATGGGCGAATATCCAGTCGGCCCCGTCACCGATCCGATGGGACTCTCCCTGGACAGCGCAAAAGGTATTACCATGGCCTCCAGGCGTGTTCTGAGGGGGGGGCAGTCGGGCAGTTCCTGGGAATACGTCAGGTCAGCAGCCCGTTACGGCTACAAGCCCAAGGTAGCCAATGCATTCCGCCTTGTCCTTGAGCTGGAAAAACCCATGAAACCCATGAAACCGGCCAACACTAAAAAAGGCGGACTGCCTTAACCGTTCAATCCCCATACTTCAAGACGGTCCTGCCATCAAGACTGACAGTAGATGGGCCGCAAATGTAGCAGCGGCGTGCTGGAATGTTTTTCGGTCGCGGCGAAAGAAAGACGAACCATCTACGATGGTGCAAATCAAGAGTGGCATCAAATGAGCCTGCAAGAATTCCGTCTTAAATGTTTCATGTCAGTTGTTGCGTACATCGCAGTCCTGGCTGTTTCTGAGCGTGTGGCTGCGGCCCCTTCTGCCGCAGGCAAGGGCAATGGCCCCAACATTCTCTATATCTTTACCGATGATCAGTCGTACCGATCGGTCAGCGCGTATGAAAGGGCTCATGACTGGGTCAAAACGCCTCACATTGATGCCTTGGCTGAATCCGGCATGCGATTTCGAACCAGCTACACAGGGGCATCGTGCCAGATGTCGCGATCGATGATGCTGACCGGTCGCCTGCAACATGGCATCAAGAGTTTTAACGTCAGCAACTATCCCAGTTGTGAGTATGACCCCAAGGTTCAGCCGTTTTGGCCAGCCAACTTCAGGAAACGGGGATATCAAACTGCCTGTATCGGCAAGTGGCACCTGGGTGCAGACGTCGGCCATGGACGCGACTGGGACTATTCGGTGGTCTGGGACCGAATGGGGAAGAAGAACGGCAACGCTTATTACTACAAGACCCTGGTGCGGCACAATGGTGGAGCACGAGTGCCACTGGGCGGTTACAGTACGGATCGCTACACCGAACTGGCCGTGGATTATATCGTCAACAAGTCAACAGCCAATGACAAGCCCTGGTTTCTCTGGTTGTGCTATGGCGGCGTGCACGGTCCGTTTACAGAAGCGGATCGCCACAAGGACATGTATGCAGACGCACCTGCGACAACAGTGCCTGCTGATATTTTCGGCCCGCGTCCCACCAAGCCCAGACATCTTGTGGACTACACCTCGTGGAAAAAAGACCAGCACGGCGAACCCAAGGATTTTGACAAGAAAGTAAAGAAATATAACCGCGCGGTGGGGGCACTGGATAATGGCGTGGGCCAGCTGATAGAAGCCCTGAAGAAAAGCGGGCAATTGGAAAACACGCTTGTGGTCTATACTTCTGATCAGGGCTATGCCTGGGGACAGCATGGCTCCAGCGCCAAATGGCTGGGGTATGATGCCAATATCGCGGCACCGTTAATCTTTTCTCAACCGGGTCGTATTGAGCCGAAGCAGGTCTGTGCTGAACCTGTGACGGGTGTCGACATCGTAAAAACCTTTCACGCGGTTGCTGGTATTGAGCCGGTCATGGAGCTCCATGGGCGTGACATGTCGCCTCTCCTGAAGGATCCTTCACAGAAACTTAAGTCGTCACTTGTTTTCACCCATACTGCACGGCTCTACGGCGAATTGTTCCTGGAAGCCATCAAGCAGGGTGAGTTTGTCGGGAAGGGGAAAATGCCTGCCTACTTGATGATGCGTGACGGCAAGTACAAATACATTCGGCACATGCAAAAAGATACACTCGAAGAAATGTATGATCTGGATAAGGATGGCGAGGAGTTGAATAACCTGGCAGTCGATCCAGATCATGCAACGCTGCTCAAGGAACTTCGCGAGAAAGCGGTAGTCGAGATTCGCAAGAAGGATGGCGAGTTTATTGATTACCTACCTAAGCCCAGAGAACTGTAACTCGTTATTGCTTTGCGTTCCACTTTTCCTGCTCTGCAAAGCGGCTGCAATCAGGCATGCCTACGGGCCTTTACCACAATGGCTCGGCATTTATTCCCCTCGCAGTAGCATCGTCCAAAATCTGACTAGGAATTGCAACAATGACAAATGACAAAACTGATACAGCGGATAGACGGGCATTCATTCAAAGAAGCGCTGGGGCTAGCACAGTGGCTGCACTGAGTGGCTTGCGCATCACTCAAGCCGCCGGCGTAGAGTATTCGGGCAAGAAGACCACGGTTGGAGTAATCGGGTGCGGTAGTGTGTCGAGAAAGTATCTGCCACATCTGAAGAGCTGCCCGTTCGTTGAGTTGGTCAGCACATGCGACATCATACCCCAGCGAAGCAAAAAGGCAGCCGAACAGTACAACGTACCCAATCATTATCCCCATATCGACAAGATGCTAGCCGGTGCAGCGTTCGACCTGCTCGTCGATCTGACCGACATGCAGGAACACTATCGGCTGAACAAGCAGGCCCTGGAGGCGGGCAAACACGTCTGGAGCGAGAAACCCATGGCCAATGATCTGACCGGAGGGCAGGAGTTGCTCGCTCTGGCCAAGAAGAAGGGCGTTCGCATATGGGGCGCTCCGACGGTGGTGATGAGCCCGCAGTTCCACTTCATGGCCAAGACGCTGCGTGAAGGTAAGTTGGGACGCGTCGCTGCGGCACACGCCAGCTATGGGAATGCCGGGCCGAGTTGGTCCAGATTCTTTTATGACAAGAACGGTGGCAGCATGCCGGATCTGGGCGTCTACAACTTGATGACACTGACCGGCCTATTCGGACCTGCTCGTTCTATCGTGGCAATGTTGAGTATCATCACTCCAACACGGAATATCTCGGCAAAAGGGAGAATCAAAGTCGAGGCTGAGGACAACGCCATGGTTCTCATGGACCATGGCGACGGCGTCATTTCGCACATGCAGTGTGGGTTCAACTACCATAAGGGCGGCCATCACGCGGCCACTAATCAATCTCATCACACGATTGCGATCACCGCCACGGGTGGTTCGATGTACTTGGCCGGATACGATTGGGCTCCCCACGGCGTTGATTTGGCGTTGCGTACCCAGGGCAATAAGATGCTGCGTCATGCTGACTCGAAAAATACAAACATTTACCCACGCACCGGCCTATATGGCCAGGGCTACTCTTGGCAGCAGGGCGCCTCGCACGTAGCCGAATGTCTGGCCACGGGCAAACAGCCGGAGGTTTCAGCGAAACACGCCCTGCACGTGATTGAAATCATGAATGCCGCCCGAGAATCTCAACGGACAAGTCAACGAATTGACATCCAGTCGCGATTTACTCTGCCGACCAACGAAGCACTCTAGCATCGTTCAACACCGAGAACGCCACCCGTTAGATGCCCTGGCACGAGTCATCCTGGTGTGCTTTATGGCGTTCCCTGCCACCTTCCTGATTTGCCCCAGCAAAAGTTTCCCGGCTGAAAAGACAGTCGCGGTGTTGGTGTCATTTACTGGTGACCGGGATACTGATCACGAGGCCAGCAAAACGCGCTGGTTTGCCGGTTGCTTGAAACCCCAAATGGCAATTGAGACAGCCTCGATCCATCAAGGAAATTCCTTCAGCGCGTCGATAAACACCATCTTCCACGAGTTCGTAGTTTCGCTTGCCGGATGCAATTGCCTTGGCAGCAGTTCTTTCGAATTCATCTCGAGGCCGATGATCGATACTCATGGCTCTTGCATTCACGGAAATCCATCTCGCCTTGACGTTCTTGCGCCGCCCGATTTCGGTAAAGATAGCTTCCATGGCCCGTGCTGGAACCCTGGCCCGATCATCACGAAAGTAGTTGTGATGGATCACCTCCAGCGTGGCTGCATAAATACTGTGAGTCAACTCCGCTCGTTCACGTGCAACCTTGACGGAAACTCGTTCCACTTCCTCAGTCTCACCCTTGATTTCCGATTTTTCCGTTGCAACAGGCTCCACTTTCTTCTCCTGTGGTAGTTCCGCATGCGAATTCATGGAAAACCAAAGAATACTGCACACGAAAAAACTCCAGCAAGAAACCGTCCAGAGAATCGAACGCATTTGACGCCTCCTTCGTATCTCGTAGCTTGAGGTAGTGTAGTGGTGGGGGATCCAGGTGGGCTGCAATTAATCCAGATATCCGGATCTATAACTCCAGTATGTCGATAAAGTGCAAGGAGGGCAACAGGATTTGGCCTCGAAAGCCAGGAAGGAGGAGGAAACAGTTCAGCTAAGCGCTGTTGTGAGTGAGTTAGGCAACCAAAGTCCCTGTCCTCTTGGTTTTTGACGCGCCATTTGCGGGTGAGTGCAAAACGTTGCCAAATAGGGCAGTACCCCACTGGGATTCGGCGAATCGCTCGGCGTCCTTTGTCGAACCAGCGAAAGTAACAGACGTATTGCTGCTCGGTTTCCGACCAGAAAGCCCCATTCTGAGAATCAAAACTGCCGAGGGCTTCTGCGACGACGGGCTCCTTCTTCAACAGTCGCCAGTTCAAACCGTCCGCCCCAGTTGTCCGGCGGAAATCGGCCACCGCCATGTTCATCTACCGCTAATGCCGCTGCACCCTACCGCAGAAAAATCAATCCACCGACTCTGACTGCCAGGTGACAGCGCTGGGGCGGCGTGTGCAAGTCTTTTGACAGACTGTGTATGCTTTTCGGGCGGCAATCGGGTAGGAACAAAAAAGTCGCGTGCACGTTGTCCAGGGAGGCCCGGAAATCCGAACCATCGGTGCGGCGATCCATGCAGGGCTGGAGTGGCACTTTCCGCATCTGCTGGAAACCGACAAGCAGGCTGAGCTTGAGGAACTTCTCCTTGCCTATGACGACTGCTGGAAGTCGTATGATGCGGTGTTACTCAACTTCGGGCGTAGCGATGATGCGGAGTCGCTGCGGGACCTGGCCTCTCTGGTTGTGCGTTAATGCCCATGGCGCGCCGCACGACGCACACCAGCAGTCATTTCCAGGACCACGGAAAGGGGGTTTTCGCCCTGGCAAAGATGGAGGGCGTCATTGGCATGGCTTTTGCATGGTTGAAATCCCTGTAGGAACGGCCGCTCGGGTGGATCCTGCGACGGCTGCCTGGCTTCTTTTGAAGCAGGCACGGGACCTCGAAATCAGGAGGACAAGATCATGCAATTGGAACTCGACCAGATAAGAGTCAAGCACGCGATGTGCAGGGATGTTGTGACAGTCAGCCCTGGTGACAGTCTGCATGAGGCGCTGGAACAGATCGTTGAAAACCGGGTCGCCGCACTTCCGGTAGTGAACGGCCGCGGCTGCTGTGTCGGAATGTTGTCGACCAGTGATCTTATTGATTTGACGCATGAACTGGACGATGAGTTCTTACATCTCGACGGCGCCCACTGGGGTTACCGGCTCTGGATGATCGAGCAACTTAGCAACTCGCTGAATTCCGAAACCGTCAGCGACCAGATGACCGACAGTGTTGCATCGATTGGGCCCGATACATCCCTGGCCCTTGCGGCCGGCGAGATGCTTCGAAACCGGGTCCACCGATTGCCTGTGGTTGACCAGAAGAAACGACTGCTGGGGATCATTTCCACAATGGATATCATGCGAGTCGTGGCCGACGGAGCTGTCCTGTGAACATTTTGCCGTCGGATGGGATCCTGGAGACGTGTGATTGACCAGGGAAAAGCGCTGGCCACGAGAACCGGTTATCCGCATCAAGTAGTCTGGAAGAGACCCTCTGGAACTGACGCAAACACCCCCAACACATTGTCTGCCGTTGGCTCGGCCGCATCTCCACAATCAGCAATCCCCAACACCAGCAACAATATGGCAACCGTCTTCTTCATCGCTTTCCCCTAGGGCATCATTCATAAGCCCCCATCTTCGCCCGCTGAGGCGGCGTGTGCAAGTCTTTTGGAAGTAAGAACATTTTGCCGCAGGGCGCCCACTGGTAATCCAGATATACTTCTTCTGGCAGTTAACCGCACCTCGCCTATTGGCAGCAATGCTGCAATGCTACCAACAATAAGAACATTAGCCGTAAAAGATCACTTCGGACTTAGATTAATTGTAATATTTTGCTAGATTCTCCGGTCCAAACTGCCTGGCTCAGCGTTTAACAAAATAGGCACCGCTTCCAGCTCAACTAACCTAGCAAAGAACCTATCACCGTGAAGCAGGTTGCTTCTTCATGAGAGATCCTTTTCGTGTTATTGATCACATGTGAATGCTTGCCCCAGCCTCCCAGGTACGACGATCGGCTGAAAGCTGGCAACCGCTATTTTTCGGTAAGACCAATTCCAAATCCACGGAAATCGAATCATGCCTCTACACCGAATCACCACGTTCATGCTGTTCATGGGCCTTGCAATACCTGGCCGTGCCGAGCAACTCACTCCAGAGCAATTGCAATTCTTCGAAACGAAGATTCGTCCGGTATTGATCCGGGAATGCTACGGATGCCACTCGAACAAGACAGGGAATGCGCGTGGCGGACTTCGCCTGGACACGAAAAATTTGATGCACATCGGTGGTAGCACGGGGCCGGCGGTGGTACCTGGCAACCTGGAGGAAAGCTTGCTCTACAATGCGATCATTCACGAGGATTTCGTGATGCCACCCAAGCGAAAACTGTCCCAGAGTGTGATCAACGATTTTCGCAAGTGGATCGAGATGGGCGCACCCGATCCACGCATAACGAAAATTGGCGAGATCAAATCAACGATCACGAAAGATGACGTCAAACAGGCAAGAACCTCTTTCTGGGCTTACCAGGATCCCGTCGAGTCCGACCCACCTCCTGTGGAAAACGCGAACTGGTCAAAGACCACGATCGATCGTTTCATCCTTGCGAAACTTGAACAGTCAGATTTACAACCCACCGGAGATGCGGAAGCCTACAAGGTGCTGCGTCGGCTTTGTTTTGACCTGGTTGGTTTGCCACCAACTCCTGTGCAAATCGAGTACTTCACTACGAGGTGGAAGCGGGATCCCGATCAAGCGATCGCCGATGTAGTTGATCGATTGCTGGAGAATGAACAATTCGGTGAGCGCTGGGGACGCCACTGGCTGGACGTTGTACGCTACGCCGAATCGACTGGCCGCGAAGTTAACATGACGTTTCCGCAAGCCTGGCGTTACCGCGACTACGTCATTGATTCGTTTAACGACGACAAGCCGTTTGACCGGTTCGTTCAGGAACAGATCGCCGGTGACCTGCTTCCAGTGAAAACCGATGACGAATGGACCAGCAACCTGGTAGCAACGACGTTCCTGGCGATCGGTCCCAAGAACCTGAACGAGGAAAAGCGGCTGCAGTTTGCCGCCGACGTCATCGATGAACAGATTGACGCTACGACCCGGATATTCCTGGGCATGTCAGTATCATGTGCGCGCTGTCATGACCACAAGTTCGATGCTATCCCGCAAGAGGATTATTACGCCTTGGCAGGTATCTTCCGCAGCATGGAAACCTACTTCGGTAACCCACAGTCGGAATACGGCACCTTCAGTGGTCCACAGCAGAAGCAAAGCAGCTCCCTGATCCTGCTTCCGGTTGAAGATCCTAACTCGTTCGACAAACGCTATACACAGCAGGAACTGACCAGCCTCAAAGGCGAGATCACTGACAAGCTGGAGCAAATGACAGCACTACGACGGAACCGGGGAAGTTCTGCTGCTGGGAACGCAAAGAACGCACAGCGGGAACGTATCCGCTTGCTCAACTCGCTGCAAACCCTGTCCGGCAAGCTGGGCGGAGTGGACGGCAACGGTAACCCACGTAGCTATTGTATGGGAGTCCAGGAAAGCAAGTCGCCTGCAAACGCGAGACTGCTGGTACGTGGCGAGATCGATCAGCCAGCGCAGACGGTTCAACGTGGTTTTCCGCAGGTCCTCACTGCCGCTCCGGTCCAGATTGACAGTCGCTCCAGCGGTCGCCTGGAACTGGCCCGGTGGATTGGCGATGAGAAAAACCCCTTGACCGCCCGGGTCATGGTCAACCGAGTCTGGCTGCACATGATTGGGCAGGGAATTGTCACATCGACTGAGAACTTCGGCACGACTGGCCAGTTACCAAGCCATCCCGAACTGCTCGACTACCTGGCTGTACGGTTCATGAAATCAGGTTGGTCTGTCAAGGCCCTCGTTCGCGAAATTGCAACCTCGCGGGTTTACCGAATGAAGTCAACGTTCAACGAGCAATGCCACGACTACGATCCGGACAACGCGTTGCTGTGGCGAGCGAATCCGCGACGCCTCGATGCCGACGCGATTCGCGATGCCATGCTCAGTATCAGTGGCGAAATCGACTTCGACCGTCCGCGCGCATCGGAAGTTGCCAAGGCAGGTTACACGAGAGTCCAGAGCGGCAGGTTGGGAAGTTCACGTGGAGCATCCACTGGCAGTCAACCTGGCTCTCGCTCAAGAGTTCCTGGAGTGAGGGGCTCCGGACGGAGGCCGAGTGCGCGGCCAACGAGCAGCCGGGTCACGAATCCTCTCGACATGGAAGACGCCAAGTTTCGCAGTGTCTACATGACCATCGTCCGGGACGAGGAACCTCGTTCGTTGGCGGTGTTCGATTTTGCTGACACGAGTACGATCACCGGCAAACGCGAATCGTCGAGCACGGCTGACCAGGCGCTGTACATGATGAATAATCGATTTGTATTACAACAAAGCGAGTCGTTTGCGCGCCGGATCGTGAACAAAACATCGAGTCGGAAGGGACAGATCGACTACGCATTTCTGCTCACTTATGGCCGTCCTCCAACTGCTGGTGAACGAGCCGCGATTAGTTCATTTATCCAAAAAACAACGCCGACCACGACTTGGCAAAACACGCTGGTTGATCTTTGTCAAAGTTTGTTCGCATCCGCTGAGTTTCGTTATGTCGATTGAGCCCTTGTTTTAGCTCGTTCCTGGGGCTCGAGCCAATTGGAGTTGGAAGTACCATGTTCACACGACGCCAGATTCTACAGAGTGCATCCGCCGGGTTCGGCTACCTAGCTTTCGCTGGCATCAGCAGTGTCAATGCGGCAAAGCAATCAGCCAGCAAGAATCCACTGGGACCCAAAATGTCTCATTTTCCGGCGCGGGCCAAGCGCGTGATTTTCCTCTGCATGCAGGGGGGCCCCTCTCACGTGGATACGTTTGACTATAAGCCGCAACTCAACACGGATCATGGCAAGCGGGGCAAGTATGGTGGTTCACTATTGAAGTCTCCCTGGAAGTTTCAACAACGAGGCCAGAGTGGCTTATGGATTTCAGACTTGTTTCCCAACGTTGCCGACCACGCTGATGAAATGACGTTGATTCGTTCGATGCACTGTGACGTGCCGGTTCACCCTGGTGCTATGACACAGATGCACACAGGCACCGCCCAGTTCATTCGACCATCGTTGGGCGCATGGACGCTCTATGGCCTGGGAACTGAAAACGACAGCGTGCCTGGATTCGTCTCCCTGAATCCACCCTCGGGCAGTTCGCGGAACTATGGCAGTTCTTTCTTGCCATCCATCTACGGTGGATCCAAGATCGGACGTGGTGGCCGCTCATCACGGTTTTCCCGTGGTAGCAGTGGTGAGAGTGTTCCGGATATCAAGAATTCCATCCTTTCTGAAAAACAACAACGAACCCAACTGGACCTGATCCAGGCACTCAATCGCGAAAAGATGCGCCGCGACAAAGTTCAACCGGGTGTCGAGGGTGTGATCGAGTCGTACGAGTTGGCTTTTCGAATGCAGGAAGCGATGCCGTCATTGATGGACGTCTCGAGGGAAACCGAATCGACGTTGGCGATGTATGGAGCCGATGGCGGATCAAGCGAGAAATTTGGGAAGCAGTGTTTGCTCGCGCGTCGATTTGTCGAAGCGGGTGTACGATTCGTCGAGGTCACCCACGGGAACTGGGATCAACATACCAATCTCTCGGTTGATCACCTGGCCCGGGCTGAAGCCTGCGACAAACCCATCGCCGGATTGCTGCAAGACCTGAAGCAAAGAGATATGCTAAAGGACACGCTCGTGATATGGGCCGGTGAATTCGGACGTACGCCGGCCGCCCAGGGTGGTGACGGCCGCAACCACAATAACAAGGGATACACCACCTGGATGGCAGGTGGTGGTGTGAAGGGCGGCTTCAGCTATGGCGCAACCGACGAGCATGGTTATGAATCCATCGAGAACAAGTGTCACATTCACGATTGGCACGCCACTATCCTGCATCTGCTCGGGCTCGATCACGAGCAGTTGACGTATCGTTACGCGGGCCGAGACTTTCGGTTGACTAATGTAGCCGGTGAAGTCGCGAAGGACATTATTGCCTGAGCCAGGCCGTCCAGCAGCAGATCATGCTGCTGGTCGGTTAGGGGTTGATCTTGTAGTTGGGCCCCTGTTTTTAGCCTTTTTGCGCATTCTTGATATAAAGAGTTACAGAAGGGAAAGGTTTTCTTGATAAACACTGGTATTTCCAGTGCCGGGGTGGTAAATTTCGCGCTGACTGAAGGTGTTCCTTATAGCAAGTATTATTGACTAGGTTTCTTTAGGAGCTTGAAAGCATGACGAAAAAAACATTGGTGGGGACAGTAGTTGTGATGGTTTTTGCAGTTGTCTTGAGTTTCAGTTCGCCGGGTACTACTTCTCTGACCCTGGCCACCGCTGCTCAGAAAAAAGGCAAGACGCGTGAAGCCACTACGAAACAATTGATGAAGGGCCTAGTGGCTTCCAATTGTGGAGCATTGAAGAAGGCGCTTGATGCGGGAGATGCGGAGAAAGCGGCATTGCATGCTGCCCTGTTGAATGAAGCAGGTCACATTCTGATGGCTGATGGCCGTTGTCCCAGTGGTGACTGGGCGAAAGGCGCTAAGACTTTGCAGGGATGCAGTAAGGTTATCCTGGCAAAGCTGAAGGAAAAAGATGTAGCGGGAGCACAGGCGGCATTTAAGGCCCTAACCGGTGGCTGCGGTGCTTGCCATAAGGCCCATAAAGGTAAGTAATCAGCTTTAGCGGTCAGTCGACCGATAAGAAATAAGTTTTCGTTACGAGACCGAGCTGCGAGATTCGCAGCTCGGTCTTTTTATTGAAGTTACGTGAGCAAGAAACAGTTCGGCATCTGGAGCGGCGGCGGCAAGTCTTTTGGCAGGATTGGGGCAATCCGGTAGAACAAAAAAGTCGCTTGCACGTTGTCCAGGGAGGCCCGGAGATTCCCCACGTCCTGTAGCTGTTCGCTTCCCTGTTGCCGCCAGTTTCGGCTTGAAAAGGTGTCGTGCACTGTGCGAGAATAGTCATTCATCAATCGAGGGTCAGGTGGGCAGGCAGTTGTCACTACTGTTGGAGAATAACGAAACAACAGGAGCATTGGGCAGTGATGAGTCCGGAACTTAATCGGCGCGGATTTGTAGAAGCGGGAGTCCTGGGCCTGGGTGGCCTGGGCCTTAGCCAGATGCTGAAAATGCAGGCACACGGCGCGAAACCATCCTCGAGCTGCAAGACTTCTGTTATCCTGTTTTGGTTGAGCGGCGGTCCGGGGCACATGGAAACATGGGATCCGAAGCCGGCAGCTCCAGACGAGTATCGGGGACCATTCGGTTCGACGCCCACTAATGTGCCCGGCGTCAATTTCGGCGAATTAATGCCGCGATTGGCTGGCATGATGGACAAGCTCGCCATCCTACGCAGTGTGAATCACGGGTCTGGTGATCACACCAAGGGAAACCACTGGATGCTAACGGGATTCGAGGGGCCGGCCTTCAACGCGCCGGATAATCGGCGACAACGTCGTCCATCGATGGGGTCCGCTGCAGCTGCCGTGCGCGGAGCTATTGATCCCGGTATGCCCGCCTATGTCGGCGTGCCGCACCTGCGCGGCGGTACGGACAACTTGTTCCATTATTCCGCTTATCTGGGCGGCGGTTACAATCCGTTTATCGTGAATTCGGATCCTGCATCCGATGGATTCGCCGTTCGTAATCTAGCCTTGCCGGCCGGTTTAACAAGGCCACGACTGGCAGATCGTCTGGGGCTGTTACGGACGATGGATCAATGGAATCGGGCCGCAGAACCAATGATGGCGGATTTGGATCAGCATCACCAACAGGCCTTCGAGTTACTGACCAGTCATCGAGTACGCGATGCGTTCGATATCGAAACTGAAGACGACGTGACGCGACGCTCCTACGGAATGCATACGTTCGGCCAGTCGGCCCTGGTCGCTCGTCGATTGGTGGAACGCGGTGTTACATTCGTGACCGTGAATTGTGAGCCGTGGGACCATCACGGTTCGGCGAACCGATACCAAACGGAGGCAGGTTCGAAGTTGTTGATCCCACCACTGGATCACGCGATAGCGGGTCTGGTTACTGACCTGGAAAATCGGGGGCTATATGATGACACGATGATTATTGCGATGGGTGAATTCGGGCGCACGCCACGCATGAATAAGTATGCAGGGCGAGATCACTGGGGACGCACATTTAGCGTCCTGATCGGTTGCGGTGGTATGCACATGGGACAGGTGGTTGGTCGTTCCAACGCCCGCGGCGAACATGTCGTCAGTCGCCCCATTTCACCGGAAGATGTCGCTGCCACGGTCTATCACCATCTTGGAATTGACGGCGAAAAAACGATGTTTAACGATCGCCTTGGCCGTCCGATCCCGTTGATCGCGAACGGCAAGCCAATTCGTGAATTACTCTCTTGAATCAGACTGCGATCTTCGCCCGTTGAGGCGGCGGCGGCAAGTCTTTTGGCCGCAGATCATACTGCTGGTCGGTTAGTGGCTACTCTGGTTTGGTGCCTGCTGCGTTCCCGTACTGGACTTCGACTGATTTTCCAGACTGTATTCTCCGGACAGGACGGGTAAACGTTCCCAGAAGATCAGCTTGTGCTCCCCTTCAAACTTGATAAGCAGGATGTGAACCTCCTGGAAGTCAAACATGGTAATATCCTGCGGCCGAGTTTCGGCAATTTTCGCGATGCGTGGATCTTCTCCAAAGTCGCCATCCGGCATGCACGAGTCCAAGAAAGCACCCGCAGCGGGCTTAAGTTTATCCAGGTGATTATCGATGAGAAACTTAAGGGCCTTGTGGCTGTATGCAGCATCGCCTCGTTCTTTTTTCGCCTTAATACCTTCCAACATCATGTTCGGTAGATCTTGTTCTGAATGCGGGAAGATGCAGTCCTGTAAATTGTCGTAGTCTTCTTCTTGGGCGAGTGCGTAAATCTTCTTGAGCAAGGCAGCTGGCGTGTTTTCCGTTTCAGCATCCGGGCCGCACCCGGCGATTCCGATGAGGAGTAAGAGCATAAGCAGTCGTTTCATGGTGTTTCCCCTTGCGATGTTATTGATCACAGCGCCCATCTTCGCTATCGCGGGCGGCGCCTGCAAGTCGGGTTGAAGAGGCTGTGGAAACAACGTGCCGGTTTCTACAGCAGACGCTGGCCGACGCTGAGCCAGCAGACCCTGCAGCAGCAGATCATGCTGCTGGTCGGTTAGGGGTGAATCTTGCAGTTGGGCAAGGCCTTCTGTAGCTCGGCGATACCAGCGTCGGTTACCTGGCACGCGGAACGTCGAACATCAGGAGCCCTTGGGGAGTAACGAAGCAATCATCTAGATGGAGACTTAACTCTGCGCTGCCGGAGACGAGTTCAGCTTTCACGTCGTCGGAGAACTTACACTCGATCACCCTGGCTTGGCTCCAGTCAAATCCCTCCTCTTGGGCTTCCTCCAGGATCTCCTGGAATGCTTCATGTATCTTGGTTTTCAATTCGGCTTGAAAATCATCCTTTGCCCGATCCCAAACACGGATCACCTTGGAATCGCCGTTATCGTTCATGAACTGCTTGAACTCTTCCTTTTTCATGCCGAGACAGGTGAACTTGGTGAATGCTTCATAGTCATTGGCCGCTAGGGCGTTGACAATGCCTTGTACCATTTCCCTGGGGTCGGGGGTGTCCGATGCTGGAGGAATAGGATCGACTCGGACGATAATCCCCTTCGTTCCTTCGGACTCGGCCCTGTCTGCGGAATTCAGGCCGATAACCTCGCTGCCTTTACTGGCAGTGAGGTCAGCAAAAACCAGGTAGTCATCGTCAGATCGCTCCACAACCTTCACCCTGTTTCCACGGACAGTCCATTGTGCCTTTGTCGGTGACCGTTTCGCCCCCTGACCGCGATAGCAGGATCCATCGGAATGGAATTCCGCCCAGAAGTTTTTTCCGTTGATCGTAAGGTGCAGTCGGTTCCCACTGAGCGCAGCGGACAAATCGTTTTTGGATGTTGCTTTGTTTTCAGCAGGGTGATCGTCTTCCGGTAGGGTTTTCTCGTTGTCAGCGGCAGACTTATTGGATTCGTTCCTTGCCTTAATCGCCTCCGTGTTCGCATTCCGAGCCTTGGTATTTTCTTCCAAGCCACATCCTATAACGCCGAGTAGCAGCAAGCAGATGGCAATGATCTTCTTCATGACGTTTCCCCCTGGGATAAGTTTGCACACAGCCCCCATCTTCGCCCGCTGGGGCGGCGCCTGCAAGTCTTTTGGTGGGCTTTGGGGTAATCGGGTAGAACAAAAAAAGTCGCTGGCACGTTGTCCAGGGAGGCCCGGAAATCCGAGACCAAAACCGCCATCGAAAACTTCGGCTCCATCTTCGCTGGCCGCACCCCGAAGAACTGGACTCTCGAAGAACTCAGTGCCGCTGCCAAGAAAGGCATGACGAACCGCGACTTCGAAAACGGCCGTAAGATGTTCTCCGGGGCAGCCTGCTTCGCCTGTCACCGTTTTGGAGACGCCGGCGGCATCACCGGCCCCGACCTCACGACCGCCGGCCGCCGCTATTCGGCTCACGATTTGATCGATCAGGTGATCAACCCCAGCAAAGTCATCAACGACCAGTTCTCGGCAGTCATGGTCGTTACCGACGAGGGGCTCGTTCACAACGGCGTGGTCGTCAACCTGGGCGGGGACAGTCTCACACTGAACACCGACCTCACCGATCCCAACAAACGAGTGCGCATCGACCGCAATACGATCGAGGAACTGATTGTTTCCAAGACCTCACCGATGCCAGCCGGTCTGTTCAATCGAATGACAAAGAATGAAATCCTCGACCTGGTCGCCTACTTGATCAGCGGCGGCAATTCGGACCACGAATACTTCGGCGACTAAATTGTCTGACGTGTGGACAAGACGTCACCTGAACGATGGTGATTGGGCGTTCACCGTTGACTGTCTTCTCGAAGTCCTCCAAAGTCGCGTAAACGAAAAGCCGGCACACGGCGAATCCTTCAAGACGTTAGCCTGCATTGATTTAGTCAAATTGGACGTGGTAAAGTCACCATCTGAATCGCTTTCTCCTCTTACCGGTCCTTTCCTCTATTCACCGCAGAACGCCGTGAGGAGACCGGAAGGTCCAGAACGTGGAGGTCTGTGCCGCCGAAAAGGTACAACTTGTCTCCCTCTCGCCAGGGGCTGGTTAATCCATCAGGTCCCGGCCATTGGGCATACCCCCGACCATCGCGTTGAAAAGTCTTGAAGTCCGTTGTCTTACTGTATATGACCTGGGGGTTTGGGTGCTCTGACCATGCTACCAGGTACTCATGCTTGCCAGCCCCATTCTTGCCCAGATAGCCGACGAAGGCAGGGCGAAACGCATTGGTGCCCCTGGTCCACCGTCTGCCCGGTGCAATCACCGGATTCTCCGGAAAGTAATTCCAGTTTCTGCCGTCGCTGGATGCGCCGAACCCCACTGTCGGCTTGCCAGTCTTAACATTGGTGCCACGCATGAATGACAACCACTCCTTGCCCGGTTGCCCCGGCAACGCAGTCGGCAGCCGCTGGATAGCATGGTAACTCGAGCCCCCGCTCATCCACTCCTTATCTGTTGTGGGAAGCACCGGGACGATACCCCACACGCTCACCCTACTCTTTGCGGGATCCATCCAGATCGTCCATTTGTGAGACGACAGATCCGGGCAGGTAGCCAGCGCCGTCATCTGCCAACCTTCCCCCGGAACACTTGGATCGGCTGTCCATGCACCATGACTGTGATTGAAGTAGTGGAAGTACAAGAACCAGAGCTGTTCGTCTTCGTTCCAGACTACACAAGGACTTGAGAAGTGAGCGACACCAGCCGGATTCGGACCGGACGGACGATAATTCGGGTTAACCAGCACCTGGCTGTCTGTCCAGCCTCCAAACTTCTCATGCCGAACCGCTACCTTGGTGTACGGACCTGTTATCTTGTCAGCCACGGCACAGCCAATTCCAGACATCGGGTCGTGGTGCGCGTAGTAGAGGTAATACTTGCTGTCCTGGTTCCGTCCGTGGACGTTCTTGACAACGGTGGGGTATCCGAAAACATCCCGGTCTCCCGCAGACGGCCATTTCGGGTTGTTGTGCGAACTGCGTTCCCAATCCTGCGTCCGTTTCAGAATTTGCTTGGTAAACGTTGCCTTAAGCGGGAGGGGCCCCTTCAGATCCGACAGGTCCACACACTTCAGGTTGTTGTTCAACCGGCGAGGCACTGGGGAAATTAGTTTTCGCACGTATTGCTGGTCCACCAGGCTTAACTTGACCAGCGAGAGTGTGATTTCTTTCTTGTTGTCAACTCGCCGCAGTACCACCTGGTCACCGTTAACGCGAACAAAGGTTGCTTGAATACTGAATTGACCTGTCGAGTCCTTCCAGGTGCGGAGGGCTGGCTTGGCAGCGTCTTGGGCTTGTAGCTCAGAACCGATGAAGAGTGCAACCAGCAGCAAGATGGCAAGTGTTTTCTTCATGGTTTCTCCCCGGGACCTGTTCCAACAGCCCCCATCTTCGCCCCCTGAGGCGGCGTCTGCAAGTCTTTTGGCAGACGGTGTATGATTTTCGGGCGACAATCGGATAGAACAAGAAAAGTCGCGGGCACGTTTTCCAGGGAGGCCCGGAAAACGGGAACCATGAGAGCCAGTAATTTAGCTCCGAGACTCAGTGGTTGTCGTATTTAACATTACAAACAACACCCGCTTGTAGCTTAGATGTGACTGGTTTCCATTTCCGAAGCTTGTCGATAATAACCAATGCCCCGGTAACACCAGGTGAAAAGGAAAGAAAAGAAATGGACGATCTACTACGCGGAGCAAGGGACGATGTGCTAAGCGAAATAGGTGATGCCATAGGGAAAGGGCTCGTATGCATAGGTGCGCTGGTCGTTTTTGGAATCATCGTGATGGTGTTCTTTCTTTTTCTTGTCGTAAAGCGAAAGACAAACGATTCCTCGGAAGAGGAAAGCAGCATAAGCCCTGATGATGCACCAGGGCCAAATCAACTCAAGATGGACCCTGATTACCCCGGAGCTGATAACGATTCCTCTGGTGCTGCAACACGATCGATCAGCTCGGCCACTAGTATTGCAGGGATCTCAAAAAAACTCGTACTTTTTTCCGGGTTGGGTTATTTCCTGGCTTGTTGCATGCCGTATGGAGACTGGGATGTTTTTGGCGGATTCTTAGCACTTTCGGTTGGTTTCATTCTCTTCCCGGTATGGATTGCGAATCCGCTTTATCTATTCGCTTTGGTACTCTCCGCAAAAGGCCACTATCGAGTGGCTCTACCCTTTTCCGCGATTGCCACGATCATTGCATTTGCCTCAAGGTGGATTTGCCCGGAACTTATTGAGAATCACAACTTAACGGCCAAGGTGTGGGCATGGAGCATGGCCCTTCTGGTGGTGAGTAACATCCGAGGCGCGGACTGAATCGTTTTAAGACCTCCTGGACCTGCAGCTGCAGTTACTCATCAATCGCTGGCCGACGCTGAGCAAGGGCGACCAATTCGGGCTACGTCGTCTACCCGGATGATTTGTCCTGCAGCTCGTTGATCAAATATGACCACGTCATGTTGATCCGGAACCCCCAGGTCCTAGTTGTCGGGATCTTGCCAATTGCCGGGCTGTCCGTTGCCAGACCAGTGAACCGTATCTGACTGGTTGGGGCGGTTTCGTGACTGGAGGTATTTTGCCAGTCTCGGTGTGTCGAGAGTTCGCGTCAGGCGAAAGATTCCAGCTGGTCCGCCCGGATGGCCACTGTAAAAGAAGATATGCTGGACTCCGTTGTTTTCATCGAGGACGGCTCCGCCAGTATGGAAACCGTCGGCTGTTGAGTAGAAAGAGCCTTTGCGTTTAAAAAGTTGGCCTTCGAAACGCCACGTCGCTTTATCCCAGTTTTCCGGCGCGATGCTGAAGAGATTGATGCTCATGTCTTCACGCTTTGACTGAACGACTTCGTACCTCTTCGTAACCGGATTAAAACAAATCGCAGACGTGTCGACCGACCTCCGAGTTTTCATGTTAGTGTTAGCGACATCGGAAATCTTGGCGTCTTGTAGCTGAAATCGTATCTGTGCAAGTCGATTCGCTGGTGGTTGATTGCGGACCATGGCGACAAAATGACCATCATGAAGGATGACGTCAGGTTCAGCTGCTTTGCACCATTCAGGTAAGGCAAGCTGAATCTTTTGCCAACTCTCACCCCGGTCACGTGAGCGGTAGATTCCCAGTTCTCGCACGATGTCATGGGGGCGACCGTTTTTGAAGATTGTGTGGTGGGCAAAAAGCAGTAAGCCATGTTCAGGATGATCGATCATTCGGGGCCCGACCGAGGCGGGATGTCCGTGGTGAGTATCTTCACGAAACGCTTTTCGTAAATGCTTCCATGTTTTCCCTTTGTCTTCGCTGCGGAATACACCGTGATCACTGACCAAGATAACGGACCCGTCACGAGTTGTGCCAATTGCGTTCAAGTGCAGCTTGTAACCAAGTGGACTATGGTTGTCAGGAGCGAACTTGTAGCGATGAAACAGTGGAACGGATCCTCCCCGATTACGATCTGCTTCTGTCATGCACTGGCGCACGTCGTATGGCGCTGACCACGAGCGTCCGCCATCCGTGGAGCGAATGATGGTGGAATACGTGGTGTCAGCGTCGGCGTCGCCTGAGAGTTTTCGGTTGTGGCCAGGCATGGATCGATGAACCACGATTAACGTATTGCCAGCTGTCGTGGCGACAGGCCAGCCAAAATGGTTGTTGTCACCCTTCGGCACCGTCGGCAAATTGACCGGAGCCAACTCGATCAATCCCTGACTTGCAGCTAGGGACAATCGTTTGAGGTCCGCCTCTTCTGCTGCCAGGAGCTTCTTGGCAAAGGGTTGCAATGTCTTTGATTTCGGCTGGGGTTTTTCCGTTAACGACTGCTCAATGCTCTCTGCAACTGCTTTAGCTAAGCGGGATTGACCGTGCCGCGTGAAATGGATTCCATCGCCCAGCCATTTTTCGGCTTGTGGCTTGACCAGCGAGTAGAGGTCGTTGGTTCTGATAGCTTCTTTTTTCAGTAACTCGCTGACAGCCTGGTTGTAGGCAATAACGTCAGCGTTGCGTCGGAAACCTAGAGCTTCTGCCTTACTTCCGACAGGAGTTGTCGAAGCCCAGATCAGGTTGGCATCCGTCTCGTGTAATCGCTTGAGCAGTTTTTGCATGTTGTTGCGGTACTGCTCTAGCGGAATTTGAGGCTGACCTTCTGGTGGTGGGGCGACCTTGCCGGACATGTTCAAGTGCGTGATGTCATGAATGCCCCAGTTGAAATGGATCACATCCCACTTTATCTGACCAAGATAGCTTTCAATGGCGGTTAGCGTTTGTCGTGTTGAACGACAGTTGTCTGGCGCACGGTATACGTTGGCGAGTCCCTCAAGCTTTTTGCGAACCGCTGTCGTATAGGACATCGAGATCGAGTCGCCAATGAGAAGCACATTGGGGAGTTTCGGATTTGCATTAATAAACTTGTATTCCGGTCGCTTCTGATACTTGGCGGGCACGGCATGTTGCCAGGCTTCCAGGGTACTGTATACACATACCTGCTGGAGAGAGCTGTTGCACTCACGACTGCTTTGCTGCTCACTTCCGTTGTTTGTGTCAGCGACCGGCGTTGACGCTGCCTTGGTTTGCCCCGACACCAGCGGCAAGGCAAACGACAGTGCCAAGACGGTCAGAAGGATTAGGGCAGGGAGTCGGGAAACCGTAGAGACACTCATTAGCTGACCTCGGTGGAAGACATTTCAACCATCTCAATTGTTATCGCAGTTGCGAAACCAGTTTGCAAGGATCTGCCCCTAGCTAACCCCCTCTCCACCCTTGCTGCTGTGCAGGCCTGCTCTCCGCACGCACGCGCGAAGGATTTGCCAGTGCGTGTTAGAATCAGCCTCATGGCTGATTCGCTTCCACCCATCAACTCTTGCGTAAACCTTCAAAACAGAGAGAGTTCCCCAGTACGGTCACTTGTGATAGGCTTGGACACATTCTGACTTCGGTATCTAGGGGACACCTCAGCCAAGTCGAAATTCAAACTGGATAAAGGTAACTGAACGTATGTCGTACTTCATCAAGCGGGGTGAGAAAGTGCATGGTCCATTTACCGCGGATCAAATCAAGACTGCCTACAAATTAGAGAAGCTCAAACCGGAAGACTTGCTCGGAGGCGCTGATGTTGGTCCGTGGAAAGAAATGCGATCTGTATTCAAGTTTACAGCTGACCCCAGTGACTCGTTGAAGGCCAGCGGTTCCGGCCTAGCACCAGATGCAAATGTAGAACAGGACCCCGCCATCGTGATCGACGAATTGCCGTCCTCCGATGAGGTGCAGGGAAAGGCGATTTCGACCGACAGGAGCCTCACGGTGTGGGACGATGTTTGGGATGATGTATTGCCGCAGCAACCAGTCGAGTTAAACGAGGATTCAGGTGCTCAGTCGAAGGCTGCTTCTTCCGCACTGGCAGCGGCCCAGCGGGAGGTGGACAGGCAAGACCGGGCAGCTGACCCTGGGGTCACGCCCTTGAAAATCGCAGGGGCAATCTGTTGGGCCCTCGGTGCACTCTTGCTCACGCAGATTGGCTGCTTTGGGCTATTAGGTGTTTGGCCAATGACATTGTTGACGAAGCACTACTATGAAAATGGGGATGGGTTGAACGCGCTGTGTTTCGGTATTGCTACAGTTATTTCGGGAATTCTTGCTATTGTCTGGTTTGTTTTTGCCTATGACTACATCAATAAGGCAGCAGGAGCTTTTTGGCAGGCTATCTTTAGCACTGTCTAGCTGCCCGTTGAAAGACGTGGAGTTCAAGAATACGCCGTGTGGGTCATCTTCTCGTATGCAGAAGGGGTTGGGTAACGCGCCTTGACTTGCCAACAAGCACTACCTTACGGTCACGGAAGATCACTTCCAGATGGCCGCTGGCGGAGTGAGGCAAAGTGAGGATGAAAACTGGGGACTAACTGGGGACTAACTGGGGACTAACTGGGGATGCAACCGCCTGCAGGGCGCTGCACCGGTGCGCAAAAGAAATCCCGAGCCACCAAGATGGCCCGGGAAAACACGTCTTTCTCAGAGATCGTGGGTATTCTTGAAACACCCTAGTAGCGGAGGAGGGACTCGAACAAATCGAAGAACTCTCGGAAACCAGCAACATTTGCGCTGAAGGCAGCGCAAAATCCAGCGCACTTTCGACAGAAATGCATCACCTGGACCCGCAGTTGCAGTTGCTCATCGAGCGCTGGCCAACGCTGAGCAAAGCCGTCCAGCAGCAGATCATGCTGCATCTTTCTTCCGTCAGCCCATGGAATTGCCAAGCAACGAACGGTAGGTAAGAATAGGGCTGCCCTTTACTCGACCAGTAATCTTTCAGCGACCACAAGTACCGAACCATGATCGACCTCCTCCGAAACCGACTCTGCGCAGTGACGACTTGGCTTGCCTGTTTGCTACTCTTGTCAGGGGGCGCGACTGCCGAGGAGGTTGGCCTGACGTTTTTTGGCTGGTCAGATCAACACGTCAAAACCAACGGAGATGTCTCGCATCTCGTGGCTGCAATCGACGCGATGAACGAACTACCGGGAACACATTTCCCCAAGGAAATTGGCCAACAGGTGGGGCGACCCGCATTCGTTTTCGGTTGTGGCGATGTTACCGAATGGCCAACGCATGCGGCAGTTCGCGGCTATAGCAAGGTGATTACCGAGCGACTCAAGTTCCCCTGCTACGATATCATGGGTAATCATGATGACGGTGGCAAAGTCGCCAGTGACACCATGAAGAAGTGGATCATCAAACGCCACGGTGGTCTCTCCTACACCTTCGACCAGGGGGGAGTTCATTTCATTAGTCTCTTCTCTCAATTCGATCCGAACGCCAAACCGGCCCAGCCCTTGACCAGTGAGTCGCTCGCTTTCCTGCGCCGGCAGCTGGCAAAAACGCCGGCCGGCACGCCAGTTGTTGTGGCGACGCATCTTTGTTTTGACGCAATCACAAATCGGGACAAGTTGATTGACACCTTTGGCAAGGCCAACGTGATTCTCGTGCTCGGTGGCCACTATCACAAGGCGACCGTTCATCGCTACCGCGGGTTTCACTTTGTGCAGTGTCCCTCGCCGCGTGATCAAACCGAAGTGACCGTGCTGCGCATTTCGCCGGACCGGCTCGTGGCGATCCCGTACGATCACGCCAGGAAACAATGGACTGACAACCGCGGAAAGATTCTTGACGTGAAGATTCGAGGACCTGGGAAATAGCGGAGGAGGGATTCGAACAAATCAACGATCTCTCGGGAGCCAGTAATAGGTGTCGCACTTGGGAATCTCCTGTCAGCTCTTTCTTCTTGAGTTCGTCTTACGGCATGCAGACAACTCGAAATCCACCGCTGCCGTAGCGCCCGCCGATCCCTACCAGCCATCGGTTTGCACAGCGGCAGTCGCTGGGGCCAACGTACCAGGCGCCGCCACGCATGACAGGGCGTTTCTGCCCTTGGTTGACCGTTTGAATTGCGTTCCGCTGTTTCGGCAGCGCCGAGTACTTGCCGTAGTAATCTTCGACCCATTCCCACACATTACCGTGCATGTCGTAAAGGCCGAAAGCGTTGGGTTTGAACTGTCCCATCGGCGCTGAAAAGGCATGGCCGTCCTTTGTCGGGATCACGCTCGATTTCGCGAACGTCTTCGCCCATGTCTCATCCTGCACGTTGGCGAATTCAGTTAAGCGGTTATGGTCGTCGCCAAAGCTGAATCGGCCCCGACTACCCGCTCGACAAGCAAACTCCCACTCCGCTTCACCCGGCAAGCGGACTTCTCGCAGGCGAATCTTGCCGTCACTCTTGTTCGCCAACCACTCACAAAACTTTCGCGCGTCGTTGCGAGTGATGTTTGTGACTGGATGATCGTCTGTCTCGGAAGAGACACCGTAGTTCTTCCAACTGTATTTCCGGTCGCGGCCTTCGAACTTTTTAAGCTCTTCATTCCAGCCATAGCCGCCGTCGGTCGCCTCGGTGTCCGTCGTGTAGTTGGTGTCTTCGACGAAGCGGCGGAACTGGCCGCGAGTGACTTCGCACTGGCCAATGTAAAAATCATCGGTAAGTGTGAGCGTCTTGTCGAATTCGAAGTCCAGGGCTGTTGGTCGCTTGCTGTTGAAGTACTTTTGGACCACCTTGGCCTGCTCTGCCGTGGACGAACCAATAGAGAACGTCTGGCCCTTGGCGGGTACTTTGACCAGTTTCAGTTTGATTCCCTGGCCCAAATCGTAGACAAGGTATTCGAATTCCTTGTTCAGCTCGGGATCGCGCGCCTTCACGATGTGCGGGTTGGCTTCGTCGCTGGCTACGGCTCGACCATCCCATGTCCAACCGACGAACTCCCAATAACCAAGAAGCAGCAGAATCGTTAACAATCGCTTGGTCATCTGATCTCCATGAACCGCACGCACACTGGGCGGGGCACTTGCACACTTGATTTCGTGGGGATCAACTCGCCCGTCGATTGATTGATGCGAAAGACAATCACGTTTCCGCCCGATTGATTCGCGACCAGCATGTACTGCCCTGTCGGCTCGATGGCGAAGTTGCGAGGCGTCTTGACTCCCATTCCCTGGTGGCCGACCGCCGTCAACTTGCGCGTTTGCGGGGCAATCGAGAAGATCGCAATCGAGTTGTATGGGTCGCGGTTCGAGACGTAGACGAATTTGCCCGACGGATGCACAACCGTCTCGGCGGTGCTGCCACCTTTGCGTTTGACATCTTTCGGCAACGTGGACAGCACTTGCTTCTGGGTCAGTACGCCTTTGTCCGTGTCGTAGTCGCAGGCGATGATCGTCAGGTTGGACTCGCCGTTGATGTACGCAGTCTTGCCGTCCGGATGCCAGGCGAAATGGCGTGGACCGGAACCCTTAGGCGTATCGAACGCACCGTGTGGCGAGAGCGTTCCCTTGGCGGCGTCAAAAGCATAAATGATGACTTTGTCCAGGCCCAAGTCGCAACAGAGGGCGAACTTGTTCGCCTTATCGACGTGGATCGAATGCCCGTTCTTCCGTTTGCCAACGTGCTGCTGGAAAGACGATGCCTTGCCGAGCTTGCCATCTGCTTCGATCGGAATGCAAATGCAGCTTCCACCACCGTAGTTGGCGGCGAGAACGTTCCTGCCGGTCGGATCAACCACGAGATGACACGGCGCGCCGCCTTGGGATGGTTGTGAGTTGAGGAAGGTGAGGTTGCCGTTCTTGTCGTCGATGGCAAACGCGCTGACCTTCGCATCCCCTTCATTAACCGCATAGAGGTATTTCCTGTTCGGATGAAACGCTACAAAGGACGGGCTGCTCGTCTCACCCGCCAGCGTCGCCGTGGACAGCGAACCATCCTTGAGGTTCAGCTCGCACTGATAGATACCTTTGCTTTCCTTGCCCGTGTACGTGCCAAGATAAACGCGATATTTCTCTTGTGCCTGCGCGAAATCACACGCAGTTAGAAAGAGGAAAACGGCGAGACAAATGCGGTTGCACATAAATGCAATCTCCGTGAGACAGGTTAATGAAAACATCGGTCATTTCCCTTCATTCGAGGACGACGCGAAAGCCGAGGTAGCTGCCCCGATACGACGACGGGTGGCGGCCGATGCGGGCTGCGGAGCGGCAGCGGTGTGTGGCGCTCGACCAGCCGCCGCCGCGGTGGACTCGGGCTTTGCCCGAAGCAGGGCCGACGGGATCTGTTTGCTTTTCGCTGGCATAGGAATTGGGGGCATACCAATCTTCGCACCATTCCCAGACGTTGCCGTGCATGTCGTACAAACCGAATGCGTTCGGCTTGTACTGACCGACCGGAGCTGTGAATCGGTGGCCGTCTTCCGGCTTCACGGATCTCCCTTCGCCAGCGTTCCCCACGAGCATCAACCTCTGCGGATCATTTCCATTCGCGTAGGCCGAGCGCGTCCCCGAGCGACACGCATATTCCCATTCCGCTTCTGTTGGTAGTCGGTACCGCTTCTTCTCTTTAATACTCAGCCACCGGCAAAACGCTTTGGCGTCGTTCCAACTGACGATGACCACGGGATGATTATCAGACTGCTGGAAGCCAGGGGTCTCCCACGTGAATTTGCCATTCAGTTCGAGCGATCCTGACTCATTGACTCCCCAGCCTCCCTTGCCGTCCTTTTCGGCCTCAGTCGCATGTCCCGAATCGCGAATGAACTCACGGAACTGGCCGACCGTGACCTCGTGCACGCTCACGTAAAACTCTCTGGTTAACTGCACCTCATGCCGTTTCTCCTGTGCTTCACGGTGCGGCTCGTCTCGTGGCGAGCCCATGCCAAACTTCCCCGCCGGGATGTACGCAAGCAGCATGCCGAGGCTGTTGGTGATGCCGGGCTTTTGCAGATGCGCGGGCAATACAATCTTTTCGTTGGCTCGCAATGAGGCGGCGTTCGCTGGTGGTAGTTCAGGCATGGTTCGGTACAGGAACGAATCGGACGTTAGCAGCGACACCAGCAGCGCGTTGAAGCTGCCGCCGTTTTCTCGATAGGCCTTGTGGGCCGCGACCAGGGTCGGACCGTCGGCCAGCGTTTCGTTGCGACCCATGAAGTAGCGGAAGACGTGCCGCACGAAAACCTGTTCGACACGTTCGGAATGGGCCAGCTTCTCGATCAACTCGAAGACGTCCTTGACGGGGCCGTCGAGTTTCGGATCGCCGCTGTATGCGATGCGGCCAGTCGTCTCGAAGGGCTTGGTTGTCATGATGCGTGGGGTATCTGGACTCCGCTTCTTCATCTGTGCGGTCTTCTCTTTGTCGACGACGATTTCCGCGCTGCGATAGCGGCCGAAGTGGTCGAACTGTTCAAATGCCAGCCCGAGCGCATCCATCCGATTGTGACACTTGATGCATTGTTCGACGCGCGTCACCCGCATGCGCTCGCGCAGCGTGTTGTGTGGCTCGTCGGGGAGTTTCGCATCCACAGTGATCGGTACGTCCGGAATGCGACCGCCCAGCAGCTTCTCGTGAATCCACTTGCCACGATGAATGGCGTCGTTGTCGAAGTTGCCGGACTGAGCCACGAGCCAGCTGGGGTGTGTGAGAATCCCCATGCGACGCCCTTTCGGCATGTCGACCGGCTCTTCCTTGCCCAGCAGCCACTGCTCCTGCGTCAGGGAAATTTCGTAGGTCTGCAGGGCAGTTTGGAAGTGCTTCCACTTTAGCATTTCTTTGATTTGGTTCACATGGCGTTGAAATCCTTGCCCTGCATGCTCAGTGTGGCGCGCGATCACAAAGGTTTTTCGAGTGGTCAGCAGTGTGCGAAGCACCTCCTTGTCGGACTCGAGCACCCAAGCGACCAAGCTGTCTGTGTCGTTTCCAAACCAATTTGCAGTCCAGCCTGCATTGCCGCTCTTGAGGACATTCAGCTCCTTGAGCGTGACGTCGCACTTGAAAGGTGACTTCCGGTAGCCGAAATACTTCTGGAAGAAACTCATCACCTGCGGCCGCAAGAGCGATGTGACGTTGACCTGCTCGCCGTCCGTGCTGCGATAACCGGCTCTCTGGAGTTGGATCCAACGCCCGGCTTGCTTTCCGAGAAATTTCCCGAGCTTCTGGTTGTAATCGGCCTTCTTGCGCGCCTCAGGCGTCTTGATCTGCCAGTACTCGCGATTGAGGGCGTCCAGCTTGGCACGCTGGTCGGCGGTGAGGCTGACTTCCTGGCCATAGGGTGTCGTGGCCGTGACGAGGCGCTCCACTTCGCGACGGACATCTTCTTTTGTAGACAACTTCCCCGCGGCCACCGCCTTCCTGAGACCTTCGTCCGGTTCGCTGTAGGTCAACGAATAGGCGATCGCGCGGGCGAGCTGACGAGGTGGCATGATCGAGCGCTGCGATCCCGCAATTGGCGTTTCAACTCGGTAGAGAACCGAGGGATGGAACAGGACCTTGGTCAGGAATCGCTCGATTGCCGTTGACGGCTCGTAGGTCTTTAGATCATTCGTCAGCAGTTGGCTGTACTCCTGCATTTCGGTAGCGTTGGGAGCCTGCCGGAGAATCTTCTGACAGATATCCTTAACCGCGGCCTGAATCTGCGGTGCCGTCGCAGTCTTGCCGGCCTTGTAGACGGGATGAAGCGAGCGCACCCTGAACTTATTGTTCTTCACCAGCGGCATCATCCTCGATAGCATGAGCGCGCAGGTACGTAGATGGGCTTCGATCTCTGCTTCATCGATGCGACCCGCCGTGGAGTAGTTGCTGCCCGCCCACGGCGCCATGATCTTTCTCATGTCCACATTGAGCTGAAGTTCTTTATTGAGGCGATACATGAACGCCTTGTAAGCCTGGGGCGCCAGCCGCCATACTCGGGCCGGGGTGCCAGGGTCGCCGGCTGGCTCTCCCGAAAACAAGGCGTCATGATCGACGTAGTTGCCCGCCGAGGGCGTCAGGTTGAGGTCAGCGTGGGCCTTGAGGGTGCCCTCTAACCAGGCAAGCGTTTTGTCGCGTTCGGCCTTGGTGAATTGATCTTCGTCCTCCGGCGGCATTTCTTCATCCAGGATCTGTTCCAAGACTCGTCGCCAGACTGCCAGATCGGTTGCGCTCTGGGGCGTCATGCTCACCGTGTCCAGGCGCAGCTTGCCCTTCTGCTTCTTTTCGCCGTGGCAACTGAAGCACTTCTCTTTCATCACGGCATGCATAGCCTTGCGCTCAGCGGCCGAATCCGCGGCTCGGCCCTCAGCCGTGAACGTCACGGCGGCCGCAATCCATGCTAAACAGATGCCGCGCTGTAGCGTGTTAAGTCGTTTCACCTTAAACCACCAGTTCGCTAAGAGGCCCACACAGTTCCGCTCCAGCGGCGCCCGCGTTGAACGCGTCACGCGGTGCACCGGCCGCGTGCAACAGGCTGCAGTAGAGCGCGTTAATCGTCGGATTGTCGGTCGGGGTGGTCACATGCTCGTCAATGTCTTTTCCGTTCTGACCCCCGCGGCCCATGGGGTAGGAAACGTATTGTCCGGTCTTCAACGTGCCGCCCAGATCCCCGACCAATACGAATGGCCAGTTGTCCCCCTTAGTGTGCTGGGTTTGGGCGCAGTCGCTTGTGAACACCAGTACCGTATTGTCGAGCATGCTGCCCTTGCCTTCGGGCGTATCCTGAAGCTTCTTCAACAAGCCTGCCGCATGTGTCGAGTGGTGTTCGCGATATCGCCGCAAGACTTCCAGCCCTGGAACCTCCAATTTCGGATCTATGGCTCCGTGGCCGATGCCGTGCGTGGGGCTGGGCGAGATCCCCGAATAATCCGTGCCGAAGATCGATCCGACCCCCGAGGTGATGGTCACGACGTTGGTCAGGCCCGAAATCAGAGCCGCCGCCGCGACGTCGCACTGGGCCGCGGTGACGTCAACCATGCTCTTGGGGGGCTTGGCGGGCATCTTGGGTGCCTTACGACGAAGCGTGCCCGCCTCCTGCAATGCGGACATTTGCCCGTCACGCTTGCTCAGCGACTCGAGAGCGCCGAAATGATGCTCCACCAGTTCCTTCTCTGGACCGGCGATCTGCGACTGTAAGCGCCGGACGTCCTGGGAGATTGAGTCGAGAAGATTTTTGCGAGCGAGGAAGTCGTCGCCCGTCGCCCCGATGCTGCCGAAAAGCGATTGGTACGCAAGTTCCGGCCGGCATTGAATGGCGATTGGGCTTCCCTTGCCCCACGCCGACGTGCCGTAAGTGGACTGCGTGTTCTTTCCCCCGGCAATACCGAGGCCCACGTGTGGGAAGATCCCGGGGAAAGCCTTTGCGAGGGCACCGTCGATCGTCTGGGCCCTGGGGAGATGGCCTGCGGCCGGGCTGTTCACGCCCGACAGTGCACTGTAGTGGCCGGCATGGCTGCGGGCGCAGTGGCGCCCCTGCAGCCCCTGGACGATGGTCATGCGGTCCTGAAAGGGCGCGAACGCTGCGATGTCCCTGGGGAGCTTGGCGCCCTTGAGCGACTCTTGCCGGATGGCATCCGCTCCACGCTTCCAGCCCACCGGAATCGCC
>Ga0163108_10000253_pt1 | contig 39796 bp, 35 predicted proteins | sample Fk1155metaG_FD_109644 | JGI IMG/M metagenome (GOLD analysis project Ga0163108, IMG submission 109644) | Marine microbial communities from the Central Pacific Ocean - Fk160115 155m metaG | ecosystem: Environmental > Aquatic > Marine > Oceanic > Photic zone | place: The Central Pacific Ocean...
CAAACAATCCGCTTCAGCTCTATGTCGAATATCAATCTTTAAATTACACCTTTCGATAACACTATCTAGGTTATGTCTTTTGTGCTCAGGAAACAAATTTCTAGATAACTTTACAGTACAAAGCTTGCTAGCGTTAAAGCTTATCCCAACCCTTTCAAATTCTGCTTTTAAAAAGTTATAGTCAAACCTTACGTTATGAGCAACAAAAATACATCCATCTAATATATTATATAGATCTTCTGCAATATCCTTAAAAACCGGTTTATCCTTTACCATTTCAGGCTTTATACCTGTAAAGTTTTGAATGAAACTCGGAATATATCTTTTTGGATTAACTAAACTTTCATAACTTGAAATTAGTTGATTGTTTTCAACTATTTTTACACTTACATCTATAACCTTATCTTTTTTTGAATTCGGACCTGTAGTTTCAATGTCTACAAAGGCAAATCTCTTTTCGTTAAAATTCATATAATCATTACTATTGCAAGCAAAATATCATATTTTCTTAGTTTTATCAAGCTTTGAAAGCTTTTTGTGGTGCGCCAGAGAGGACTTGAACCTCCACCCCAAACAGTTAGGACTAGCCCCTCAAGCTAGCGCGTCTACCATTCCGCCACTGGCGCATTTGCTTTACAAATTTAGCATCAAAATTCAAAAATACCAAATTTGTTACAAATTTTTTAAATCTTTTTTAACTTTAAGGTTTAATTTGAAAATACACTAAATTTAATTTAATTTATGAAAATTTTTAAACCAAGCGAATTAATAGACCAGAGATTCCCTCAAAAATTAGACATTAAAACATGCTATGAACAAAGCCAAATACTTATTCAAAAAATGGTCCAAGAGGGGGAGTTATACGGAGCGACCTCTTATGGATCAGTACCATCAAACACTCATAGTGTTAATTCAGATATCGATTGGGTGTTTTTATTTGAAGATCATAATAAAATACTTTCTAGCCAAGATCTTCTTGGAATTATACAAATTCATAGATCATTTCAAGTTGATTTTTCACCACCTATTGCCACCCTAGATTCAATAACTCAAACATTTAATAATCTATTTATATTTCAAAGCATGAAATTACTCAAAGAGCGTTTCATAGCCGGAGTTGATCCATTAAAAGTCTACGAAGAAAATTGTAATCAGTTAGAATATTTAAATTCTATTGAGACTTACATGCAAAACTTTTACAAAGATCACCTTGAGCCAATTATATATAAACTTAATTATCAAAATTCTTTCGACGTATTTTTAGAATGCTTAGAGGCTTCAGTAAAGGCTGTAACCCAAATGCAAAGATTTATGATTTTAACTTTATTTAATAGTGAAGGAGAAGATCAATTCTCAGTTTCTATAATGCGTTATAATCACTTGTTAAGAGGAATTATACCTGTTGAATTTCTTAAAATTGGAAATCAAGTTCAGTTATTTAAGGATAATTACAAAGAGTATATCGATCATCTGGTTATTAATCCTATTAACATGCTAACGATTTCGGAATATAAAGATTTTTTACTTCATTATGAACCAATAATTAAAAAGTCTTTTGAGTTTTGTATCCAGAATTTAGAAGTTTATAAAAGTACATTTTCAAAAAGTTTAAACCTATAAAAATGAAAAATTTAATCAAAACTGCAAACTATGTAAGTTTCAAAACCAAACTTGGAGAGTTCTTAGCCAATGTATATGTGAATGAAACTACTAAAAAAGAACACATTGTTTTATTTAAAGGTAATATAATAAATAAAAAAAATATATTAACAAGAATTCACTCTTGTTGTATTACAAGTGAGGTTCTACACAATACTAATTGCGAATGCCAAGAACAGCTTGATAAAGCTTTAAAAGAAATTCAAAAAACAAATGGATTATTATTGTATATGGATCAAGAAGGAAGGGGGATTGGTCTTGGACCTAAACTAAGGGCTTATGAACTTCAAGATAAGGGTTTGAACTCTGCTGAAGCAAATATTGCAGTAGGATCTAAAATAGATGAAAGAGAGTATTGCGATGCTATTGAAATCTTAGAAGATTTAAACATAGCTTCAATAAATTTGCTGACAAATAATCCAGATAAAGTAAACCAACTTAAAAATGCTGGAATTACTGTTAGCAAAGTTACCCCACATGTTATTCAGGATGATAAATTTAAGAAATATTACGAAATGAAAAATCATAAACTGGGGCATCATATAGATATTTCTAAGTTTTTTTCAAATAAACCACAGACAGCTTAAAGAAATTGCAAAATCAAAGATTATAAAGTAATCTAAAAAAAATAATTTTAAATTGTGAATAATCCTCTTTTTAAAGAACTAATGGAAGAAATATTTGAACGACCATCTCTAATTCAAGAGGTATTTAAAACTTTCAAAAAAAGACCAACAACATTTAGATTGAATTCTCATTTTCACGATCCATTGCAAATTATAAATTCTTTAAAAAATCAAGGTTTTAAAGTAGAAAAACATCCAATGAGTGAGTTTGCCTATATTTTAAGGAATAGAAGTAAAAAAGAATTAATGGAAACTCAAGAGTATTTAGAGTCCAAAATATATTTGCAATCTCTAGCCTCACAAGCTCCAGTAATTACACTTAAACCCAAAAAAGGAACTGCAGTTTTAGATTTAACTGCAGCTCCGGGGTCTAAAACTTCTCAAATTGCTAATCTTATGAAAAAACAAGGGAAATTAATTGCTATAGAAATTAATCAACCAAGGTTTTTCAAACTTCAACACAATATGAAAGCGCAAGGGTTTGACGATCCAGAATTTTTAAAGCTAGAGTTAACAAGTGGTGTAAAGTTTTGTAAGGATACAGATCTAAAATTTGATTATATTTTACTTGATGCTCCTTGTTCAGCTGAATCTAGGTTTGATTTTAAAGAGCCTAAGACTTACAGATTTTGGTCCCAACAAAAAGTCAAAGAAAACCAAAGTAAACAAAAGAAACTATTAAAAGGAGCTTTTGAAGTTCTAAAAGAAAATGGAACCTTAGTATATTCAACATGTACAATGAATTTAAAAGAAAATGAACTTCAAATTACCGAGTTTTTAAAGAATCATCCAAATGCTAAGCTTAAAGAAATTCAAATTGCAGGACTAAAAAAACATAATCTCTCTCAAGATTTAATTCAAGAGTATGATATGCCACATGATATTAATAAATGTTTTAGATTAATGCCTGATAACAATGTAGAGGGTTTCTTTGTAGCTAAAATAATAAAGACCTAGTTTAAAGATTTTATAGTCTTTTTAAGTCCGTCAATTAATTTTTGATCTTTCAATGTAAAAGCCAATTTCAACATCTTTTTATATAGAGATTTATTATAAGAATTTGTTTTGTCCCTATTGATTTTTTGATAGTAATAATTATAAAGTTTAGAAGCTGCAAATTGAATTAAATCGTTCTCTTTTGATTTTTTTGCAAACTTAAATGCTCTTTCAAGTTTATTTTTATCAATTAAAAACTGTACATAAGTAGAATATATATATTTTAAAAGTTGTTTATCTTTTGTTCTTTTGGCTATTTTTATGGATTTTTTATATAGATTTTTAGATAGCAAGTGCTGAGAGTATCTTTTATAAAAATTAAGTAATTGTGATTTATCTTTTAGTTGCTTTACAAAGTATTCTGATTTTTTATAATCTTTTACTTCCTCATAGTGTTTTGCCATTTTTTGATAAGCAACTTTTATATTGTGATCAGTAGTTTTTTGATTAGAACTTAAATTTTTAGCTATTAAGCATCCAGCATAAAAGTCTTTAACATGAACATTTGAAGTTTTTAAGTCATTATCTGAAATATCTAATATATTAACTGAGATAATCTCAGATACATCGGATATATTTATATAATCATCATATTTAACAATTTCAGCATTTGTAGTTTCAAAATCATAACCTTCAAAATGCAAACAAACATGATCTTTTAATAATTTGATTTTTAATTTACTAGGCTCAAACTTCAAGCTAAATAAATGGATGTAAAGATTTACCAGTTGATTACAATCTGCTTGAAACTTAATTTGTTTTGAGAACATCAAGGTTTTATAAATTGAAGCACCTTCTTTGTATTCAAACTTTTGATTAGGAACTAAATATTTTGAAATAATATAGAGAAGATTAAATTCTTGTGATGACTGTTCGTTGAATTTAAGGTTTTTATTTTGATCATAAAAATTTAAAAAATCCTTATTAATTTTATCTATATTCAAGAAAGATAACTTTCTATTGTTTTTGTTTAAAATTGAGTAGCCTTTAAATAAAAATTCAACCTCCAGACATAGAGCTAAATGGTTTCTCTGAATTAAAAAGTGACTATAGGAAATTGATTTTTTCTTTGATTTAAAACCAATTTTCAGTATGTTTTTAGCTAGTTTTTTTTCTTCAAACCCAATGTATCTGGAAAAAAGAAATAATATAAACTCTAAAGTTTTCAATTTTCTAATGTTAAATATTGTAAAATGGCAGACTGAGTAATACTGCAAACTATTTTGTTTTCTTGGATTAATTTTTTAACTTCTTCTAACGTATAAAACTTAAAATCAGTAATATATTCTTCAGACTGTAATTTCGGAACAAATTCATCGCTAACTTCAAAAATAAACACTTGTGTGGCAAAAACATCCCAAGCAGTGTTAGAGATCAATTTAGAAAGTCTCTTGCAGTCTAATATTTCATTAGTGTTTAGATTAATCTCTTCATAAAGCTCTCTTAAAATTGAATCTTTTGAATTTAAATCAGATTTTTCAACTCCACCACGACATGCCTCAATACTATATATACCAAGATCAATAGTATCAGGAAAAATAGGAAAGACATTTCTTCTGTCGACCTTAAGGGGACTGTGTCTCCAAATCGTAATTAATCCAATTTCTTTTCTTGAATTAACTACCAGGCCAACCACAGAATCATTAGAAAAAATCAAAGGTTGTTTATAATTAACTTGGCCGCTAACTTTTCCTTCGTAAACTTGTACAACTTTGTTTTTCTTTTGAAAGTTAGCACCTATTTTTTTCAAAAAGGATCTATTGTTTAATTTGTGAGCTCCTGTTACTAAATTCTTTTTAATTTGATATTTTCTTGATGGATACAATACGTTTTTATACATAGAAATAGATCTAAAAAGAAACCTTAAAAAACCTTTTATTTTGGCAAATGTATTTGATTTGAATTTTCTTGGTAACACAAATCTTAAATCAGGAAAAATATAAACTTGCTTACCTTTTTTGTAGCATTCTAAACAAGCATACATATCACTTAATGGTTTTGAGAAATCATATTGCTTAAGATATTTGTTGTAATAATCTTTTCTGATAAACAATAAATCTGAAGTTACCCAATCAACCATAGTAGGTGATTGCAAAGAAATATCCCACAGCAAGTACTTTCGCATACGCTGAGGAAATATTTTCCTTAAAAAAGAAAATCTCTTTAAGAATAAATCTAATAAATTTGGAAAGCTTCTAAAGTTTGGAATTATTTGATTATTTTCATCAATCAATAGACCAGTAAAAATAACTGCATCCGAATCTTTATCCACACTTAAAACTTGGCTAAGATCTAAGTTGTTAATATTATGAATAGAAATAATTAAGTAGTCTCCAATTTCTCTTGTATACATAAGCAGTAATTTTATCTAATTATAATTGATATGTAAGAGAAAGAAAAATAAAAATAAAAAAAAACTACTTTATTAAGTAGTAAATGGTGGGCGTTGAGGGATTCGAACCCCCGACCTCCTCGGTGTAAACGAGATGCTCTAGCCAACTGAGCTAAACGCCCTAGCAATTCAGTAAACCTATATTACAAAAGTCTAAAATAAAAATCAATACTATTTTTAAAAAAGATAAAAAAAAAGAACCGGTTAAGGTTCTTTTATTGATCGCTAAGGCCATAATGGTTTCTTCCGACTTTAATAAAGTCTGGTTTATTCTTAAGATTTAAAAGAATAGTGATTCTTTTAACCTTTCTTTTCTGTAGAACTTTATCAACAATTTCATCTCTAGTTAATTGTCCATGGGTTCTAAGAACAGATTTAATAACATCACAAACTGTTCCTTGAGTGTATCCCCATTCTTTTAAAGCATAAATTCCACGTCCAATTAATACAAAGCCATTATGCCGTATTAATTCATTATGCACGGCTTGAGTATTAACATTCTTTTTATCAAAAGTATGATCAATAATTGATTTAGAAATATCTAAATAGTGCATAGGCTCCTTAGTTTCATTTAAAACATAAGAAATCTTATCTCTAAGAGTTTTAGGATTAATTGATCTCCACTTAGAAAGACCAACCTGAGTATCATTTATAATTTTAAGAGAGCGATCCATATATAAACTTGATTTAATAAAATCAACTGTAATGTTTGGTTGTTTAAAATCTTTTAATACTAATTTTGATATATCATTTAAATCAATAACTGTATTCTCCTGATTTAGAATGTTGCTAGCTAACTTACATGCCTTTCTCATATCTGCATCTTTTATATCCATAAATTTGAAATATGGTTTAAAAGCAATGGTGTTTGAAACTGCATAAATTTCTTTTTCTAATTCGATAGATAACTTTAAACTCTCTTTATTAATCGTTTGCTTTAAACCTGAACTATCCTGAAGTAGATTTACAAGTCTATCTACAGAACAAATTCCAGCAGATTTAGTTAGTAATTCTATGGCGTTTGAAGTTATTTCACAAAGAGGAGTGTTGTTTACATTTCTTTCTAACTTTCTTAAAGCATTTTTTTCTATCTGACGAATTCTTTCTCTTGTAACTGAAAACTTTTTACCAATGTTTTCTAATGTCATTTTTTGACTTTCATTCAGGCTATAACGTTTTTCTATTATAAATTTTTCTTTATCTGAAAGAACAATCATAAGACCATTTATAAGGTCTGAAACGTTAACCATTGATTCTTGAAAATTTGTCATTATTATCTATTAAATACTTCCTATAAATACAATTTATTATATAACTAGGTTGGCATTAATTGGAAGTTCCAGATTGGCAAAAATATTTTCTAGTTGAACATATTTTTGATACAAAGTTTTGGTATCAACCTTATTAGAAAGCAGACTATAGATTCTGAAGAAAATATTTAACCATTGACTCAATAGTACCAATGTTCTCTGGCTTAGTTTTCAAAACTTCAGATATATGTTTTCGCTCATATCCTAAACTTTCAAGAGCTAGATAAACCTCTTGGTCTATACTTGAGGATTGCTCGTCAATAACTAGTTTTCCAGATAATTCTAAGATAATTCTCTCAGCTCCTTTTTTCCCAAGGCCGGATGCTTTAGTTAAAAAAGTAACATCTTGAGTGTTAATAGCTGAAATAACATCATCAAATCCTAGGTTCATAATGTTCAAGGCACTTTTAGGACCAACTTTGTTAACTGAAATTAGTTTCTCAAACAGATCCAGCTCGTTAGAGCTTAAAAAACCATAAAGGTCTGAAATATCTTCTTTTAAGTTTTGATAAATATAAAAGGAAATATCGTTTCCAACTTTAGTTGTCATTAAAATTCCATTTGAAACATATATCTTATATCCGATTTGTGATATTTTTAAAATCAGGTTGTTAACTCCTGTTTTAAGTACTGTTCCTTCTAAGTAAGCAATCATAAATTATTTGGTTTGTAATCTTCCCATTTATTATAAAAGTTTAAACGGAATTCATCAAACCGATCGTTGTTAATTGCTTCGCGAATTTCCTCCATTAAGTTAAATAAGAACCAAAGATTATGCATAGAAAGGATCCTTGCGCCTAAGATTTCTTTTTCCTTCATTAGATGTCTTACGTAAGCTTTTGAGTATGTATTTAAACCAAAAAGCGGACAATTTGAAATTGGAGATTCGTCAAGTTCGTATTTTTTATTTAAGATATTTTTCCTACCCGTTTCATCGTAAAAAGCTCCATGTCTTGCTAATCGAGTGGGTAAAACACAGTCAAACATATCGATTCCTCTATAAACATTTTCAATTAAGTCTTCTGGTGTTCCAACTCCCATTAAATATCTTGGTTTTTCAGGGCTTAGATGGGGTACTACAACATCAACCATTTTATACATAGTTTCTTTTGGTTCTCCAACCGAAAGACCTCCGATTGCTATCCCAAACGATCCTAACGCATCAATAAATTTTGCAGATTTAATTCGAAGATCTTCATAGGTCACTCCTTGGACAATTGGAAATAGAGTTTGCTTATTTGGATCACATTGTTTTTTGTATTCGTCAAAACATTTCAAAGCCCAATTGTGAGTTCTATTCATAGCATCAATTGCATATTTCTTTTCTGATTTCCCATCAGCACATTCATCAATAACCATCATGATATCGGAACCTAGATTTTTTTGAATTCCAATCACATTTTTAGGAGAAAACATATGTTTAGATCCATCAATATATGAATAAAACTCTACACCATCTTCTGTAAGTTTTAATTTGTTTTTCTTCTTGCTTCCCGTAGTCATATCTTTTAATGAAAAAACTTGAAAACCACCTGAATCTGTTAAGATAGGTTTATCCCATCTCATAAAATTATGCAGACCTCCCATCTTAGCAATCAGTTCAGATGTTGGTCTTAAATGTAGATGGTAGGTGTTTCCAAGTAAAATTTGGCAACCTAAGTCAACTAACTCCTGTGGACTTAAGCTCTTAACGGATGCTTTAGTTCCACATGGCATAAAAATAGGAGTTTGAACTTCACCATGTGGTAACGTCAAAACACCAGTTCGAGCACGACTGGTGTTTGATTGTTTTTTGATCTTAAAATTAAACATAGTTTATTCTTAAGCGTCATTTTTTGTTTTGTGTTCCTCAGCTTTAGCCATTTTCGCTTTAAAGGCGTCAATTCTACCTCTTTGGATGAATTGTTTTTTACCTGTAAAGAATGGGTGAGACTTTGAAGTAACTTCAAGTTTGATTACATAGTGATCTACTCCATCAATTTTTTTAGTTTCTTCAGAAGTAACAGTTGAAGTTGAAACGAATTCTTCACCAGTAGACGAGTCTACAAATACAACTGGGTGAACTTGTGGATGAATATCTTTTTTCATAATAGTCGTTTATTTTTTAGTTAGTATAATTTTTACATCAAGTTAATAAATTTTGCAAGCTTAAATTAAAGCCTCTTGATTTGAATTTTGTTCGTTTTCTTCAATTTCTTCATCGTCGATTGTAGCTTCGATCATAGAAATAGAAGAAACCTTATCATCATCATTCATTCTCATAATATAAACTCCTTGGGTTGATCTACCCATAGTTGGAATGTTCTTAACGTTTAGTCTTAATACTTGACCATTTTTAGAGATTAATAATAAATCATCAACACAGTCTGAATTAATAACTACAGCACCTATAACCCTACCAGTCTTAGATGTAACATTAGCAGTTTTCACTCCTGTCCCACCTCTTTTTTGAGTTCTATATTTATTTAACTCGGTAAGTTTACCAAGACCATTTTCCATTACAACCATCATCTTAGCTTGATCATCTTTAATGATATCCATAGATACTACTTCATCGTCAGTTTTTAGTTTAATTCCAGTTACACCTCTTGCTGATCTTCCCATTGCTCTAGCGTCTTGTTCGTGGAATCTAATCGATTTTCCTTTTTTAGTAACTAGTACAACCTCTTGATCTTTAGATACTGGTTTTACAAAACTTAGTTCATCACCTTCTTTTATTGAAATAGCGATTAACCCTGATTTTCTGATATTTTGGAAATTTGAAATACTCGTTTTTTTAACAACACCATTTCTAGTGGCCATGAAATAGCAATCATCTTCCGTGAATTCTCTATCGTTATTTAGAATCATAATTGAAGTCACGTTTTCATTTCTTCCAAGCTCAAGTAGGTTAACAATATTCGTTCCTTTTGCAGTTCTAGAACCCTGGGGGATATCAAATATTCTAAGTCCAAATACTTTACCTGCATCAGTAAAGAATAAAATTCGGTCATGATTGTGAGCAAATCTTATAGTATTAACAATGTCATCTTGTTTGGTACTCATTCCAACTTTACCTTTACCACCTCTATTTTGAACCTTAAAGGTTTTAGGATCCATTCTCTTGATGTAATTTCCTTCGGTAAAGGTTAACACCATAGGAGCATTTGGAACGGTATCTAATGTTGAGATTTTAGAAAGTCCATGAGGAACTATTTCCGTACGCCTAGCATCTTGAAATTTTTCTTTTAATTCACTTGTTTCAGTTTTTACAATTTCAATGATTCTTCCAGGTTTAGCAAGTATATCTTCAAGATCAGTAATTAAAATCATTAATGCATCATATTCATCATCAATCTTCTTTCTTTCTAATCCAGCTAAAGTTTGAAGTCTCATATCTAAAATTGCATGAGCTTGAATTTCTGAAAGTCCAAATTTATTCATTAGATTTTCTGTAGCATCGGCTCTAGCGTTAGAAGCTTTAATAGTAGCAATTACTTCATCAATATTATCAAGTGCAATTTTTAAACCCTCTAAAATATGGGCTCTATGTTTAGCTTTTTTAAGTTCAAATTCAGTTCTTCTTCGAACTACAATCTTTCTATGGGCTAAAAAGTGCTCTAGAACTTGCTTTAAGTTTAAAAGTCTAGGTTGAATTCCATCAACCAAGGCAATCATATTCATATTAAAAGAAGATTGCAGTTGAGTCATTTTGAATAACTGTTGTAAGATTTTTTTTGGGTATGAATCTCTTTTAAGTTCGATTACAACTCTAATACCTTCACGGTTTGATTCATCTCTTAAATCAGTGATGTTTTCAATTTTTTTATCTCTAACAAGTTCGGCAATTTTAGCGACTAAATTAGCTTTATTAACTTGATAAGGCATTTCAGTTACTATAATCGCTGATTTTCCTTTTGGTAATTCGATGATTTCAGTTTTAGCTCTTACTGCAATACCACCTCTACCGGTTGTATACATTCTTTTAATAGCTTCATTATCGTAAATTATACCTCCAGTTGGAAAGTCAGGTCCTTTTAAAAATTGCATTAAATCTTCAATTGAACAATCAGGGTTCATTAAAAGATGTTGAATAGCGCTACAAAGCTCATTTAAATTATGAGGCGGGATAGAAGTTGCCATAGCAACTGCAATACCAATTTGTCCGTTTAGTAATAACTGAGGAACTCTTGAAGGTAAAACTACAGGTTCTTTTTGAGATCCATCATAGTTTGGTCTGAAATCAACAGTATCCTTATCTATATCAGCAAGCATACTTTCTGTAATACTTTGCATTTTTGCTTCCGTATAACGCATCGCTGCAGGGGAGTCACCATCGATTGATCCAAAGTTACCTTGACCTCTAACTAACATATAACGCATAGCAAAGTCTTGTGCCATTCTAACCATAGAGTCATAAACGGCTGTATCTCCATGCGGGTGATACTTACCAAGTACCTCACCAACTACAGTTGCTGATTTTCTGAATCTAGAACTACTTCTAAGACCCAGTTCGTTCATAGCATATAATATTCTACGGTGAACTGGTTTAAGTCCATCTCTAACATCAGGAAGAGCACGAGTAACAATTACACTCATAGCGTAATCCAAATATTTCTGCTCCATTTCTGAAGAAATTGTCCTTAAAATCTCACGAGTTTCCACTTCTGGTTCAAATAAATTATCTTGAGAATTTTCCATATATTTTTCTTAATACGAATATAATTTACCAGAATCCTAATTTAAATTAAAGTTCAAAATCTACTCAGCAACAATTTTAGCCTGCATAGATGGATGAAAATTACAAATTACATCATAGCTACCAGGATCGTTAATTGTAAATTTAAAAGTAGAAGACTTAGAGCCTTGTATTATTTCAGAGCCTAATTCTAGACTTTGAATAAAAAAATCATGAGGTACCGAATCTAAATTTTCTATATTAATAGTAATTTCTTCTCCAACAGGAACTTTAATTTCATTAAAGCCAAAACTCATATTTTCCATTGCAACATCAAAATTCGTTTTAGGATTTTGGACTTGAGAATTTGAACCAACTTGTGGATCATTTGTTTTATCAACAATGTTATACCAATAAAAGTTGTCATTAAATATAATAGAGTGATCCATTTCATCGCCGGCAACCATACTTGCATCTTGGGATGAATCTAATGGAAAGCTCCAGATACTATCTATACTTTTATCTTCAGGTATTAAAACTTTGTCATGTTGAGCAAGGTAAAGTAAATGCCATCCATTGTTTTCAATCCTTACAGGAGAATCAAGCATTTGTTCAGCAGAAGGATTCTTGCATATTGCATACTCATTGTCGGAAAAAACTAAAACAGGTATCCCGGTCTTGATTTGCGAGTCTTCATTAAGTTCTCCACAGCAATAACCACCAGAGTTTAAATCTAGTTCGAAATTATTTGAGAAAAACTCAAAAGGTGCAACATTAAAAGAAGCAGGAAGATTTTGATTTTGGAAAGTAATAAATCTTAAATTTGCATCTTTAATATCAATTCTATTTAATAAAGACTGAAAAGATGCATCCTCGGAAAGGAATAAGACCTCATAGTTTTCAGATTGAGGGACTTGTTTAATATTGTCTGGCTCACATTGGAAGTTGGATTCAAAGTCATCTGCAGAAATTGCTTGCCCTGATAAAAAACCAGTTAAATCCGATAACGGTTGAAGGTTTGGAGGGGTATTTTTAGGCTTCCTATCAATTGATTCGAGGGAAATGATTACTGTTAAAATAACAATAAATAAGATAGATAATTTAGTTTTAGAATTCATTTTTGAACGTTGATTTAATTATTTAAATTTTAGCAAAAAAGTTATGCTTTTGAAATTAAAATTTGTTATAATATGCATAAGTAAATTATAGATATGGATTTAGTAGATAAATTATTAGGACCTTTGAGAAAAAAGGTTCAAAATTCAAAAAAAAATTCTAAGAAAAAGGATAGTAAAGAAAATAAAAAAGATCAAAGAAAAGCTTCCGGTAAGGTTATGGGAGCACTTCCAGACTTACAATCATTAGATTGGAAGGATCAAGTTAATACATTGAAAGAGGCAGAGAAAAAGATCAAACCAACCCTAGATAAAATTGAAGATATGTCTAAAGATTTTGCTGAAAAATCAAAAAAAGAAGCAATTAAATCTAAAGATAAAATAAGGGGTTTGTTTAAAAAAAATAAAAAGAAAGCAAAAGAAAACAAGAAAAAAAATAAAAGCAATGCAAACTACGCATTGATCGAAAAAGAATACAAAGAAGGTTTAGTTTTACTTCAAGACATTCTAGCACCCTCTTCAACCAAAACTGAATACAGGAAATTTAGTTACTCCGGGGTTTTCTCCAAGACATTATTTGTTTATGCCTATCCAAGGTTTTTGAATGTTAACTGGATGGCTCCACTGGTTAATTACGATGGTACAATGAGAATTTCTCAGTTTATATATCCATTTCAGTCAGCTAAAATTCTTCAGGTTCTTACTAAGAAGGTAACGCAAATGCGCTCAGAAATGAGAATTCAACGAGAGAAAGGACTAATTTCAGATCCAGGACTAGAAACCGCAGCTCAAGATGCTGAACAACTAAGACATGATATTCAAAAGGGAATTGAAAAATTCTTTCAATTTGGTCTATATATTACTGCATACTCAACCGATGAAACAAAGTTAGAAAAAAGCATTTCTCAGCTTGAATCTGTAATGCAAGGTCAACTTGTTTTATCTAAAACAGCTGACGTTAGAATGGAGCAAGGTTTTGATTCTACACTTCCTTTTGCATTAGATGAACTTGATGTGTCTTACAATATGAATACGTCACCTCTGTCAGCTTGTTTCCCATTCACTTCAGCTACATTAACTTCAGATGAGGGGATTTTATATGGATTAAATCGGCATAATGACTCACTGGTTATATTTGATAGGTTTTCACTTGAAAATGCAAATTCTGTTGTCTTTGCAAAATCTGGTGCTGGTAAATCTTATGCAGTAAAACTTGAAATTCTTAGATACTTAATGTTAGACACTGATGTAATTGTAATTGATCCAGAAAATGAATATGAGGCTTTAAGTCAAACTGTTGGAGGTAGTTATTTGAGAGTATCTTTAAATGCTGATAAAAGAATTAATCCTTTTGACCTACCATCACCAATAGCTGGTGAGGTTTTAAAGCCAGGAGATTTACTTAGAAGTAACATTATAAGCTTAATCGGATTAATGAAGTTGATGCTAGGTAATATGAGTCCAAAAGAAGAAGGTATTATGGATAAAGCTCTAAATGATGTTTATTCTCTCAAGGGAATTACTATGGATTTAGTTGATCCTTCTCAAAAAAATCCACCTACCATGGAAGATTTACAATCTGTTCTAGAGGGTATGGATGGGGCCGATAGTTTAGTTCAAAGACTACAAAAATATACAGAAGGTACTTACGCTGGAATATTTAACAAGCCAAGTAATCTAGATCTGAAAAATGGACTTGTTGTTTTTTCAATTAGAGATTTAGAAGATCAATTAAGGCCAATCGCAATGTATATAATACTTAATTACATCTGGAATAGAGTAAGAAGTAAAATGAAAAAGAGACTTTTAGTTGTAGATGAAGCCTGGACTATGATGCAGCATGAAGATTCTGCGAAATTTCTTTACGGTTTAGTTAAAAGAGCTCGTAAGTATTATTTAGGTGTAACTACTATTACACAAGATGTAGAGGATTTTATGCGCTCAGATTTTGGTAAGCCAATCATCACAAATTCATCAATGCAAATGCTTTTAAGGCAGTCTCCAACAGCAGCAGAATTATTACAAAAAACCTTCCATTTAACAGAAGGTGAGAAGTATCTACTTTTAAATTCTAATGTAGGGCAAGGACTTTTCTTTGCGGGGAATAAACATGTAGCAATTCAGATTATTGCGTCTTATAGTGAAAACAGTGTAATAACAACAAATCCTCAAGAAATACTAAATAAGCAATAGCCTATTTAGTATCTAGCAATATGCTATTTAATACAGGATCATTGTCGTTTAACAAATCAGAAGGAGAAGTTTTTACTGTTACATCAGGAGTGATTCCATATTTATTTATCGATTTTTTATTAGGTCCAAGCCAAAGTCCAACGGTAATTTTTAGAGCAGAATCATCAGATAAGTTTAAAAGTTCTTGCAGGCTACCTTTTCCGTATGTTTTTTCACCGTAAACTTTTACATTTTTATGTTTTTGTAGGGCTAGAATTAAAATTTCTGAAGCCGATGCAGTTCCTTTGTTAGTCATAAAGTAAATGTTTTTACTAATGTTCTTCTTAGAAGAGGCTAAAATAGAATTTATAGATCCATTGGATTTTACAGTAGATACAATCTCTTGGTTTTCAGAAAGAAACAAATCAGCAATTAAGATTGCAGAATTCAAATATCCACCAGGATTTGATCTTAAATCAATTATAATATTTTTAATATTACTAGAATTATTCTTTTCAAGAATATCTTGCACTTTCGAAAAGGTCTCGGAACCAAATGATCTTATATCAATAAGAAGATTTTTATTATCAATTATAGAACCACTGACAATCGGAATATCTATCTTTTCTCGAGTGATATAAAAGTCTAGGAATTTAGAACCTCTCTTAATTGTTAGTTTAACTTTTGTGCCTTTTGGACCTTTAATCAGTGATATACCGTCTTGAATTGTCTTTCCGCTTAGATCAATCCCATTAACAGATATTACAATATCTCCAGGTAACAACCCTGACTTAAGAGCAGGACTTCCTTTTAGAGGAGTAATAATCTGAAATTGCTTATTTTTATTTAGCATCATTGATGCCCCAATTCCTTCTAGCTCTTGATTTAAAGAGTCTAAAAAATTCTTTTTTTCTTCAGGAGTTTGAAAAGAGGAGTGAGGGTCATTTAAGGATTCTACCATTCCATTAATTGCACCATACAGTAAATCTTGTTTAGAAATATCATCTTTGAAGTAGTATTTATCATTTATAGTATTAAAAACATCAAGTAAAAAGTTTTCATAGTAATCTATCATGTCATTACTCTTTTCTTCTTTAGCTCTTTTGAAGTTTTGACTTAGTAAAAAAGATTGAAATTTCTTAATATCAACTTCATCAATAAGATTATCTAGATTAAATTTTTTATTTTGAACAGAAATTAAATTGTTTTTAATTGCAAAGTATAAAAGCTTAGTATCGTCAGATTTATAATTTATCTGCTTTACAAGTTTATACATTTTACGAACTGTATATTTTGGATTTTTAGTGTTAAAACTTGAATAAAAATAATTCAAGAATTCACGGTAAGTTATATTCTTATCATTTAAAAATTTGTCATCTGGAATCTCATGAACAAACATATCAAAGTAGTCATAAATTTGATCACCAGAAAGTTTGTCTGAACTAGCAAGCGCGTTAGTAAAGATTGAAAAAGTAAGAGATATTAAAAGTATTTTTTTAAGAATTTTCATTTGTAATTTTAAATTTTACAAATTAATTAAAACTTTGTTTTACATTAAAGTCAAACATAAAGGAATTTATAAATTTTGCCTTTTTAATTTAAACCTATTATAATTTGATTGATTTTAAATATAGATATGACAGAAAAAACAAATAATGAATATGGAGCCCAGCAGATTACGGTCCTAGAAGGCTTACAAGCAGTAAGAAAAAGACCAGGGATGTATATTGGTACAACAGATGTTGCAGGTTTACACCACATGGTTTGGGAAATTGTAGATAATTCAATCGATGAAGCGTTAGCTGGTCATTGTAAGAATATCGAAATTATAATGCACGAAAATGGATCTTTAAGTGTACAAGATGACGGACGTGGTATACCTGTTGAGAAACATGCCAAAACTGGAAAGTCGGCACTTGAAACTGTATTAACAGTTCTTCATGCCGGTGGTAAGTTTGGTGATGGTGGATACAAAGTGTCCGGTGGTCTTCATGGTGTTGGTGTATCTGTAGTAAATGCACTATCTACAACTTTAATTGCTGAAGTTAAAAGAGATGGAAAGCTTTATAGACAAACTTATTCTAAAGGGGATACTCAAACTGAATTAGAAGTAGTAGGGGAATCAAAAGAAAATGGGACTAAAATAACATTTACTCCCGACGAAAGTATCTTCGAAACCATTAAATTCAACTTTGAGACAATCAAGAACAGAATAAGACAGCAGGCTTATTTAACAAAAGGGATTATTATTTCAATTGAAGATAAAACTTCAAAACAAAGAGCTAAATTCTTTTTTGAAGGTGGTGTTAAATCATATATAAGGCATATAAATAAAGATAAAGAAGCTGTAACAGGTATATTTTATACTGAAAAAGAAACAAAAGAATGTTCAGTTGAAATTGCACTTCAGTACACTAGATCTTATCAAGAACATTTATTTACATATGCAAATAATATTTTCACTCCTGAGGGTGGTACGCATTTAACTGGTTTTAAATCAGCTTTAACACGTACAGTTAATGCTTATGCTAGAGAAAAAGGACTTTTGAAAGAAAAAGATTCAAATTTAACATCTGACGACGTTAGAGAAGGTTTATCTGCAGTTGTATCTGTAAAACTAGGAGAGCCACAGTTTGAAGGTCAAACAAAATCTAAGCTTGGTAATACAGAAGTAAGAAGTGTTGTTGAGTCAGTTTTTGCAGGAGAGTTAAATTATTTTTTACAAGAAAATCCGAAAGACGCTAAAGAAATTATTTCAAAATGTAATTTAGCTGCAAAAGCTAGATTAGCTGCGAGAGCTGCTAGAGAGTCTGTAATTAGAAAAGGTGCACTTGAAGGTATGACCTTACCAGGAAAACTAGCAGATTGTTCAACTAAAGATCCAGCTAGATCAGAGTTGTACCTAGTGGAGGGTGATTCAGCAGGAGGTTCAGCAAAGCAAGGTAGAGATCGAGAAACTCAGGCTATCCTTCCATTGAGAGGTAAAATTTTAAATGTAGAACAAGCTAGATTAGATAGAATCCTTCAAAATGAAGAAGTGAAATCTTTGATAACGGCACTTGGTGTTGGTATATCAGATTCTTTTAATATAGAAAAATTACGATACCATAAGGTGATAATCATGACGGATGCCGATGTTGATGGAGCCCATATTGCAACTTTATTACTAACGTTATTCTTTAGGTACTTTAGACCGATCATCGATAAAGGATGTTTATTTTTAGCAAATCCACCTTTATATAAATTATCACATGGTAAAAAAGTTTTTTATGCCTATTCAGATCGTGAAAAAGAAAAAATAACAAGTGAAAAATTTAAAGAAGACACCAAAGTTAACGTACAGCGTTATAAAGGTCTTGGGGAAATGAATCCTGACCAACTATGGGAAACAACAATGGACCCTTCAACTCGATCATTATTCAAAATTACAATTGAAGATGCCGAAGTTGCAGACTCAGTTTTTGATACTCTTATGGGGAAAGATGTCCTTCCAAGAAAGAAATTTATTCAGTCTAAAGCAAAAGAGGTAAAAAACCTTGATATATAAAAAATATTGTATATAATACGAGTAACTAAATGAAAGAAATATGTTTATTCATGTAAAAAGAGATCCGAAAGAATCATTCGAAAGAATGCTTTCAAGATTCAAAAAATTACTTCAAAGAAGTCATAAAGTAGTTATTGCAAAAGAGCAATCCCGACATAACAAAAAGCCAACAAAGAGATATGTTCGACAGGCTGCAATTATGAGAGAGTACTACCGAGCAGAAAAGAAAAAGAAACAATTCTACTAGAATGCAAATTCAAAACACAATTAAAAGGGCTTTAAATATAAAGCCCTTTTTATCAATTTCAAAGATTAAAAAATTAATGTTATTAGGACACTATCTAAAAATGCCTCATTTGCAAGTACTTGCAAATTTAGAGCTGGAGATTCCCGAGTATATATTTGATAATTACATACAAGATCTAAAGCAGATCCAAAAAGGTGTTCCTCTTGAATATTTAACAAACATTAAAGGTTTTTATGAGTCGGAATTCTATGTAAACGAACACGTGTTAATTCCCAGACCTGAAACTGAAGTTTTAGTTCAAACAGCAATTGATTTAAACCTACCTAAAAATTTTCAAGCTATAGACTTAGGCACAGGATCCGGCTGTATTGCTATCTCACTTGCAAAAAAGTATCCAGAATCTAGCTGGATAGCTGCTGATGTTTCAAAAAAAGCATTAGAAGTAGCTACTAAAAACACGCAATTAAATGCGGTAAAAAATATAAATTTTATAGAATCAAACTTACTAGAATCTGTACCAAATCAGAAATTTAATTTGATTACAGCTAATCTACCATATATTGGGACAGAAACTTTTTCTGGTGTTTGTCAGAATACAAAACGTTACGAGCCAAATATAGCTTTATTTTCCGGGCAAGATGGTTTAGATTTATATAGACAATTATCAAAGTCTTTAAAGTCCAAAAATATTGAGTTTGAATATTTATTAGCCGAATTTGCTGATAATCAAGGTCCTTCCTTAATTTCAATATTCAAAGAAGATTTTCCAGATTTAAATTACAGACTTATCAAAGACTTGAATCAAAAAGAAAGAATATTATTAATTTTCAAAAATGTTAGATAAACTGCAGCCAATACTCGACGAATTCAAAGAAATCGAAAAGAAATTACAAGATCCCAATATTGTTTCTGATCAAAAAGAATACAAGAACATAATGATTAAGAGATCTGATTTAGAACCTAAAGTTCATATTATATCGAAGTATAAAAATACTTTACAGGAAATCAATGATTCAAAAGCAATGTTAGACACAGAAAGCGATAAAGAGATGCTAGAAATGATCCAACTTGAGCTAAAAGAATTACAAGATAAAGTTCCAGGTCTAGAGGAAGCTGTTAAAAAAGCTCTAATTCCAAATGATCCAAACGATTACAAAAACTGTATCGTAGAGGTACGAGCAGGAGCTGGTGGAGACGAAGCTTCACTATTTGCATCTGAACTAATGCGAATGTATCAACGATACTGCGATGAAAATGGTTTCTCTGTTGAGATTCTATCAATGAATGAAAACGAGACAGGTGGAATTAAAGAAGCTATTTTACAGGTTAATGGAGCAAAAGCTTATGGAACACTTAGATATGAATCAGGAGTTCATAGAGTTCAAAGAGTACCTGTTACAGAATCGCAAGGTAGAGTTCATACATCTGCTGCTTCAGTAGTAGTTATGCCCGAAGTTGAAGATGTTGAAGTAGAAATTAACGAAGCAGACTTAAGAATAGATGTGTTTAGATCATCAGGTCCAGGTGGACAATCAGTAAACACTACAGATTCTGCAGTAAGAATTACACATGTACCTTCCGGTATTGTTGTATCTTGCCAAGATGAAAAATCTCAACATAAAAATAAATCTAAAGCATTGAACGTTTTAAAAACAAGATTATATGATTTAGAACTTCAAAAACAACAAAAGGAATTAGGAAGTCAAAGAATGGCTTCAATTGGATCAGGAGATCGGTCAGAAAAAATTAGAACTTATAACTTTCCGCAAGACCGTGTAACAGACCACAGGATAAAACAATCTTGGAATAACTTACCTGGTATATTAAACGGTAATCTAAAGTCCGTGCTAGAAGCATTAATGGTAGAAGAGGAGTCTAGAAAACTAACTGCTTTTGAAAACTAATCTTTGAAATTTTCTTGAAACTCTTGAATTTCATGTTTGAGCCTTTGAAGTTTTTCCTGTTTAGAAATAAAAGTTACCCCTTCGTTTATTTGGTAATCTGTTAGTAAAACTTTTCTTGCATCCTCTAAATCCATAGAAGTTCTTAATATTTTATACGGAACTTCTTTTTCAATTGCTACTTTTAAAACCTCACCGCCATTTACATGAGGCATGTTAAAATCAGTAAGCAAGAATATATCTGTACTTGTGAGATTTTTAATAAGTTCGACAGCACCCCTTCCATCTTCAAAAAATACAACTGTATCATTAGATACATTTTTTGATTTAAATAATGTTTTATATAAAGTCATTACACTTGGATTGTCTTCGCATATTATGTATTTCACAGGCATTTTAATGGATTATTTTTTAATTTATATTTATAATAAAGTAAAATTTAAAAAACAAAATGGATATTTTTAGGTTTAATTCAAAAGTAAAAAACTTCGAAGAAATTTTCTTTGATTCTCATTGTCATATTCAATTTGACGACTTAGATGAATCAATTGATTCTATAGTTCTAAAAGCACAACAAGCCGGCTTGAATAAATTAGTGGTTGTAGGTATAGATAACGAATCAACCTTGAAATCACTCGATATTCAAGAACAATTTCCTGGCTATTGTTACTCGACTCTTGGAAACCACCCTTACAATGCAGACAAAGACTGCAAATTCATACTTGATCTTTTGGATAAATATCCAGAAAACTTTTGTGCAATAGGCGAAACAGGTTTGGATTATTTTAAAAATAATTTAAAAAAGGAAATTCAAATAGAATCTTTTTATAACCACTGTGAAATTGCAAAACGTTTTGATTTACCTGTAATTATCCACCTAAGAGAATATAAAGATTGTATCGAAGATTGTCTGTCAGTACTTAAGCAAACAGGAGTCGAAAAAGCAATTTTTCATTGTTTTACTTCGGATCTTCAAGATGCTAAAAAATTATGGGAAAAGGGATACAAAACATCCTTTGCACTCTTAACTTTTTATCCAAAAAACAAACATATTCTAGAAGCATTTCAAAATTGTCCTTTGGATAACTTACTAATAGAAACAGACACTCCTTATCTTCCTCCACAAAATATGAGAGGGAAGCAAAATAAACCATATTTCCTTAAGGACTTTTTAATGTTTAGGCATAATTCTAACTAAAGAATTCAATTAATGGTATAATTCTAGAATTCAATTTAGCTTCTTCTGTTACTAATTCAACTTCAGATGCAGAAATAGCATGCATTTCCGATAAAAATCTTTCCAAAATTGTTTTTATTTGCCTTTTATAAAGACCATCTTCAAAAATCAATTTAAATTCATCGTTAGATATATTTTCACATATTAAATTAACCATAAATTCCATCATTTGAATATAAATGTGCTTGGTTTGATTAATATCTAAGCCAGGAACTTCACAAATGTTGTTAAATTTATTAAATGTTAAAAAATGTATAGAGTGTATTAGTCCTACTTTAGTCGATGGTAGATACCTTTTTTTAATTGATTCCATTTGTGCGTTTGAATAATCTTCATGATCATCATATTCATCTTTTTTAGTGTCTGTTGGAACAATTTGTAACTCTACTTTAATAAAGTTATCTTCATTACTTACTACATCATCAAAGCAAGATAGTATCTCATTTAAAACCTGCCCTTTAATATTTGAACAAGAAAGACCAAAATCAACTTCCTGAAGTGAGCTTATTTGGTTGTCATCTAGGGCTAGTAATTCAGTTATTTTATTAATCACTTGAATCTGAACTGAAGTGGAATGCTCTTCAAGAGAAGCAAGAATACGTGAGTCTGCCAGTTTCCTTAAAAATTGAGCTCTTTTATCATGTGTAAACTGATATCTTAAAACTAATTTTAAATTTTTAAACCCTAAAGAAGTTTCTTTGATACCTTTGCCAGTCATAGTATATTTAGTTTCACCGAAAGTAGTGTTCCCAAATTTATTCATAAAATAAGAAGTTAGAATTTCACAACATTTATCTAATTTATCTTTATCTTTTTCTACTGTCAAAGGTAAAGATATTCTAATCCTCAACATATCAAAAATTTGATTTGGAGGTGTGTTTTTTCTCAACGATTTTCGTATAGCTGACTCCAATGATTTAATTTGTGGTATCTGCAATATACAAGGTATTTTTTCTCCATCAACAACTAAATTAACGCCAAAAATATAAACCCCATTTTCATTTTCACCATAATCAATAAACTCTTCTTGTTCTTTAAACTCATCGATAAACGAACTCCTAGCATACTTTATTTCAGTTTCATGATATAAAGATTTCATAAGAACATTCTTATGCATTATATAGAGTATCAAATGAATTAAATTATTTGATTTCCAAAAATAATCCATAGAGTTATGATCTGAATTTTGAGTGACTGCTTGAAGAGTCTTTCTTTTAACGTAATTTACTAGGTAGCTTATAGATGCCTTGAAAGTAGTTTTAGGTTTAAATACGTTGCAAGTTGAGAAATCAATATCTCCATCAATAAATGAAGACGGAAGTAAACTTCCTTTGAGCTCACTATATTCTTTGAGTAAATTTTCATATGATTCAGCTTTGCTAGAAGATCCTTCGCTAAAAATTTTAAGAATAACATTAAGAGCATTTTCAAAATGTTCTTTGAGTTTACCTAGTGCAGCTAAGTCTGATAATCTATTGATTACATCTGCTCTAGATGACTCAGATAAGTTTGCTTGATAAGTTAGATCTAATTCTCCTACTTCTTCATTCATTCCACTTAATCTGGCAAGATAAGCCAATCTTTTATAACTAAGATCATTTTCATCCTCACCATTAATACAAATATTCACTAAGTCTCTATTTTCATTATCGATTAAATTCCATGCTTTATCAAATTCTAGGGATTGGTTGAATAGACCGATTTTAAAAACATCAATAAGATGACTTTTCCTAGAATCGTTCAATTCATAGAAAATATTATAAATATTTTCAATATTGATTGTAAACAATTTACTAATGTAGTATCTAAGCTTAGATTCAATATGCTGATCCTTTGACTTCTTAAATTCATCAAACCAAACGATTAGTCTAAATACATTTGCAAAGTTAATATTGGTATTTGATTCTTGATTAGGAATAGACTTTAACAGAGAATTAATTTTAGTAATTTTGTTATATATTTTATCAAAATTGTGCTCCTCTGATTTCTCAGAACATAATTTAAGCATCTTTTTAATTTTCTCATCTTTTATTGTATTGAGATCAAAGCCTTCACTTATGAATGATTGAATGACATGTTCTTTGAAACGACTGAATTCATCTGGATTGATATCATCACTTTGCAATTTAAAAGCTATGCTTCTATCTATGTTTGACCCGATTTTAGCATTAAAAGTTAAATTTAATGTAGGTGAAAATTCAAACTGCTTTATATTATCCCTAATTCGCTTAAGTGTAGAAATACTAGTATGTTGTAGTTTTGATAAAATTAATTCATTAACAGCAAGATCAAGTTGATAATTTGAAGTTTCTGCAATAATAGTTTTAATTTCTAAACTCTCTTTCACAGCTTCATCTATTTCTTGTCGAGCAAAAACAGTTGGTTGGCAATCTAAATTAGTCGAATAATTTAAAATTTGCTCAAATAAAAACTGTCTGTTACTTAAAGAAAAAAGGTTTACAGATTTTTTTAATCCATTTTCTAACTCTTCGTTGTATCTAGCAGTTTTATTGATTTCTTTTAACATTGTTTTAATTAAGACATATTAATACATGAAGTCAAAGAAAATGTCAAAAATTTTTATTGCTTAAGTGTATAATCTCTTTAAATAACATAAAGAAAATGATTGACTATTTTAGTGTAAAAATAAAAGGGGACAAAAAAAACTCAGATTTTTTCTTCGAGTATCTAGATGAAATCTATAAATTCAGAAAAGAAAATAAAATTGATCTCAATATTAAAAATATACATCATTTTGTTGTTCAAACCAAGTCAGAATTTATTGTTCCGTTAATCTGTGAGTGGTTAATGCAATCACCTTATAATTATAAATTTTCTTTTGTTCATGAATCAAAACGACATCATGTCTTGAGGTTTAATGACCAATCACCAGATGTTTTAATCCAAGAAAATCTTTCGCCAGAAGAAGATTTTATTTTCTTTCAAAACTCTTTAAATCCAAAAAGTAAAATCAACCCAAATATCAAATTTATAGGGGAGGTATTCGAGGTTACAGATTTAAAAAAATTAGATGAAGTCTTAACAAATACTCAAAAAATAAAATTTCAAAATCCACTACCAGACAAATTTTATGATGACTACATCCATTGGACTAACCCATCTATTTATACTCATAATTGCATTGGATACAAACAAAGACCAAATGCTCAAAGAACATATTTAATGGACCAAGAATGGAATTTCGATGATGAAGCTAGAGCTAGATTCAAGCTATCCAAAGATATGTTCAATAATTTATCTTTAAACAAGTATGTTCTACCAATAGATCACTTTGCAACCAGAATTTATTCTCACGACAGAGAACTCGCAATTTTAGAGTACTTAACTCTCACCAATTATTGGTTTTGGGGGGCTTACAATATTGGAGATCAAAATTCTTCAACTAATGTTTGCAGAAATCTTCAAGGTGATCCAGAAGGTATTAGTCCAGCAAAAGTATTTACAGCCAATAATACCCCAGCTTTTTTAAGCTATCTAGATGGGCTTCCATGTCCAACAGAAAATTTTGTGCAGCTATATGGTCGTAGACTTCATCATTTTGCCTTGGGAGTAAAAGATGGATTTATTGGAGATGAATCAAAAAACTACCGTAATGTAGATTATGTAGTTGATCAGCTAAAAAATTCACATATGCAATTTTTAGATCACGTAATAGGATCTTGCCAGGAGGGATTAAAGCAAATTTTCAGTAAAAAATCACCACACAGTCTCTTGATCACAGAATACATTCAAAGATGCAATGAGTTTGATGGGTTTTTCACAAAAGAAAACGTTGCAGCTCTTACAAAAGCAGCCGGGGATGATGATTTAATAACTTAATTAAAATTTGAAATTACTTTATATCCCAATCTTTTCATTTCTTTCGACCTGTCTTCAAATAAAAAGGCAGGTTTTATTTTTCCAGTTAAGGAACATTCACCCATAAAAATCGTATCAAATTTATTTGCTTGTTTAGAAAAAGAACTCTTTAGAGCCATCATTAATGATAAATCACAACCTGTATCTTTGATTTTTAGTCCACCGGTAACATTTACATAAACGTCAAACTCAGACAGGTCCACACCATGATATTTCTGAAGCACAGCCAAAAGCATATTTAATCTATTTAAATCAAAACCTACAGTAGATCTTTTAGGATATCCAAAATTAGATCGCACGCATAAAGCTTGAATTTCAACAATTATTGGCCTGGATTCAGACAACATACATCCAAGTGCAGCTCCAATAACTGAAGTTTCATGATCTTCTAAAAATTCTTTTGTTGCATCTTCTACTGGTTTTAATCCACTAGAGTCCATTTTAAAGATACCAACCTCATTAGTCGGACCAAATCTATTTTTAACACTTTTTAAAAACCTATACGGACTTACTCTATCACCCTCTAAGTATAAAACTACATCAACCATATGTTCTAACATTTTTGGCCCCGCAATTTCACCTTCTTTAGTAACATGACCAATTAAAATACAAGTTACCCCAAGAGGTTTTACTTTTTCAATTAAAGTTTCACAAATCAACCGATAATTTGAAGTTTTTGACATTCCAGGATCTAGAGATTTTAAAACTTGAATAGAATCAATAATCAAAACATTGTATTTAGTCTTCTCAAGTTGAGTTAAAATATGTTCTATGTACATTGATTCTAAAAAATCTACATTATCTAATTTAGTTCCAAGCCTATTTGAACGTGATGCAATTTGCTCTACAGATTCTTCCCCAGCTAGGTATAAACTTTTATAATTATTATTTAAAAATTTCAAAATTTCTAAACATAATGTTGATTTTCCAATCCCTGGCTCACCTCCAAATAAATAAAGTCCACCTTTAAAAAATCCACCTCCTAAAACTCTATCAATTTCATAGGAAAAATTTTTAATTCTAAAATTTGTTTTCTCTTGACTCCCAAGTTCAGAAATCTTTCTAACAGTTTTACTTAATACAGCTTTCCCTGAAACCAAAGATCCCGCACTTGATTTGCTTACTAATTTTTCCTCAAAAGTGTTCCATTCATTACAACTTAAACATTGACCCATCCAAGAGTATTCAACTTTGTCACAGTTAGTACATACGTATTGTGTTTTTACCTTTGCCATTATTTATGAATTACAAGATCCTTTACTATTTCGACTTGATGAACTTTGTTCGTTCAAGGTCAAAGTCTTTTTATACTCAGCTTGCCAGCCAATTCTATTAATTGAAATCTGAATAAAACTAGCAACTCCACTAATTGCAAAAACTAAATATGCAAAATACAGACCTGGTAAAAATAAATAAACAAAAGTTGCAAACATTGCAATCCACACAGAAGTACACCAAGGACATCCAAGTAAATCAGTCATCAATCTTTTAAGTCCACCTTGTGGTTTGTTTCTCTCTATCATTATTTTTCCATCAATCTTAACTTCTTTGAGTTCTAAAAACCAGTCTCGAATATATTGAGCCACAGAGTCATATACAAAAAGTCTTACAAGTCTGAAGGTCGTAAGAGAAATAATAATTAAGTCAAAAGTTTTAATATCATCAAATGATCTAATTAACTTAAAATCAAATAACAAATAGTTAAACAAAAACAAAACAATAAAGAATACAAGGCTTAATGCAATACTGTAAGAGCTAGGATAAGTTTTTTCTTTTAAATGCTGCATTTTTATAAGTTAATTTCTGACTAGATTTTATCATAGAATTTAACTAAGATAAATTTAAATTAGAAATTTGTTAATATGTTAAACAACCCAAAACTCAAAGAATTAGTCTGCCTTTTTTTAAGGGAAAACAAAAAGCACAATCTTAGTAGTATTAAATCCCCAGACGAAGTAGAAGTAAAACACATCAAAGACTCCCTTGAAATTTTAGAATATATTGATTTAAAAGATAAACAAATATTAGATATTGGATGTGGGGGAGGATTTCCGTGTCTACCACTTGCGATTTCAGTCCCAGAAAGCGAGTTTTGGGGGCTAGACTCTGTCGAAAAGAAATTAGATTCTATTCAAGACATCTGTAACGAACTAAAAGTTCCAAACCTTCAAACCATTAACGCTAGGGCTGAGGAAGTTGGCCACGATCCAGATTTTCGGGAAAAATTCGACATAGTTTTAACTAGAGCCTTTGCATCTTGGCCGGTTTTACTTGAGCTTGCACTGCCATTTTTAAAAGTAGGAGGTGTATTAATTGCTTACCAGGGTCCAAGAATTAAAGAAGACCTAGAAGCCTTTAAGGATTACGAAAAACACTTTGGCGGTAAATTCCAAAAAGTTATTGAAACTCAAATAGAAGATAGTCAAAGATTATTTGTTGTTGTAGAAAAAAAAGAAAATTCAATAGAAAGATTTCCAAGGAAATACAATCAAATTAAAAACAAGAAATTATGAAATTCTACATTTGCGCACTAAGTCTAAATAGTAAAATCCAAGCAATTATAGATGATTTTCTTCAACAAGGATTAAATTTTGAATACATCCAACCAACCTTAGATAAAGTTTCAGTATTTAATGAGGGGGATATAATTTTTTGGCGGGGAGGAATGTCAAATATTTTAAATTTAAAAGAGTTTTTTTTAGAAATTACAAAAAAGAAAGTTATACTTTTAAATTACAATTTCTTTGTAAATCCACATATTAAGTACAAATATTATCAACAACAAATTGTAGAAAAATTTCTACCACAAAATTCATTTTTAAAAAATATTCCAACTTTTAAAGTAAAGAATCTAAAATTGCTAAAAGATCTAATTTCTATAAACCACTTAAAGTTTCCGTTGATTCAAAAACCAAATCTTGGTGCTAAAGGTGAAAATGTTGAAATTTGCCAAAACTTATCTGAAATTAATTTTAATGAAGATAACGTATATCAAAGCTTTATTCCAAACGATGGAGACTATAGGATTATCTGTATAGGAGGTAAGGTTATTGATGTAATAAAAAGAGTAGGACCTGAAAATTCACATAAAAACAATTTATCAACTGGAGGAACTGCAAGTTTAGATATTAATCCAAAGACTCGAAATAAATTAATACAAATTGCAAATATTATAAATAGTATTTTTGAACTTAACTTTTTAGGAATAGATATACTAGAATCAAAAACCGGAGATTTATATTTTTTAGAAATTAATACGCTTTTTCAATGGGATGGATTTCAAAAGACAACTGGAAAAAAAATAACTAAAGAAATTGCTGATTTTATTAAAGCTTACTCACAAAGAAAGAGCATAAATTCCTACCAATTAGTTGAAAATTATTATCACGACAACTTTGATTATCTGAACGATAAAACCTTTCACTTTTTATCCAGAATGTATCTTTTTACCAAAAATCCAAAATTTTTAGAGAGATTAAGTAGTTTTAGACTGAATTCTGAAAGTTTTACTCAAAAAGCTAAAAATATAATGGAAAACCCTAAAGATAACTCCAAAGTTAATTACGCAAATTTAAGACTTGAATACTTTGAAAAACATCCAAATTTAAGATCAATAGCCTTAGTAATGTTTGAATATCTTTTTCAAAAAGAAATTTTTGGTTCTAATTTTTCGAAAGAAGTCTTTAACCTAATCGATATTGAGCAATTACTAGAAATCAAAAACAATCTATTAAAAGACCCCAGATCTATTGCAGTGCTGGGAACTTATGCTTTAAATTTTCTATTTAATTTAGAGTATTTGTCCCAGGAATTAAATGACAAGTATCAGGTAGATTTCAATCAATTATTGAAAATTTCAGAAGATTACTTTCAAGAAGAAACTTTAACTAATGAAAATGGATTACAAATTTATTACATGACTCATGTGATTATAAATTCAAGCTATTTTTATTCACACGATATCCAAAATAAATCAGAAATATTGATACCATTTTTAAAGAAAACTGAACGCTTGATTCAAGCAGACTATTTTAATATTTCTTTGGATCATAAATTTGAATTTTTAGTATGTTGTAGACTTTTAAATTACAGCTCAAGCCTTGAACAAATTATCAGTTCTGAAGCAGATAAATCTATGTCTAAAATTGGAAACTATCTTGTTGACAGACTGAAGCCTGATGGATTTAAATCCTTGAAAAATACTTTGATGTGCTCAGAACATAGAAATGTATTATTTTTAATGGCATTCAATAAATAGTTATTGATCTAACTTTTCATATCTGATAAATTGATAGCACGTGGGTTAGTAGCTCAGTTGGTAGAGCAACGGCCTCTTAAGCCGCTGGCCCTGGGTTCAAGTCCCAGCTGACCCACCACATTTCAAACCAAAGCCAAGTATGTTCTCACTTATCATTACATCCTATAACGAAATTGAGAACACTAAAAAATTAATTCAAAATATCCTTAGCTCATTTAATAAAAACGATGAACTCATTTTGGTAAGTCCAAATTTAGAACTCAAAGAATTTTTAGAAAAGCAAAGAAAAGAATTCAATAAAGTTTTTATAAAAGACTCCAAAAAAGGTAAACCGGCAGCTTTAAACTTAGCTTTGGAAAAAGCTCAAGGTAAGTTTATCATTTGCACTGATGGCGATGTAATCCTCAGAGAAAATGCAATTTCTGAAATCCTTAAACCATTTCAAGAAAGAGAAGTTGGCTTAGCATCAGGCCAACCAATTTCAAAAGATGATAGAAATTCCCTTTTTGGTTATTGGTCTCATTTTTTGGTAAATGCAGCTCACATAACAAGACAGAAAAGAGAAGATAAAAATCAATTTTTTGTAGCCAGCGGTTACTTATTAGCTTTTAGAAATTCACTTATTAATCTTATTCCAGAAAATACATTAGTTGATGATGCATGGATTTCACATAATATATCCAATCAAGGTTATAAAATTGCTTATACACCTTTAGCCAGAGTAGAAGTTCATTTTCCTAAAAACTTCAAAGATTGGATCACACAAAAACTCAGATCAGTTGGTGGGTATCAAGAAAAATACATAAAACAAAGCCAACAAAACATGCGCTCATTTAAAAATGAATCATTTTTAGGTATTAAGCTTATAATAGCTTTTCCAAAAAGTTTCAAGGAGTACTTTTACACCTTTTTATTGATAGTAGCTAGAATTTATTTATGGCTAAAAATAATCTGGGTTTTCAAAATTAAAAAAAATAAAACTCAAAAACTTTGGAAGAGAATAGATTCTAGTAAATATTGACAATTCAAGATTTATTGCTAAATTAATTGAGATTTAACCATCCAATATGCAATATCGAATTAAAAGTTTATCTGAATTTCAAAATGAATATCACCTTCAAGAACTTGAAGAATTTTCTCAAAATCATTGGATCTCATCAAGTTGGTCAAAAGAACATTTCACTGAGCAAAGTGGATATCCGCTTAAAATGCAATTATCTTTTATAGCTCAAACAATTCAAGAAGAAATAATAGGACTGATAGTAAGCTCACAAAAACAACATGAATTATTAAAATGTTCAATGGATCCTTATTTATACATTCATAAACTTTTGGTAAATCCTGATTTTAGAGGTCATTCAATTGGATACAATCTCCTTGATCAATCTATTAAATCCGGTGAAACCTTTGATCTCTACGAACAGCAATTAAGCCTAGACGAATGGAACACGGACGCTATGAATTTTTACATAAATCATTTCGGTTTTGAGTTGGGAGAACAAAAACCAACAGGAAAATACCTTATGAAAAGAGGATACTAAACACTAACAGTGTTGACAGTGTTGAATTTGCCTGTTAGAATAAGCTTAAGTAAGCAAAGCAAATGCAAAAATTTTTATTAAACAATAATAATAATAATTTAAATTCACCCCTAGTGAGTTAGTTTTGCTTAAACAAAAAACAAAATTTAAACTCACTTAAACGGAGAGTTTTTTTTAAAATTTAATTCAAATCAAAATGAGAAACTTAATTTCAGAAATTAAAACAAAACTAGATCAATCAGTAACAATAAAAGGAAGGTTAATTTCCAAAAGGGAACTTGGTTCTATTTCTTTTCTTAAAATCCAGGATTTCACTGGTATTTGCCAATTCGTTACAGAAGATAAATCTTTAATATCACTTATAGAATCTATTCATCCACAGTCTATTTTAGAAGTGGAAGGAAAAGCGGTATTAGATCCAAAAGGAAATCCAGAGATTCATTTAGAATCCATAAATGTAATTAATGCAGTAAAAGAAACTCCAGGCATTGATTTACAAAGTAAAGAACCAAAAGAAAAGTTAGAAACGATTCTCTCTCATAGAGCAATCTCACTTAGACATCCAAAATACCAAGATATTTTTAAAGTTGAAGCTGCCATTATTCAAAGTTATCGTGAATTCATGACAGATTTTGGTGCTACAGAGTTTTTTAGTCCCTTAATTTTAGCCTCATCTTCCGAAGGAGGAGCCGAAATATTTGAACTTGAATACTTCGACTCGAAAGCAACTCTAGCTCAGTCTGCCCAACTTTATAAACAAATTATGGTTGGAGTATACGAGAGAGTCTTTGGACTTTCTAAGTGTTTCAGAGCTGAGAATTCAAATACTAGAAGACATGTAACAGAAGCCACCCAATTAGAGTTTGAAATGGGTTTCATTGAATCTATCGATGATATATTAGAAGTTGAAACAAATGCTATAAAATACATTTTAGAAAAAGTTTACTCTAAATGTGAAAAAGAATTAGATCGCCTAAAAGCAAGAAGATTAATGGTACCAGAAGGAACGTTTCCAAAACTTACTTTTGATGAAGCTTGTAGTGTTTTAGAAGAAAAATTTAAAATTGACACCGAAGGTTGGGACGATTTAACCACAGAGTCCGAAAGGCTATTGTGCGAATATGCAAGAGAAGAGTTCAATTCGGACTTTATATTTGTAACAAACTTTAAAAAGGCAGCCTTTTACGCATATAGAGATAAGGAAGGGATGATTCATAACGTTGATCTTTTATGTAAGGAAATGGAAATTTCTTCAGGTGGTAGAAGATTTGATTCCTACGATGACCTTAAGATGTCAATTGTTGCAGAAGAAATGGATCCTCAAGACTTTTCTGAATATTTATCAATTTTTAAATTCGGTATGCCACCCCACGGAGGCTTTGGAATCGGATTTGAAAGATTAGTAATGTTGATTACAGGACAAGATAATATTAGAGAATGTATTTTATTCCCTTCTGATCCAAAAAGAATAGCCTCCCAAAATATTAAATAGTTTAAATAAATAAAATGAAAGCAGAAATATTAGAATTATTAATCGGAAAAGAATTTCAAACTTTTCACCATATTCCAGCTGACACCTCACAAGAGGTAGCTAAAATCCGAGGTACTGATCCTCGGATTGGAGCCAAGGCATTAATTATTAGAAGTAAAGGAGAGTTTTATCTTTGTGTCTTAAGAGGTACGGATAAGCTAGATGCAAAAAAACTAAGAAAAAATTCGGGAATTAAAAAATTTAGCTTCATAACTCAAGATGAGTTAAAAGAAAATTTTAATTTAGAAAAAGGAGCAGTCCCTCCATTTGGAAATCTAATTCCAAAAATCAAGAAAACATTTTTTGAAAAAGATTTAATAACTGAAAAGTTTTTTGCTTTTAACATAGGAACAAGGACAGACTCAATTAAAATTGAGAGTCAAATTGTTATTGATTTTGTGAAACCCGAAATAATAGATTTTAGATCTATTGACTAATCATTATAAAGTGATATTTTAAAGAAAAATGCAGCACATTTACAATATCTCTGAAAACCAACAAGTTGAGTCTTGGTTAATAAAAACTGACAACAATCAATTGGATGTTTGTAACATAGCAAATCAATTAAACTTAAGTATATTTATTAACCTAGATGCTCCACTTGGGTTATATCGTGAAAGTGAAAGAAGAATACTTCTGCAGAATCCAAAACTAGATTTCTTTTCTTTTTGGATATTTCTTCATGAACTTGGGCACCATAAAAACACCCTTAGTCCAGATAGTAAGGCTATTCAAGGATTGTATACATTGAAAAAAAAAGATTCACTTCAACAAAAAGTAGAATTTTTAAATAAAGCATTTGAAATATTTAATATTAATCCACAAAAAGTATTCGGAAGCTCTTTTGAAACATGGAGAGAACAAACACATACTTATTTTCTAAAATCAAATGAGCTAAATTCAATATCAAATATATTCTTTGGAATAAATAGAATGCCTCATAACCAATTTCTTCAGATAGCTAATTCATTAAGAATAGATTTAAATACTATTCATGAAAACATAGAAGAGATATTTGAATTATTTAAACTAAATAGATACCTTCAATTACCTTTAGCAGTCTCAGAGCTACTAGCCTGGTCACATGCGTTAAGGGACATTCAAAGGTATCAAAAATATTTTTCAGAAAATCTCCTTGATACTAGATTGGAATTCTACTCACTTAAAACCCAAAGAGTAACTAGAATCACACCTATTGAATTTATGTGTAAAACTCTTAAGTCACATTCGACTCAAACAATATTTGAAAGCAATCAACATCAATGTCTTCTTGATTACTGTGGCATAGAATCAGATTTAGAAAATCTAATCAAAGAAAGTCAATTCTATTTTCAAGATTTCATTGCATTAAGTCACTAAAGATAGTTTAATATAATAAATAACACATTGTAAATGTTTCGTATAGATTGTCATTTTCATCCTAATTTTTCTTTCTTAAGTAAAAGAAAAATCAAAGATAAAGCCAAGAAAATATGGACTAAATTTAAAGAACATAAATTAGATATTGTTATTTGTACTGAGCATAACTTTAAAAGTCCAAAAGAAGCATATTATGATTTATTGAAATTTAAACCTAAAAATCACAAAACAACTTTACTACCAGGAGTAGAAGCCACAACAAAAGAAGGTATAGATATACTGTTGTTTTCTAATGACCCTGAGTTTTATGAGAAAGAAAAGGATTTGCTAATCCCAGAGTTATACTCTTTAGATAACTTCATAAAAAGAATGAAAAAAGCAAAAAACATTTTTTCGGTAATCGCACATCCAAACATTATTTTAAAACAAGGATTACTAAGTAATCAGGGGAGTACAAAGTATTTTCAAAAATTTAGAAAATTTGACTTTATTGAAAAGCATAATGCTTGCTTAAATGAATTAGTAGACTCCTTACAGATTATTAAAAATACAAAATTTTATAAAAAAATTCAATCAGTAAAAAATCTTCCTGAAAAATTTATTAAAAATCATAATTTTTTAGTTGGATCAGACGCTCATTATATTGAAGACATTGGATCATTTCTGGAATTTCCAAATATAAATCATAAAATTGATTTTAATAATCTCAAAAAACTTATTTCATCAAAAGAAAAAAGATCTGTGAAATTTAATGAATCAAAAAATAAAGTAATTTCATTTTCAAAAAAAGTATTAACCTCAGCTACTGAAGTTTTACAGTCAAAAATATATAATATCAAAAATAATAAAAATTTAACCTCTTTACAATGGCAAACGGAGTATACGCTGAAAAAGAACAAAAGTATGTAGAAAAGTTCCAAAATATTAAAGCAATATTATTCAAACCTTTACTTTATATACTTTCCGCCCTTAATGTCAGCGCAAATCAAATTTCATTTTTATCCTTTTTTATCTCAATCTCTTCTTTAGGTTATTCTTTACATAGTTTTAATCCTATATATTTCTTAATTGGAATTTGGATTCACATATTTTTAGACTCTTTAGATGGACCTTTGGCTCGATTTCAAGGCAAGGCTTCTAAGATAGGATCATTTATAGACGTAATTTGTGACCATGTAGGCATCTTAGCCTCAGGATTTTATATGCTTAGTTTTACTCAAGTAAATCCTTTGGCAGTACTACTGTTTATTACCCTTTATACAATTGACATTTATAATCTATTTATAGCCAATGTCTGTAAAAAACCAATCTCTATTGTATTTAGACCTAGACTTTTTGTTTATGTGGCTATTGTATTTGATTTTATGATCCAATCGAACTATACAAACAGTTTAATTACATTTCTAAATGTAATTCTTTTGATTCAAACCATGCTTAGTTTTAGTAAAATAAAAGATGTTGTTGCGGAAATTGACAATTAAAATAATAAGTGTATTGTTTTTTAAAATATAAAGAAAGTATTTGTGAATCAAATTGACTATAAACATATTAGAACGGTCTCAAATTCTCAAGGTCGTTTAGAAGCTTGGATTGGTACCATTAATGGTTCCTATACTAATTTCGTGAAACTCGCAGATGAAAACGGATACCAAATTTATACACAAGATTCAGAACAAGTCCAACGTCACAACCCAAATTTATTAGATACAAATTTACAGATTTCTGAAGACATTAATTCAATAAAATCAGTATTTGAACTTTATTTAAAAGTTGCAATTAATAATCTCGATAGACAAAATTATTTAAGAGCCCTTAGAGTAAGTGCAATTCCAGTTTTAGAGAGAGATATTACAGAGGAAAAAATACTATCAAGTTCTGGTCTGCATCAATTAGAAAATTTTTATAGTGGGTTTTTTATTTTTTTAATGCAGGAGCAGGATTTCAACGCCTACCATACTACCTACCATGAATATAGGAAACTTATTATGGATATGAAAAATTTCCCTCCAAAAGTAACAGAATTAACAAATTCAATACAATCAAATATTCAAATATTAAAAAATCAATTGAATGAGATAGTTCGATTCTATAACCTACTACAAATTGCATGCTTACCAATTATATTCTACATTGAGCTTGTAAAAAGTCTTTTTCAAGCTTTAATAAGAGAAAAACTTAACTTTAGTTTAGATATGAATCAATATGAAGAAGATATAAATCAAGTATTCGAAACTCATCTTTCGAGTTCTAGAATTCGAATTCCTAGTTTTGATATATATCAATTTTCTTCCCCTTTTACAAATAAAACCGTAAGTCTTCCAGAAAGAATTGCACTTGACCAAATTGTTAAGTAGGAATAAAATTTACGCATCTTTAAATAATTACTATGAATCAGTTAAAACACATTGCAATTATTTGCGATGGTAATAGAACATGGGCAAGATTATTAAATAAGAATCCTCTTTTTGGACATACACAAGGGGCAAAGAATATAAAAAAAATTGTAAAATCTGCAATTGAAAATAAAATCTCTTTCCTTACTTTATTCCTTTTATCTACAGAAAATCTATTGAACAGATCACAAAGTGAACTGGATCATCTTTTTAGTCTTTTTTCAAAATTAATTGATTACAAAAAACTATTTATTGAAAATAAAATAAAGTTTCAAACTGTTGGTGACACTACTAAATTACCTCAAAATATTCAAGATTCAATAAATGAATTAAAAGAAGCTACAAAGGACTATTCAAATTTAAATTTAACCTTTGCGGTTAATTATGGTGGACGAGATGAAATTGAAAGAGCTGCTAAGAAATATAAAAATTCATCAGATATAGATTTTGAAGACTGCTTAGATTCTAATTTTCTTCCAAATGTTGATATTCTTATAAGAACAGGAGGATTTCAAAGAATTTCTAATTTCTTATTATGGAAATTAGCTTACTCTGAAATATTTTTCACAAAAAAGAGATGGCCCGATTTTTCACCAGAAGATTTTGTAGAAATTTTAGATGAGTACGGAAATATTGAAAGAAAATTTGGAAAATAGAATTTTTATTGTAAAATTCTAATATGACAAAAATACATTCAATTCAAAAGAAATTATTAAAATATATAAATGAAGATCAAAATATAATCTCAGTTATTAATTTTCTTTTTGGACTTCAATTTATAACACCATACCTTGCATTATATATGCAAAACCAACTTCAAAGTCTTTCTCAAGTAGCCTTAGTATTTGCTTTGCAATCTGCATCTATGGTTATTTTTGAAATTCCAAGTGGATTATCGGCAGATATACTAGGTAGAAAAAAAAGTTTAATTATTGCAGGACTTCTTCAGTTAATAAGTCTAATTACCTTATATGTTTCATCTAATATAGTAGGTTTTTTCTTATTTGCCATATTTCAGGGGGTTATTACAGGATTTACACTTAAAACATCTGAATCCTACTTATATGAGGCCCTAGTAAAAAAGAAAGAAGTAAATGACTATAAAAAACACTATATAAACATTCAAGGAATGTGGTCAGTAGGTGCAACCGTAAGCTCTCTTTCATCAGGTATTTTAGCTTTTTTCAATATCAAAAGCTTAATTATTGCATCAATTGCAGTTTCCAGTTTTATACCTTATTTAGCACTTTTCTTAACCGATATAAAAGGCCAAAAAATTAAGAAAAAGAAAAATTATTTTAAAACACTTACTAAAATTCTAAACCATGAATTATTCACTAAGTCTATAACAGCTTTTGTCCTTTTTAATATTTTCTACCTAGGAATTTTCAATGAAAGTTTAAAATTAAAATCTATTTTATTCAATTACAAAACTATTTCAATTGAACTAATAGGTATCTTTACTGCACTTTTTTACTTTATGACCACCATAGGATTAAGAGCCTCTCATTATTTATCCAAAAAACTTTCCGATTATAAAGTATTTTTAATTGGTCTGTCTGGATTTATTACCAGTACAGTCTTTTCTATGTTTACGGATGGTATAGTTTCAGTTTTAATTTTTTCTCTTAATGGTTTCTTTTTTTCAATAAACAACCCAATAATTTCACATTTATTAAATAAAAACATTTCAAATTATCACAGAGCCACAACTATTTCAGTTTTTAGGCTCTTAAGTAATTTTGCTCAGTTAGTTATTGGTATTTGGATCTCTATCGCCACAGTATATATAGAAATTACAGATGTATACTTAATGATGGCTTTATTACTTATAACTTTACTTTTTTTCTTCAAGAGAATGTTTGTATATCTAAAGTAATTAAATCATCTCTTTTTTCACCTACTCCAATATATTTAACCGGAACACCTAAAAATTCTTGAATGTAAAATACATATGCTTTTACTGATTTAGGAAGATCTTCAAAGTTTCTTATCATAGAAATATCTTCACTGAAACCTTCAAACATTTCATAATCTAAATCAAGTTGCTCAATATCATCAAGTCTAGTTGGTAAATAACTAATCTTTCTTCCGTTTAAATAATATCCTTTTACAACCTTTATATAAGGTAAGTCTTTTAAAACATCTAATTTAGTTAGATTAAGACAAGTAACCCCATTTTTTCTAATCATAGTTTTCAAAGAAATCAAATCAAGCCATCCGCATCTTCTAGGACGCCCTGTGGTTGATCCATATTCATGACCTACACTTTGTAAATGTTTTGCTGTTTGATCAAATAATTCCGATGGAAAAGGTCCAGCTCCAACCCTTGTACAATAAGCTTTTACTATCCCAATAACTTCAGTTATTTTATTCGCAGGAAATCCAAATCCTGTAGCAATTCCTCCAATTGTGGGATTTGACGATGTAACAAATGGATACGTTCCATGATCAATATCTAATAAAGCACCATTTGCACCTTCAAATAAAATACTTTTATTTGATTTATAAACATTTTTTTCTAAGTAATCATCTAAATTTACAATAAATCTTTTTAGTAGATTAAAGTTAGTAATTGCGTTTTTCACTTCATCTTCAAGATTAAAATTTTCTAAATCCTCTGGTGATAAATTATCCATATAAAATTCATAAATCTTCTTAGAGATATCTTTTTGGAAAAAATCAGAGACTCTTAAACCCTTTCTTGCAATCTTTAAAGAATAAGCAGGTCCAATTCCTCTTTTTGTAGTTCCAATTTTTTTATCTTTTAATTTAGATTCAGATTTTGAGTCTAAATACTTATGAATTGGCAAGACAATAAAAGCTCTATCTGAAATAAAAAATCTGTTGTTGAAATTCACATTCGGTAATTTTGCTATCTCGGAAGCTAAAGTCTCCATACAAATAACAGTCCCATTTCCAATGACACACTCTGTGTTGCCTCTAAGAATTCCACTAGGCAATAGGTGAAAAACA
>Ga0163108_10000257_pt1 | contig 39511 bp, 25 predicted proteins | sample Fk1155metaG_FD_109644 | JGI IMG/M metagenome (GOLD analysis project Ga0163108, IMG submission 109644) | Marine microbial communities from the Central Pacific Ocean - Fk160115 155m metaG | ecosystem: Environmental > Aquatic > Marine > Oceanic > Photic zone | place: The Central Pacific Ocean...
ACCGCCAAACGATGGGTTACGGGTCCGGGATCCATCCCCGATGATCGCCTCGCGAAAACCACGATCCTGTTGATCCACGATACCGCGACCATAGATCCCGTACAGTTCGATTTCCTGGTTCACAGCCCCTTCGAACTCAGCCGGGTTAATCCAGTTATTGTTGTAGTCACCTCGCATCCCGTCCTCGTAGGTCACTGCGACGTCAATACTATCCCAGGTCTCAATCGCACCCTGCCGTTTGAACGAGGAGGGGTCGACTCCACGACGCCGCGCAATCTCGGCATGATGCTGGTCCCAGTTCAACAACAGGTTCTTCTGGCCGGTAGCAAAGACCGTACGCGGCTTGACCTGCAGGTAGTGATGCACCACGTCCAGCCAGTGACAGCCCACGTAGGCAAAGGGATTGCTTTGTTCGGCCCAGGCAAAAATCTCCGTGCTGACTTCCAGGGGTTCTTCCAGCACCGTGCGGACACGGTTAATGGCTCCATAGTTGGCGTGGGCATTGGACATCATCTCACGCACGAAGGGATCGTAACGCTTGTGCATGTCAACCGCCACGATCCGACCGTTCTCCTGGGCCACGTTGATAATCTGGTCCGCCTCGGCCATGGTCAGGCAAAGCGGTTTCTCCGTAATCACGTCACAACCAGCTTCCAGGGCATCGAGAATCGGCTGGGCATGCACGTGATCCGGCGTGGCCACGAACAACACATCCGGCTGGTGCGTGGCCAGGATGTCCTTCCAGACCGCATCCCCGTAACAGGCATCGATCTTGACGTCAGGAAATTCCTCGGCAAACCAGTCAACGATGCGACCCGCCGTACCACTCTTCTCACTGCGCGTTCCCACGGCTGAAACCCGGATTTCCACGTCTGCCAGGGAGGGTGCCCAGTGGCTCATACCAATACTGGTCAAGGCTCCCGACAAACCACCTCGCATGAAATCCTTGAAGCTCTGCCCAATGATCTCGTCAAAAAACATACCACCGCCAACGATGGCAACATTCAGCGACCGCTTCTCTGCATTCATGGGTGTCTCACACTTTCTTGGCAAGAATCAATTGCTTCCAGGATCAATTCGTGATTGTAGAACATCACCGTCAAGTTACAACCAAGACCACGCCAGGCCGACCCCGTTGCCTCGTGAATTTTTACGGTTGTGCTACACTGGGCAACTCCGTAATGCGCTACATGAACCGATTCTCTCGCCAGGCAGAACCAGATCCTCATGAAACGAAAAACAAACCCTGAAAAGATGAAAATCATTTCCATTGGCGGTGGCAAGCTGGCCCTGCGGCAAACCCTGCCCATCGACCGCTTCGTCGTTAGCCTGGCTCGCAGGAAACGGCCCCGGGCCCTCTTTATTCCCACCGCCAGCGGGGACGATGCCGAGTACTGTGAAATCTTTGATCGCATCTACGGTGGCAAGCTCAATTGCCAGGTCGACTGCCTGAAGTTGCTGGGACGCAACGGGGAACGAAAACACCTGGCCAAACGCATCCTGGCCGCCGACCTGATCTACGTGGGAGGCGGTAACACCATGCGCATGATGAAGCTGTGGAGAAAAATCGGTGTCGACAAGCTGCTGCGGAGGGCGGGCCGACAAGGGACCGTGTTGACGGGACTCAGCGCCGGAGCCATTTGCTGGCATCGCTGGGGACATTCTGATTCGATGTCCTTTAGTGCCGATGACCGGCAATGGTCTCACATTCGTGTCCGCTCACTGGACTTCATCCCACACCTCTACTGCCCTCACCTGGATGGTGAAAAACGACACGACTCGCTCGTTGCCATGCTTCGCCGCGGTGAAATGGCCGTTGCCTGCGATAACAATGCCGCCATCTTCTACGGACCTCATGGTGCTCGCTGTCTTACGTCACGCAAGCGCGCCCGGACACACGTTTACCGTAAATCACGTGAGGGAGTCTCGGTCACTTCCTACCAGGATGGCGAAACGATCGACCTTTGACACCTTCCCAGGTGCGAACCCCCTGATTGGAAAGGCAGCTGGATTGCTGCTATATTCACGTCTCTCGGAACTGAACACGACTTATCCTAACTCCTAGACGAGGCACACCAACATGTCCCTGAAACGACTGCTGCTGACATCCTGTATCCTGGCTGCCCTGTTGTTCGCACCGGCCCTGCAGGCCGCGACCACGGTCAGCTCGATCATCGGCAACAACATGGTCCTGCAACGCAATGCCCCGGTCGTCCTCTGGGGATGGGACGATGCGGGCACCAAGGTCACTGTTGGCATCGGTAAAAGTTCCGCGACCGCCACGGCCGGGGACGATGGCAGTTGGTCCGTCAGCCTGCCCGCGATGAAAGCCGGTGGACCCCATGAAATCGCGATCAGCGGTTCCAGCAAGATCACCATCAAGAACGTGCTGGTCGGCGAAGTCTGGCTCTGCTCCGGGCAATCGAACATGGAATGGTCCGTTGCGAGATCCTTGAATCCCAAGGAAGAAATTGCCGCCGGGACACACCCCACGATTCGACATATCAAGTTTCCTCACAAGACTTCCGACAAACCACTGGCTAATGCAGTGACCCAGGGTTGGACCGAGACCACGCCGCAGAGCGTGCCTAACTACACCGCCGTCGGCTACTACTTCGCCCGTAATCTCCAGAAAGAACTGAAGGTGCCCGTGGGCCTGATCGGTTGCAACTGGGGTGGCACTCGCATCGAGCCGTGGACGCCGCCGGCAGGATTCAAGGTCGTACCCGCGCTCAAGAGTATCAGTGACGACCTGGCCAGTTTTCCCAAGAAAAATGCCAATGGTGCAATCCAGCACCAGTCGGCCCTGGCCATCTACAATGCCATGGTGCACCCCATCCTGCGCTACCGGTTCAAGGGCGCACTCTGGTACCAGGGTGAGTCGAACAACGGTGAAGGAATGCTTTACTACGAAAAGATGAAAGCCCTCATCTACGGTTGGCGGAAGGTCTTTAATAACCCGGACATGCCGTTTCACTTCGTGCAACTGGCACCCTATCGTTACAATCGCCCGGAAGCCCTGCCGGGAATCTGGCAGGCCCAGCTGAAGACACTGGAAGTCAAGAACACGGGCATGGCCGTGACCGTCGATATTGGCAATACCCGGGATATCCACCCCAAGAACAAGCAGGAAGTCGGCCGACGCCTGGCCCTCTGGTCACTGACCAAGGACTATGGATGCGACGTGGGAGTTTACTCCGGTCCGCTGCTTAGCAAGGTCGATCAAGCCGAGGGGAAAGGAAATATCGCGGTTCACTTCCAACGGGAAACCACGGGCGGCCTGAAAGCCAGTGATGGGAAACCCGTGAGTCACTTCGAAATCGCCGGCAAGGACGGCAAGTGGCATCCTGCCGAGGCAGTGATTGTCTTTGGCGATCACCTGATGGTCAGTAGCAAGAACGTCAAGGAACCGGTCCACGTTCGCTACGGCTGGAATGAACTGGCCGAGCCGAACCTGGTCAACGGTGCCGGCTTACCGGCTTCTCCTTTCCAGGCGAGCCTGAAGTAGGCCGTCGCACCACGAGGCAACGATGCAAAAAGCAGCTCTGCTGACAGGATGCCTGCTGGCGTGCTTGCTGGCCACCCCGCTGCGCAGCCAAGCTGCTGCCAGGCCGGGCGCCGCCATCAAGAATGTCCTCTTCATCATCTCCGATGATCTGAAAGCCAGTGTACTGGGCTGCTACGGGGATGCGCGTTGCAAGACACCTCACATCGACAAGCTGGCTCGCCAGGGCATGGTTTTCGAACGGGCCTATTGCCAGGGAACGTCCTGTGGACCATCACGTCAGTCGTTCATGTTCAGCAAGTACAAGGGGACGGGAAAGGTTAACCTGGGACAACATTTCAAAGAAAACGGCTGGTACAGCGCTCGCGTTGGCAAGATCTATCACATGAAAGTCCCCGGCGACATCATTGCCGGTACCAACGGGAAAGATGTTGCTTCCTCGTGGACCGAACGATTTAACTCGCAGGGTCGCGAGGCCCACACACCGGGTGATTACGCCTGCCTGAACCTGAACATCTTCACCGACAAACTGGAAAACCGACAATCAACCCAGATGCCTCACCGCATGTTCGTCTCCGTGAAATACCAGGGCAACGGATCAGACCAGCCCGATCACAAGTCAGCCACCAAGGCGATCGAACTGCTCCAGCAGCACAAGGACCAACCTTTTTTCCTGGCCGTGGGCATGGTTCGCCCCCATTACCCCATGGTGGCACCGCTGCAATATTTTGATCCCTACCGCTGGCAGGACATGGTGATGCCCCGGACCGTGAAAAACGACCTGGCTGATATCCCCAGGCTCGGACTGGCTGGTACCATCTCAACCACCAACCCAATTGGCAAGTATCCCGACAACCAGAAACGCATGTGGGCTGCCTACTATGCCGCCGTGACTTTCATGGACGAGCAGGTAGGACGTCTCCTGGCTGAACTGGATCGATTGGGCCTGCGGGATCAGACGGCCATTGTCTTTACCAGCGATCACGGCTATCACCTGGGCGAACACGGTTTCTGGCAGAAATCCAACCTGCACGAGGAAGTCCTGCGAGTCCCACTGATCATGTCCGTGCCAGGCATGAAACCCGGACGAAGCCAATCCATCTGCGAACTAGTCGACATCTATCCCACCCTGTCAGAACTAGCTGGACTGAAAGCCCCCGGGGAGCTTCACGGGACCAGCCTGGTCCCGGTTCTGAAGGATCCGCAGGCCACGGTCAAAACAGGTGCCCTGTCGTTTAACAAGGGATTCTCGCTGCGGCAGAGCGGCTGGCATTACATGCGTTATAACGACAAGACGCGGGAACTGTACGACATGAAGCAAGACCCGAATCAGTTCCACAACCGTGCTGACGATCCCGCCTATGCCGACAGGATCAAGCAGTTGGACACGGCGCTTAACGCGCGCCTGCGAGCACGTCAGATCAAGGCAGGAAAGTAAATCACCGGGTGATCACTAGGGTCTGCTGCGTCCTGCCTTCTTGATCGCTTCCAGCTGAGCCAACAGCGTCTTCAACTTCTCTGGCTCCTGCTTGACGAGATTTTTCTTCTCGTGAGGATCATTGGCCAGGTTGTACAGTTCGTACTTGCCAGGCCCCTTTTCATAGGTCAGGTGTTTCATCGCCTTGGCATTGGCAAACGAGAGAACTTTCCAGTCCCCCACACGCAGCGCCAGGGTCGGGCCCTTGTTGGGTTGTTGAATGAGATGGTCCCGCCCCTTCGCATTGGTCTTTCCCAACAGCGCCGGTAAGACATTGAAACTGTCCGGACAGGCATTTTTTGAAAGCGACTGACCAGTCAGTGCTGCCATGCTGGCCGCCAGGTCTACCGTGCAAACCATCTTGTCTGTCGTTCCCGGCTTGATCGTTCCGGGCCAGCAGGTCACGAATGGTGTGCGGGTACCCCCTTCATAGATACTGTACTTGCCACCACGAAAACCTCCGGAGGGCACATGTTTACCCAGTTGAGTGATGGCGCCATCGTGGTAACCATCGTCCAGCACGGGACCATTGTCACTGCAGAAGACGATCAGTGTTTTCTCGGTGAGTTTGAGACGATCCAACGTTTTCACCAGTTCCCCTACGCACCAGTCCAGCTGCGCGATCGCATCACCCCGAAAACCCAACTTGGTAACGCCATGAAATCGTTCGTGTGGCATCCGCGGTACGTGAATATCGTGTGACGAGAAGAAGAGGAAAAACGGTTTGTCTTTCTTGGCCTCGATCCACTTCACGGACTGCTTGACCCACTCGTCGGCCAGATCCTCATCTCGCCAGCGTGCCGCGTGTCCCCCGGTAAAATAACCGATCCGGCCAATGCCATTGTGAACGGTGTGATTGTGTCCATGGCTCCAGTTCATTTTCAGCTTGGCCCGCACCTCCGGATCCCGTCCGGTCGGATGATCGGGTGTCGGTTTCTGTCGTCCCACCCAGAGTGGATCCTTCGGATCCAGGTTACGTACCCGGTGGTTTTCCACGTAGACGCTCGGCACGCGATCATTGGTCGTGGGTAACAGGAAGCAGTAGTCAAATCCCAGTTCCAACGGACCTGGCTTGAGATCCCCGTTCCAATCTGGTGCAGGCTTGGCTCCCAGGCCGAGGTGCCACTTACCAATGACCGCGGTGGCATAGCCGGATTTTTTCAGCACCGAGGCAATGGTCTCGGTACCAGGCTTGATCAGGGACGTCGCGTTCGGTGGTGCAATGCCCGCGCCCTCCTGCCGGAAAGCGTACTTACCGGTCAGGAACGAGAAACGCGTCGGTGTGCAGGTCGAGGCCGAACAATAGCCCTGCGTAAAACGCAGGCCTCGGGCAGCCAGACGGTCGATGTGAGGTGTCTGCAACTGGGTCGCACCATTGCAACCCACGTCGCCGTAGCCCAGGTCATCTGCCATGATCACGATAATATTCGGTTGCTCCGCTCCCGCGACGAAATGGATGCCGGGAACAAAGCAGAGTACCAAGAGGGTTAAAGCAATTCGCATGGATCAAAGGCTTTCTGTAGCAGGAGAAGGTAGCAATGTGTGTCTTCCAGATGAAATTCCATCTTCACACAATGGGGTGTGGAACGCAATTAGCTGAACGATTAAGTTTACGGGAAATGAATCAAAGGATATCCAGCGTGCAACACGAAGCCTGTTACATCTGCGACAGCTGCGGAGAAGAAATCATCGTGCCTCTTGACCTGTCTGCCGGTAATCACCAGGAGTACGTGGAAGATTGCCCCGTCTGCTGTCGACCGAACGTGATCCAGGTCACCGTTGAAGAGGATGGTGAAACACGCATCTGGTCACGGGGGGAATAAACCGATCGATGGCCTCAAGTCTCTGTACACGCTGCGTCCATGTGAAAGAAGTTGTCTCCGGGACCGGTTCCCGTTTCCTACTCTGCGAGTTGTCCTTTAACGATCCGCGATTCCTGAAATATCCTCCACAGCCTATCGCCCATTGTTCCGGATTTAAAAAAGAAGATCCTCCAAAAAGCGAGACCTGAATATGAGCATGCGATTTCTCTATCTCCTGATCCTGTTGACCGGACTCCTGGGACTTGCCGACCAGGCCATGGGCCAACGGGTGGCGCGCACCGTGTTCAACGACGATGCCCAGGTACTCATGGAAGCCCCGGAAAAGGGAGCCACGAAGTTCGTCCAGCAATGGCTCGATCGAGAAATCGAGGCTGTCCAGTTCTCGACGTTCGTGTTCCTGACCGCGACTCCCGACATCTGCACCTACGATACGCAGGTGGGTGAAACCTATGGCGATCGTTTTGGACCGGATTACCGTGGCCGATTGGCAGCAGGTATTCGGGGACTCCGCAACGAGGGGACTGATGCCCTGGAAGTAGTCACCAAGCACATGCATCGACGTGGCAAGGAAGTGCTGGCGGCAATCCGGATGAGTGATACGCATCACCGGGAGATCAGCCGTGAATCACCCCTCTGCTCACTCTTTGCCGTCAACCACCCGGAGTTTGTCATCAAGCAACCGGACCAGCGCACCAACGAGACAGCCCTGGACTACTCCTACCCGGAGGTCCGCGCACATCGCCTGGCGATCATGAAAGAGGTCGTGGGAAAATATAACGTGGATGGCCTGGAATTGAACTTCGTGCGCTGGGCCAAGCACTTTCCCCGTGACCAGGGACGTGAAAAAGCCACCATCATGACACGGTACATGGAACAGATACACGCCGTGATGGCCAGCGCTGCCAAGCAGCGTGATCGTCGCAAACTGACCCTGGGAGTTCGCGTTCCGGAGTCGATCAGCGCCTGCTGGCGGGCCGGTGTCGACCTGGAAGCGTGGGTCAAACGCGGCTGGATCGATTACGTGGTCGTTTCCACCTGGAACAACACCGACCCTAATCTCCCAATCCACGAGTTTACCCGTTTCACCAAACCAGCAGGCGTCGACACGATCGTGGTCATGGGCAACATGATCGGCTCTATCTATGACGGTCCTCCCACGATCCTGGATCGGCCAATTGCCATGTCTGCCAAGCACAAGAAAGAGAGTTACCAGGCGATGCTGCTGACTGCCGCGGAAGCCCGTGCGGCAGCGGCCAACTACTATGCAGTCGGTGCCGATAGCATCTCCTTTTGGAACGTCGGTATCCACTTTGGCGGTGAAAGCACTGCCGCGCCAGCCCAGCGAGAGAGAATTGCCCGCTGGACGCAAGCTGTCATCACTCCCGAACGGGTGTTCCAGGGCCCCCGCACGTATCGCTACCTGCCGATGGGCAAGGGCATTTCTTCCCGCAAACCTCCACTGCGTAATTATCCTTGGTACGACGAAGGATTCAGTCCCCTGGGTCACCGTAACAGCCCCATCCTGACGTTTTCTGATGATCAACTGGGAAAGCGTCTGGCCTTTCCTTTCCAGATGGCAGATGGCCGTGATGGAAAGCCGCTGCGAGGAAAGTTAACCTGCTGGATCTACCATTTGAACAGGCAAGATCAACTGGCGGTCGACATCAACGGGAAAACCGTGGCGGCCGAGAACATCCGTCGATTTCCCACCGGCAAACGTCGCGGTGGCCTGCCGGGCCAGCGACTGGAAATCTCGTTGGCAGACTGCCCACCTTTTCGAGGCCAGAACCAGTTGGGCCTGACGTTGACTGAACTGGCTGGCCAACATGAGCAGCCACCGTACATGGAAGAACTCGAAATTACGGTCGAGCAGGAATGAACGTTGACTGGGTCACCGGGGAAAAGATCCTGGCAGCAGCCTAGAAGTCCACGAGAAAACGAGTGCCAATAATATCGTAATCACCAACGTTTCCAACACCGTCGTCAACGCTACCAGTAATCCAGTTGAACTGCATCTTGGCATGGGCGCTCCAATACCAGTTCACACCCAGCGTAAAGCTATTGATCAACACCCCATCAGGCGTTGCGCCTGGTACGGCCAGGACATCGGAAAAATCAGCCATCGACCAACGAGCAGCGACTTGCCAGGCACCAGGGCCACGAGCCGTTTTTTTCTCGGAGTTGCGAACCAGGAAAAAGTCTTCACGTGGTTTCACGCGATCAAGAGTTCCACGGCTGCGTCTCCAGGGCATGTGTTCACCCGTCAGGAAGTAAGAAACGTAGGCATAGGCTCCATGCATGCGAATCTGTTGACCTGAATTCATGGTCATCCAGTTATTCTGTACCTCAGCAACCATCTGCACCGGGCCAAAATTCAGCACACCTTCCAGGCCAAGCATATCGTAACTGGTGGCATCAATCTGTACTCCCGTATTCAGCCATCGCTGGGAACTCCGCGCTTCCGGTCGTGAACGAAAACGCGTTTCCGTACTTCCTTCGTCCACTTCCGCCATCGTACCGGAAACAGCAAAGTGACCGTAACGGCGGCCAGCAGAAGCTTCGTCGTACCAGAATGTCGTGGCCAGGCGACCCGCGAATTCGATCGACCCATGGTCACCAAGGTAGTTACCTAAACGAGAAATGTTACGACTATTGTAAACACCATAGCGCCAATTCCAGGCCTCGTTCTCTGAAACCCCGTAGGAGGCCAGGCCGAAACGACGGGCATCCTCGTTAAATGATTCGATGATAAACGGTCGCTCAAGGAACACGTTGAAACGACTGCTGTTCAAGTGGTCCAGGCCGTACGGCCGCTTTTGATTCCCTAGCAACAGGGTTTGCAGCAATGGCAGATCTTTCCAGCCCAGGTAGTTGTCCTTGAACTCCGGGGAACTGCCATTGGCAAAATCCAGTTCCGCCTTGTACAGCATGTTCGCCGGCAAAGAACCCGCAAAACCAATACGGATGCGACGAAAACCAAGCCGATTCTGAGGGTTGCCTAGCTCGTGTGCCTCGATTGCCGGATCGTGAGCAGGAAAGCCCCAGAAATCTGCATGAACACGACCAGTAATCTTCATACTCGTTATCGACGAACCCGGACTTACCTTGTTGTCGATGGCAGATTCCAGTTTAGCGATTCTATCCGCCTGCTCGTCAAGTTCTGCAGCTAACGTATCGAGTGAACTGGCAACCGAACCGCCATTAATGAAAGTTGCATAATCCGCCTGCCCTTGAACTTCCGCACCCCATGCCCAGAACACTAACAGAGCAATCGTTATCAAAAACTCAGTTCTGCGCACGATTCGAAATCCTCATCCTTGAGCGATCAGCTTAGCTAGTCCTTCTATGAAAGAAATCGGAAAAACCGCTGACGTTTATAAATTAAGATTCCAGCACCAATCCACGTTTTGGCAAAAAAACACGACGGAACAAATCTCTCGAATCCCCACCTTAAAACAAACAGTTATCTGATCCGCAAAGTTTCCCTATTTTAAGCTTTGCAGTCACCCAGATTCTGCAGGACTCACGATTACCGCCCAGTTGAGGCAGCGGTCCCTGGCAACAAATGGAGGCGTTGATCCGCTTCAATCAACATCAAGAATTGATTGATCGGTGGCTCTAAATACCGGTCCACCTGACCACTCGGCCAACGAACCTCAAGCTGCTGCACACCCTGGGCGTTCCCCAACCCCATCAGCAAGTGCCGCTGGTTACTGGCCTGGTATCCATCACCAGCCGTTAACTGCCGCACCCAGGTGCGTGGAGGATCGGTGGCTGTCACCACGGTGACGGTCGCGCCAATGGCATCTCGCTGTAACCGGGTACCACGCAGTTCAATCGCCAGGAAGTTACCCGTCTGCGCCGTCCTGTTTTCCAGTACCGCCACCGGGGCATCCAAATGCGAGACCACGAAATCCGGTTTACCATCCCGGTTCAAATCTCCGCACGCTAATCCACGCCCCAGCAACTTGCGTTGAAAGTAGGGTCCCGCCGGATTCCCCGTCTCACGATACTTACCGTTGACGTTCACGAGGAACTGCGGTTGCATCTGGAATGGAATCCCCTGGTACGTGAAATCATCGATGTGCCCATTGGCAACGACCAGGTCTGGCTGACCATCCAGTTGGGCATCGAGGAACTGGGTGCCAAATCCCAGGAGGTTAAAACTGGACTGCCGCAGCGACGCCTGGCGGGTACCATCTCGAAACAGTCCCCCGGATTGCTGGACATAAAGCGTGTTGGATTCCTTGTAGAAGTTGGTAACGAACAGATCCGCCAGGCCATCCTGGTTATAGTCCTGGACGGCAACACCCATGCACGCCTGGGCCTTACCAGCACGGTCGTAAGCCAGGCCACGCACCACCGCTTCTTCCGTGAATCGTTCGGCTGCACCTGCCTGGCTGCCACGGGTGTAATAAAAGTTGGCGGTCATGTCATTGGCCACGAACATACTGAGCCTGCCCGACCCATCGAAATCAGCCGCCACGATCCCCAGGCCCTTGCCGTTGGCTGCCATGATCCCCATCCGCTTGGTCGCATCCTCGAAGCGACCGTTTCCGAGGTTCAACCACAGGCGATCCTGTTGAGCATCAAACTCGGTCGGTGAACAGGAACGTGCCTTGCCGCCTGCCTGGCTGCAAATCAGGTCAAAAACATTCTTACCTGAGAGATAGTTCACCTCGTAAAGATCGGCCAGGCCATCCTGGTTCAAGTCGGCCACCAGGCAACTGGTCGTCCAACGTGCTCCGCTCACCCCAGCTGCCTCGGTGACATCCTCAAAAGTCCCATCGCCATTGTTGTGATACAACCGGTTTTCACCAACGTTGCCCAGGTAAATATCAGGGAACCCATCGTTGTTGTAGTCACCCACCTGGACTCCCTGGCTGAAACGATGATCTCCCAGGCCACTTTCCGCGGTCACATCCTGGAAGCGACCGTTACCCAGGTTGCGAAACAATCGATCCCGGTATTGCTGTCGATCGGCAACTGCCGGCCACAGGCAACCCTGCGTCAGGTAGACGTCCGGCCAAAGGTCACCGTCATAGTCCAGGACCGCCACACCACCACCCGTAAACTCGAACATCCGTCGTCCCTCGGTCGACGGATCATCCGAGTTGAAATACTGGAACTCGATACCAACTTCACTGGCAATATCCGCAAAGATAATCTCAGCAACCGCGGGCTTTTCCTGGCCGCCACCGGCGGAACTCGTTCCCCGGGTCATATCCGGTAGGGGATACTCGCCCAGGTCCATCATGCGAGACGGATCCAACTTCGCCACCACCTGGCCTGCACCCGTCTTCAGCTCCGGTCTCAGGCGATCCAGGGCTGCCCTCGACGTGTCAGCATCCGACTGGCGTGCCAGTACAAGACTGTGCCAGCCATAGGACTCCCACAATCTCCCGAGTTGCTCGGTAAGCAAACCCACCTCCGCCAGCATTCCCACGTCACTCCCCGTGGTGTCGAGTCGACTCAGTAATAATTCCAGTTCCTGGAGACGGCGAGCACGCTCCTTGATACGGCCAGCCAGTTCCTCCTGGCCCACACGGGTCAGAGAGATGGCCAGCTGGTAACAAGCCACCTGGTGATTGGGGTTTTGTTTCAACGCTTCCCAAAAGCAGCGTGCTGCTGCCTTCGGTTGATCCTGGTTCAGGCTCCAAAGACCCCGAACCACCCAGACCGCAGCATCGGTCTGTAGCTCAGTAGGCATGGCTGCATACCAGTTAACAAACGGTTGCGAATCGGGAAGTTCCAGCAACAGGGTGCCCAGCCAGGCCTGGGCAACCGCCAAATCAGGATCCTGGCTGACTGCCTTTTCCAATAACTGGCGGGCCGTGGCCACCTCGTTTTCGCGAATCGCCACCAACGCCTCTGAAAAAAGTACCGTCGGATGCCCTGGATTATTATTACGAAACTGATCTAACTCCGACATCTGGGCAATCGCCTCAGGATTGCCCAGGAACAGTAAATCCGTGAGCGTAAAATCGCCGACCTGGAGTGACTTCATACGCCAGGGGACAGCCTCCTGGCCTCGCCCTTCCACGGTCAACAGGTAGGCCAGTCGTTGCCAGGCAAGTTTTTGCTGTGGCTCGATGGCAATCAGCTGCCGAAGATGCCGTTCCGCATCGTCACTATGCCCCAGCTTGATTTCCAACTCACCCGTTGCAAACAGGATCTGCGACTGCTTGGGACCTGGCTCCTCCACCACGGGTAACAAGGTAGCCAGGGCCTCTTCAAGTTGATTGGCCTGGTAATGAACACGACTGATGAGCCAGCGTAGTTCCACGGATCGAGGGAACTGCTGCAAGGCAAACTCTCCCTGGCTTGCGGCGACTTCCAGTTCCTGTTGCTGCATGGCAAGATCGATACGCTGCAACCATGCTGCCTCGGTTCGCACGGGAATCCGGTTCATCGCCCACCAGGCCGTGGCAACCACGACCAGGACCAGCAATATCAGGACCACGTGAATTCGCTTCATGAATTTTCGACCAGGATGAGCACACGGGATACGGGACTGGAACCAGTATCCAGTTTAATCGATTACCATCTTTTCTGCCCCTGCAACTTGAGACCGACTTTTCCGTTAGCCCTGGGGAGGTATCGGCCAGTGACTCCCTCGTTGCAATGATAAACCTCGTCGAGCAGCTGCCGCTGGCGGCGCGGAGAGGCCAACCAGCTGTTCCTGCTCGAACCATTGCTCATCACTGCCATAGGATTCCTGGACCAATAGACCCGTGAGTTTCTGCAACATCTCACCATGCTCAGCAACATCAACCAGGTCCGTTAACTCCTGGGGATCATCAACAAGATCAAACAACTGCCGACGGTTTCCAGCTGCATAATAAATCAACTTGTACCGTCCATCATGAATCATGCGGGTGGCCTCGTGCCCCTCGCCATACTCTCCATACAGGTGTTCACGTCGCGTCTTACCTACCAGCGATAACCCATCCACGCTCGCGGGGACAGGAAGATCACACAGGTCCAATAACGTTGGCATGACATCCTGCAGTCCGACTAGGCGATCATCCAGGCTGCCAGCCACCACCCGATCGGATTCCCGTGTCCCGACCAGGATCATCGGTACTCCCGCCGAGTCCTCGTAAAACATCCGCTTGGCAAAAAGGCCATGATTACCAAGCATATCCCCGTGGTCAGACAGGAACATCACGATCGTGTTATCCAGCAATTCTTCCTCTCGCAGGGTACCGATCACGACTCGCAACTGATGATCGATGTGAGTACAAAGGGCATAGAACGCCTGTCGGGCAAAGGCGATCATGGCATCCGTCAGGTGGTCGGTTTCAATCAGCCGATTGTTCATCCAGCAGGGCATCGTTTCCGGACTGGTCGGCCAGGAACCCTGGTAGGGCGCGGGAAGCTCGATACCTGAATACAGGTCCAGGTACCAGCGTGGCGGCACCAGCGGGGGATGCGGATGGGTGTAGGAAAGGTACCAGAAACCTGGACGGGTGGGATCGTGTCGCTGGATCAGCCGACACATCTCACGGGTGGTCCAGTTGGTCGGATGATGCTGCTCATCCAGGTGCCAGGGCCGAGCCACGTAATCATTATTACTCATCCCGTGCAGGAACTGCTGGCCGGTCAGCCCCACGTCACCGAGGTAAATCTCGTAATCATCCGTGGGACCCAGCTGGGGTCGTCCCTCTTCACACAACTGCACGTCATCGAATCCGGCACGCGAACGCGGCGGAAAGACATGGAGCTTACCTGCAGCAAAGGCCTGGTAACCCTGGCCGGTAAACGCATCGGCCAGGGTCGGTACGTCCGGCATACCCAGTTCAACCTGGAACGTGCGATCCCCATGCGTGCGTGGCGTGGTACCGGTCAGCAAGGTACGTCGAGCCGGGATACAGACAGGGCATTCCGTGTACGCATTGGTAAACCGTCGCCCGTTGCGAGCCAGGTGATCGAGCGTCGGAGTCTGCACGGCTGGATGCCCGGCAACTCCCAACAAGGATGCTGGCCAATGGTCAGCTGTCACTAACAATACATTTGGTTTTTCGGCCATTACATTCACCTATTCTGCCGCCCCGGGCGACCTATTTTCCTGCAGGTGGCTTGTTGTAAACACCCTGGATCGCTCGGTCCAGCATCAGGCCTGTCAATTTCCCAGCCTGGACCTGCAGGACCGGGGTGATTGGCTCCGCACACCGGGTGGCTGGCAGAGGGGCGAATTTGAGCAGGCATACTAGTGCGTCAACCCAGTGCCACCGACGTGACAGATATTGCTTATTCATGGCTGCCACTCACCGCTACATCAAAAACCAGGGAATATGGCGCTGACCACTCGTGAACGGCCAACAAGATCATAGTATCGAGGCATCTGGCCCAGGGATCAATCACGGGTCAATTGGCAAAACAATCTTTCCACTTGATTCTCTCACTCAAGAAAAATACTCCTGGAGTGGCTTTCCCTACTTCTTGTCGCCACGCGCTGACGCCAGAATAGTACCAACATTACCTTTACTCCTGGTGCAAACATTCCATGGACACCGATTCTCTTCTACACCGGTTAACAGACTCCGAACGGCAGTTTTTCAACAGGCATGGCTACCTGGTGATTCCTGATGCCCTCGACGCCGCCACGACCGCGCGGTTGATCGAGGTTGTGGATGCCGTGGATACTCGCGAGCGCACACCCGAGCATGGAAACCGGCTGTTATCAGTAACGGACATCGTTGCCGAAGACGACTCCCTGGTCAGCCTGGTCGATCACCCCGTTTCCCTGCCGAAGATCTGGGGCATCCTGGGTTGGAACATCTATCTTTACCATTCCCACCTGGATGTGACCCCCAGCAATAATGCAGACGACCAGGCATGGAGCGTCGCCTGGCACCAGGACAGCATGCGCGTCAACGATGAGATCGAATCGGATCCGCGACCTCGCCTGTCTATCAAGGTTGGTTACTACCTTACCGACGTCAGCCAGGCCGGTCATGGCAACACGCTGGTCGTTCCCGGTTCACACCTGCAGAACGAGCCGCCCTGTTCGCAGGACGGCCAGTCCAACCCCGAGGGTGCCGAACCTCTTTGTGTCAATGCTGGCTCAGCGATCATCCTGGACCGACGTGTCTGGCATACTCGCAGCCCCAACACCTCGGGACTTACACGCAAGGTTATCTGGTATGGCTACAGTTACCGCTGGCTGCGTGCCAAGGATGAAATGACGGTCCAGCATCTCTACCCAGGGCTGACTCCGATCCAGCGGCAGTTGCTTGGTGACGGGTTATCAGCTAACGGTGTTTACGACCCCCAGGAAGAGGACGTCCCGTTACGAACATGGCTGCGAGAAAACGATCCCGACGCTGCCGGGGATTCCCCTCATGGGGACTCGCAATCACGTCCTCCAGCGGGTGCACGCGGGAAAAACATCGGGCGAAACTAGCGAAGGTAACCGGGCAACCAACCTCGTGAACCTTGCGGTGGTATCCGGTCAGCCGCTTCTTTGCCATCCGCCAGGCTAAAGGAAATGGCCAATGGAAACTTCCCCTTGGGAGCATTTCGAGTATACGGACCTTCTCCCTGGAATTCGCCTCGTGCCACCATGTCCAGTCGCACAATGCGACCTGCCTTCTTCTCGATAACCCCAAAGAGATCCGCTTGATAACTGCGGTCGCCACTCGCTGTTCGTAGCGTGGCCTGCCCCAGGATCCGATGACCCTCGATTTTCATCTTCAACTCGCGAATTTCTTTTGCCTTCCACATCGGCGGCTCACCACGTGTATTATCGACCAGGTGAAAACGGGCGATGCGTTGCTGGAGACTGGACGCGACCACGCCGCGGAGCAACGCCTGGTGTTCAGCGGCGCTGATCCAGAGATTATCACGCGACAGGGCATTTTGAAAAACAGCTTGCCAACGATCCGTCGTCGGCTCATAGCCACCAAGTATCTTTGCTCGCACACGCACCACCAGGCCTCCAGCCGGTGGTGTGACGTTATAACGAGCGTCAACTTTTCCTCGCTTGATCGCAATCGCACGAGAATTAGCCGCTGTATCTTCTTCAAACCTGGCAAGTGTTTCTTTTAGCAACCGCTGCACCTTGGCCGGGTCACGATTATTGTTAAACAACAGCAGCCTGCCACCTGCCGTGGCCACGTACAGACCCTGGGTCGTTGACTGAAAATTATTGCGCGGACCCTGCCCGGCAATCTTCCGATAAAATTCACCTTCCGCATCCTGCTGACGCCGTTGGCAAGCCTGGTCAATCGCAACCGGCACGAAACGGGCCTGGAGCATTTTTACGATCTCGGCATTGGCAAATGTCGACGCACGGTCGAGCACACCATTGTTTCACGTACACCCGAGCGGATGTCCATCCATCGCCCAGATGAAAATCGGTTTTTTCTCCTCGATCGCAATACGCTGGGCATCGATCAATGTGATCTTCCAGGGAATCGTCCGCCATGGCTCGTTCCTGGGTGGTTGCAACTGGCTATGCAATACCAGAAAGTCAGCCTCCTTCAATTCAGCTGCAGAGAGCCACGGACTGACTAGCATGAAGATCGCCAGTGCCCCCCCAAAAATACAGCAGCCTCGTTCGCGCTGTTTCATCCCTGGTACTCCCTTTGCAGTAAAATCATCTGCCTTCGAAATAGTTCCCCTCATCTTATCGCATCACGATACATAAAAACAAACAATTCCCAAGACGCCAGGACCCGTTTATACCCCGTCCTTAACTACAGCTACTCTGCTGTTCGACACCAGCAGGTCTGTTAAGATAGGGGGATGGTCGGGCATCGTGAAAAATTGCCTGGCACCTATGAAACCCTGTTAGAGGAATGATGATTCATGATGCGATCAATCCAACTTACTATCGCTAGCCTGGCCTTCACCCTGTCCCTGCTGTTGGTCTCTTCAGCGACCCAGGCAGCAGATAACCTCGTGAAAATCAGCAAGGGAAATCGAATCGCCTACATCGGCAACGCGATGGCCGATCGCATGCAGCATCATGCCTGGCTGGAAACCTACATCCATGCCATGCATCCAGAGCATCAACTCATCTTCCGAAACCTCGGATTTACGGGAGACGAGGTCAAGACACGCCCACGTTCGGCCAGTTTTGGCAATCCTGACCAATGGTTGACTAAGGTCCAGGCAGACATCGTATTTGGTTTCTTTGGCTACAACGAGGCGTTGCGTGGTGAAACGGGCCTGCCAGGCTTCACCAAGGACCTGGGAGACATGATCGATGGCATGAAAGCCCAGAAGTACAATGGCAAGGCCGCTCCGCAACTGGTCCTGTTTTCCCCCATCGCCCATGAGAACCTTCACAGTCCACACCTTCCGGATGGCACGGCTAACAACAAGAACCTGGAACGGTACACCGCCGCCATGGCGAAGGTATGCCAGCAAAAGGGAGTTCCCTTCGTGGACCTGTTTCACTCCAGCAAGCAGCTCTACCAGGATGCCAAGCCGGCACTGACCATGAATGGCATTCACCTGCTCGAACATGGCAACCAGGCCGTGGCCCAGAGCGCCATCAGCGCCCTGTTTCCCTCGGCCAATACCATTTCCCAGGATGACAGGGAACTCGAACGCATTCGCCAGATCATCCTGGACAAAAACCTCTTCTGGTTCAACCGCTACCGGGTCGTCGATGGCTTCAACGTTTTTGGTGGGCGATCCAAGCTCAGCTGGTTTGGGCAATCCAACTATGATGTCATGCAGCGTGAAATGGAAATCTTTGATGCCATGACCGCCAATCGTGACACCCGTGTCTGGGCAGCGGCCCAGGGTGGTGACCTGACGGTCACCGACGACAATCTACCCTCACTGCTCAAGGTGAAAACCAACCGACCAGGTAAGTTGGCCGATGGCAGCTATTCCTACTTCGGTGGCAAGGAAGCGATCAACAAGATGAAGGTCGCCGAGGGAATGCAGGTCAACCTGTTTGCCTCCGAGGAAATGTTTCCCGAGTTGATCAACCCAGTCCAGATGGCCGTCGATACGGACGGACGCCTGTTTGCCTCCGTCTGGCCCTCCTACCCTCACTGGAATCCCACCGAGCCACGAACCGACCGCATTCTCTGCCTGCCGGATGAAAATCGGGATGGTGTCGCTGACAAGTGTGTGATTTTTGCCGACAAGCTCAATAGTATTACCGGCTTCGAATTCTGGGGCGGTGGCGTGCTGGTGGCAGCCCCTCCCGAAATCTGGTTCCTCAAGGATACCGATGGAGATGACAAGGCCGACGTGAAAATCCGTATGCTCCAGGGCCTTTCCAGTGCCGATACGCATCACTCGGCCAATGCCTTTGTGATCGGACCCGACGGTGGACTTTACTGGTCCCGCGGCATCTTCAATGTGGCCAACATGGAAACACCCACCAAGACCTATCGCTCCACCAAGTCCGGTGTTCACCGGTTCGACCCGCGCACCTTTGAAATGAGCTTTCATTTCCCGATTGGGCCCAACCCGCACGGTGATGTCTTTGATCAATGGGGGTTCCAGTTCGCTAACGACGGTACCAGCGGCACCGGGTCCTACGTCAATATTGGCAAGGGGATCGGCAATCGCCAGTGGTTCAAGAAACGAGTGCGGCCCGTGGCCGCTACCGGGATTCTCTCCAGCACCCAGTTCCCGGAAAAGAATAACGGCAACTTCCTGATCTGTAACTGCATCGGATTCCTGGGAGTGCTTCAGCACGAGGTCAAGTTCAACGGTGCCGAAATCACGGCCGAGGAAGTCGAACCCATCCTGGTTTCCTCCGACCCTAATTTCCGTCCTACCGACATCGAGGTCGGCGGCGATGGCGCCCTGTACGTTTCGGACTGGGCCAATGCACTCATCGGCCACATGCAACACAACATGCGAGATCCTAACCGAGATCACGCGCATGGCCGTATCTATCGGGTCACCTACAAGGGACGCCCCCTGGTCAAACCAATAAAGATGAAAGGACAACCCGTGACCAACGTGTTGCCGGCCTTCCTCAGCAAGGTGAATGGTGTTCGCTATCGTGCACGACTCGAATTGAGCGGCCGTGACACCAAGACCACCCTGCCACAGGTTGCCCAGTGGGCAAGCCAGTTGGATCCCGCGGATGCCACCCAGGCCCAGGCACTCCTGGAATGCCTCTGGGTGTTTGAAGAACACCGGGTACCGAACATGCAGTTACTGCAACGGATCTACGGCAATGTTGCCGATCCGCGTGTGCGGGCCGCAACCATTCGCACCCTGGGACACTGGGGCGGTAAAGTCACCAACTGGGAAGCAACCCTGCTGGCTGCTGCACGTGACGATGAAGCACTGGTGCGAGCGGAAGCCGCCAAGGCGGCAGTCGCCTTCAAGGGATTGACGGCTGCCGAGGTCATCTTCGAGGTCGCCACGCGTCCGATCGATGCCGAGCTGACGACGGTGCTCAACTATGCACGCAGCCAGATCAACGTGGACCAGGTTGTCCAGGATGCCGTCAAGTCGGGTGCCAAGCTATCGCTCGCTGCCCAGGCCTACGTGCTGCGTAATGCCAGCGTTACCGACCTGCTGAAACTGGAGAAAACCGAGGCCGTATACCGGGCCATCCTGAGTCGCAAGCAGGCCAATTCCAGCCAACTCCAGGATGCCCTGGCAGGGCTGGCCAAGATACTCAAGACCAATGACCTGAGCCTGCTGCTCAAATTGATCATCGAACTGGATTCCCAGAAAGACCAGGGCAACCTGGCAGGCTTTGCCCGGCTGCTGGTCCAGCAACCGGCTGACCAGTTGCAGGGGATCCAGGGCCAGTTGGAAGACCTGGCCACGAAGGCCAAGGACGCCCAGTTGAAGCAAATCGGCTACGCCGCCTGGATCGCGGCCACCGGATCCGGTGACGATGCTTACCTGGCGGCCACCACCAGCAAGGAAAACCTGCGCGACTTCCTGGCTGCTGTTCCCCAGATTCGTAACGGGAAACTACGTGGGACTCTCTACTCGAAGGTCCGTCCGTTGATCTTCGACCTGCCCACCAACATGAAAGCCGAGGAAGGCGGATCCAGCCTGCAGCAAAGTGGCATCCGGGTTGATTACTTCTACCCCAACCCCGCCAATGCGGCTCGCGAAACCATGGCCAAGGTAAAACCAACGTCCAGTGGCATCGTCCCGGAAATCGTGATGAACGTTCCCCAGCGCAAGCAGGCTGATCGATTCGCTTTGCGGTTCACGGGATCTTTGCTGGTACCTCGTTCCGGAAAGTACACTTTTTTCACCAACTCCGATGATGGTTCACGACTTTACATCGACAAGAAACTGGTCGTCAATAATGATGGCAATCACGGTCCCCAGGAACGAAGTGGGTCCCTTAATCTCACGGCCGGATCCCATACGATCATGGTCACCTACTTTGACAGCGGTGGCGGTGATGGACTCGCGGTGAACTGGAGCGGACCAGGACTGAAGAAGCAAAAAATTGCCGCTAATCGACTTTCCATCAGTGGTGGGGAAACCCTACATGACGTTGCCATTGCGACCCTGGGGACTATCCCCGGACACGAGGCGGACAAGTTCACGGACCTGGCCTCGCTGGTCAAGGCGGGCAAGAGCCGTGTGGCAGCCATTCGAGTCCTGAAAAGTATTCCCGCGCAATACTGGCCCAAGAAAGAAATTGGTCCCCTGGCGGACAACCTCATCGGGTTCCTCAGTGGAATGCCCGCCAGCTATCGAACCAGTGACGCAGCGATGAATGCGATTGCCCTGGCCAATTCACTGGCAGGCAGGTTACCTGCCGACCAGGCCAAGACCATCCAGGATCGACTGAAGAACCTGGATGTACGCGTGATTGCCGTCGGTACGGTGCCACACCGTATGATTTACGACAAGGAACGCCTGGCCATCCAGGCCGGGAAGCCGGTCGAGTTCCGTGTTTCCAATACGGACAACATGCCGCATAACTTTGCCATTACTCTCCCCGGTGCCCTGGAAGAAATTGGCCTGTTAGCAGAAGCAACCGCCCGCGATCCGGATGCCATGGACCGACAGTACGTTCCCCGCTCCGACAAGATCCTGCTGGCCAGCCGGTTACTGCAACCGGGTGAAAACCAGGCACTCAGCTTCGAGGCGCCCAAGACCCCCGGTATTTACCCCTATGTCTGTACCTACCCGGGACATTGGCGCCGCATGTACGGAGCACTCTACGTGGTCGCCGACCTGGCCGCCTACCAGGCCAACCCGACGGCCTACCTGGCCGCTCATCCGCTGCCCTTGAAAGATGAACTGTTGAAGTTCAACACCCGCGGACAGGACTGGAAATTCGCTGAACTGGTTTCAACGGTCAAACCACTGCCCATGGGACGCTCTTACGAGGTGGGCAAGGAACTGTTCAAGGTCGCCAGTTGCGTGGCCTGCCATCGTATCAATAACGAGGGACAACAATACGGACCTGACCTGACCAAGCTGGATGCCAAGAAACACAATCCCGAGCACTTGCTGCGGTCCCTGCTGGAGCCGGACAAGGAGATTGACGACAAGTTCCAGACCACCGTCTTCCTGCTTGATTCCGGGAAAACGATCACGGGATTGATCGTGGAAGAAACGGCCACCACCGTGAAGGTCATTATCAATCCGCTGGCCAAGGCAGCACCCACGGTGTTGAAAAAATCGGAGATCGATGCCCGTAAGAAATCGCCCGTATCGACCATGCCCAAGGGCCTGGCGAACAAGCTTAGCCGAGAAGAAATTCTCGATCTGCTGGCCTATGTGTATGCCCGTGGTGACATGAAACACAAGCTGTTCGAAGGTGGTCACAAGCACAAGCATTAAAGGAACCTGATCGTGAAACGGCGCACCTTCCTGACCACGAGCCTGGCCGCCAGTGCCTGGGCCAACTGCAACCTGGTCCACGCCGAGGAGGGTGATTTCAACCCCACTGCCCTGGAGTCGCTGCGGGCCGGTGTGCCTGACCCGGCAGCCATCGAGGCACGAGACGGCAGCGGATACTACGTCTACGCCACCGGTCATGGCGTGGTCATCTGGCACAGCAAGGACCTCCGCAACTGGAAACGGATCGGACGGGTTTTTGAACGCCATGTGCCAGCCTGGTCCGAGCAAGCGATCCCCGGATGTGACGGGATCTGGGCTCCTGACATCCAGTACATGGATGGTCGCTACTACCTCTACTACAGCGTCTCCACGTTCGGCAGCCAACGATCGGTAATTGGACTGGCGGTCAATCAAACCCTCGACCCCGCTAATCCCAGGTATCGCTGGGAAGATCGCGGCCTGGTGCTGGAATCGCTGCCAGAACGGAGTGACTACAACGCCATCGATCCTGCCATGTTCGCGGATGACGATGGCAAGGCCTACCTCTACTGGGGTTCCTACTGGACTGGCATCAAGGGAGTCGAGATCAATCGACGCACCGGCAAGCCGCCTTCCTCGCGGCCCCCGAACACGGCACTGGCCAGGCGCTCACCACGTGGTGATACCCCGGACATCGAGGCACCTTTCGTCATCAAACGCAAGGGCTATTACTACTTGATGGCTTCCTGGGATTTCTGCTGTGCCGGCACGGACAGCTCCTACAAGGTCGTCATCGGTCGCAGCAAGAAACCCCTGGGACCATTCACCGACCAGGATCAACGTCCTATGCTCGATGGCGGTGGCACCGTGATGCTGGCCAGCGACGTCCGCTGGCGAGGCCCCGGTCACAACAGCTTCCTGCAAACCAGGCAGGGGGACTTCGTGGTTCACCATACCTACGACGCCAACCAGGTACGCAAGGGCAGGATCCTGCAGGTGCGTCCTGTCACCTGGAATGCAGCCGGGTGGCCCCAGGTAGGCAACCCACTCAGCGATGCAGAAGCGGCTGCCCGCAATCAAAAATCACTGCCGCCACTGGTGGGACGCTGGAAACACGTGGTCAACGACCGCGACCAGTACGATATTTACTTCGAGGTCTCGGGGCAGATCTCGGGAACCGCCGGCAAGTCTTTCTGGAAACGCAAGGACCGGCAGCTGCAACTCAAATGGCTGGATCCCAAGGCGCCGGATGGCGCCTGGGTCGACAACGTGCAATTAGATGCGAAGGCCACTTCTTACTACGGCAAGAATCAAAACGGCACCATCATCCGTGGCACTAAGCTCCGCGATTAAGCCGACGGGTCGCTGCTCCTGCTACGAAACCACACGCCTGCTGCCGCCAGTAAAATCACCCACTCCACGACTGCCAGGATCAAGGTGGTTCCACCCAGGTCACGGTACAGGAGCAGGCTGATCGTACGGAAGAAGACAATCGCACCATGAATCCAGATACAGGAAACGATCGCCACGAGGACGGTTTCCGGCTTCCAGAAAACGGACCAGAGAAAAAAACCGACCAGGCCCAGTTGCAGTCCACCGTAAACAACGAGGTACTCTGACTGGCCCGAGCCAGGTTGAAGTTCAAAACCCACGGCTGCGGCAGTGGTCGCTGGCGAGGCAATGCACCAGGTAGCCAGCAGCAGGTAAGCGAATCCGACGCATGCCAGGTAACTCTTTGCCATCATGTCGTTGTTTTAACCTGGAAAATGTGTCCTGACTGGAGCAAGGCCAAAACGACCTCTTCAAAAATCTTCGTGGCCGCCTCGATATCATGATTTCCATGCGCTGCAGACAGCACGCCACCGGTAGAACTCATCAGGTCCACTCCTCGCTGACGCAGATGCCGCTGGTAATGACACACCAGGTCAGCCGGCATACCTTTTAGCCGCAGGGGATCGGACGTAACCAGTTCCGCTCGCTCCTGTGTTGCCTCGATCCGTTGCGGATCCGTTTCAAAGTAAACATGGAAGGTCGATGCCGCTCCGTAGACATAGGCCGCCAGGCGATGGCGTTTCAGCACATCATCCCAGGCCGTTCGTAACTTCTCTGCCATCAGATCCGCATGGGCAATGGCTGTCCCATCAGCCAGGTTCTGCAGCGCCACGATTCCCGCTGCTGCAGAGAGCGGAGAGGCATTGAAGGTTCCATAGTGCGTGACACGTCCAAAGCGATTGTGATGAGCGTCCTCGGTAACATCAAACAACTGCATGATGTCAGCGCGTCCCACTACCGCGCCACCGGGCATGCCACCAGCCACGATTTTTGCCAGTGTTGTCAGGTCGGGGGTGACATTAATTTTTTGCTGAATGCCACCAGGACTGTAACGAAAACCACTGATCACTTCATCGAAAATAAGCAGCACGGAAAATCGATCGGCCAGTTCCCGCAGGCCTCGCAGAAAATTAGCTTCCAGGGGGACGCGACCCCAGGAGGCACCGGTCGGCTCCACGATCATACCGGCAATGTCCGGGTCGGTTTCCAGGACTTGCTCCACCAGGGCCAGGTCTCCATCAGGCAATCGAACCATGCCAGCCTGCGTCTGCTTCGGTGTCCCCAGTGAACCGGGCTGGTCAAACGGTGGCTGGAAACCGTGTACCACATCATCATGCCAGCCATGAAAGTGGCCATCAAAACGAAGGATCTTGGTGCGTTCCTGGAAAGCCCGGGCCAATCGCATGGCCAGCAGGGTGGCCTCGGTACCCGAATTCACAAAACGAACCCGTTCAGCCGACGGCACCAGTTGCTGAACCAGTTCGGCCCATTGCAAATGACGTGGATGGTCATTGCCAAAATGAGTTCCTTCCGTGGCAGCATCCTGGATCGCCTCCACGATATCGGGGTACGCATGACCGAGCATGAGTGCCCCATTACCCATGAGAAAATCGATATACTCGTTTCCGTCCGCGTCCCACTTGCGGCCGCCGAATCCCCGCACCGCATAGACCGGGACAGGTTGGGCATGCCTGAGATCATGTCCGGTTCCACCAGCCAGCACGCGACGAGCGCGTTCACGGAGTGAGGAGGATTCTTCCAGCGGGATTCCAGGGGCCGTATCGCCACCAGGGGTGGAGGTCATCGACATGCTCCTGCGAGAGGGAAAGGCGTCCTGGCAATCTTCGTCAGGACTTAAGTCCGAATACACGATCCATGTTGTCGGAAACTTCCTTCAATCGTTTGGCATCGCCGCCACCTACTTCCGCAGCACACCAGCCAAAATAGTTGATCTCCCGCAATGCCTTGGAAACATCTTTCCAATCAAGATCACCTTCGCCAATCTTGGTGAACTTGTTTTGGGCGCGAGAAAATCCCTTGGCATCCAGCTTGATGATACGCTTGCCAAGATGACGGATCCAATCGCCCATGCTGCCATACTTCCAGTGATTGCCAATATCAAACTGCATTCCCACCCAGGGTGACTGGAACTCGTCAACGTAGCGAGAGTACTTTTCCGCCGTCTGGTCTGCCTTGCCACCGTGGTCATAGCAGAATTGATTCCAGACGTTTTCGATCACGATCGCCACTCCCAACTCAGCAGCCAGCGGTACGGCCTTGGCAATATTTTCCACGCTGCGATCCCAGATTTCTTTCTCATCACCATCACGACCGTGCCCCACGACCAGCAGGACCGTGTGCCCACCGACGGCACGGGTATCACGCAGGGCCGTCTGGAGATGTCCCAGGGCAACTTTCCGTTTCTCCGGATCCGCATCCGTATGCCGAATCTGCCAGTGCGATGAGCAGACCGTACCATCGACCGGTAAGCCACTGCCAGCAATGGCCTCTTTCGTCTCGGCCACGTTCATTCCCGGTGCATTCATCTCGATCGCACCAAAGCCAGCAGCCTTGGCAGCCTTGAACTTGTCCGTCAAGCTTCCTTTCACACCAACCATGCCAATTTTCAGTGTCTTATAGAGACGCCCCTGCAACCCACTCGATGTCTCGGCCGCAGGCGCCAGGAAAGGAGAAGAAGCAGCCAGGGCAGCAGTACCCTGTAAGAAATGACGTCGCGTTACGTTATGAAAATTCATGGATGTACCCTCGAGTGAAGCAAAGTACCATTGAACGGAATGTTCATGGTAACGAATGAAACAACCGCGTCAAAACGTACGCGAGCTTTTTTCCGTGTTTCCTTGCCAGGACCTACTTTCGGGACCCGCCTGGTAACGGTTGAGCCTGGCCAAGAATGAAATCGACCAGCGGCTGATGCTGAAAAAAACCTGGCCACATATTGTGTCCCTGCCCCTTGGCCACGAACACCGACACCTTCCCTCCCAGTTGACGATAACGCGTTGCCAGTAACTGCGTGTTCTTCTCCAGCGGAACCACCCGGTCCACATCCCCATGAATATGGTAAATGGGTACTCCGGCCTGCGCCAGCGGTTGTAAGCGATCGACCGGGTTGTGCTTTTCCAGGACCGCGGTCAACTCGGCTGCCGTTTTGCCATAGGCTCCAGCGGCCCGGGCCACACCCGGGTAACTGGCGATATTACAGACTGGATAAATTCCTGTTGCACATTGCACTTTCTCCGGGTGCGCAGCGGCCCAGGCATACAGCATCAATCCTCCCCGGCTACGTGCCAATAAGCAAGCTTTGCCAGAGAAACCATACTGACCTGTCAGGTGTCCGTGAAAACGGTCGTACAGCCGGCGACCCTCAGGACTTCCATAGGACTCTCCCACGTCAATTCCGGCCACGGCAATGCCTGCATCCAGGAACTGGCGAAACATCCAGGCCTCAGCTGTCCCCGGTAAACCTTCTCCCAGGGTAGGGGCATAAAATACCCAGGGAGTTGGACCTGGGCGCGGTTTCGTGGGCCAAATGATGAACCCCGGGCGATTCTCAACCTGCAATCGTTCACGACGCAGTTCCCTGGCCACGACACGGGGATTTCCCTTCAGGTGTCGATCGAAAAAACGGGTTACCAGGGGACGCAGATCATGCCCTTTCGGCTGCAGGTGAAACGAATGGGGTGCATCCTTGACCACCCGGTACTGGAACTCGATCCCCGTCCTGCGACAGGCCGTGGCCAACGCCTCGGATTGCTCGATATGGACCGTCGTATCCCGCGTCCCATGAAGTATCAAGGTGGGTGGGTCATCCACGGTCAGATGCGTCACGGGAGAAACCAGGCGACAGAATTTCAACAACTGCGAATCACTTCCCAGCTTTCTCTTCTTGGCTCGAAACACCAGGTCCTGTGGTCCGTACAACGGAACCACTGCCTGGACACGAGAAGAGAATTTCGGATACAGGCGATTCGGATCCTGCACGATCTCTTCGTCGCAATACCCCACCATGGCCGTCAGGTGACCACCCGCAGAACCGCCGATCACCCCGATGCGATCTGGCTGGATTCCATAATCCGCAGCACGTGCCCGGAGGAAACGAACCGCCGTCCGACAATCACGCAAATTAGCTGGCCAGCCGGAAGCAAGTTTCGCGGCAAATGTCGCACTCTTGGGCGCCTCACCCAGCAGGTAATTAATACTGGCACAAACGTAACCAGCCCGGGCCAGGGTCGTACCGATATTTAATTCCCGGCCCCGTGCCTTGTCGCCACCAGTCCAACCACCCCCGTGAATAATCACGATCGCCGGCGCTCGCCCCGTGGGTAAATGTCCCGGGGGAAAGTAAAGATCCAGCTTCTCCGGACGATCGGCACCGAGATAACTAACATCTTTCTCCACGCGAACTTCCTCAGCTGCCATCCCAAACCTGGGGACCAGCAGCAACAGGAACAGGCTCAACCCTTTTCGTGTCATGCGCTAGAATCTCCTTAATGAGTTATTCCTCTGACCATCCGTAACGGCCACCTTAAACCATCCCTGCCTTTCTGCACACCAAGCAACCTCTTCACAGCCCTGCCCTGAAACGGCAGCCCCCTGACCTGTTCGGATAATACACAGCGATATCGTTTACCTCCCGCGAATGTCAAAAATTTATTAATTCAAGGTGTTCCCCTCATAACGCTCAAGCAAGAAAACAAGTAACTTGGATAGTGTTAAGCCATCACCTGGCGGCATCACCTGCCAATCAGCACCTTGTGGCAATCCACGAGTCGGAAGAACATGAATAAGCAGCAACAAGACCAGCACTGGGTCGGGGTCGACCTTGGCGGGACGAAAATCCTCAGTGCTGTCTACGATCGGCAATTCCAGCACATGGGTTCCAAGCGTCTGCGAACCCAGGCCGAGCGCGGCTGCGAGGTTGTTATCGAGCGATTGATTCGATCTATCAGGCAGTCGCTCGAAAAATCGGAAGTCGCCACCGAGAAAATTACTGGCATCGGTATCGGCTGCCCTGGATTTGTCGACATGAAGACCGGCCTGGTTCGCGAATGCGTGAACCTAAGCTGGAAAGACGTTCCCCTGGGAGAAATCATTCGAGAACATTTTGACTGTCCTGTTTACCTGCTCAATGATGTGGATGCCGGTGTCTATGCGGAACACCGATTTGGAGCTGCGACCGGTGCCGAGAATGTCCTGGGAGTGTTCCCCGGAACAGGAATCGGTGGAGGCGCCGTCGTGCAAGGATCCATTGTCCACGGCCCGGGGATCACGGCCATGGAGATCGGGCATGTCCATGTCGTGGACAACGGTTTGCCCTGTGGATGCGGCAACAACGGATGCCTGGAAACCGTGGCCAGTCGCCTGGCGATTGCAGCGGCCGCAGCAAATGCCTGTTACCGAGGCCAGGCACCTTACCTGGCCAGTAAAACGGGAACTCATGTGAAAGACATCCGTAGCGGTGTCCTGGCAGCAGCCATTGAAAATGGAGACCAGGTGATCGAGGACATCATCCTCAATGCCTGCAAGCACATGGGAGTCGTGATCGCCAATTACATCAACCTGCTGGTTCCGGAAGTGATCATCCTGGGAGGAGGACTGGTCGAAGCCATGCCACGCCTGTTCGTGAAAAACATCCGGAATGAAGTCAACAAGCACGTCCTGTCCATTTACCGCAAGGATTTCCGGGTAGCTGCCGCGAAGCTGGGTAATTACGCCACGGTCATGGGAGCCGCCTCCTGGGCCGCACACAAGATCCAAACCCTTGATTAATCATGCACATCGATAACCAACATTTCATCAACCGTGAGCTCAGCTGGCTGGAATTCAACCAGCGTGTGCTCGACGAAGGACGTTCGCCCCAGGTACCACTGCTGGAACGCGTCAAGTTCCTGGCGATCTCGGCGTCGAACCTGGACGAATTCTTCCAGGTTCGCGTGGGTGGCTTGCAGATGCTATTACAGGAAGGAAGCCATCCCAAGGATCACGCCGGGATGACACCTCACGAACAACTGGTCGCCATTGTCGCCCGCTGTGAGCAAATGCTGAGTGATCAGTACCAGTTGCTGCTGCAAGACCTCGAACCGGCCCTCAGCCAGCGGGAAGTCACTCGCCGCAATTTCGAATCCCTGGAGCCTGAACAACACAACTACCTGGAAAACCTGTTTCGCAATGAAATCTTTGCCATTGCGACCCCCATGGGTATTTCCAGCGAGACCATTTATCCACTGCTTCCCGAAAGCACGATTCACCTGGCCGTGCGCATCCAGTCCGATGACAATGAATCACCCGAACGGTGGGCAATCATTCCCCTGTCACGACCCATTCCACGGTTTATCGTGCTGCCCAGCCAGCAGGGCTACGAGTACATTCTCAGTGAAGACGTGGCGCAACACTTCGTAAGCGAGTTTTTCCCCAACCAGCAGGTCATTGAATGTGTACCTTTCCGTATCATGCGGAATGCCGATCTGAGTGTCCGCGAAGACCTCGCCCATGATCTCCTCTCGCAAATGGAAGAGATTATCGACGCCCGCAAGGAAAGTGCCTGTGCACGCCTCGAGATCGATCACCAGGCCACGGAAACCATGGTTGCCATCCTGGCAGATTTTTTTGATGTGAGTGACACCTGCATCTTTCGGATCCAGGGTCCGCTGGCCCTGACCGACTGGATGCAACTGGCACAGATCCAGGGATTCGATGACCTCAAGGATGATCCCTGGCCACCCCAGGACAATCCTCAAATCGATCTCTCGGAAAGCATTTTTCCCCAGATCGCGAAACAGGACATCTTGCTGTACCACCCCTTCGACAGCTACGAACCCGTGGTTCGATTCATCGAGGAAGCGGCTGATGATCCTGATGTGCTCTCCATCAAGCAAACGCTTTACCGAACCAGTAGCAACAGTTCGATCATTCATGCCCTGGCCCGGGCAGCCCGGAACGGAAAATATGTAACTGCGTTGCTTGAGCTCAAGGCCCGTTTCGACGAGGCTCGTAATATTGAATGGGCTCGTAGCCTGGAAAAGTCTGGCGTCCAGGTCATCTACGGCGTGAAGGGTTTGAAAACACACAGCAAGGTCTGTATCGTCACGCGGCGTGAACCCCAGGGCATCCGCCGATACATGCACTTCGGCACCGGTAATTACAACGAGTCGACCGCTCGACTGTACACCGACATCAGTTACTTGACGACAGATCCCGTCCTGGGCCAAGACACCTCCAGCCTGTTCAATGCCATTAGTGGCTTCAGCATGCTCGATAGTTTCCAGAAACTGGCAGCATCCCCGGTGAACCTGCGCCAGTTCTTCATCGAAGCGATTGACAATGAAATCCAACAACAGGCAAACGGCAAGCAAGGACATATTCGCGCCAAGATGAACTCGTTGCTCGACAAGAAAATCATCGAGGCGCTCTATGTCGCCTCGCAAAAAGGAGTCACGATTGAACTCAATGTCCGTGGAATCTGCTGCCTGCGTCCCGGAATCCCTGGTATCAGTGATAATATCCGCGTCATCAGTATCGTCGATCGATACCTCGAGCATGCCCGGATCTACGAGTTTGCCAACGGCGGTGATCCCGTGATCACGATCTCCAGTGCTGACTGGATGTGTCGCAACCTGGACCGTCGCGTGGAACTATTGGTTCCCGTCGAACACCCAGCGGCCAAGGCACGCTTGTCCAGGGTACTCGACATCTGTATGTCCGATAATGTGAAGGGAAGAGAATTAATCGCCGATGGCAGCTACCAGAAACCAGCTGACAGTGGCTCGCCCGTGCGAGCCCAGGCCACGCTGTTCGCAGAATCAGTGGAACAGGTCCGGCAAGTGGAACAATCACGAACGGCCCATTTCGAACCCTACCGGGCTGCGGAAAACAGCCACTAACCAGATCTCCTCGGTACTCTCGCTATCATGAAAACCGCCCTCATTCTCCGCCATGCCAAGTCCAGCTGGGACAACATGCATCAACCTGACCATGAACGCACACTAAACGAACGAGGCCAACGGGACGCACCCCGTATGGGAGAACTGATCCTGCGGGAACAACTGACTCCCGATACGATTGTCTCTTCCACGGCGCAACGAGCCCGCGAAACTGCGGAGGCCGTCGCTGTGACCAGCCAGTTCGCTGGCGAAATTCTCTACGACGATAATCTCTACCTGGCACCACCCCAGGTCTACCTGGACTTGCTCCAGGCCATGCCAGATGAAAAGCAGCGGGTCCTACTCATCGGGCACAATCCTGGGCTCGCAGACCTGGTCTCCCGTCTAACCGGACAACCAACCACCATGCCCACCGCGGCACTGGCGCATGTCCAGTGGGAACTGGACTCCTGGCAGGATCTAGTCCAGGCTGACACTGCCACCCTGCGAGATTTCTGGATTCCCCGGGAACTGGCCTGAGAAAACGCTGGCCTCTTGCATCCACCTGCCCCGCCACACAAAATAGTGAGTTATGCAAACACTTACTCACCACGCTCTGAAAATCCTGCTGCTGGTCGCTGCCCTGGGAATAACAACTCCCTCGCTACTGGCCGACAGCAAACCTTCCATCATCCTCATCTATACCGATGACCAGGGATACGGGGATGCCAGTTGTCTTAATACCGAGGCAAAGTTTCAAACACCGAATATTGACCGCCTCGCCAGGGAAGGTCTCACGTTCACCGATGGACATTGCTCCGATACGGTTTGCACACCCTCGCGATACGGGCTGCTCACAGGTCGTTACAGCTGGCGAACGGAACTAAAGCGTGGTGTTTTCGGCGCCGAACGAACTTGCTTGATTCCCAACGACCGTTTGACGATTGCCTCGGTGCTGCGCAAGCAAGGCTATCGAACCGCCATGGTTGGCAAGTGGCACCTGGGAATGGATTTCCCTGGAACTTACCGCCAACGAGACTGGACCAAGCCAACGCGAGACATGCCGTTGGACAAGGGATTCGATTATTTCTGGGGGATCCCCGCCTCGATGAACTACGGGGTACTCGCCTGGTTCAACGGGCGGTTTCCCATCACGCCACCCACCTTGTTCACTCGCAAGAAGCCCAACAAGATCGCGATTTCCGACTACCGTATCAAGCCTCCCTATCAGTCACAGCCTACGATGCCCAGGGACCTGGAAGTCGCACCTGACTTTATCGACAGCACCTGCCTGACTCGCTTCACCGACGAGGCACTCAAGTGGTTGAAAGATCACCAGGAAAACCACGATCAACCTTTCTTTCTCTATCTACCCCTGACCTCCCCCCATAAACCCGTGATACCCCTGGAACAATTTCGCGGCCAGGGAAAGGCAGGTGCCTACGGCGAATTCATGATCGAGACCGACTACCACGTGGGACGTATCCTGGACTACCTGGACCAGGCCAAGCTAAGCCAGAACACGCTGGTGATTTTCACCAGTGACAACGGCCCGGAAAAAACCTGGTCAGAACGCGCCACAAGATTCCAGCACCAGAGCAACGGGATTTATCGCGAGGGAAAACGATCCGTCTACGAGGGAGGCCATCGTGTACCGTTCATCATCCGTTGGCCTGCCCAGGTCAAAGCGGGTCGCACCTGGAACCAGCCTGTCTGCCAGACGGACATCCTGGCAACCTGCGCCGAACTGACCAACGCAACCCTACCAGCGGACGCTGGGGAAGACAGTGTCAGTTTCCTGAATGTGCTCACCGCGAAAAAACCGCAACCAGCACGTCCACCCATGATCCACCATGCCATGCAAGGACGTTATGCCGTCCGCTCCGGTAACTGGAAACTGGTGATGGAAACCCGCAAACAAGGACGTGAGCTATACAACCTGGCCAATGACCCAGGGGAATCCAGGAATGTCCTGGAACAACACCCAAAGATCGCCACGGAACTCACCAGGAAAATCACCGAGATCGTGACACGTGGACGGACCACTTCCGGACCGACTGTTGCCAATGACACGCCCTGGTGGCCTGATCTCACCTGGATCAAGAACAAGAACCCTAACCCCAAGGCTCCCTGATGAAGAATCGACTGACCTGGATGCTGCTTCTCGCCTGCATGGTACCTCTTTCCCAGGCTTCGGCTGCCTCGCTAAAAGGAAAACGCCCGAATATTATCCTGGTGATGACCGACGACCAGGGCCTCGGGGATCTTTCCTGCATGGGAAACAAGGATCTGCAAACCCCGAATATCGATCAGCTCTACAAGCTCTCGACGCGGTTCACTGATTTCCACGTCAGTCCGACCTGTGCCCCGACCCGGTCGGCCATCATGAGCGGACGTCACGAATTTCGTAACGGTGTTACTCACACGATCAAGGAAAGGGAACGGATGGCTCTTTCCACCACGACCTTTCCCAAGCTGCTGCACAAGTCAGGATACGCAACCGGCATTTTCGGCAAGTGGCACCTGGGGGACGAGGACGCCTATCAGCCCTACAACCGGGGGTTTAGCGAGGTCTTCATTCACGGAGCAGGAGGAATCGGACAGGCCTACCCGGGAAGCTGTGCTGACTTCCCCCCCAATCGAAACAAGGATACACGCTACTTTGATATTGCTGCATTGCATAACGACACCATCGTCAAAACGGAAGGGTTTTGCACCGACGTCTTTTTCCAGGCCGCCCTCGGTTGGATCAGGAAACAGCAGCAAGCGGAAAAACCATTCTTTGCTTACATCAGTACCAACGCGCCACACGGCCCGATGATCGCACCGGAAAAGTACAAGACACCTTTCCAACAACAGGGCTGGGACGAAAAGACCCAGGGCCGCTATGGAATGATCAAAAACATCGATGACAACATGGGCCTGCTGATGAAGAAACTGGACCAGTGGAAATTATGGGACAACACGCTGGTGATTTTCATGACCGATAACGGGCAGGCTGGTCGGGGAGCCCGCAAGAATGGTAAGGCCAACCGGATCTTCAGCGCAGGTTTTAAAACCGGAAAAGGATCGCCCTTCGAGGGTGGTACCCACGTCCCCGCCTTCTGGCGTTGGAAAGGCGTACTCGGAGAAGGAGTGGATGTACCAGCTCTGACCGCGCACATTGACCTGTTTCAGACTTTCTGCCAGCTCGCCGGCGTCTCGATCCCGGGCAATATCCAGGAGATCGACGGTCGCTCCCTGCTGCCACTGCTGGAAAACCCGAAAACCCCCTGGCCGGACCGCGAGTTATTCGTCCATGTCGGACGGTGGGAAAAAGGGGCCGATCCCAACCAGAGCCAGTACAAGAATTGTGCCGTCCGCAGCCAGCGCTGGCGAATGGTCAACAACCAGCTGCTCTACGACATCACGGCAGATCCTTACGAAAAGAATGACGTAGCAGCCCAGCATCCGCAGGTCGTCCAGCGTCTCAGGAAAGCCTATGACAGCTGGTGGACCAAGACCGTACCCCTGATGGTCAACGAGAAGGCTCCCTATGCTGCCGAGCATCCCCAGGACGTGCGCTACGAGAAGCAACTCAAGGAACGCGGTATTCCGAAATGGCAGCGTCCCAAGCTGTAGAGTCCGCAGCGATAATAAACCACCGCTACTTCGCGGTCCCCAGTTCAATGCTGGTGATGCTGACACCCTTCAGCGGTGCATCGTCCGCAATCCGGGTATCCCTGCAGTAACATGCCAACAGCAACCCCTGCTCATTGACTCGCACGGAACGACGCTCGTGAGGCGGTAGCTTTCGCTTCACCACCGCATCAGCTTCCTGGTAAAGCTGGTCCAGCGTCTTGGCTGCAGTCCCTTTCTTATGCGAACCTACGTCCTTACCTTTTTCTACCCACATGGGAAGCGCTTTCTTGACGGGGCGTCCTGAGAACTCGTGGTAACGACGCTCCACGACCTTGTTACCCTTGACCACCACGATCGTTTCATGGCCAAATCCTACGAAGCTCTGCCAACGCACCTTGTAGGAATAATTGCCGCCACATTTTTTCTTGGCCAGTTGCCAGGCCTGCAGGCTCTTGTCCAACCTGGCTTGCTGACTTTCCGCCGCCATGACAGGTGCCATCAAGAGGGATACCAGCAAGAAAGAACTGAGAGTGGTGAACTGCAGGGATCGCGGTGCAAGCATGGTAGTTCCTTCACATGAGTTTCAGCATCGAGCGATTGAAATCGACCAGCCGTTCATGATAACCGCCAGGTAAGATGCAGGAAGCTGAATTCGAAAATAAATAAGCCCATGCAACCACGTCAAGCGGATTACTGGTCGATCTTGAGATCATCTCCCACCTGTTGCAATAACACGTGGTCATCCCGCGGCCAGTTGCCAACCGGTTGGAACTTGTCCCGGTAGCGAATCGTGCCGGAGACACGCAGGGGTCCCGCCGCGCCACTAAAAAATCGTGCCTGGTTCCAGGGATCATCAAACATGCGAGCGTAGTAAAATCCTTCTGGCCAGGGCTCCAGTACCAACGACTCATCAACCTGTTGACCATTAATCCAAAGTCGCACTCGCTTGTTTAAGGTCATCGTCTCGAGCGTGATAGCAAGATGACTCCAGCGATCCGCCGGGAGAGCAGCCGTCCCGTTCAAGATACTTCCCAGGCAGCAAACAGAAGGAACTCCCCGGTTAGCTCCACTCGAAATCACCTTCACGTTGGAACCACGGCGATCAGAGAAACACGTAAAATGGATCCGCTTGCGCTCGATCGCCGACTGGTCCGGCCTGATCCAGAACTCGATCGTCAAATCCTGTTTCTTGAGCTGCAACAGCGTAGGCGCAAGTTTTTGCAAGGCAATTCCCTGCCCAGCACGGATGGGAGTACTGGGCAATTTCAAGGTCGGATCAGCAGCCATTACCGGGGCACTAAGGATGACCAGGCAACAAAGGATGTGAAAATGCATGGGAATTTTCCTTCTCCAAGCACCAGAAATGGGCGCTCGTTTATGTTTCCGTTAGAATAACTACCGTGGACCTTTGACTCAATCATCCGCCCGTTTATTTTGGTCGCCCCATGATCGCCTGGCCTCGCCAATCAAGCGTCTGCTCACTGCTGCTCGGTCTGTGCTGGCTGTTGGCCGCCCACTCCCTGCCAGCTGCTGATCCGGTCGATTACGTGACCCAGGTCAAGCCACTGCTGAAGAAACACTGCTTTGCCTGTCACGGGACCCTCAAGCAGAACGCGACACTCCGACTGGACGCCGGCAGCCTGATCCTCAAGGGAGGTGAGTCGGGACCGGCGATCGTCCCCGGCAAACCGGCGGAAAGTTCGTTGCTCCAGCGCATCCTGGAAACGGACGCAGACTTGAAAATGCCCCAGCAGGGAATTCCGCTGAAACCCGTCGAGATCGCACTGATCAAAACCTGGATCGAACAGGGCGCCTCTTTTCCGGATAACGATTTGCCGGAAAGAAGTGCCAGCGAACACTGGGCCTTTAACGTGCCCCGCCAGGTTCCCCTGCCTGAAAGCAGGTTTCCCGGCTGGGAAAAACACCCGCTCGACCGCCTGGCCGGAGAACGCCTTTTCTCGGCTAAACTGGTTCCCTCCGGGCAGGCAACGCCAGCCAAGCTGCTGCGTCGTCTCTATATCGATTTGACAGGCCTCCCTCCCGGTCGCAAACAACTGCTGGCTTTTCTCGCTGATCCCAGTGACAAGCATTATCGCCAGATCGTCGACCAGCTGCTGGAGAGTCCACAGTATGGTCAACGCTGGGGTCGACACTGGATGGACGTCTGGCGTTACAGCGATTGGTACGGTCGTCGCGCCGTCGGCGACGTGCGCAACAGCTATCCACACATCTGGCGCTGGCGAGACTGGATCGTTGAATCCCTCAACGCAGGGAAAGGGTACGACCAGATGGTCCGCGAAATGATCGCCGCCGACGAACTGCATCCGGCAGAAGACGATCGGATCGTGGCCACCGGTTACCTGGTTCGCAGCTGGTTCTCCCTCAATTACGACACCTGGATGCGTGATGTCGTGGAGCATACTGGCAAGGCGTTCCTGGGCCTCCGGTTCAATTGCGCACTCTGCCATGATCACAAGTACGATCCCATCTCCCAGGAAGACTACTTTCGTTTTCGTGCCTTCTTTGAGCCGCTTGAATTACGGCACGACCAGGTCCCCGGGGGTCCGATCCTGGCCAAGTACATTCGCTACAAACCAGGTTCGGGTGGCTCCCTCAAACCGATCGCCAACGGCATGGCAAGAATCTATGATCATACGCTCGACGCCCAAACCCACATGTACCGCCTGGGAGATCAACGCAATCGGTTCGAGGATCGTCCTCCGGTGATACCCGGCATGCCCCGGTCACTCGGTGGAAAACCAATCACCATTGCACCGGTCACCTTGCCAAATGTGGCATACCACCCGGGTCTCAAACCTTTCGTGTCGCAACAGGAAGCAACGCGTACGGAAAAGGCAATGGCCGCAGCCGACAAGAAATTGGCATCCCTGGCCAAGGTTGACCAGGCCGCTGTGAAACAACTCAATACCCGAATCCAGGCAACCCAGGCCCAGTTGGGCCGACGCGTTGCGGAGTTAAAGGAACAGCAACCGGAACCCGATAAGCCGGTAGCCAATCTCGCCGCTTCCCTCTGCCACTGGAATTTCGAGACGCTCGATCAACCAGCAGTAACCCGTATCAGCGACCTGTCCAAAAAGTACCACCTGCAAGGGACCAGTGCTGCGCCCACCGGGCTGGGAAAAAAACTGGATCAAAAGACAGCCCAGGACAACCAAATCAAGCAGGCCCTTGGCCAACCGGAGGGCAACCTGACTGCCCTGGATTTAAACCAGGAAAACCATCCTGGTTACCTGCAGGGGACCATCGCACCGTTACGGGAAAGTCCTGGATTTACCGTGACTGCCGTGGTCCAGCAGCGGCAGACCAGCAAGAACTACCGGCAAGTCATTGTCGGCTCGGAACAACAATGGATTTTACTGCTGCGTGGAATCGACGAGCAAACCAGTGAACTGCATTGTCTCCTCTACGACCAGAAAGGTCATCAGCATCCACTGAGCAGCGGTTCGGGAGACGAACCCCTGCTGCTTAATGTCAAACAGACCTACGGGGTTTCTGCTCAGCTGGGCCAGGATGAACTAATCCTGACCGTGACCCACCTGGGATCGAAACGTCAGTTGCAATCGAAACGTTTTTTCCTGGAAACACAGATACCGGCATGGAAGCGATTACAGCAACCAGTCGTCCAGCGCTTTGTTATTGGTGACGTCGACAGCACGGCGCGCTTCCAGGGACTGATCGACGAGGTGACCGTCTGGAAACAGATGCTCTCCGTGGAAACTATTGCCGGCCATTTCCAGGGGACGGCACCCGATCCCAAGATCCAACAACTGTCCGAGCAGCTGGCATCGCAACAACTGGAACTGGCACGCTTGCAGCGGCCACTACAGTTAGCACAGTTGGAAAAACAAGTCGCCCAGGATGAACGATCCGCCATTGATGCTCGGCTGGCCGCCGATCGCCTGCAATTCCAGCAGATGCCAGCACCAGAACGCTTGCAGCAAACCATTCAAGAAGCCAGTGCGGCTGAACGCAAATTCGCTCTCAGTACAGCACAACATCAGCTGGCTTCACTGCAACTGCAATTGGCGGAAGCCAAAGTCAGTACCAAGGCCACCGACACCAAGGGCCAGGCTGCCATCCAGAAGCTGCAAACCCAGCTGGCTGGCGCAGTCAAGCT
>Ga0163108_10000261_pt1 | contig 39200 bp, 26 predicted proteins | sample Fk1155metaG_FD_109644 | JGI IMG/M metagenome (GOLD analysis project Ga0163108, IMG submission 109644) | Marine microbial communities from the Central Pacific Ocean - Fk160115 155m metaG | ecosystem: Environmental > Aquatic > Marine > Oceanic > Photic zone | place: The Central Pacific Ocean...
GTGACCAGGGAACTTCCCATGATTTATTTTGCATCGGACGCGCCCCAGATATTGTCCCCGGCTACAATTTTCATTTTTCCCGATACTCTCATTGCAGCTTTTGGCCTGGACACACTTGTTTTTGACTACAATGATCCCCCAGACTCCATTGCCTGGGCCCTGGAGGGTGGTGACGATCTGGAAAGTGTTTATATAGATTCGCTCTATAATATTCTATACATTCAGACCGGTACCAACTTTTTTGGTGAAGACACGCTCACCCTGACAGCAACGAATACCCTGGAGCTGGAAGACACTGAAGAAATTGTTGTGAAGGTTATTCCTTATGAGCCCTATCCACAGATCAGCTCTTTGCCGAATAAAGATGTATATTGGTATTCTGAATCCGCTTTTTTATTTGATCTGGATGATTATATTTTCGATAGTTCAACTCCGATACAAAATATCGAGTGGTCAGCGATCTATAATGCCGATTCAATTGGTATTGATATAGATTCACTTGACCACAGGGTGTACATTACCAGCTCAGAAATGACAGGCCCTGTCTCGATAATTTTCACCGCGATAAATACTATAAATTATTCATCATCGGACACTATCACTGTAATGATTGAAGAGGATGAATATCCCGAGTGGGAGCACCTTTTACACATTGAAATGTCTAAATATTTACCACAAATTGACCTAAGTTATCGACTCTCAGACAGGTGTGAGGATGATCTGACAAGCTCTGGAAGTTTGATATTTGGAGTAGAGACAGACACCACAATCTTAAAAATCGTTATAGATTCACTCACAAAGGTTACCCTGGAGCTTCAGAATACGTCGTTATATGTAGATACCACAACAACCTTTACCTTTTTTGCAGAGGATGAACATTATAATGTTTCGCCCTCCAACACGCTCACTGTATCAGTAATAAATGGGTTCCCGCCGCAATGGTCAAGTACTCCTGTAATAAGCTTTGGTAACGATACAACGTATATGAGTGAGTGCCTTGAAGAGTGGTGTGATGATCCTGACACTCCTGATTCATTATTGAGCTTCACCGTTGAGAGCACAAGTCCGGAGATAGAGGCTGAGATCGTTGGCACGGACTCCTGTATTCTTTCGCTTGTACCTTTATCTGAAATACAGGGTACCTATTTTATCATCCTTAGAGTAAATGATGAGCAAGGAAATATGACATCTAGAGTATTTTATGTTTCTGTTACTGATCAGCTCTCTCCAGAAACAAGTCTATCCTATTTCATCATGCCGGGATTAAACAGACGGTTGCACTTTATTCTCACCTCAGATGGGTCCGTTTCAGATATTTCGAATTCTTTCTTTTTAGATGATTCATTAATAGAGGGCTTATCTTTTTCTCTTATAGACCAAAAGCCTGAGCTCCAGGTTTGGAGTGCGCCCTATAGTTTTACGGCCTCCGGTGCATATAAGCTCATTGTCGACCTAACAGACGACTCTGATAATATGGCAGTTGATTCTCTGTCTCTTTCAGTCTCCCTTCCCAGCCATGAAGGAGGGAGGCTCATTAGCTCTTCAGCTAAATTGCTATTGCAATATCCTCACGCAGAGTATTCGGAAAACCAAATTTTTATTCTAAATGAAAGGCCTTACACAGGTGAACCCTTTATCGATACAGAATTAACATTATATTCCATTGAATCTAATTTCTCTGCTGATATTGCTTTTGTTGCGACGTTCACAGGGGAAACGGATGGGAGCAATTATTATTCCTTTTACACGCTGTCGCAGGGGCAAGACATACCCATACCCACCTTTATAGATAATGATGGCAAATTTCAGGCATCAGTCGCCTTAAACAGCCATTTTTATTTTGGACAGTCCTTAAAACCAGCCCAGAATGTTGTTCTCCCGCAGAATTTCATGTATTGCTATCCCAATCCGTTCAATTCAGTTATACGTATTATGTTTTTTATGCCAATGGTGGATGCGGTGCAGGTTTCGGTTTATAATATTTTAGGTGAGCGTGTGTTTAGCTCTGATCATAGAGCTGCACCGGGTCTAATTACACTAAGCTGGGATGGCAGAGATAAAAACGGGCAAAATTTGCCTACGGGACTTTATTTTTACCATTTATCTGCAGGGAATAAACAGATGACGACTAAAATAACAATTTTGAAATGATTAAAATGAAATTAAATGAAAATATATTAAATAATTCAAAATGGTATTTATTTCCATTTTTTTTGTTGCTGTTAGCCTGCCCAACTGAAGATAACCCTCCTGAGCCTTTACCACCTGGACCGGAAGATTATATCCAAGAAGGTTGGGCCGACCTCTCTGCAGGATCTCATGAGGATGCCTTAGACAATTTTGATGTGGCACTTACAGTTGATCCTGAGAACATAGAGGCGACCATGGGAAAGGCATGGAGCCTATTATTTTTAGATGGTGGGAACACCCTCGATTTAATGAAATACCTGTTTGAAAAAGGAGTGAGTGACTCCACATGGTCAGCAGATGCCTACTGTGGTCTGTCAATTGTTGCCTTTTCACAAGGAAACTATACAACTGCAATTACATATGCAGATATCTTACTATCTGCTGACCCAATTTATGTGTTTGAATATTTTAGCGAGATTGACTTTCATGATATTCTGCTTGTGAAAACACAGGCCCAATTTTTATCCCAGAATTATATGGATGCATACACGACACTTTCCTCAATAAGTGATGACAGCCTTGATCCTGCTAATGTAGAGAGCTGGGAAATAAACGGGATATCTTATCCCTCCTTTGAGTCTGCCCTGGCTGCCCTGATAGCCTCAGTTACAACAGAGTATGATTCCGGAGGCTTTATTTCTTATCCCTGAAAGGATTACATTGGAAAAAATTTCCTTCGTTCCATAATTATATTCCTTTTTTGGTAGAACTATAAAATCAATTTATTTTAAAAAATATAATGTATATCTTAATATACATATAGTATATCCATTTTACTTAAAGTAATATATAATATATAATCTTTTTGGTATAACAGTTGTTATTATTTAGTTAGAAATATGATTATTTATTTATATCGATGGATTTTATCCGGCATTTCATTAGTTATGCTGGCATTTCTGTTTACAGGATGTAGCAAGACGAATAATGTTCCAACATTGGTAGTTTCAATTGAAGATAGCACCCCACTTCCTGGTTCCAGTCAAACATTAACCGCTACTGTTAGTGATCAGGATACAGCAGATATTGTTTCGGTTACATGGGATATTAGTCTAGGAAATCCTTATGCAGCGACCGGTCTAACTATTGAATACACCGCTCCGGGATTTGAAACTGTTGACACCATAAGGGTAGAAGCAAATGATCAGAATGGCGGAATCGTAACAGAAACCATAACCATGTTTGTGACGAACGGTTCCCCACAGATTGAATCATATACGGTAAACCAGACCGCAGTACTCTTGGGAAACGAGGTTACACTGACAGTCACAGCATCAGATCCTGAGTCACTGCCACTAACGTATCATTTTTCTTCTTCAGGAAATGTTGGTGAATTTGTGAACCATGAGCCCGAAGATTCGATCGCAATTTGGGAGGCACCCTTTAACCCCGATTTAGCTGAAGAATATGATTTGTATGTTACCGTATCTGATTCTTTAGGAAAATCAACTTCAGACACATTATCGGTCATTGTCTATTCGGAGCACGGAACCATGTGGGTGGTAGACAGCGGGCTTAAATCAGTGCGAAAGTATAATGAGGATGGTAATTATATTTTGAGCGCTGAAGAATCGTTTGACTATCCCGTGTCTATTGCCAACAATCATCCGGACTGGTTTGGATGTTGGGTTGCAGATAACGGATTAGAAAAAATAGTTGAAATTGATGAAGATGGTTCCACAATTCAGACATATGACAATCTTTCAAACATCACCGATATTGATTACCATGAAAATACCGGAACTATTTGCGCATTGAGTCGGGCAAACAAGACCCTCACACTGATAATTGGAACAGAAGTAAAAACCATATACGGATTCCAGTCTCCTAATTCAATCGCTGTAAATCAGATCTCGGATGAGGTTCTGGTATCGGACTACGGACACCAGCAAATTATTGCAATTGATCTATTGCCGGAGGATGGAGTCTATCCTGATACAGTTTCATCGGAACACTATCTTGATCAATTAAACGGAGTCTTAAACGGACCTGTAGCAATAGCTATTACAAATTATACAAACCAAACAGATGGTGTGATGATATTGGTTGCAGACTACCTTATGGATAGGATCGAGCGTGTAAAATATACCTTTGGCTATAACTATGAGTCCCCAATTACAGGTATAACTAAACCTGTTGCACTTGCCACAACTGCCAACTATACATGGTATATTGAGGATGATGGTGCGGTCGGATATTTTGATACATATAACGCATCTTCACCTAATATTATCGCACTTGACGAACTAATAAATACAAAACCCAGAGTGATTACCGGTGATTATTTAAAAGATGCAGTATGGATCGGTGATAACACGACAAATAATATAATAAAAGCTCGCTATCTAAATGGTAATATTGTTACTGAGGCCAGTATAACAGTAATAAATTTTGTGGAAGATATAGTCGTCAATCGTTGAAATCGCAATGTATTTATTAACACGCTGTCACCTATAGAAAACCAGTAATAAAAACTATATTTGAATGATTGAACTAGGCGTTAGTTACTGGTTTCCCATAAATATCATTTTTCCTCATACCTTCAAAAAGAATACATAAATTCAATTGATTGGAGAAATCCTTTTTTGAGGATTTTCATAATCAAACACTATTCTGATGTAATACAATATGTGTGGATAAAAATTATATTAAAAGTTTTGAATTAATATGAAAATAAGATTCACCCAACTCAAATCAAGAATATTACCTATATTCATTTTGGCTGTTCTTTTTTCACAGTCTCCCAATAATAGTTTTGAGGTTTTCATGTATTTCACCGATGATGAAATTCCTTTTGGACCTAATCCATCCCAGGTTACCATTTTTGGCTCTAACGATAATCTTGATGGATGGGTGCATACCAATGGAAAATCCTTTAGATTTAGTGATAAAAATTGTCCTGTATTTTCCGGTCCAATGACTCTAACTCCTGGAAGTGATATCCATTGGGGTGCGTGCAAACCGGAGGATTTTACAGATACTCTTGGTGTTTCGTTTATAGATACGATTCCCCCTATCAGTTACACCCTTCAAAACTATGTTGATCATTTTAAGGAAAATGCTTCAGTTATCCTGAATAATGATAAAATGATAGGGCGCGATGAGATGAGTGACACATTGATAATGACAGAAATAATATTTATGGAAACCGGAGGGTTTTATGCTACCGAATGGTGGTATCTCATTCCACCGGTGATGAGTCCTTTGGAAGGTTCAGCCTTTTATTATGATTCAACCTCCAATGGGCAGACTGTACAGGAAATGTCATTGCGCCTTGTTACGTTCGATATGAATGAGGGGAAATGGATCGACGCATATGACTATGTCAATAACTATAACAAAGCACTAGCGCTGATCGTGAATATATATGACATAGATGGTAACGATCGATCTCCTGAAATGAAAAAATTCCATAAAGGAGACAAGGTGTATATTGAATCTTTCACAAACGATAAAATGCTATCGTTTGTTATGGCCGCTGATATAATTGAAACTCCTTCAGAATACATGATGCTCATGGATTCTGTAAAATACAATTATGTATCAAATTCGGGTTTTTTTGATAATGAACTTGTTGAACTATATCAAATGGAAAATACAGGTGAATTAAATCCTAATGTACAATTCAACGCATTTCAATTTTTCCATAATCACCCAGATAAAGAATCTTATAAATGTCAGGTAGACGGTTTTCATCATTTTGATTATCGTTACTGGACGTGTTTGGACAAGTACGATTCCGATAGCTGTATTGAAACAAATACCGGGAAATCTTTTGTGATCTCACCCCCAACCTACCATCCCTATTCAGATCCGGAGATAATTTATATAAAAGGAGGTCAGGTGTTAGTTCATGGTGTTGTAAAGGGTCAGTATACAATTGTTACGGATGACTCTATCACATATAATAGGCACGATGACAGTTCATTTGCTGATCAGGTTTGGGGAAATATATGGCTCACCGATGATGTAGTTTATGCTGATTCTGAACCAAATGGAGCGGTTGTGCACCCTGATTCCGGTGGAACAGACAATATCCTTCGGCTTATATCAGGTGGAAACATCATTATTGGAAATACGAAGGAAAACGGGGCTCGTAATTCTCAATATGGCAGAGATATTATCATAAACGGAGCATTAATGTCTCTTCACGGGGGATTTTTAACACAATACTGGCAGAATTCAGTGTCAGATAAGAGATGTTCTGACTGCAGCCTTCCAAACCAAAAAGGTGATTGGAAATCTTCGCTTGGCGATGGACGAGGTGGTTTCCGAAATCAACCCTTTTTAAACATTGTGAAACCTGTGTACACAGGCTCAAATGATTTACGAGGGAAAATCCATCTTTGGGGCTCTATTGCTCAGAAAAAAAGAGGATATGTGAAACGAAGTACTCCCGGTCCATATAACTCATCCTCTGGAATAGGATATGATAAGGACTATCACTATGATCATAATTTTTTAAAGAAAACCGGGTCAATTGAAATTGACAGTGACAAAACAGTTCATGTTGATTTTGAATGGATGTCTTTAAAGGGTGAAACGCCATTTGAACTAAATTTTGTTCCTGAGGGAAATTACAGAATTTCTTTATCCAGTCCAGGATATCTTTCATTTAAAGATACAGTCAATATTGAGTGGGGAAAACAAAAAAAGGTATTTGCTTCATTGAAAAAAATTCAGACCATTGAAGATAAGATTGGATATTTATCACTAAGAAGAAATCTTTGGGGACTGTTTAGCGGGGCATTTTTGGGTTATGGGAGTTATTTAAAAATAAGCGCAAATATTCAGTTTGATGAATATCTTTCAGCAGGTATGAACTCGGGTGATCTTCACAAGATAATTGGTACAAAAGACAGTATGAATAAATATGCTTTTGGTCTCGGTGCAGCGTGTATGCTTCCGGCAGTGTACTATGGATCAAAAGTGAATGATTTAAATGAGCTATTAGAAAATAAAGAACCAAAAAAATGAGAAACCCCAAGTTTTTATTTTCATTATATATAGTTTTATTGGCTGGTTTAATTTTTTACTCATGTGAAAGTGAGAGATACTGGTCTAATCCTCATGACCCGAACACAGACCTATTGCCTGAGGAGTGGCGTCCAAAAAATTTGATCTTTCTGAAAAATTCATCGTACGAACTGGTTCTCCATTGGGAATATGAACGGGAAAATATCGGTGGATTTAGACTGGAAAGAAAAATCAACACTGGGAACTGGGAAATCGAGAAAGATTTAATTGATAAAGAATTGAGACACTTGAGCGTCCTCTTTGAAACGTCTGTTGATTCCATGGACATTGATTTTCGAATGGCGGCATATGCGGGACCAAACCAATCTGCCTACGATACCACTATCATCAGTGAGGATGCCGTTACAATAATATCTGTTGATTATGATATAGAATCAATGAACGTTTCTTGGGAGAAATATCAACTTGATGATTTTGATTATTATCAAATTCTTTATTCTGAAGAAATAAATGGCACAAAAACTATTGTAGATACAATATTACAGATTGACTCAACTTCATTTTCATTAGATGTATTTAGTCCATTGCAGGAGAACTGGTTTTGGTCAAGAATCGTGACTAAAACAGGACAGGGATTTCTTGGAGAGGGTAGGACAAACAATATTAAAACAGCACCCAATCCTTTGGATATAGTCAGTGTTGATTATGATTTGGATGAGATGATAATCTTTTGGGAAGATTCTCAAAATAGTTCAGGGAAAATTATTGGGAAATCCCCTTTGAGTAAGCGCAATAATTATATCAGTGATTTTGAATCGTATGAATTGCTTCACTCATTATCAGAAACAGGTGAAAAAACTGTGGTTGCGGTTGTTGAGGATGAAAATCAAACATCATACCAGGTATCTGAGTTTGACCCGACACATGCAAATTGGTATTGGTTAAGAGTAAATGATTATTGGGGCTTGAGCTCCACTGGCAATGGTATGACACACGATATTGATGAACCTCCTACCGCGGTAAATATAATATCAATTGAATACGATATTTCGCCTTTACAAATGACAATTTTATGGGAGCCCTCCCAGGATTTGGATTTTACATCCTATAAAATACAATATTCAGATACTGAAACTGACGTAAGAACCGATTTGTATACTCTATTAGAGATCAATACAAACTCGTTTGAAATACAGGAATTTGATCCAACCGTTGAAAGATGGTATTGGCTGATAACCACAGACCATTGGGGACAATCCACAGACAGTGATGGGTACATGGTTTATGATGAACCTCCATCTCAAGGGATGCTCTATCCAATAATCTATGAGAACGGTTCACTCTTTATAAGTTGGGAACAGAATTTTGATGAGGACTTCTCATATTACAGGTTATTGGAGTCAGGGTCAAGTTACATGGATAATCCAGATTCTATATATGTCACAGACAACAGGAGTGACACCACTTTTACAGTGTCAGGCATAGACACTCTTAATAATCGATATTATCAACTAATTTATGAAGATACATGGGGATCTCAAACACCGACCGATATTGAGGCAGGTGTTACATATACACATTTTTTTAAAACATTTGGAGGCGAAAATGAAGATGTAGGTTATTCAGTTCAACAAACATCCGATGGTGGTTATATCGTTGCTGGATATACAAATTCTTATGGCAGTGGAAGCTATGATGTATTGTTATTAAAAACAGACTCTGATGGTAATAAACTATGGAGGCAAACCTTCGGAGAAGGGTATGATGACAGAGGATATTCTATACAACAAACATCCGATGGTGGTTTTGTTATTGCAGGCTATACATATTCTTTTGACAGCGATAGCTATGATATGTGGTTGTTGAAAACCAATATTGTTGGTGATACTCAGTGGACCAAAACCTATGGAGGCACTGGGACTGATAAAGGCTATTCTGTACAACAAACATCCGATGGTGGTTTCATCATCACGGGCTATACGAAAACTGACTCTAAAGGATTCGATATATTTTTAGTGAAAACGGATTCTGATGGTAATCAAGAATGGACCAAAACCTATGGAGGCACTGGGACTGATAAAGGCTATTCTGTACAACAAACATCCGATGGTGGTTTTATTATATCTGGAGTTACTACTGCCGAATATGGTTTTGATATAATGGTGGTCAAAACTGATCCAACTGGAGAGGAAGAGTGGAACCAAGTTTTTGGGAATATTTTGCATGATATGGGATTAAGTGTTGACCAAACTATTGATGGTGGTTTTGTCGTTGTAGGATATACAGAAATATTTGGAAGTGGAGATGAAGATGTATTGTTGTTGAAATTAAATTCTGATGGTAGTCCAGACTGGGAAAAAACTTTTGGAGGGAATGGAATTGATCATGGATATTCTGTTCAGCAGACCAATGATGATGGATTTATCATAACGGGGTATACCAAATCAGAAGATGGTAATGTTGATATATTACTAATTAAAGACCATCATCTTGGAGTTACTCAATTTGATTATTAACCATTCTAAATAATCAATAATAAACCGGTTACGGTTTTAGGGACAAAACTGTAATTTTCATCATGGAATCTATGAATATTAGGAATTTTTGCATTATTGCCCACATTGACCACGGAAAATCTACTCTGGCAGACCGCCTGCTAGAGGAGACCAAAACCATTTCCAAAAAGGATATGAAAGCCCAGGTATTAGATAGTATGGATTTAGAGAGGGAAAGAGGAATCACTATAAAAAGTCATCCGATTACATTGCAATATTTTCATAGTGACGGGGTCAAGTATACATTGAACTTAATTGACACCCCAGGTCACGTGGATTTTTCTTATGAAGTTTCACGCAGTTTGGCTGCATGTGAGGGTGCACTACTTCTTGTGGATGCGTCTCAGGGAGTAGAGGCCCAGACCGTCAGCAATACATATCTTGCACTGGAAAATAATCTGGCGATCATTCCCGTTATAAATAAGGTCGACCTACCAAACGCCCAAATAGAGGAAGTGAACCAGCAGATCCAGGAGTTGATCGGCTGTGATAGAGATGAAATTATTTCCATCAGCGCTAAAACAGGAGAGGGAATAGATAGAATATTTAACGCTATCATTGAGCGAATCCAACCTCCTGAAAACAATATTGATAATCCAACCCGTGCATTGATTTTTGATTCTGTTTACGATAACTATAGGGGTGCAATTCCCTATGTCCGTGTATTTGACGGCAATATAAAACCAGGTATGACCGCATCTTTTTTTTCACATGGTTTTACCTATGAAATAACTGAGGTGGGATATTTTGTACTAAAACAGGTCCCCCAACCGGAGTTGAGAGCAGGGGAAGTGGGATATGTCCTTGCCAATATTAGGGATATTGGCCACATTGAAGCAGGTGAAACCCTCACCGTAAAACAAAAATTATCAGATACACCTTTACCAGGTTATAAAAAAATGAAACCTATGGTATACTCGGGCCTGTATCCAGCCGATACAGAGGACTATGATCAGCTAAGAAAAGCCCTGGAAAAACTACGATTGAATGACGCATCTTTTACGTTTGAACCTGAGACAAGCGAGGCCCTGGGATTTGGATTCAGGTGTGGATATCTTGGGCTGCTCCATATGGAGATCATCCAGGAAAGGCTTGAACGTGAGTTTGAACTATCTCTGGTGACCACATCCCCCAATGTTCGCTATAAATTAAAGCTGAAGAGCGGAGAAAATATTGAAGTGGAATCACCCGCAAATATGCCATCACAGGGAGAAATAGATGTTATCTATGAACCGTTTGTTGCTGCTGAGATACTTACACCAAAGGACTATATTGGTGGTATAATGACCCTGTGCCAAAAAAAACGAGGTATATATAAGACCACCCAATATCTATCATCGGGGAAGGCCCAACTACTCTATGAGCTTCCGCTAGGTGAGATTATCTTTGATTTTTATGATAAGCTTAAATCGATCTCCCGCGGTTACGCATCTTTTGATTATCAGCCACTGGAGTTCAGAGAGGGAGCACTAAAAAAGTTGGAGATACTGCTTCACGGAGAACCTGTAGATGCGCTCTCCACTATTTGCCATGGTGATGATGCCTATCACCGTGGGGTTGCCCTTTGCAGTAAGCTAAAGGAATTAATTCCTAGACAACTATTTGAGGTCGCAATTCAGGCATCCTTGGGGAACAAAATTATTGCACGTTCAACAGTAAGGGCTATAAAGAAAAATGTAACCGCCAAATGTTATGGGGGCGATATCACCAGAAAAAGAAAATTATGGGAGCGTCAGAAGGAGGGGAAAAAACGAATGAAATTAGTGGGGAAGGTCGAAGTTCCACAGGATGCATTGTTAGCCGTCTTACAGCTTGATAAGAATTAAGTCCAGCTCATATTGGTTGGAATCCAGGAAGCCGATTTATAGCTTTATCCTTTCTCTCCCACTTATTTTTTTATACGAGGCAGGCATTTTCTTAATCAGTTCGGACGATCTGCCAGTGCTACGAAATGGGGCAGATGTTTTGATCCGTAATCTTTTAGAATCAATGGGACTGCTGGGTATTTATTCTACAGGTATCGTGCTTTTTATTGGATTTTTTCTTGTTTTATTTCTGCAGAGAAAAACACTGATGGGAACGACATTTAATAAAGAATTCCTTCCTCTTATGATATTAGAGAGTCTTTTGTGGGGATTGTTTCTCTATATTTCAATGGGAGTACTCCGTCAAAGTGTTTTTGCTAACCCCTCCGGGAAGATATGGTTTGGACAGATCGTTATGTCTCTAGGGGCAGGGATATATGAAGAGATATTGTTTAGACTCTTACTCGTAACTATTATTTCAATAGTTCTTAAACTAATTTTCAATTGGAAAGAACCTATATGCCAATTTTATTCCATTCTTATTGCTGCCTGTTTGTTTTCATTGTTTCATTTTGTTGGTGTGTATGCGGACACCCCCGATATTTCTCTTTTTTTAATACGTTTCTTCGGAGGATGTTTTTTAGGGTCCCTTTTTCTATTGCGGGGTTTTGGAATTACCGCCTACACTCACTGCTTATATGATTTCATTGTTGTGGTGAACCTCACAATCTGAACCATAATAAATTTTGGTTAAAACTGTCAATTACTCTTTCAGCTACAATTAACTTCAGCGTAACTTTTTGCTTTGCAATACAATAAAAATGGTCACTTATTTCTTATGTGTAATTCTTTTTAGTTTATCCGTTACAGGTAATTTTATCAATTCTCTGGCAATTATCTTTTTTCCTGAATTTCATTATTCAGATATTTTGGTGCAGAAGGACAATATTTTATTCAACATATGGAAGGAAACGTAATTCAATGTGGCCTGTAATATATGATTTTGGTACATTCTCCGTTTTTGGAAGAGAGATACATCTGGCAATATATTCTTATGGATTTATGCTTGTGGTGGCATTTTACACTTGCTTTTTTTTACTTCAAAAAGAGTTCAAGAGGATAGGGAAAGATATTCAATTAGCTTCCGATATCGTTTTTTTTGCTGCGCTAGGGGGAATAGTTGGATCAAAAATCTATTATCTCATTGAAAATTTTGGCAGGGTGTTGGATGATCCGAGCGGAATGATCTTCAGTGGTTCAGGGCTGGTATTTTTAGGTGGATTAATGGGGGGAACTCTTGGGGTGACCTGGGTTATTCATAAACATAATTTAAATTGGTTAAAAATGAGTGACATCGTGGCACCACTGTTGATTCTCGGTTATGGAATCGGGAGAGTAGGATGTTTTTTTGTTGGAGATGACTATGGTATCCCTACCCAACTGCCCTGGGGAATAATTTTTGAAAATGGTTTACCACCTACAACCTATCATTCGTTCCAATTCAATTATCCTTGGATAAGCTTGGATGGATATGACCCAGGTCCACTTTCGGTTTACCCCACCCAGTTAATGGAAACAGCTATAGCATTTTGTATATTTGGTTATCTATGGTCGCGAAGAGAAAAAATAAGTTTCGATGGACAGTTATTTTTTATTTACTTGATCTTAGCAGGTTTGGAGCGGTTTTTTATTGAGTTTATTCGGACAAACATTAAATATGTTGCTGGACTTACTGGATCTCAGGTCATCTCAATCTTTATGATTTGTATCGGGGTGTACTTTTTACGATTCAATAGACAGGTTAATGAACCAGAACCGTCTGGTTAATTTAGTTTTTCTCTTTTTCATTTTTGCCTCTGAAATAAAGGGTGAGAATCTTCCATTTATATATGAATATCTTCCCTATCCTTCGGAATTTATAGAAACAGATTTCCGTCCGGATAATCTCCAGATTGGAATAGACGGAAGAGAGTATATGATGGATACTCAATCAAAAATAATATGTGTTAAAGAAGGCAAGGATATAAGATGGGGTGGCGGATTTGGATTTGAAGACAATGAATTCATCACACCAGTTTCTTTGGCATACTCTAATTTATCATTATTTGTTCTTGACCAATCTCAATCTAAGCTCACTGAGTTTGATTCTAATCTAAATCTGGTCAGATCTTTTGTGTTGGATATTAATTATCCTGAACTCATTTTGTTTAACCACTTAAATGAAACCATTATCTTTTCCAATTCGGAGCACGCTCTTTTCAGATATAGATTTGATTTTAGAGCTGAGGAAACTGTGATTGATATAAATCAATATCCACAGATATCTGGGGATATTGTGAACATCTATATTAGTAAAAATGGAGCCATCGGACTATTGACCGCCAATCCAGATGTTGTTTTTCTTTTTAATTTATCCGGACGATATAGTAGGTCAGTTATACCACTCATTGATGACCCCAAGTGGTTGTTCACAGTAAGCGGAAGGTGGATTGTTTTTAATGGGTCTGGTTCATACTATTTTCTTGACCCTTCAGAAGATATACACAGTGTGCCTATTCATAACATACATTTTATGATAGAAAAAAACAGTATACTCTATGCATTGTCCTCTGAAGGGTATTACAAACTATACTTGAAGGAATAATCATAAAATTTGGAGACTGTGCCTGATAATCACAGCGCCGGTTTTACTATTGTACTGAGCTTGGCTGTATTTTTTAGCTTTAGCTCGGCAAAAAATACCGATTTAATGGTGGATACATTGATTATTTCTCATCCAGACCAAGTTGTAAACATGGATCACCCTTTTATAATCGATACGACATTTTTCCTGTTTCATAAGAGTACACTTATTGATTCATTTCTTTTAGATCCCATTTCAGGGAAATTGATTGTAACAAAACCATTTAAATATCCTGCAATATTGGTTGCAACCTATCAGGTGCTTCGTGATACCATTCCATTGCAGGTTGGTCCAATATTTTATTCCTTTCCCCACATTGATACATTGACCATAAAAGAGAGAAAGGATAGGGTGCTATCCACAAAAACTCATAAGTCAGAGATTAAGACCTCTCCTGTACTAACAACAGGTACCTTTTATCGAAATGTTAATGTAAGCCCTTTGAGCGGAACAAATTTTTCAGGGGGAATACGATTATCATTGAATGGAAAATTATCAGATGATATAACAATTTCAGGAGTATTAACAGACCAAAGCATGCCATTTCAATCAGAAGGCTCTACTCAAACCCTCAGTGAAATTGATAAGATATATATACACATAGAACACCCACAATTTTCTGTAACTGGTGGAGACATATCTTTTAATAAAAGCTATGGTAAATATTTGAATATAAGTAGAAATATGATTGGTATAAACAATAGCTTTAAAGTAAATAAGTGGAGCGGTGACTTTACCATTGGAGGGGCAAAAGGAATATATCATTCTGTCCTGTTTTTTGGCACTGATGGAAATCAGGGACCTTATTTTTTAACATCTAAATTAGGAGATCGAAACATTGTAATCATTGCCGGGTCAGAATCTGTGTGGATTGATGGTGAAAAATTAACCAGGGGAAGTAGCAATGATTATACCATTGATTATAACAGTGCCGAAATAAGCTTCTCACCAAAGAATCTGATTCATTTTGATTCTGAGATCTACATAGAATACGAGTACTCTGATTTTAATTATGACAGCGACTTTCTTGGGGGTGTATTGCGATTTGATAAAAGTGGTAAAAAAAATATATCCCTCTCGTGGATACAGGAAAAAGACAAGTTTACCAATGAGAGTGTTAGGTTAAATGATGCGGAGAAAGATTCCCTCAACGCTATCGGTGATGAAGAATTTATTTTATCTACTGCCACAGCAGATAGCTCCGGTGATTATATAGTTCAAGATACCATATTTGTTTACATGCCAGGAACAAGTAATATCGATAAATATTCGGTTCGATTTTATTATGATGAAAATGGAAATTATCTGAGAAGGGTCTCGCCCGATGGCACGCTTTTCTATGAGTTCATTCCGGATAATATCAAATCCACGTGGGACGATTATTACAGTCCCATAAGAAAAATTTCCAAACCAGCTAAAAAGAATTATTACCATTTTCAAGGGAATTATCCTGTTTCAGATAAGGGATACACCAAAGTTGAGTTAGCCCTATCACAGACAGATCTAAATACCGAATCTCACATTGATGACAGAGATAATATAGGGTTAGCATATAATTTTGGGTTGGGATGGAAAAAGATTACAGTTTTCTCGGGAATAAGTTTAGATATTGATTCTAAATATTGGCGAAAAGAGACACAGTTCAGCTCCATAGAAAATGACCGTGATGCCAGTTTTTATACAAAATGGAATATCACAGACCTGCCAAAAGGTTTTGAAGAAATGACTGAAGGTAAATTAACTCTCAACCTCAATAAAGATGGAATTTTTAGAACAACCATGGCAGAGTATAAAAATCCGTATACCGTGAAACAGCAATTATTTAGTGAGAGTGAATTTTCATTTAAATATATTCCTGAGGTAAAATCAGAGCTGAATTTAGTCAGTTCACCGACAGAGAAGTTTTATAATTCAGACAATCAATTGGTTTTGCTATCTGGAAATTTCCATCCTTTTGTAGAGTTAGCTTTGGAAGGTCTAAAAGAGGAATATTCATTTAAACATATTAAGGGGGGGATTGCCTGGGATACAAAAAATCGGAAAATAAAATTTAGCTACGGAAGTAGAGATGACTTTATAAACAAGGAAGGGTCCAATATTGTGAGCCAAACGGGTGAGCTAAAGATCGAACAATCGAACTATTCTGGATGGAACGGAAAATTGCACTTGATCAGACGAAGCGTAGTTTCCTATGCAGAAAACCCAGATTTGGAATATATTTTGGGTGATCTAAGGATGAGCTATGGACAGAGGTCAGGCTCAATTAACTGGGAAGGATTTTTCAGATTGGAAGAATCGTTAACGGAAACAAAAACTGTTGTCTATGATTCTGTAGGTACAGGATTGGGACAGTATCGATATGATCCTGAATATGATGCCTACTTCTCAGATCTAAACGGAGAGTTTATAGCCTTCACAGTTCCCACAGGTATTCGAACACCGTCTACACATTTTTCCAGTAGCCAAACATGGAATTTTAGATTCCCCAAAAACAGACTCCCTATGTTTCGCTATGGTAAAATCAGAATTAATTCACGAATAAATTTTCAAGGTAAAGGTTTTGGTATTGATAAGTTTATTGATCTTAACATGGATGACTCATTGACCCAATTGGCAAAGGTGTCCCTGAAAAGTGAGTATATATTCAGGCCGTTGTGGCGTGGGAACAAAGGAAATATATGGTATATTTTTCAGAAAAATTTAAGTGGTATCGATCCACGGGGCTCACGCACTCAACAGGAAAATAAGTTAGGAGTAGAGTGGCAAAAAGCAATAAATGGGCGGGTTCAATATGAAAACTTGTCTACCATTGGGCAGGCAGAAGTAATCTCACAGTATAATACCGGTGATAATCGAATGCTCTGGTCAGTTTGGACTGAGAACGGTATAAGCACTGCAATAGGTAATACCCATAATTTTCGAATTTTATCAACTGTCGGCAGAGCAAACGGTGAGCACAAGGAAATATTTTATACATCTGAGGCTATTGGTCTGAAGACGAACAGCACCATTTTTTTTGGTAAAAAAAACAGAGGTGAATTTTCAATGGAGTGGACACAGATATCTGTCTCTGATCCATCCATCAGCATACCTCCGGAGGCATTTCATGGTTTGTCAGAGGGCACTTCATTTACTTGCAGTGGACAGGGCAGATTTTCTCTTGGAGAGAATGTTTACCTGCAATTAGATGTCAGATTTGTGAATAATAAACGATATAACAATTTGATCAATGTAAATGCAGAAATTCGTTCCCATTTTTAAATTATCTCAAATCATCATATTTGTTGGTGTGATTTTTTCCCAAGATTATCTTGTGAAGACCTCGGACGAGTTCGAAGTGGAATTAGATTCGTCTTTAACCATAACTCCTTACCTAGAATCTCTTTTAAGTTCAAGGCATTCATGGGGAGATCTGTATAAATTGACGGGATTTAAGCAGGGAAATCCGACAAAAATTAGCTATGACCTATTTCATGAAAAAATGTTTATTGACTCGCTCTTGATATTATCTCATGAAAATGTGCATTACAGGACCCTTAATCGTTTTTTCAGACCTCTTAGAAAAGTGCAATCTCTCAAGGAGTTAAATACTTCCGTTCATCAACTTCAAAGGAGTAATTATTTTATTGGATCTGGAACGAATGTGATAATTGCTCGTTATTCTGAGAGAAAATTATTAGCTATGGTTGACCCGGAGCTGCACTTTGAAAACCATTTTAGCGGCATTTTAGGCATGTCAAATGAAAAGAGTACGATGGCCCTGAGCGGAGATATACAGTTTCATTTTGAGAATCTCTGGAAAACTGCAGGAATAATTGATATTCGATTAAAACGCTGGAAAGCGGAATCAGAGAAATTATTCTTATCTCTGGAGGAACCTTTTATATTTCATCTGCCCTTCGGAGCTAAGTTAGAATACTACTATGAAGTGCACGAAGGAATGTACATCAAAACTCAATCATCTTTAGGCATTTTGTCATATGGGCAGATCTTTGGGAAGTGGGAATTTACTGGAGTGAATACACATATAGAACCCACTGAGGATGGACTTGAAAAGGGATTAAATATTTTAAAGGAACATTCCTTAAGGGTATCACATTTAATCGGTGTGCAAACACGGGAATGGCATCCAAAGCGGGGATTGAATATGAATACAAAAATGTCGCTGGGGAGACTTTCTGTAAGAGATAAATCGTACGCTACAGGGGAGTTAGACCATCAAGCTGTTCTGGTACACTCACTCACAATAAAATCTGGAATAAAACATATAATTAATTTTATGGGAAGATGGAGCAGCAGAGATTCACTGGAATCAAGTCAATTGATACGCTTTGGTGGGAACGACAATCTGCGCGGGTACAGAGAAAATCAATTTTTCAGTGAGTGGGTTGTTATACCATCCATAGAGGTGTTTCACTACGTTACAGACAAGTCTATATTATCTATTTTTATAGAAGGGGCAGTACAAGAAAATTACAGACCTTTTCCCTGGAACTATGGATTCAGTTTGGACCAGGATAATTCAACCAACCATATTACCATCAGTTTTGCTTGGGGAAGAGGTCAATCATTTTCCCAAGGTAAAATCAATATAAATATTGTTAATATTTTATGATATATTTTCATATTTATCAACAAATCACTGTCTTTTTGTATTTAACTATGAGAAAAAGATATTAAAATACCTACTTTACAAATGTTAATTAATTTAACCAAATAGGATTCATGGGCCAGTTTAAATATTATGCTATTATTATTCTTTTTCTATTTTATTCCTGTGATATAAATAGGGACTCCATTGGTGCAGATAATGAGCTTATGGTTTTAGCATCTGATAAGCATAAGGAAACAGCAGTTTCATTCCTTGAAAAGATTTTTAGTGATACAATATTTACTCCGCAGCCCGAACCTGTTTATAAAATAAAATTTGCTAAACCAGAAAAATTTTCCAAACTGAAACGGCAATCCAATCTTGTGATTTTATCTTTAGGAAATGACATACGGACTGGTGGAACAAAACTAACAAGGAACCTTTTAGGTAAAAAAAAGTTTTTGGAGACCCTATCTGGTGATAACCATATTATTCTATCTGAAAATCAATTTGCGAAAAACCAACTGTTCATGATAATAAGTGCTCTAGATGAACAATTAATGATGGAATCATTAGATGGCCAAGAAAATTGGATTAAATCATTATTTGAAGAGAAATATGACCGACGTCAGAAGAGTTATTTATTTCGTGATGCAAGACAAAATGACTTTGAAAATAAATTAATGGAAAATTATGGCTGGAACATTAAAATTCCATGGGGCTGGGAAAAAATAAATGAAGCCCCTGATTCGAATCTTGTGTGGTTGGGAAAGGAATTTCCCTACCAATGGTTTTGCGTTTCATGGAAAGAAAAAACAAATACCCTTGATTCTTCATCCGTTGTGGAAAAAGTGTTTGAATTTCCACTTGAGATATTCAAAACCATTCAATTTGACAATTATATGTTTAGACTTTTAAGAGGCGATGGTAGATCATGGTATGATTGGAAAGCAACCGGTATTTGGGAATCTATAGATGAACCAAAGGGGGGACCATTTTCACTGTTTTTCAAGTTTGATGAATTAAATCAGCGGGTTTTTATAATAAACACATTAATTCACTATCCCGGAGAAAATAAAAGCAATTATATGAGACAGATGGAATTAATGTCTTCCACAATTAGATTTGAGAAAATAAATTGAAAAGAATATTAGTTACAGGTGCGTCAGGACAGTTAGGAAGGGCTTTCATACGAAAAACAATTGGGAAATATATTGTACTTGGGACCGGAAGAAAATATTTTGACTTCTGTCCCTTTAAAAAAGGAGATATTACTGATCGAAATTTTATAAAGCAAACTGTTGACGGTTATATGCCTGATGCTATAGTTCATTTCGCAGCGATGACAGGTGTTGATGAGTGTGAACAAAATCACTCTGAAGCGGAGAGTATTAATACAGCATCTGTCGAGCAGATTTTAAATGAATTTTCTGGTTATTTTATTTTTATTTCTACTGACTATGTATTTGATGGAAAGGATGGTCCCTATTCGGAAAAGGAGAAAACAAATCCAATCAATGTGTATGGCAAAACAAAATTAGAGGCGGAATCAATTATACGTTCGCACAGCCAAAAGTGGCTCATTTTACGCACCAATGTACTGTTTGATTACACTGATTGGACAACCGCGAGCTTTGTAAATTGGGTAGTGAGTTCTTTACGAAATAGAAAATCTATCTCTGTCGTTTTAGATCAATTTAATAATCCTATATGGACAGACCATTTAGCGCAAATAATATATTCTCTAATGGAAATTGATGCCACAGGTTTGTATCACTCTGGAGGTATAGACTATATTAGTAGATATGATTTTGCACTAATGATCGCAAAAAAATTCAAATTGGATTCTAGTTTGGTATCGCCAATAACAACCAAAGCGTTGAACCAAAGAGCATTACGTCCACTAAAGGGAGGATTGCGAACCGAAAAGATAACAGATGACTTTGGGATAATATCTCCATCAATAGATGAAGCTTTATCAGCTATATCGGGATGTACATGATAATTGTTATTATCTCACCCATTACATAGTGAAAATGAGAACATTGCACAAAAATCCTGAAGAGAGATCTAGTAAAACTGAAGGCACAAGTACACATATAGATTCACTGGTAGTTGAGAAAAGCGAAATATTTTTACAATTATTAAAATCTAATAGTTTTAAAAACCATAATATTCAACAATGTCAGATAGTCTAATTATTATCCCTACATATAATGAGAAAGAAAATATCGGTAAGATTGTTCATAATATATTCTCTTTAGAAAAATCCTTTCATATTTTAGTTGTGGATGATGGTTCGCCAGATGGAACAGCCAATATTGTAAAAAATTTGCAAAGTGAATATTGTGATAAATTACATATTCAGGAACGCACAGGAAAGCTCGGCCTTGGCACGGCATACATACACGGTTTTAAATGGGCATTAGAAAAAAAATACCAGTATATTTTTGAAATGGATGCCGATTTTTCTCATGATCCAAATGATCTAACCAGACTTTACAATGCAATTGTTTTAGAGGGGGGTGACCTTTCAATAGGCTCGCGCTATGTTAAAGGAGTAAATATTGTAAACTGGCCAATGATGCGGCTTTTGATGTCATTTTTTGCCTCTAAATATGTAAAGATTATAACTGGGATGCCAATACATGATTCTACCGCAGGATTTAAATGCTATAAACGAGAGATTTTAGAAACTATTGACTTTGATGAAATTCGGTTTGTGGGTTATGCTTTTCAGATAGAAATGAAGTTCAAAACATGGAAATATGGTTTTAATATTGTTGAGGTTCCTGTAATCTTTACAGACAGAGCTGAAGGAACATCAAAAATGAGTGGTGGGATATTTTTTGAAGCTGTTTTAGGTGTTATACAAATGAAAATAAACAGTTATTTTAAAAGTTGGAGAAGATAAATTATTATGCATACCCCAAAAACTACTGAGTTGTGAATACATTTCCAGTTTATTATTATAAGCGATATTTATGGTTTGATGATTACCGATCCAAAATATTTTTTAGTTAAATAATTATTTTTATTCATTTACTGATAATACAATGAGTTATTATTTAGATTTCGAAGAACCAATTAGAGCTCATGATGAAGCAATCAATCTATTGAAAGCAGAATCATCACTAACTGTTCAGCAAACAGAAAGTTTAAAGAAGTTAGAAGATAAAAGGGAAAAAGAGATTAAGTCAATTTATGCAAAACTCACTAATTGGCAAAAAGTACAATTAGCTCGTCATCCTCAGCGGCCTTATACTTTAGATTATCTTCAAAATTGGTGTCCGGATTTTATAGAACTTCATGGAGATAGAACTTTTCATGATGATCCGGCTATCATCGCAGGTATAGGAAAAATTGATTCCCTATCTGTTGCTATTATTGGACAGCAAAAGGGACGAAACACGAAAGAGAACTTATTCAGAAATTTCGGAATGATGCGTCCGGAAGGATACCGAAAAGCATTTAGAATCATGAAACTAGCGGAAAAATTTAGCATACCAATCATTTGTATCATTGATACACCCGGAGCTTACCCTGGAATTGGTGCGGAAGAGAGAGGACAAGGACAGGCAATTGCAAAGAACATAATGGATATGGCCTCTTTGGAAGTCCCGATTGTAGCATTAGTTATCGGAGAGGGCGCCAGTGGTGGAGCATTGGGAATTGGAATTTGTGATCGATTTATTATGCTTGAAAATACATGGTTTTCTGTTATTAGTCCTGAAGGATGTGCTTCCATCTTATGGCATGATTCCTCGCAAGCTGAGACTGCGGCTAACGCGCTGAAACTCACACCTGAATCATTAAAAGAAACTAGAATTTGTGATCAGATTATTCCGGAACCTTTGGGTGGTGCACATAGGAATTGGGATGCAATATTTGATACTGTGAAGGTAGAACTCCTAAATACTTTTAAAGAGTTGGATTCAAACACCTCAGATAATCATCTAAAGAAGCGAATTAAAAAATATAATTCGTTAATTAGCATGGAATAATATTTTTCGTTTAAATTAAACTTCGTTTTTAATTGAATAGAAATAGTTTTAAATTTGATAAATCACATAAACTCATTTATTTTGTGGAGATTAATGCATGATACATTTTTCATTTAACAGTACTCAATTTATTCAAAAAGGTTTTCTCTTCCTTCTCTTTCCAATTTGTTTTCTTTGGTCTGAGGAAATTGCCTATAAAGAGTTGGAGCTGGAGCTTGATTTAGAATCGAGATTCTTGGGTCGACTGGAGAGGATAGTTGGCAAGGAAAGAGTGATGCTTGAAGTTGATATCACCTTAGAATATAAGGAGGTGAAATCTAGTGAGCCTCAGCTCTCGTTAAGAAGAGTTTCCGGATTACCTTCTCGCCCTGCTAAACTCCCCGGTTTTGCACGAATATCTCAGGATATTTCTGAAAAGAAGAAGGATAGGAAGCTTGAAATGACTGGGATGATGGTAAAATTAATTTTAGATAAGAATTTACCCAATGATGTAGTAGAACTTGCGAAACAAGTTATTTTAGGGCACCCTGTGTTTAATTCCGTTGCAGGCGCTGACCTGAGGGTGGAATCGGTGAATATGGTGGTCACTCCAGATATGTCACAAAGTTTTAAAAAGCTAGCTGATGGTATGAACCGATCCATCGATAGTCAAATTGCGACAGATAGTTTAAGGTTGATTTACGATGAGAAAGAGTTTGCTTTAGCCTCAAATGAAATGAAAATTACAGGTATAGCGATTGCCGGGTTTGGATTGATTCTTCTCGTGGGTGTTTATATTTTGTTAAATGGAATTAATAAGATTGTTGGTCAGCAGGAAAAAAGTAATGAGCTTTCTGTGAATTTAGCTGCACCAGCTGCGCCAGCCGCTGTCGCTGCGGAATCTGATAAAGAAATGAACATAAGTATAAATCATCCTATTGAATTGCTCCCACCACCAGATACCGAGGAGAAGGTTGATGTAGCCAGACCTTATTTACCTTTTGCATTTATGCGGCAAGTCAGCAATGATGATTTGTGGAAAATGTGTAATGATGCTCCCGTTAAAACTCTTGAAGTATTAGCAAATTATTTACCACCTGAAAGAACTGCATGGTTATTAAATCAATTAGACGATGATAGATTAAAACAAGTCTCAACAGATTTAGCATCCGGGCAAGTTTGGCCAAGAGCGACTGTTGAATCTGTTAAAGATGAATTTCTGGATAAATATAGACAACTGATTAATCCTGATGAAATAAGTGTTGGAGGTGTAACTAATTATGCTTCATTACTTACGTCTTCTTCTCAGGTCAGTACCTTGTCCGATCGTGTTCTGGACCTAGTTGGTGAAGGAACAAATGGAGATTTGAGAAAACAAGTATTTCCCTTTAAAGATATTATGGAAGTAAATACGGATGATCTAAGGTCTGTGCTACAGAATATTGATAGAGGTGACATTGCTTTTGCCTTGTTTGAACAGGACGAGGACCTCGTTGAAAAAGTGCTTGGTGCAATGGAACCCGATATGGCAAGAAGTATAAATAAAAGGATGAATTTACTTGAAAGTATCTCTCCTGATGTCATATTTGGTGCTCAACGAAGAATTATAAATGCATTACGGCCCATTGTTAGTGGGGAGGGCGATAAGAATGCTTAATCATTCATTTAAGAATCTTTTGCCTGTGCGAATCATTTTTATCCTTATTGCGTTTGTATTTTTTTACGGATGCGGTGCAAAACAGTATGGGATGGAACACGTAGACCCAGATACATTTGAAACATTAAAAGAAATGGGTGAATATTACGATTGGTGGTTAAATAACTTGAAGGATATGAGGGCGGAAGATTTGAAGAAAGCTCAAAAAGTTCTTGATGAAGAGTTGACCAAAGCTGGAAAATCCGCAAAGAAAAGATCCAAACAGATAATGAATAAACGGGAAAAATTGTTAGCGGATTTTGAAGAAGGTATCGAAGGTTGGAAGATAAATCGGGCAGTCAGAAAGCAGTTGATACAGATTGGAATGGAAAATCTAAAACAGAATTATGACAATCAGATAGCAGAACATGATAGAAAATTGCAGCAAGGAATAGACGGAGAGGCCGACCGTATAAGAAAAAATTATGAGACCCAGTATTTTGCTGAAGAAGCAGAAATGAATTCAAGACTGGAAAAAGCAAGAAATTTAATTTATGACCAAAAAGACAGGATCTCTAGTAAGGGTGAAACAACAATGTTAAAGGCCCAAATACAAATACAAAAAAGAGATATAGCACAGGTAGAGAGAGAAACCGGTACACTACAAAATGAAATTACATCATATAAAAATAAGGGGCAGTTGACTGAATCAAGCGCATTATCGGCCTTTGATTATATTAACTTATCGGCAGAATACTTTTATGCTAATGATTACTACGAGGCTATGATCGCTTGTAAAATGGCACTGGATATTGAACCCAATATGTATGTCGCACTGGCACAATTAGGCTCTGTATACTATATGATGGAATACTATGAGGATGCCATAGATATGTATGAGAAAGCATTGGAAATAAATCCTGAAGCGACAGACATTCAGGTGGTACTAACAGATTTAAAAGCACGAACAAATTAGAGAAATAAATGAAGTATATTAAAATAGTTTTATTCACTTTCTGTTTTACTCTGTTTTTCGATACTGTTTCTGCTCAGGAAACTTCAGATTCGAAAAAATCAAAATCCTCTGTTAAATCAACAAAAAAGAAAAAACGCAAGAGAGGCAGAAAAAAGACTCCCAGACTACTTTTAAAGAAATTTTCAAGAGATAGCATAGCAATTGAAAAGTCCTATAAAAAGGAGCTACTAAAAATAAAAAGATCCCGTATACAGGGCTTGAGAGATGCAAAAAAAGGATATACTCCTGAAGTTAAGGCTGAAATTGAAAGAGATAATAATACGCTTGAGGCACTGGTTCGGGACAGCGAACGATTGATGAAAATCCTAAAACATAATATCATTTCCCTGGAATCTGGATTGAGTTTTTTAGGTGATGATCAGAAAGTCCAAAAAGCTAAAACATATGACCAAATTTCCCAGTATGAATTCGACATCCAACTCTTAGATACAACAGCAAAAATGATTAGAAAGGGAATTGCATTAGATTCGACTTTGACACGTAAAGTTATAAAATCTAGAGCAATGACCCTCGAACTTTTTGAAAAACATAATGAGGTGTGGACCGAAACACTTTACAACAAGAAAATTGATATACTAGACAGTAAGTTTCGTGAACGGATGAGAAAAACAGAAGAAAAGGTAAATTTTATTTTGCGAGATGTTCATAAGAGCGAACTGGCACGAATTTCTGAAATGAAAAATCGCTATGAGGTACAGTTGTCACCTCTTGAGATAGAAGCACAAATTTTACAGGATAGTTTAGATCTATTAGCTATTCAAGCATTAACAGGTGATAAAACACTTGATAGTTTGTATCTCAGAAGAAAAGAAGTCGAAAATGATAATGTTAATTTGGGTCATAAGCTAAATGACCTTAGAGGTGGGATAGGTGGGGCTACTTTTAATTTTGTGACTCTTCTTTTACAGGAAGCTGAAGAGGCCTTAGAATCTAATGATATGAACACAGCAGAGCAGAAATGTTTAACAGCAATATCACTTGCTCCAAAATATCCCAATAGTCACGTACGGTTGGGGTCAGTATATTTTGTTATGGGAGAAGATGAGAAAGCAAAGGATGCTTGGGTTCAAGCTTTAGCGTTACAACCTGAAAATAAAGATTTGAAAAAATTTATGTTTGTTCATGGTTTGTTTTAATTTATAATTATTGATAATTAGTTGTAAATGAAAAATTCCACCTGATATTTGGTGGAATTTTTACATACGAAAGACAGGTGCTATAAAATCTTGAACAGATTTCTGTAATATTGTTTTTAGTCCCTCAGCAAGGTACTTTCTCGTTCGAACAGGTTCGATCACACCATCATCCCAAAGTCGTGAACTTGCATAATATGGATGTCCTTCTTCTTCGTACTTGTTCAATATTGGATTTCGAATATCTTTTTCCTCATTTTCTGTCAGGACCATTCCTTTTGATTCTAATTGTTCTCTTTTGATAGTAACTAACACATCTGCTGCCTGTGATCCTCCCATGACAGAAATTCTTGCATTTGGCCACATCCATAATAAACGAGGTTGGTAAGCTCGGCCGGACATTGCGTAATTTCCTGCTCCGAAACTTCCTCCAATGATAACAGTTAATTTAGGGACATTTGCAGTAGCGACAGCCTGAACCATTTTGGCTCCATCTTTTGCTATTCCACCAGCTTCAGCTCTTTTACCAACCATAAAACCCGTAATATTTTGTAAAAATATTATTGGTATTTTTCTTTGACAGCATAATTGAACAAAATGAGTTCCTTTTAGTGCAGACTGACTATATAGGACACCATTATTAGCAATAATACCAATAGGAATTCCATGTATTTGTGAAAATCCTGTTACAAGTGTTTTTCCATATTCAGCTTTAAATTCATGAAATTTTGACCCGTCTACAATTCGTGCAATAATTTCATGAACATCAATAGTATGCTGATTACTATAATTAATAATTCCATATAATTCTTCTTTATCATAAATAGGTGATTCAAATATATCCGGAAATAACTTATTTGATTGATTTATATTTTCGAAAATATCCTTACAAATCTGTAAGGCATGTTTGTCATCTTTGGCAAAATGATCTGCTACACCACTTTTACTTGTATGTAGTTCAGCACCTCCTAATTCTTCAGATGATGATATTTCACCAATGGCAGCTTTAACCAGCGGAGGACCTCCAAGAAATATTGTTCCAGTTTTATTTACAATTATTGATTCATCTGACATAGCTGGAACGTAAGCTCCTCCTGCGGTACAATTTCCCATCACTACTGAAATTTGAGGGATATTATTTGCAGACATCCGTGCCTGATTATAGAATATACGTCCAAAGTGATCTCTATCGGGGAATACTTCATCCTGTTTGGGTAAATAAGCCCCTCCACTATCAACTAAATAGACACAAGGAAGATTATTTTCAAATGCGATTTCTTGAGATCGTAAATGTTTTTTCACAGTGATAGGGTAATATGTTCCTCCTTTAACAGTCGCATCATTTGCAACGATCATACATCGGTTTCCATGAATTTTTCCTATACCTGTTACAATTCCCCCAGAAGGTAGAGGTGACTCATAAAGATCTCGACCAGCTAAAGGAGAAAGTTCTAAGAAAAAAGAGCCTTTATCTAAAAGCAAATTGATTCGATCTCTAACTGTTAGTTTCCCTCTATTTATATGACGATTAATAGAATCAGATGAACCCATCTTTTCAATTTCAACAATAGTTTTACGAAGATGATTATTGAGTTTTTTATTATTTCTATAATTCTCAGAAAATTCTTGAGAATTAATATCGATATTTGATTTTATAATTTTCATGATAATTGGATATTTGATATTGCTGAATTTATAAATATTCCAGCATCATCTAGTTTTGCTTTGTTTATGCCAGTAGAAAAACCTAAGTCATTGATTATTGATACAGCTTTATGAGATGCAATATTCCCTTTTGCCCCAGGAGAAAATGGACAGCCACCGATTCCACCAGTAGAAGAATCAAAAGTTGTAATACCATTGTTTAGACCACACCTGAGGTTATCTTCTGCTTGTCCAAATGAATCATGAAAATGAAGCGCAAAATTTGACGGATCAAATTCGGTGAATAATATATCCATTAAATATTGTACACTTTCCGCTGTAGCTTTACCAGTTGTATCACTGAGAACAAATTCTCGAATTATTTCGAATTGATATAACTGGTCTATTATCAGTTTTACCATTTTAGGTTTTATGATACCAGTGTAAGGACAATCCCAACATGTTGAAATATACGTTCTAATTTTAATATCATGTTCCTGAGCATAATCAATAATTTCAGAAATTTTTTTGATGCTTTTATTAATAGAACAATTTGTATTTTTCAAGCTAAAAATTTCACTAGCAGCAGTAATGACAGAAATTGAATTTATTCCATGTTCTACTGCTCTTATTGCACCTTCCAAATTAGGAACTAGAGCAGTATAAGTTATTGACTTATTGCGTGTTATATTTTTTGAGACTTCTGAAGAGTCCGATAATTGTGGTATCCACTCAGGATGAACAAATCCGGTAATTTCGATTTCAGGAAATTGAGCTTCACTCAATTTATCAATGTATTCAATTTTTATTTGGGTAGGAATCGGAAATTTAATACTCTGGAGGCCATCCCTTGGACCAACTTCTACTATTTTAATACTATTATTCGTTTGACTCATTATATTCTAAAAAGATAAAAGAATTCATAAAGTTTTCAAAATAGCTAATTGCTTATCAGACTTTTAATGGTTTGATATTTAATTCTATTTAGGTTATCACAAAAGGAAAATTATAATATGTTATAAAAATAGTGAACCTATCAAAAAAATGAATTTCTCAATAATATATTATCAAAAATGAAAATTTCGATTATCTAATATTTCTGCCTCTGCTTTTTGATGATCCAACCATTCACTAAAAGCACGATTTTGTTTTTGGTTAACTATACTCGAACGAATGCCATCCTTTTGAATTTTGAATTGGTTGGTATCCAGTTCAGCAATTTCCATTACGTGAATAATTGCATGACCTTTAGAGGTTTGTAATGGTCCAAGAATATCTCCTGGGAGTGCACCCAATAAAGCTCCAACGATATGATTACTTTTCCCAATAGATTCAAAACTGCGGTTCAGTGTTTTAGAATCACTTTTAACTCTCTCTAAATTATCATATTGGTCTACTAGTTCATCTATAGTCATTCCATTATTGATATTTTCCATCAAAGTTTGAGTTAAAACTTCAGTCTTTTCTTTAGTTATTTTATTTGTCAAATCTCTGGTTATACGGGTTTTAACTTCGTCAAATAGTTTTACACCTGGAGGAGAAATTGAATCAAGTGTAGCAACAATATAATATTTATCATTTTCTAAAGGATCTGAGACTTCTTCAAGTTTACTATTAAAAGCGAATCGAATTGCACTTCGGAAAAATCCTATTCCAGAAATAAAATTTCCATCTACAGCCAAATTTTCTGCAGATTGTATTTCAACTTGATGGGTATCTACTGCAGTATCAAAACCATAATCTTGAGCATCATAACTAAACAAAATAGCTTTTCTTCTTAGCTCATCCAATGTTGAAGGGCTGGAATTGATTTTTAATAATATATGAGCGGCATGAACTTGTTCTTCCTCAGCTTCATTTTTTTTCTCAAATACTTTAATAATATGATATCCAAATGCCGACAAAACTGGACCTACAACTTCATTAGGTTTAGCGCTAAATGCTGCTTCCTCAAATGCAGGCACCATCTGACCCTTTCCAAAAAATCCAAGGTCACCGCCTTTACCTGAATCAGGATTAACTTGATTGCTTGGGTCATCAGTATAAATGTTTGCCAATTCAGCAAAATCTTCTCCCGCATCAATTTTAGATTTCAGTTCAAATGCTTCTTCTTTAATCAAGATTGAATCATTTTTAGAAGGATCTTTTTTCCAGACAATGTAGTTCAATGTACGTGTTTCACCTTTTTCAAATTCGTTCGATCTGCTATTGTATTCAGTTAAAAGCTCTTTATCAGAAGGTTTAAGTGAATCAGAATTAACCATAGCATTTGTTACGTGGACAGCTTCTATGGTATATTTAATATTTCTTTTGGTAAATTCACTTATGACCTCTTGTTCTGTTGCAGATATGGAAGAGAAGAGTATTTGACGGAGTTTATAATCTGGTATATAGGTATCTTTCATAAATTTCTCAAGTGGCGCCCATTCATTGCCTTCTGGGCTGGAAATAGCCAAGTCATATTTTACTTGATCAAATTGTCCTAAAGTTTGAAATTCAGGATTAGATTTTAGAAACGCTGGTGGGTTATTTTTCATATGATAAATAACTTCATCATCGGTTGCTACAATCTTTAATTCTTTAACTTTTTGTGCTACTAGATAATCTCTGATAATACTGTCCCATACCTGTTTACGTATTTGGTCCAATTTCCTGGAATCAACGGTTTGTCCCTCTGCACGTGCTTGGTCTGCCCGATTACCCACAAGTCGGGAAAAAGATCCTGGTGAAATTATTTCTCCATTTACCGCACCAATAGCAGTAGATGGATCAATTCTTCCAAATAATTGGTCGAGAATGTTTGCGCCTCCCACAAGTCCACCAACGGTCATACTCAATAAAAACATAATGAGCAATCCCCAGAGGACGATATGCATGCGGTTCCGCATGGAAGTCATTAAAGCCATGGTATATTTTCCTTAAATTTATACATCACAAATGGGTGCGAATTTACCGAAATGATAAGTGTGAAACAATCGGAAGCATTATTCATCTTTGCATGGGATATGGTGAAGAAAAAAATGATATACATTTGATAGATTTGTATTAATGAAAATTATATTCCTATCATTTTATATTACAATTGCGCCGTTAACATATGGTGTGGAACTCACTTTAGAAAATATATATAAAAATGACACATTTCATACTAAGGGAATGGGGAAGTGGAAGTGGATTCCAAAAAGCAATGATATCTTAATTTATGATAAAGCTCATGGTGATTCTCTTAAATCTTTTCATCGGGTTGAAATCGGAACAAGAGATACTACCACATTTATTTCTTCGGAAAAATTAGTGTTTAAGGATGATACGTTTAACGTATCATCCTTCTCTTTTGACAAAACCGGTACTAAACTGCTTTTATTGATAAATCGTAGTAATATATGGAGACATTCATATTCAGGAAATTATTTTGTATATGATTTATTTAGTGAAGACCTCATTCAAATATCAGATAAAGATTCTCAATTAAAAAATGTAAAATTTTCACCGGATGGGAGAAAAATATCTTATGTGAAGGACGATAATAACCTCTATGTATTTGATTTTTTATCTCAATGGGAAAAACAACTTACCTGGGATGGCTCCGAGACTATTTTAAATGGACATTTTGGTTGGCTTTATGAAGAGGAATTTGGTGGATATGATGCTTACCGATGGTCACCAGACAATAAGTATATATTCTTTTTTAGGGAGGATCAGTCCAATGTAAAACAATTTCATTGGTTGGATGAACAAGAACAATATCCAAGGTTAAAGACTGTTTATTATCCGAAAGTTGGAGAAGATAATCCTGTAATGAAATTGGGTATTGTAAATGTCAGAAATCGAAGAATAAAATGGTTTTACAATGAACCAGAGGAGGATTTGTATTTCCCAAGAGCAGCATGGCAAAATGATAAAATTATTGTTTTCCGTTTAAATCGCAAACAAAATCAATTGGATTTAGTTCGTTTTGATACACGATATCGAAAGGGCGAAATTCTATTGACAGAAAGGGATTCGTGCTGGGTTGATATTCACGATAATATTAGAATTCTCAAAGATGACTCTTTTATTTGGACATCTGAGCGGTCAGGATATAACCATATTTACCATTATGACAGAAATGGTACAATAATAAATCAAATTACCCATGGTGATTGGGAAGTCCGGAAAATTATTGATATAAATGAAAAAACAAATATTATATATTTTACTGCAACCAAAGTATCTGAATTGGAAAATCACTTATTCTCCATCTCATTATATGATGGGAATTTAATCCAGATTACACAAGAATCAGGATGGCATTCAGTATCTATTTCGCCGACAAAAAATAGGATAATTGATTCATGGTCAAACATAATGACTCCCACAACTCATTTAGTGAAAAATATTGATGGGAAAAACATCAGTGCAATATCGAAACCTGATAAGAGCAAATTTGATAAACTGTATTGGACCTATCCTGATTTTATAAAAATACAAACATCTGATGGTGTTTTTCTTAATGCAATAATCACATTACCGTGGAATTTTGATAAATCGAAATCTTATCCAATTTTAGTATATACCTACGGACTTTCTGGTTCCCAAACTGTAACAAACCGCTGGAGTGGAAGGACCTATTTATGGCATCAATATATGGCAAAGAATGGATTTATTATTTTTTCTATAGATAATCGTCAGACAGGAGGAAGGGGCAAAGCATTTAAAAATTTGGGCTATGGTGATTATGGAAAATATCTTATCCGTGACCATATTGAGGGAATAAATTATTTAGGAGGCTTACCTTATGCCGATACATCCAAAGTTGGAATCTGGGGGTGGAGCGGAGGGGGTTATGCTACAGCACTGGCTTTGACAAAAGGTGCAGAGTACTTTGATGTAGGTGTGGCTGTTGCATCAGTAACAGATTGGAGGTTATATGATACTGCATATACAGAACGTTATATGGGTTTACTTTCTGAAAATGAAGCAGGATATGATAGTGCTTCCGTTTTTTCTTATATTGACAGGTTTAAAGGAAATTTGCTATTAATCCATGGCACCGGGGATGATAATGTGCATTTTCAACATTCTATCCAATTAGTAAATAAATTTATTAAAGAGGGGAAACTAATTGATACGATGTTTTATCCTTCTCGGAATCATGGTATTTATGGAGGTAATGCATCTTTTCATTTACGAAAATTAATAACAAACTATTTTTTAGAATATTTGAGTAATTGATTTTTCAGAATAAATTCTAAATCATCTTTGTCTAATTTTTAATGAGTCACATATTTTTCACTAATCTATTAATAAACGAGGACTTCCATGACTGAAAAAAAGAAATTTGTTTTTATTATGCTGTTTATAATGACGTTTATTAAAGCACAAACATTTACCTTTGATACAGGACAGACTCAGTCCAATATAGAATTAGGCACATTTGTTGCTTTATCTGGAACCATTCAAAATATATCTGATGATTCACTTCAGCTTGCCGTTATAAGGACAGATCTTTCCCTTCCGCAAGATTGGAATACTCAACTTTGTTTCGGTGGTATTTGTTTCCCCCCCGATTATGACAGTCTTGCTACAACAAGTCCAGATGCACCCTTTTATCAGGGGCCCATTCCTCCAGATAGCTCCATTTATTTTGCAGTATGGTTCACTGCATTTTCTGAATATGAAGGCACAGCAACCGCTACCATAAAAATGTATGATTTGAACAATCATGACTATACACTATTTCAGGATTATATGGCCAGCACAGATAACTTTATCCTTGTCAATATCCTGAACGATTGGAATTTAGTGGGTTTGCCGTTAAATGTTGAGGATGCTGGATATTCAACGATTTTCCCCGATGCTATTCCCGGTACCTTATATGGATTTTCTGATACATATTTTCAGGCTCAGGATTTGGTTGATGGTACTGGTTATTGGCTTAGGTTTGAGAATACTGATATTGCAGCAGTATTTGGAGATAATATCAGTGAACTTAGCATTGATTTAAATGCGGATTGGAATCTAATTAGCGGTATATCAGATACGGTGGAGTTAGGTCAATTTGATGACCCAGAGAATATTATTATTCCAGGAACGCTATTTGGATTTACCGGATCTTACCAACAGGCATCCACCTTGCTACCTGCGAAAGGTTATTGGATTCGAGCATCAAATTCTGGGTCAGTTTCAGTCTCAACAAATTCAACAAGAATGGGCATTCATGATTTTAATGATCGAACAAAAAATGCTAATGAAATAATTATTAATGGTCAGAATTTATATTTTGATTTATCAATTCCGCCGAGTGAGGAATTTAGCTATACCTTGCCCCCAAAACCTCCATTAGGAGCATTTGATGCTCGGTTTGATGATGATAAATATATAATGAAAAGCCGTGGAACAATTGAAATTATGAATCCCAGTGAATTGCTTGCCATATCATACAATATTGTAAAAACAGGTGAAGAATGGATATTAAAAGTTTCTGAATCAGGAATTGAATATCTGTTAGCCGGAAGAGGATATATTTATCATGAAGGTAATATCGAAAGGATGATATTGGAAAAATTGCAGTATGAGTTGATACCTAAATCGTTCCAAATGGTTAAGGTTTTCCCAAATCCATTTAACCCAGTAACAAACATAAATATTACTTTATCCAATAGTGGTCTTTCGGAACAATTTGTTTCCATCAATATTTATGATATCACTGGAAAAATAATAAAAGAAATATATAATGGAAATATGAAAAAGGATGGCTACAATTTTCAATGGAATGGAACAAATAATTTTGGTGCACATGTCACTACCGGAGTTTACCTTTTAACTGTAAATACTAGCAAATTTATCTATACTGAAAAGTTACTATTTTTAAAATAAGCAGTATAGTAAGTTTTGGTATGGAAAAGAAAAGGAATAAAATTAAGTGATGGCTGGATCAACACAACCATTCAATATAGTTTGTCAGATTCCTAGTTACTATCACCATGTTATTTCTACAAATAGAGATAGGCCATTGTCTGTTCAATGAATAAAAGGAATTTGTAAATAATTTAAGGGGCCGTAGCTCAGTTGGGAGAGCGCAGCGTTCGCAATGCTGAGGTCGTCGGTTCGATCCCGATCGGCTCCACATTCATATGAACATAATATAATTACGATAATTGAAATTTTGGTCGTGCTGGATGGGGAGGTAGCGGTGCCCTGTAACCTGCAATCCGCTATAGCAGGATTAAAGACATGGTGCGGCAATTTCACCGCTTTTAAGAAAAAATAAGTGATGTTGAAATTTCAACTCGTCGCGATGATTTTCCTGTGAATCCCGTCAGGCCCGGGAGGGAGCAGCGGTAAGCAGTATAAATCAGGTGCTGGCGAACACTGAAATGGAGTTAACTGTTTTCTCATAACTGTGTAAGGAAATGTCTAGCCATGGTGCACGGCCAATTTTTACTTTTTCTATTTATTAATTCAATCTTTTTCATATGTAAGTTCCCTCTTCGATTTTAGAGTAAAATTTAATATTTAATCAATGGCTCATAAAATATTATCCTTAAAATGGAGACCAAGAACATTTGCAGAGGTTGTGGGGCAGGATCATATCATGCATACACTTGTAAATGCATTTAAGTCAGATCATGTTGCTCAAGCATATATGTTTACTGGCCCAAGAGGTGTAGGTAAAACTACCACTGCAAGAATTGTTGCTAAAGCTTTAAACTGCCAGAATAGATCCGGAACTGGTTGTACAGATTGTATAAATTGTAATGAAATATCAGAAGCACGTAATTTGGATGTCCTTGAAATAGATGGAGCATCCAACCGGGGAATTGATGAAATCAGGAATATAAGGGAACTTATCAAATTTTCGCCTATGAATTCACCGAACAAGGTAATCATTATTGACGAAGTACACATGCTCACAACACAAGCATTTAATGCTCTTCTTAGAACTCTGGAAGAGCCTCCTCAACATGGAAAATTTATATTAGCGACTACGGATATTCAAAAGGTCCCTATGACAATTATTTCTCGGTGTCAACGATTTGACTTTCACCGCTTATCTTCAAAGGTAATTACAGAGAAAATGGTTGAAATATTACAATCAGAATCCGTTCAGGCTGATCAGGAATCGTTACATGCTATAGCTGTAAAGTCAACGGGAAGTATGAGAGATGCATTGAGTACTTTAGAACAGGTAATTTCTTTTTCTGGAGATACAATTAGTTATGAAGATACGGTAAAGGTTTTAGGACTTATTCCTGTTGATCTCTATTTTTATATTATGAAATCTTTGCATAAAAAGGATACTAATTCTATAGTTAAAAAACTTAGAGAAATTCAAACGTCGGGTATCCCTCCGTCAGATTTCATAAGTGGATTAAATGAACATCTCAGAAACTTACTGATTGGATCCCAAAAAGATGGAGGCAAACTCTTAGAAGTAAATGAAGAGTTGAAAAAACGATATCAATCTGAAACAAAATATTGGGATATTAGAGATTTGCTTAGAATTTCAAATATTTTAGAAGATTTGTCTCTCAAGTTAAAACGTGTATCTCAGCCTGATATATTAATAGAAATGACCTTTTTTAAATTATTGGAGATGGATTCTTCAATTCACCTGAATGACATTATTCAAAGGATAAAAATGTCAAATATATCTGAGAATCAAAAAAATATAGGATTTGAGAAAGGAAAGGAAACAAGAATTAGTCATAATTCTGTGAAAGAGGCTATGGCATCTGAGAAAATGGATCCTTCTACAAAAATTGAGGTGAAAAATCAGATATCTGAACAAATACGCCCATCTGTTTCAATAAAAGATGAGAGAGAAAGGTCAAATATTGATGAGAGTCCAAATCACAATAAAGTTTCTAAATTCAATTCTGATGAACAGGAAAAAAAAATAAAACCTGAAGGGCAGTCAGAATTAACCTTAGAATTTATTCAATCAAAATGGACTGAATTTGTACATTACATATCCTCACACAAACCGTCAGTTGGAACAATCTTAGACAGTTGTATGGTACAAAGTATAGATCAAAAACAAATAAATATTTCACTTTTTGACCAACCCAAATTTAATTTTTCTGTATTGGAGCGTAACAAACATTGGATTACTCACTCATTGGAACAAATGATATCTTATCCAGTTATAATTAAATTTATTCTAGAAGAAAAGAAAAAAAAAATAGGAACAAATATTGATAGTAAAACGAACAAGAATTCAATTAAAAAAAATGAAAAAACCATCGTTTCACAAATCATTGATGTTTTTGATGGTGAAATAATAAATTAGGAGAACCTATGTTTAATAAAGGTAATATGTCCACTATGTTAAATCAAGCTAGAGAAGTACAAAAAAAAATTGAAGAGGTTCAATCTGACTTGGAAAAAATTACGATTAATACTGAATCGGGAGGTGGCTTAGTCACTGTTATGATAAATGGTAAACAGGAAATTTTAGAGTTGAATATATCGAAGGAAGCTTTGAAGGAAGATAAAGAACTTTTAGAAGATTTGATTATATCAGCTATAAATAAAGCACTCAGTGACTCACAGGAAGAAATGCAATCACGGATGAATTCTGTTACGGGGGGTATGCTGGGAGGGTTAAAAATACCTGGAATGTAGCTATGAACGGACTTCCTAAATCAGTTGAGACCCTTATTTTAGAATTTACAAAATTTCCCGGAATTGGTAAAAAAACCGCTCAGCGGTTAGCTTTTTATATTTTATCATCTTCCAAGGAAGAAGCAGTCAGGTTTGCATCCACCGTTGTTGATGTTAAAACTCTAGTGGCAGCTTGTACGGTATGTGGAGCGATGTCTGATGAAGACTTATGTGAAATATGTAAAAATAATAAACGTGATGATTCAATCATTTGCGTTGTGGAACGTTCAGAAGATATATCTGTACTTGAACGGACAAATAGTTTTGTGGGTGTGTATCATGTTTTAGGTGGGCTCCTATCTCCGTTGGATGGAATTGGCCCGGATAAATTAAATATTGAAACTCTAAAAAATCGTTTGAAATCTGGCATGGAAATAATTTTAGCAACAAGCGCCAGTCTTGAAGGAGATGCTACAGCACTTTATTTACAGAAACTTTTTGAAGAAAAAAAAATAATAATTACCCGTTTAGCACGTGGTCTTCCGGTAGGTGGTGAATTGGAATATACCGATGAAGCCACATTGCTAAGAGCATTGGAAGGGAGGACATCATTTTAAATCTTCCTAATATCCTTACACTTACCCGTATTTTATTAACGCCGATATTCATCCTATTATTATTTTTAAATAATCCATATTCTAATTTATATGCATTACTCGTTTTTATCATTGCCTCAATTACCGATGCGTACGATGGTTATTTTGCCCGGAAATACGAAATTGTAACTCCTGAAGGAATGTTTCTTGATCCTTTGGCAGATAAGATACTTGTATCATCGGCTTTCATTTCTTTTGCAATTTTAGGGGTTGTAGAGTACTGGATGGTAATTTTAATTATTTTTAGAGATTTTTTTGTAACAGGATTGCGCATGGCAATGGTTCGAAAAGGATTAAATATGGTAACCAGTAATATTGCCAAAGCAAAAACTGGGATTCAAATTAGTTTAATAATTTTCATACTCCTATTTTTAGGGCTTAAAGGACTACCCATTACATGGATAAATTGGTTATTATATGCTATTTCATGGAACGATATGATTTATTATCTAATGTTAGGTATGACTTTTTTTACTGCTATTACTGGAGTCATTTATCTTTATGAAAATCGTTTGACCATAAAACAATTTTTCACTTGAGGTACCTTTGACGGGTTTTTCAATTGCCCGATTAATTAGTTCGGTAGGATATGTAGGACGGGTACCCCTTGCACCGGGAACAGTAGGCAGTTTTGCTGCATTTTGTGTGTGGTATATAATTTCCCCTAAAATAAAAACTCCTTATTTTATTTTTCTCACTTTAATTATTTTTTTTATTGGAGTA
>Ga0163108_10000263_pt1 | contig 39157 bp, 25 predicted proteins | sample Fk1155metaG_FD_109644 | JGI IMG/M metagenome (GOLD analysis project Ga0163108, IMG submission 109644) | Marine microbial communities from the Central Pacific Ocean - Fk160115 155m metaG | ecosystem: Environmental > Aquatic > Marine > Oceanic > Photic zone | place: The Central Pacific Ocean...
CCAACCCGGAGAAGGTGTCCTGCATCTATGGAGATGCGCCGGTCTGCGATTTCAGGAGCTGGCCGGGCGACCTCTACCGTCGGAAAGAGAACAAGGGAAAACCCCTGAGCAAAGCACAGCGGAGAGCCTGGGCCGCCTGCCTCAAGGCCTACGGCTTGAGTGAAGAGCAGGCGAAAGCCTATAAGGGCAACCCGGTTGATAATCTCGAGCCGCTGGCTAAAGCAGGCATCCCGCTTCTGCATGTCTGCGGCGGGGCGGACAAGGTCGTGCCGGTGGCGGAAAACACCGCGGTGCTGGAAAAACGCTACAAGGCGCTCGGGGGCGCCATCAAGGTCATCCTGAAGAAGGGCGTCGGACACCACCCGCATAGCCTGAAAGACCCCGGGCCCATCGTCAGCTTCGTACTGAAACACAGCGCGGGCGAAAAATAAGAGAACATCCGTATGAAGTCTCCCCGAAGACCGCCCAGCCGCTTTCTGTGGGCCCTGCTCTTTCTATGCCTGCCAGTGGGCCAGGCCGAGGCGCAGAAGGGGCGGAGATCTCTCGATAACAACCTCCGCTGCGTCGACCTCTCGGACCTGAAGAAGGCGCTCCCCCTGACTGTCGTCAGCTCAAAGCAGATCCTGGCGGCGGACGAGGCCTGGGAAAAAAGCACCTGGAGCCCCGGGCAGAGTCACAGCTCCCTGGGCTACCCCTCCCTTGTGCGCAATGACCACGGCAAGAAGGCGGATGGAAAATACTACCTGTATTTTGCCCACCACGATCCGACCTCCGGCATCGGCTGCGCCGTCGCCGACCGGGTCGGCGGCCCCTACACGAAGATCAGGGCCCTCGATCCCGCTCGTGAACACAGCATGGTCCTCGTCAATCCACACTACCCCGGCAAGAAAGGTGATCCGTCTCACTTTTCAAGTCCCTGCGTCACCTGGTGCGAGGAGGAGAAGCTCTGGTTCCTCTACTTCCACTACTACAACCACTACCATGGGGCCTGGAAAGCCGACCCGCGATCGCCCGGCCAGGGAAACCAGATGACAGCGCTCGCGGTATCCGAAGACCTCGCATCTCATCGATGGAGAATCATCCGGAGTGAGGCCCTGGGCAAGGTCAGCGTCCACGACATCCTGCCTGTGCTGCCGACGACGAAGGCTCCCTGGATGGAAAGCGCATCCTCCTATCACGCGATCCAGAGGCTTCCGGGCGGCCAGTGGCTGGCCTTTCTCAGAGGCTCCCCGGTCAAGGGGCTGCCAACCCTTGGCTTCGCCACCAGCGAAAACGGCCGAAAGTGGCGGTGGGAAAAGAATAATCCCATCATTCACCCCGACGATGGCGGCAAGGGACACCGCGGAATATACCGTCCCGGGTTTGTCGCCTACCTCGGCAAGCTGCGCTCCGGTAAGCGAAAGTACCTGCTGGTGTGGACGGAAAGCCCCGCGGCGGGCGATGTCCCGCAGCCACGCTACGGTTACACCACCGACTTCATCAAGGTCGTGCGGGACCCAAGAGGCCATGCCAAATGGCCGGCAGGGGATGGACTCATCAGTCCCTGGCGCGAAGGCAACCGGCTTTACCTTTTCGCCGGAAAAGATCTGCACATCATGAAGCTGCCGGTCTCAAGGTAGACAGGCCTCGATGGCCATCACCGCGAAAGCCGTGCCGGCATTAGAGATGAAATGTTTTGAGTCCCTGGTTGGAGAGCGGGTAAACCACCGGCCGCTCTCGCGCTGATTTTTTTTCAGCCAGGCAATCGCCTTCTTGAGGCGACCATCGCTGGCTGGGACGCCACCCTGGCGAAGAACGTAGGCCACAAATCCTGTGCCGTATCCATCGCTCTTTTCGAGCTCCTGCTTTTTGTCATCCTTGCGCTTGTGGCCGTCCCACCCCTCGAGGAGGCTCGCCATGGCCCATCCGCCATCGGGCCGCTGAAGGGCGGAGAGGGCCGAGATCACCGAGGCGTGGTCCTTCTTCCCCATGAGTCCACCAAGACGTGTCGAGGCCCACAACAGCATCGCCCGATGATGGAGCGATGGAGGCGGGTTCTTCAACAGGTAGCGCCGAATCCCCTCAACCCCGGCCTTCGCTTCATCGCTTCCGGCGTAGCCGCCAGGCGCCATTCCAACCCCGAGCGCGGCGAGAGTTACGCCATAGTGCGCATCGGACTCCATGGGAGGCCAGCCGCATTCGAGCCAGTCCCAGCCGCCATCTTTGCGCTGGAGTCCCCACATACGCTTGAAAGCCTTCCGCGTAACCGGGTTGAGCTTACCTGTCGTCAATCGGTCATTGGCAGCCAGCAGGGATGCCGTCACAACGACCTCGGCATCCCACCGGGGTCCCTGGCTTTCCCAGCGCTCCTCGACCATCGATTCGAAGAACTTTCGCACCTCCTGCGAAGGAGGGGAGATCGATTTCAGAGCGGGACGCGCCATCAAATAGGCGAAGTTCGTGTGACAGGTGCCGCATTTGCGTTGCTTCTGCCAATGCAGGGCGGAGGTGTCAAGATAGCGCGCGGCGAGTTGCGCTGAGAACTTGCCTCGAACGGGTTCTTCAGGAGAAAGCTCCGGAGGCTTCTCGACATTGTCGAGCGTGACTCGCTCGCCCTCCTCGGCCAGAACCTCCAACGAGAAAACCGCCAGCAGCACGACCAGCAGGTTTCTAAATCGAATCATCTTTCCTCCCTCAAAGGACCTTGGTCCTCAACTACAAACTTTCCGCTTCCGCTGACAAGCCCTGGCTGCCGGCCTTCGCGGGCAGACGCGCAGGCCGTACGCCTCACCTTGCCCTTGCCGCCCCCCCTGATCGCCTTGTAAACAGCCCTGGCAAGAATTTCCGCGCCTTTGACATTCGGATGGACACCATCCGGGAAGTGCTCCCGGGACCCGCTCAGCGCCTTGTAGAGATCGATAACGGGCAGCTTCTTCTTCTTCGCCACTCCTTCCAGCAAAGGAATGACCTCCCCCTTGACGACCTTCTCGGTAATCCCCCACCGATCCTTGTAAACAGGTACCGGCTTGCACAGCCAGATCTTTGGCCGGGAGGGTAGCGCCTGGAAATGATCTACCAGGGCTGCCAGGTCTACCGCGTATTGCGCCTTGTGTTTCCAATTCTGCGGCTTGGAATCGTTGGTTCCCAGCTTGATGATCACGATATGGGGCTTGAACTCGGTGGCCGCCTTGAAAGCGCCTGTTCTCCAATAGGGATGATCGCCCTTCTTGAGAAGGGTGGCTCCGCTGACGCCAAAGTTTCTGCTTTCGTACCCGGCCCCCAGCAAGCCGCCAAGCACCTTTGGATAGTTGTTCTTCCCGCGATTGGCCACGCCGGCTCCATAGGTGATGCTGTCTCCCACACAGGCAACGCGAACCACCTCCTCGGCGCGAACCAGTGGCGCATGCAGGCAGATGATGGCCGCCGCCAGGATCGAATATTTTCTCATGCCATGACTCCTTATATTTCGCTGGCTGGAAGTCTGCATTCTAACAGCAGACCGGTCCTCGAATGGAAAGAAAGAGACCCTCAGCCAATCGGAATCGTCTCGGTCTTCACCTCCGCGGCCAGCTCTTCAACCCGCCGCCGATCCAGCCGACCCATGAGTACCGTGGCAAGATTGTCCGCCGCCGCCGCTATGCCATAGCTGATAGCGGCCAGGGGTTCCCGGCCTTCATCCAGGGCCAGGGCAATCGCGCCGGCCATACAGTCGCCGCAGCCGATGGAGTTGACCGCCTCGACTCGTGGCGGAAAAACCCTGGCGCGGTCCCCGGCGGATGTAACCAGGACCGGACCGGCTCCCTGGCTCACCACGACCCACTCGGCGCCCCGGTCGTTCAGCTCTCTCATCCCCTCCAGGACCGCGGCCTCATCGGCGAGCTCCCGACCCAGGGTCCATTCGAGCTCCTGCCGGTTTGGTTTGACCAGGAAGGCTCCCGCCGAGACTGCATGGAGCAGCTCCGGCCCGCGAATATCGAGCACCGCCCGGGCCGGAGTCGCCGCAAGGATCTCAGCGAAAATATCAGGCGGGACTCCAGGAGGAATGGAACCCATGACGAGAATCAGGTCCGCCTCTCCGGCTCCCTCGGCGCAGGCCTGGCGGAAACAGGCCAGCTCAGCGGCGGAGAGCGCTCCGGCGTTCTCAACCAGTTCCGTTGCGAAGCCAGTGGAGGAATCGATCATCGTCGTGCACACCCTTGTCGGCGCGGCGCAATCAACCCACGAGGTCTCGACCTCCCACCCCTCGAATTCACGCTGAACATCCGCCCCCCGAGCCCCTCCGAGCACCGAAACAACCCGCCCCTTGCCGCCGAGATGCGCGATGGCGATCGCCGCGTTGAGAACCTTTCCCGAAGCGCACCAGTAGACCTCCGAGGCCCGGTTGACCTCGCCCGGGGACAGACCATCGGCAACCAGGATGTGCTGCCATGCGGGAGAGAGTCCACAGGTAAGTATCAAGAGCCCTCCTCTGCTATATTGCCCGGGGTCGCCGCGGCCGACGCGACTACCTGCTCAGAACTTGACCAGGATCCGGCCATCATCCTCGACCCTGACCTCATAGGTTCCCACCCTGGCCCCGGGATTGTCCTGGCAAGCACCGCTCTCAAGATCAAACTGCCACTGGTGAAGAGGACAGGTCACGGTCTTCCCCTGGAGCTGGCCTCGCACCAATGGACCGCTGCGATGGGGACAAAGTCCATCGATAACGAAGATCTCTCCATCCGCCTCAAAAACAGCAAGACTCCTGTCCGCGACATTGACCTCGAGACGCTCATCCTCGCCAAGCTCCTCGCGGGTACCTACCTCGACCCACTCGCCCTTCGCGACCGGCCCCTCTGCCGCCGTGGAGTCATCTCCCTCACCAGGCGCCTCGAAGCCGGGAAGCTTCATGTCGAGAATCACGTCGAGCGCATCGACCACCTTCGTGAGCCCGGCGCAGGGATATGCGCAGAGCACGGCATCGATGATCTCATCAGGCGAGGCGCCTTCATCCAGCGCCCGGCGAACATATTGCTGCAGGCCGCGGGGGGAGAGATTGATGACCTTCGTGACGATCGAGATCAGAAAGCGGGTCCTGGGCTCAAGATGCTGGCCCGATTCCCTGAAGAACCTGAGCAGGTGGCTGACCGCCTGGGGACGAACCTGCTGCAGGTAGGCAAGCCCCCTTGATTCTCCCTTGGCTTTTCCCATATACGAACCCTCCCTCCGGAGCAGTTTAGCTTCCCGGAAGCGACAGGGCAACGCGGCAATTCAGAAGAGAGGCGTCTCTCGACACTCACAGAAGAAAACCGGGCTCTCTACTTAATTGCCGATGGAATTGCTGATGGTGGGCTCGAGAACCTTCTCCAGGAGAACCTTGAGCAGCGAAGACGAGCTGCTGTCCCAGGCCCTGACACTCTGCATATCATCAGGCTGCTCGACACCGGTATGCTTGATATAGGTGATGTCGGCAAGATCTACCCCGGTCATGTTGGTGAAGGCCGCGCGCTTGGCGACAATCACGACCGTTCCGGTTTCATAGTTGAGCGAGATCAGCTCATCCCGTCCACGATCGAACATCAGCCTGTTCTGGAGGATGTCCTCCTCAGCCTTGAGCAGGATAGGTTCCTCGTTATTGATCAGGACTCCGCCGGCGAGCGATCCACTCGAATCCCTGCGATTCGAGGTCATGTCGATAGAGTTGATCACCTGCCGCGCGTTATCCTCGCCCGCCGGGAGAGTGTAATCGTAGGCGAGAACCGTATTCGAACGCTCCTCGACCAGGACAATCTCCTGGCTCACAGGATGCGGCCAAGCCTCGGTAAACTCGAGGGCGCTTCCACGCGACCCGAGCTCAGCCTCAATCACAGCGGCTTCAACGGCCACCTCGACAAGACCCTGGCCGGGGAATTTCCCGGGAACATTCAGCACGTCCAGCTCGTCGAGGGGCTTGAGCCTGAGAAACTGGGAGCTCTCGGAATCAAACACCAGGGCGCTTCCATCAGTATTGACCCTGATGGGCTGGAAGCCCCCGATATCCACATCCACCTCCTGGGTGAGAAGCTTGATCTCATCAAGCGTCATGAAGGGCAGATCTTCGGCAGGTCCGAAGCGCCGGAACTCGCCGTTGAGCATCCAGACATTCTCGGTGCCTCCGCCGGGCGCCAGGTTGGTCCTGACAGGACGCACGCCGGCCTCAATCTCGAGCACATGGACCTCGCGAAGAACCTCGCGAGCGAAGAAAACAAGCAGGCGATGCTTGTTCGAGCCGGGGCTCGAGTCCGGTCCAAGATCGAAGATTCGAGTGATGCGCGGCTGGGTCGCCAGGCCAAGCTGCGACTGCATCTCAGGCCCGCTGATGATCACGCTCATGACCAGACCATTGCCGCGGCCGAAGTTTGAATCATCGGGATCATTGGGATTCGCGACATTGCGATAGCCAACATCGCGGGCTCGCATGCCGACAAGACTGCGTGAGCGGGGCTCATAAGAGACAAGCCAACGGTCTCCTCCAAGGCCAGCGCCGCGCGAAACATCGACGGGAATACTGGGAACCGACTGGCTGAAGGTCGGGAAAGGCTCGCCGACACCGGCCGCCTCAAGCTCTTCTTCAAAACCGACATCATTGTAGTGAAGCTGAACCCTGGGAGCCGTCAGCTGGCAAGTGCCAGTGTCACAGAGATCGACCGAGCAGATCGCGCGAAGATTCGCTTCGAAAATGAGCACCGAGCTGCGGCCGCCGGGGGCAAGATTCAACGTTCCGAGCGGAAAGGAGTTCGCCTGCTGCTCGTTCAGAACAGCCTCAACCGTCGTCGGCGAGATCGACTTCAGAAGATCGATCTTGTCAGAGAGAACCTGGATGGCCTGCTGATCTACACTCTCAGTCAACGCAAGAGATTCAAATGTCGAAGTGGATACCGTTCCATTACCAATCCTGGTATCACAACCAGAGGTGAGGGCAAGCATGGCGACAAACAACGCCAAGCCCGCAGCCTGTACCCGACTCAATGTTCTGACAAAACGTCCAGAGCTAGCCATTCGATTTACCTTTCAAATATTTCAGACCTGGTACCCCGGCCGCCGGCCAGGAAGGTTTTACGCCCCGCCACTACAGCAATATCAAGTTTGCTGTAACAATAAAGCAAACCGCATCTGGGTTTTTCACGATGCGGAACGTCCAACCTGTTATTTCCTCGTTATTTACAATCCAGTCGATCGGCCCGTATCAAGTGTGTCTCAAGGCCTCTGGGCACTTGACACTCATCAACACTAACCGTATTTCAGAATCGACACCCTGAAGAGACATGTTCCCGTTACCGGGGTTAGGGGAAGGATCGCCTGATTCTAAGGCTCGCCTTCGCTTCATTTCAACTTTTTTCCTCTACCCAAGCATAGCACACGATTTAACTTCCATCTCACTCGAATCGCCTCACGCCAGAAACACGGAATACAGCGGGTCTTGAGCCTGCAGGAGCGTGTATTGGGCCCCCTGACATCTTCCTAATATGTTTTACCGGCATCATCTGAACTGGAAGCTCTCCGAGCATGAATCGCCGCGAAAAACGCCGGTCCCCTGAGGCTGGCGTTAAAACCTGGCGCCGAGGCCAGTTCGACGTTCAGCTTCCGTTCGCCGCACAAGAGGCCCCAGTAGCTCAAGACTTGTTCGGGATAACCCTCGATACTCCAGATGCTGCCCTCCATGCCTAGAAGATCTTTCCGGCCGGACTCCGCATCACCAAATCCGAAGCCCACCCTGAAGCTGACTGCCGCCAGCAGCAAGGCGGCGTGCAACGCAGAGCGGCTGACTATCACGCGACAGATAAAGAGCAACCTCTCCAGCTCGTTGGCTGTCATTTCCACGCCGGGAAACATCTCCTGGAGCGCGGCCGATGCGGCGCTGGAACCTGGCGCGAGGCTCGCCAGGGCAGAGACCTGTGGGCCCTCAGGGCACTCTTCGCCCCAGCAACCAGAATAACTGGTAAGCAGGCGGCCAAAGAGGTCCTCCCCGAGATACTCCAGGCCCAGGCCCGCGAATTGCTGCCGGAAGGCATTTCCGCCTGACAAGGCATTAGTTTGAATCGGGTAGCTCTCCATGATATCGAATCGTGATTTCGTCGCCTCGAGCTCGATGCTGCCAATCTCGTAATTTATAAAATAATTGGTCCGTGTCTGCCCGGCCCCCGGCTCCTCATCCCCCTTGAGATGGACCGGCTCGTACCGCTCCCCTTCAGCGCTGACGATACCCTCGGGGCGCACCGCGTACGGCTCCGCCAGGGAAAAATTGCACCCTGTGCCGTTGATAAAGAGACCGACCTGGGAGTAATTGTTACGCCTGCTCGGAGCGAGAAAATAATGCAGGGCCATAATCCCATCGTTGGCAACGGTCACCGGCCGGCTCCAACCGAGACACTTCTCAAAAGCCCTGGCAAACAGCCCGCAAAGATCCCGCCCCTTGAGCTCGGCCGTGAAGGCTCCCTGCTGTTTCGTCATCAGGGTGGTCCGTGCAGTGAGTCCCCCGAGCAGGCTCTCATCGGTTCGTTCGCTGGCTCCGGCGAAACCCCAGCTCAGCAGAATATTGGCGCAGCCTGCGAGAGCCTGGAGATTGTCTTTAAACTGGTCACAGACCGCCTCTACGATCTTCTCGATCATGGCAAAACCATCGGCCGTATCGGTGGCGTTTGGAGTCGCGCGGGTGTTGGCCTTTGCAAAACTCTCAAGCTCTTCGCCTCGCAGCTCCTCGCCGGCGGGACCGAGACCGACCACCTCACCGCTCTCGACCCGCAGCAGAAGAGACACCATCTTGCTGCCTCCCACCGAGATGCTGAGACAATAGTCGCTGCGCAAAGGCTCCTCGCCGCAAGGCCAGGGAACACCGCTCCAGAGCATTGGCGGCTCCTCGGCGGGATCATCCATCGAGGCCGCCATGCGCAGGGCATCTGCGCGAAGCTCTTCGAGGACGACAGGGTCCGCAAGGTCAAAGAGCACACACTCCTCCTGCAGTTCTCCGCACAAACCCTCGACCCGGGAAGAGACTCCCCGCGCGGAGATAAGTTTTTCACTGTCGTCGTTGTTCATGAAACCTCGTTAAAAATCCGGCTACGAGTATAACAAGTGCGGAAGCCCTCGACACTTATTCGCAAGATCCTTGCAGATAGTGGGTGGATGCCGGTGGTGACTTGGTGAATATTGATGTCTTGAAGGATTGGTCTGCGGGCATTGAGAACATGAAAAAATACCGGATCGGAATTATCGGCCGAAGCGGCAGAGGCGATTACGGCCACGGACTCGACGAAGTCTGGAGAAACGTTCCGGAGGCTGAGCTTGTCGGCATCGCGGATGAAAATCCAGCAGGCCTGAAGGCGAGGGCTGACCGACTTGGCATCAAGGCGCGCTACAGCGATTACAGGAAGATGCTGGCGAAGGAGACCCCTGACATCGTCAGCGTTGCCCCCCGCTGGCTTGACTGCCACCACGACATGGTGCTTGCCTGCGCGGAGCATGGGGCGAGTGTTTTTCTCGAAAAACCGATGTGCCGGACCCTCGCCGAGGCTGATTCCATGGTCCGTGCCTGCGAAGAAAAACACGTCAAGCTCGCCATAGCTCACCAGACCCGCTACAGCCCCAGGATCAAGACGGCCCAGGAACTCATCAAGAATGGCAAAATCGGCCGGTTGCTCGAACTCCGGGGGCGAGGCAAGGAAGATCACCGGGGCGGCGGAGAAGATCTCTGGGTCCTGGGGACCCATGTCTTTGACCTTATGCGAATCTTTGGCGGTGAGGCCCGAAGCTGCTTCGCAAAGGTAACGCAGGGCGGAAGGCCGGTGGGGCCGGGAGATGTAGAAGAAGGCAATGAGGGTATTGGCCCCCTTGCCGGCGACGGCATCGAGGCATCCTTCGAAATGGCGGCGGGCTGCACCGCCTTCTTCTCAAGCCATCGCAACATGGCTGCCCGGCCATCTCGTTTTGGACTGACCCTCCTTGGGTCAAAGGGAGTGATCACGATACACACGGGCTACCTGCCGGATGTCCACATCCTCGAGGATCCGTCCTGGGAGCCGGGCCGGACCGGCTCAGGATGGAAACCTGTCACCAGCGCGGGAATCAACAAGGCTGAGCCCCTCAAGAATACCGACCGGCTGGCCCGGGGTAATGGAAACGTCGCGATCGTCACAGACCTGATAGAATCGATCGAGAAGGACCGACAGCCCCTCGGGAGCATATACCATGCGCGCGGCGCGACAGAGATGATCGCCGCCGTTTTTGAATCGCATCGCCTCCGGGGACCTGTCACTCTGCCCTTGAAAAACCGTGCCAATCCGCTGCTCTCGCTGCCAAAACGAAGCTGAGCCCAAACCAAAGGACTGAACATGGGAATCCCCATCTGTGTCTTCTGCGCATCGAGCAACGATGCCAGCCCCCGATATCTCGAGGTCGCGAGAGAACTTGGACAGCTGATGGTCGAAAGGGACCATACGCTGATCTACGGTGGCGGCTCGGTTGGCCTGATGGGCGAGCTGGCGAGAGAGGTGCAGCAGGGCGGCGGCCGCGTCGTGGGAGTCATTCCGGAACGGCTGAGCACGGAGGAGATTGCCTTCGAGGCCGCGGAGGAGCTCCTGGTTACAGCCGACATGGCTGAACGCAAAAACATCATGATAGAACGGGCTGAAGCTTTTATCTGTCTGCCGGGCGCCTTTGGAACGCTGGACGAGATGCTGGAGATCATCACACTGAAGCAGCTCGACTATCACGACAAGCCCATCGTCCTGGTCAACACCGATGGCTTCTATGACACGCTGCTGGGATTTTTCCGCCGACTGGAAGAAGAACGCCTGATCTACAAGGAATGCCTGGAGCTTTACGGGACCGTATCCGATGTCGAGTCCGCCCTGGAGCTGCTCGAAGCGGGACCCGGGAGCACGCCGGGAGCTGATCTCGGTGGGAGCTGAATCGATAACAGAGTTCTTCGGCGCCTACAAGGGCGAGCTTGCAGGTCTTGCCGCCGCCGCATGCTGGGCTCTCACCAGCCTCATCTTCAGCCGCGTCCCGGCCCCCGCCGGCGCGATCGCGCTGTTCAAAAACAGCGTAAGCTGTGGATTCCTGCTCCTGACCCTGCTCCTGCTGTCAGGAGAAGCCCCCGCCTTCGACTTTGTGTACGAAGCCGACCTGGCCACCTGGCTCTATCTTGGAGGAAGCGCCCTGAGCGGGCTGGTTCTTGGAGACACCTGCTATTTCAGAAGCCTGCAGATCCTCGGACCTCGCAGAACCCTGGTGGTGACAACGCTGGTGCCGCCCATCGGCGCCCTCTGCGGATGGCTCCTGCTGAGCGAGACCCTCTCCTGGCTCGCCTGGGCCGGCGTTGGCCTGACCGTCGGGGGCGTCATCTGGGTCATCCGGGAAAAGTCTGACCAGGATGAATCCCAGGGGCATTTCCCCGGCTCAACCGCGGCAGGTGTCAGATTCGGCCTGCTTGCCTGTGCCGGCCAGGCTCTCGCCGCGGCCCTCGCCAAGGGTCCGATGAAGGATGGGCTTGGCGCCCTGGAGGCGACCTTTCTCCGAATGGTCCTTGCCGTCTTTATCGGGACCCTGGCAGCCGCGGCGGCCGGGAAGATCCCGGCATGGACCGCCACGATCCGAGACCGCGAGACCTGGCTCCCACTCATTCCGGCCAGTTTTTTTGGTACCTACCTCGGGGTGTGGCTCTGTATGTACGCCTACGAACACACCAAGATCGGGGTCGCGACCACCATGCATTCGACCAGCCCGATCTTTATCATCCCGCTCGCCTTTCTGGTCCTCCGGCAAAGAACCTCAGCACGGGCGGTCCTGGGCGCGGCCATCGCGGTCGCCGGCATCTTCCTGCTCTTCCAGGGCGAGAACTGAGACTGCCCCACCTGGCTGCAGTTCATACGCCCGGGAAAATAAATAAAACGGTGGAGAGGGTAGATTGCCGGATAAAAACCCACGGCAGCCCCCTCCCGAACTTCCGATGGCGTCAATCTTCCTCCGAATGAGGCTTGCCCGCAGGGCAAGGGCATTGGATGATCTCTCCTATTGAAAGCAAGCCCCCGCCCCGAGCGGACCTGCGAGGATGATTCAGCGTGGACACAACTAATAACGAGGTAACTGTGAGAGACGTCCCGCTGCTGGATTTAAAAAGGCTCGACCCGGAACTCGAGGCGGAATTGCAGGACGCCTTTACCCGGGTTCTCAAGAGCGGCTATTTCATTCTCGGGCCCGAGGTCGAAGCTCTCGAGGAGGAATGCGCGAGCTACTGCGGCGCCGAGCATGCCATCGGAGTCTCCTCCGGCACAGATGCGCTCCTGGTCGCGCTCATGGCGCTGGGCATAGGAGCGGGAGATGAAGTGATCTGCCCAAGCTTCACCTTCTTCGCTACCGCGGGATGCATCTCGAGAACCGGCGCGCGACCGGTGTTCGTTGATGTACTCGAGACCAGCTTCAACTGCGACCCGGAAGATATAGAACGCAAAATAACCGAGCGCACAAAGGCTATCATCCCGGTCCATCTCTATGGCCGCTGCGCTGATATGGACCCGATACTCGAACTCGCCGGGCGTCACGGAATCCACGTAATCGAGGATGCGGCCCAGGCCATCGGGGCTGAATACAACGGGCGGCGGGCCGGGTCGATGGGCGAGATGGGCTGCTTCTCCTTCTTTCCTACCAAGAATCTCGGCGCCTGCGGCGATGGCGGGCTCGTCACCTGCAACGATGCGGAGCTTGCCGAAAAGATCCGCATCCTGCGTGTCCACGGAGGCGCGCCCAAATATCACCACGGCGTCATCGGCGGAAACTTCCGGCTCGACGCCCTGCAGGCCGCGCTGATCCGACCGCGCCTTCGCCGTCTCGATGCATCATCTCTGCGACGCGCGGAGAATGCCGCCGCCTACACGAGCCTGCTGGAGGCCGCAGGGCTCACCTCGGGCGCCAGCCCTCCGCTTCGATTGCCGGAGGCCTCGCCATCGAGGCACATCTACAATCAATACACCCTGCGTTGCGAAGACGGAGCGACCCGTGAAGCTCTGCGTGACTTCCTGGCTGCGAATACCGTCGCATCGGAGATCTACTATCCTGTCCCCTTGCACCTCCAGGGATGCTTCAGTTCGCTGGGAGGAGAAACGGGAGATCTGCCCATCTCCGAGAAGCTTGCCGGGGAGGTTCTCTCAATCCCCGTCTTTGCCGAGCTGGAAGAGGAAGAGGTCCGCTATGTCGCCGACCGTGTAGAGGCCTTCTTCAAAGAGAGCTGAACGATCCCGTTCCCCTGACCCGGTAAAACCTCAACCCACGACCAAGATGGCAGAGTCCCCCCTGAGCCCTGATCAGATCGAGGAATACCGGCGCGATGGCGTCACACTCCTGCCCTCCCTGCTGGACGCATCGACCCTGGGCCGGCTCCACGAGACCATCGACTCCATCGTCGCCGGAGCTGTCGAGAGCGGCGACACCTCCATCCTGGAGCTGGAACCGGAAGAGGTCGATGGAAAGGCCGTGGCCCGAAGGATCTACGACCCCTGTGAACGTCACCAGGTGTTTCGCAAGCTCTGCAGCGACACGCGAATCCTGGATGCCGTCGAGTGCCTGATCGGGCCTGATATCAGCCTGCACCACTCCAAGCTCAACATGAAGCCCCCACGGGTCGGCTCCGCAGTCGAATGGCACCAGGATCTCGCCTATTTCCCACACACCAATGACGACCTTGTAACCGCCCTGGTCTATCTGGATGACGCCAGCATTGAAAACGGCTGCCTCCAGGTCATCCCCGCGCTTCACCATGCCTACCTTGACCATCATGATGAAGCCGGCCAATTCTCGGGCTTGATCACGGATGAGGCCTTCACGAACCGGGCCGCGCCGGCCAGGCCGCTGCCTGCCCCTGCGGGCAGCGTCATCCTCATGCATTGCCTCCTTCCGCACAGCTCGCTTCCAAACCGCTCAAGAGATGGCCGGCGGACACTCATCTTCGAATACCGGGCCTGCGATGCCGTGCCGATCCTGTACAGCCCGCGGGCAGCGGTCACAGAGGAAAAAGCGCGGCTCCTGCGCGGCCGGCCGGCTCGGTCTGCCCGGCTCGCCGGCCCACCGCCCCTGCTCCCCCGCCTGGATGGCGACAAATCACTCTATCAACTGCAGGAAGAAACGCTCGCCCGGCAGGCTGTCGAGAACCCGCCCGGCGCCTAATCTCCGGCAGCGCGAGGTTCCCTGGATTCTTTCGCAGGCCAGACGACACCCCTGCGGCGGACCCTCATTCGATAAACTCCGCTGGTCGCGGTGAGGTAGAGATCCTTTCCATCTGCGCCGCCAAAGGTGACGTTGGTGGAGAATTCGGGCATGGGCTTGTGCAACAACAGCGTGCCCTTCGGACTGATCACGAACAGCCCGGTGGTCTTCTCCTTGCCGGCGGCTCCAAAAATGTTTCCGGCGGAGTCCAGACACATGCCATCGATTCCCCGGTCGGGGGAAAAATTATAGACGGTTGAACGCCCGGAGAGCCCTCCATCCACTCCCACCCGGTAACGATGAAGCTTCTGGGTGCCGCGGTCGGAGACATAGAGGCGGCTATTGTCGAGGCTGATTACAATCCCGTTGGGCTTGAGCAGATCCTTGAGCAGCAGGCGGACCTTTCCCGTATCATCGATGAGATAGACCCCGCTGGAAGGCTGAGATTTCTCAGCGGGTGGGCCGTAGTAAGGGTCGGTAAAATAAATCCGGCCCTTCCGATCAATGCAGAGATCGTTTGGCGCGATAAATTTTTTGCCGCCGTAGCTGGCCGCAAGAACCGTCTCGCTGCCGTCCTTCTCCAGCCGGACCACTCTTCGGCCCCCGCCCGGACCGGCGCCCTGGCACATGACAAGCCGCCCCTCGTGATCGAAGACAATTCCGTTCGACCGGCCGCTCGGGCGTCGGAACTCCCGGACCAGACCGGACCTCTCCAGCCTCATGATACGGTTGTTTTCAATGTCAGAGAAATAGAGCTCGCCGCTCGGACTACTCGCCGGACCCTCGGTAAACTTACATCCATCCGCCACTCTCTTGACGCCCTGGACTGCATCGAGAAGCTCCTCGGCGCTCACCGGTTGAAGCAGGACGAGAGCGAGGAAGATGCCGGGGTAGATTCTCATGATTCCTTCCTACCAGAAAAACAGGCGGTAAAACGGAAGACCGTACGGAAAACTAATGACTCGCCAGGCAGATCATTGTGCAGGAATCAGAGCCCCGGGCGAAAGATGGAAATCGGCCTCTTTTGCGACTCGAACCCTGGCGGCCGGCGATGTGGGGATGTCGTAAAGTCTTCTACTACAACAGTCTCAAGCCCCGAGAAGAATAATCTTTACTTCACTCATGGCACTCGTGAAGATGCTCGCTTGTCACCTTTTACATGTAATAACGATGGCCCGGCTCTTACAGAGTGAAAGAGTCGCTCCGCCCGCTCATGACCGAAATACTCTCTAAAGTCAATCACCCTCAGGATCTCAAACCTCTGTCGCTGGAAGAGCTGGAACAGCTCGGCCGGGAGATCCGAGAGCGCGTGCTTGAGATCGTGGACCGCAACGGGGGCCACCTGGCCTCCAACCTCGGATCGGTCGAACTGACCCTGGCTCTGCACAAGGTCTTTGACGTTCCAAATGACCGCCTGGTCTGGGATACAAGCCACCAGACCTATCCCCACAAGCTGGTAACCGGCCGCAAGGACCGGTTTGAGTTGATACGAACCTACGGTGGTATCTGCGGGTTCACCAACCACCGCGAAAGCATCTTCGATCTGTTCGACGCCGGGCACGCGGGAACCGCCTGCTCCCTGGCCCTTGGGGCCGGCACCGCGGACAGCCTGCAGGGCAAAGGTGAAAATAAAACCATAGCCGTTGTCGGCGATTCAGCCGCGGCCTCAGGAATGACCTTCGAAGCCCTGAACCACGGCGGGGTGAACAGGCAGAACATGCTGGTCATTCTCAACGACAACAATATGTCGATCAACAAGGCGGTCGGCGCGCTCTCCGCCTATCTCACGAAGGTCAGAACCAAGCCCGCCTACCAGGACATCAAGCGCGATCTTCGCACGGCGCTCGCCAAGATTCCCGTGGTCGGCAAACACATCGAGGAGGTTCTTGGAGAGGTCCACGACCGCTTTCGGGACAATCTTCTGCCCGGTACCCTCTTCCGTGAGCTGGGCTACCGCTACTACGGGCCGGTAGACGGCCATGACCTCGGCGGCCTGATCCAAACCTTTGAAGACCTCAAGAACATCCAGGAGCCGGTGCTCCTGCACCTTGACACCAAGAAGGGACAGGGCTTCGAAGCGGCGGAGGCGGACCCCATCAAATACCACGCTCTGAAAGGCTTCCTTCCAAAAAAGCCGGAAGAGGACGCGCCCGAGAACGCTGGGAACGTCAAGAAACGGCCCGGCTACTCCGCTATTTTCAAGGAAGCCATTGTCGAGCTCGGCCTCAAGGACAGCCGGGTCTGCACCATCACCGCGGGGATGCCCGATGGTACGGGACTCTTGAAATTTGCTGAGCAATTCCCCGATCGCTATTTTGACGTCGGCATCTGTGAACAGCACGGCGCCGGCTTCGGGTCGGGGCTCGCCTTTGGAGGCCTGCGTCCAGTCTACGCCGTCTACTCCACCTTCTGCCAACGCGCCTATGACCAGGTCATCCACGATGTCTGCATCCAGGACAACTCTGTCGTCTTCTGCCTCGACAGAGCCGGCCTGACCGGCGAGGACGGATGGACCCACCATGGGGTCTTCGACATCGCCTTCATGCGCTGCGTGCCGGGCATGGTCCTCATGGCGCCCCGGGATGCGGAAGAACTCGAGGTCATGCTCCAGTTCGCCATTGACCAGACCACCACGCCGATAACGATTCGTTATCCCAAGGCGACCGTCCCCGAGTTTCCCTCGATTATTCGGCAGGAATTCCAGCTCGGCAAGGCCGAGCGAATGGTTGAAGGCGAAGGCGTTGCGCTCTTCGCCTACGGATCGATGGTGGAGAACGCCTGGCAGGCTCTCGATGAGCTCTCCAAGAATGGAATCAATGCGACCCTGGTCAACGCCCGCTTCACGAAACCCCTCGATGTCGAGATGTTGAAGAGCCTGGCGGAAAATCACCATACCCTGGTCACGATTGAAGAGCATGTGCTCATGGGCGGATTCGGCAGCGCCGTGGCCGAAGCCGTCGCCGATGCGAACCTCGACTTTACCAGGGTCCTCCGGCTTGGCATCCCTGACGAGTTCATCACCTTCGGCCCCAGGGGACGGCTGCTCGAGGACTGCGGGCTTGACCCGTCCTCTATCACCAAACGGATCCTGGAGGAATGCTCCGAGCCCCAACCTTCAAAGGGCCGTGAAGACCGGGTGCTCTCCTGAGCTGAATCCCGGGAGACCTCCCCCCCCTCTACTGGTCCAACAGGAGGGCGGTGTTTTCGGGGTTGGCGGTCACCAGCTTCTTCCCATCGGCGAAGACCGCGAGGCCATAGATAACCGGCCTCGCCCTGCGCCGAGCCAGGATCCTGCCATCGGCAACATTCCAGGTAAGCAGTGTGCCGCTGTAATCGGCTGAGATCAGCTGGGTGCCTGATGGCCGCAATCCGAGCCCGGTAACCCAGCCGCCGTGGCCCTCGTAGACGGAGAGCTCCTTGCCGTTTTTCACCTCCCAGCGCCTGACGGTGAGATCTGAGCTTCCCGAGAAGAGATGCTGTCCATCAGCGGAGAAGCTGAGGCAGAAGACTCCCTCCTTATGCCCCATAAACCGACCGACCTCGATGCCATTCACCGCGTTCCAGAGCTTGATGGTCTTGTCAAAACTCCCCGAGCATAATTGCTGCCCATCGGGACTGAAGGCCAGGGCATAAACGGTCGAATCATGGGCCTTGATTGTCAGCCGCGCGGCTCCGTCGACAGCGCTCCAGGTTCGAATCGACTTGTCCTGGCCGGCCGAAGCAATTATTTTTCCATCAGGAGAGAACCTGACCGCGTGGACAAAGCCTCCGTGCCCGGTGAGGGTTCTCACCGCCACCGCCGAAGGACGCTTCCAGGCCGCCAGGTGATTGCCTTGCGCCGCGGCGTAATATTGCCCGCCGGGAGCGGCCGCCACCGCGCGCACAGGCATCGAGTGGGTGAACTGGCCCAAGGCCTTGCCGCTCTCGACGGCCCAGACCCGCAGGGTCTTGTCAGCGCCGCCGGAGACCAGCTGCTTCCCATCTCGTGAGAAAGACAGCGAGAGCACATCCCCTTCGTGGCCGGCGAGCTTGTAGAGCTCTTTCCCCCTGTCAGAATCCCAGAGGCGAACCATTCCATCCTTTCCAGCGGAGGCCAGCTTCCTTGCCACGGGCAGCCAGTCAACCGCCAGGACGGGTCCAACATGCCCAGCCAGTGAACGCAGGATCTTCGCCCCGCTGATATTCCAGATGGCGACAGCCCCATCGGCGCCCGCCACAGCCAGGGTGTTGTTGTCAATAAAGACGAGATCCCGGCCGGCGGCTCCTCCCTGAAGACGGGCGACTTCCTGGCCATCGCTGAGCCTCCAGATCCGCACCATCCTGTCATCTCCGGCCGCGGCGAGGCGGCTTCCATCTAGGGAAAAGTCGATACCCCGGATCTCTCCCTGGGACCCGACAAGCTTCAGCGGCCCCGGCTTGTCTTGCGCCGGCGGAGACGTGGGCAGGACGGCAAACAGCGACGGAGACAATACGAAGTCTGAGCTCGATGTGTTTACGTTGTGCCCCTGCAGGGCAAGAAGGTTCTCCCCGGCCCTGAGCTTAGAAAGATGGGGGGTGAGGTCGAACTGCTTCTCCACGGCATCAGCCACCGTCGCGCTGGCTCCCTGGCGAAAGCCGGGGGGATTGCCTCCCAGCCCCTCCCGGACGACCTCCTTGCCGTTCAGGAAGGCGACGAATCCATCGTCAAAGGCCACCTTGAGAATGAGCTTCCTGGCCCGCGAGGGGTCGGAGATGTTGAATTTCGCGCGAACAAAGATCGACAGGTATCGGTCTTGCTTCATGTCATCAAGGCGGGTAGTTACCGTCTTGAGCTCTGCCGGGTTGGTGCCATAACCGAAACCCGAGGGAAGGTGCTCCCAGGCGGAAGCATCAAAGGCCCTGGTGTTCCAGCCGGCTGGCGGAGACGTCTTTCCCCTCCAGAGCCTCCACTTCTCACCGGGCCTGACAAGGGGCGTCCCCTCCGGCGACAGCCCCTTCTTCGCCCTCGCGGGCGGCGCGAGATTCCAGATCCGCACGGTCCGGTCGGAGCCGGCCGCCGCGACCAGGGCACCGGATCGATCAACAGCCAGTGTCCGCAGGCCAGGCGCGGCAGGTTCAAGAACGCGCTCCGCTTTCCGGCCGGCCAGGTCCCATATCCTCAGCGACCCATCCGCGCCGGCCGTTACCAGGCGCCCTGACTTCTCATGTAGAACCACAGCCCGGACCGGGGAGAGCTGCTCAGCCAGGGACAGACCTTGCTCGAGGGGCACATCCCATATCTTCACCGTCTTGTCTTCTCCTCCGGACACCAGCGATCGTCCATCGGGGCTGAAGGCCACGCTCATGACCTTTCCCTTGTGTCCGGAAAACACGATCCGTTCAGCTCCATCAGCGACCCTCCAGAGCTTCACCGTCCCATCCAGGCTGGCGGTGGCAACCAGGCTCCCATCCGGACTGGAATCGACAGCGTAAACAGCGGCCGAATGGCCGGAGAATACCCGGGCGGGCTCGGCCGACAACGAAGGCGGAGCATCCACCTGGGCACACACGGCCAACAGGATTGCTGGTAATAAATTCATGGATTGACCTGATCAATCTGTTCGGCAGCAGACCCGAGCGCTTGCAGATACCGACAAGCCTCTACATTGTAACAAAAGGCGGGGGACGGGCAACCAGCGGCTTCCTGGCAACTGCCCGCCGAGGCAGGCTCAACGATCGCGGCGGCGAATGAAGATGAATCTCTCATCATACCCGCGGCTGATGACCCGAAGCATGGTGACATCGCCAGCGGAAGACATGGCCTGATCAAGCTGAGCTATGTCCTCTACCTTGCTCGAGTTGACCCCGAGAATGACGTCTCCGGTTCGAAGGCCTTTGCTCCAGGCCACGCTCTCGGTGTCGACATCGATGATCGCCACCCCCGTCCTTGACGGCGGCACCCTGATGCTGGCGGCGAGCTCACGAGTCAGCGTCGTAACGGTAAACCCGAAGGCCCGGCTCCCGCCGACCTGCGGCTCCGCCAGCGCCGTGACGGGCTTCGGCGCCCCCTGGCTTTCGACCGGAGTCACCTTGAAGGTCTTCTTCTCGCCTCCGCGCAAAATCCCGACCATCACCGGTTCTCCCGGCACCTGCTCTGTAATCATCAGGTGCAGGTCATGTTGATCCCGGACCTTCCGCCCGTCGAACTCTACCACCAGGTCCATCGGCCGCAATCCGCCCACAGCGGCGGGGCTCTTCCTCTCCACATAGCGGATAAAGGCACCGCGCGGCGCACCCAGCTTGTAATAATCCGCGATGTCGCGATCTACATGAACTGTCGAGATTCCCATCCTGCTGATGTTGCCTCCCTTGATCCAGCGCTCCGCCAAGGCTCGCGCCAGGCTGATAGGAACCGCGAAGCTGATTCCGTGATTTATCTTGCCGGAATGCGAATAGATCGCCGTGTTGATACCGACAACCTCTCCCCTCAGGTTCACCAGCGGTCCGCCGCTGCTGCCCGGGCTGATCGTGGCATCAGTCTGGATGAAATTCTCATAGCCCAGCAGGCTGAGATCTGAGCGGCCGAGCGCGCCGACGATCCCGGCCGAGACCGTCTGCAGCAGACCGAAGGGATGGCCGATCGCCAGGATCCACTGGCCGACCTCGACACCGTTAGAGTCACCCAGCCTCGCGACCGGAAGATTCTCCAGCTCTATCTTGACCAACGCGATGTCATGGGTGAAGTCGCTGCGTACGGTTTGGCCTGGAACATTCCGGCCATCCGCCAGGGTAACCTCAAGCGCCCCCGCGCCCTCGACCAGGTGATGATTTGTAAGAATGAAACCGTTGGGGTCGATCAGGAAACCTGAACCGAAGGATCTCTGAAGCGCCTTCTGGGAGGCCGTCAACTCTTCACCGGCTTTACCGTCCTGGCCAGCCTTCTTCGCCACGATGGCCACAACCGCCGGCTTGACCTCTTTCGCCACGCTGGAGAAGAGATTTTCCAACTGGGCAGCCAGGGGCTCTACCTCCGGGGCGGCCTCCCTGGGCGGAGGAGGTGGTTGTGCCGGTAATGCTTCGGCATGCCCCTCACGCTGAGGCTCAAACGGAAAAGGAACCGAGAGCGCGATGCCCGCCGCGAAACAGAGGCAGGAGAACGCTAAGATAACCTTGTTGGCGGTCAACATGCGGGATGGCTTTCGACACAAAACGAACTAAAGGGCTTTCGTCTTCATCGGCTTAAACGCACCAATCCCTTGAGTCTTTTTGCTGTTTTCCCGGGCCTCCGGCCTGGCCGCGCCGGCATGACCGCGCAAAGCTCCAGGCAGAGTGAATGCGGCTCGAGGCGGGAGGCCTACTGCATCAGGCGGTCGGCAATTCGCTGCAGCGTGTTGAGATCACGCTCGGTAGGATCGACGTGATACCAGGCCGCCTGGCCCGCCGAATCAAACATGATGAAAGAAGCGGAACCCACCGTGGCATGCAGACTCCTGAAGACCTTGTATTTTTCGGTAGTGTCAAAACCTGCCGACACACCAAGGTCGTTCTCCTGGATCTCGCCCCTCAGGCTGTCAGCCCGCTGCTGGCGAGCCTGCGGAGTGATCCCCTTCGGCATGAAGGAAAGGGTAACCGCGACAAACTTCTCCGAATTCTGCTCCTGAAGCTCATTGAGAAGCTTGAGAAATGAGAAGGCCCGAAGGTTCTTGGGTTGCCTGAAAAGGATGGCGACCACCTTGCCCGCCTCCCTGGCCGCGGCAAGACTTACCGGCTTACCCGTCAGCCACTCGACGCCGGCATCCAGGTCGAGACTGGGAACCTTGCCCTGGAATTCCTCCAGGTATTTCTTGTAGTCCTTGGCCCGGAAATCGCGGTAGATGCGAGCGACGCTTGGAAGCTGCTTGCCTGCCTGGGCAAGCTCCTGCTCCATCTGATCAATCCTGTCAACATAGCGCTGGAAATTCGACCGGGCAACGTCCACCTCCCCCAGGCCGTAGGAAGCGAAACCCATCCAGAAATCACAGATCAGTGACCACTGCTGATATTGCGCCCAGATGGACTTGGGGAGAGACCCGTCTTTCATGCGCTCTCCATACTCTTCCTGGACACGGATCATCAGATTCTCGACCCCCTCGAGATCACCCAGGGCATACAGAGCCTCAAAGAGGCAGATGTTGTAGATCACGAATTGGGCACGGTCGCTACGCTCCTTCAGAACCTCCAGTATATGGTCCCTGGCCTGCTCATACTGACCCTCGCGCAGAAGGCTCATCCCGATGTTGAAATGGTAGTCCTGGTTCCCCGCGAGAACATCCTCACATCCCGCGGCGATGTACTGACGAGAGAGCTCGATGTGGGACTTGTTATCGCCGAGGTAATTGAAGCTGAGGTCGGCCAAGACGCTAAGCCCTTCACAATGCGTTGCCTCGCCCGGCTTGGAAGCCGCAAGAGCCTCCTGTCCAAGCTGCTCGATACGATCGAGATAGCTCTTCATCAGGCTCTTGACCTGGGCGGCAACCTGGGCGCGCTGGGCGCGGCTGAGCTTAGGAAGACCAAGCTGCTTGGTCAGGGCGTCCTTGTAAGCAAACTCCTGGCGCTTGTAGCGGCTTGAAAGGTGACGGGCGAACGAGGCCTTAACCTCGGCTGAATAGGCGCTCTCCCCGCAATCTTTGAGAAACCTGTCGCCCAGCTCAATCGACCGTACGAGGTCTTTGTCGATATCCTCATGCGAACGTTGCAGGTCATGGAAAACATAGGGAATGCCGGCGCGTAGCTTCTTCAGCTCATCGTAGATAGCCTGGCATTCTGGAGAAAGAGCGAGGGCCGGGGGCTCGGCAGGCTTCGCCGCGACGGGCGCAGTCGTGCCATCCGAAGGGGTGGCGGGCGCAGTCCTGGCCTTGGCGGCGCCCCCTCCCGCTTCCTCTTCCTGGGCGGTTTCAACCGGCGCCCTGGCGGCCGGCTGACATGACTGGAGCACTCCCAGGAAGGCAAAAAGTACGGTTGTCGTCAGAAGTTTCTTCATCACTTTTGTGAACCCTTCGAAATGAACACGAAAGGTTATCTTAAGGTCAGGCTTGGAGCCTGACAAGGTATTGAATCAGCCGTCGAGAATATGCTGATCCGTTTCCCTCTATCGTGTCGCTGGATGCCGACATCCGGGCCATCTTATCAGTACACCCGAGCGAAGACCTCGGCCCCAACTAGTCCCGCCCCGCCGCCCAGGCGGTCCCCTGGCGCAAGAGCGCCTTGAACGCCGGCACCTCCCTGGATTTCAGGTCATGCCCGAGAACAGTAACCAGGACGCGCCCCTTGCCGTAGGCACGGGTCCAGGCAACAGGCTCCCGCTTGCCGCTGTATTCCGAAAGGGCATCCAACAGAACATGAATGCGATCAACTCCCTGCAGTTTTGAATAGAGCTCATCGTCCGCGGTGAAGTCCTCCAGGCCAGCGACGGCAGGATGGTTTCGGTCAAGCACCTTGACATCAAAGGGCCCCCGCGGGCTGTGACCTGAGATCTTCTTTCCGGACACGCGGCCCACCCAGACCCGGCCGATGATGTGACGGTACTCTTCCCAGCCGGGAAAGGCGAAGATCGCGAAGTGAACAACGACCAGGCCGCCGCCGGCCTTGACGTACTCCGCCAGGGCCTTGCGTGCCGCGAGCCCGGGGTCCCGGGGAGGCGGGTTTCTGAAATTAAGCACGATGGCGTCATATTTCGAGAGACCGCCGCCGGCGAGGATGGCTGGATCTTCGCAGACGATCACCTCTGGCCCATCCTTGCCGGAGAGCAACGCCCGAAGATGAGGCGTGGTCTTACGCCAGTCGTGCGCGGGGACATCATCCCCGGTAATGATCAGCACCTTCTTCTTCACCTTAGCGACCTGCGCGGGCGAGATGACGGCCGCGGGAGATGAGCTCCCGAGCTTCGGCAGGTTCCCGCTCTTCAGCAGGATCTCTTTTTCGTCCGGATTAGTGCGAAGATAGCGGCCGGACTGTACATCCGCGCGAAGGTAGTGCTCAAAGAACGCGAGCGAGTAGGCATTGACGATACTCTTTGCCCGGGTGATGGGCAGAAACTCTCCCCCCCCGATACCATCGCCAAAGCCGGGAGCGATGGCATCCATGTCGGTGAAGCTGAAGTGTCCGCCCCGCTTCAGCGACACCAGGTGCTTGGGACCCTCACACGCCTGGTAGTACAGCCGGGCAACAGCATTCCCGGCCGCGCCCAGGGTCTGGTCCTTCTCGCCAAGCATGAGCAGCAACGGCACGGAGGTCTTTCTGCCATAGCCCACGGTCATAGGAAGGATGGCCTTCACGCGGCGATCGGTCTCGGCAACCTTGCAGACCGTAAAGCCGCCAAAAGAGTGGCCCAGGATTCCGATTCGCTCGCTATCAATACTCTTTTGCAGCCAGCTGTCGGCCTGGGCGTTTCGGCGAAGCAGCTCCGTGATCAGGAAAGACACATCGAGGGGCCTGTTACGCGCCGAGCGGCCTCGCCCGGACCTGTCATACGGAAGCGCCCTGGACGGCAGCGGGGCGAGCCCGGCATTGCCTGTATGATCAGCCGAAACGACGATGTAGCCATGACTCGCGAGATGCTCGACCTGGAAGATGTTCTGGTGGCGAATTCCTCCATTGCCATGGGAGAAGACCAGCAACGGAAAAACGCCCGGACGCAAAGCCGCTCCCCGGACTCCAACACAGCGGAAGCGGCCCTCGACCTCCGGCAACTTTCCTCCGAAGTGGTCAACGAATTGACCTGCCTCGGCCTGGTACTTACCAAAGAACTCGCTGAAGGTCGTCTTCTTCTCCGAACGCGCGGATTCAACCGCGGGATACCACACCTCGGTAACCAGGGTCCGCGGCCCGTCAGAATAGCTGTCCTCGCGGTCCCGGTCGACCAGGACCAGGGTACGAACACCGACCGGATAGCTCCCGGGAGCCGAATAATCCTTTCCCGCGGCGCTGAGAGCGGGCATCGAGAGGGCAAGCAGGATAACGAGAAGATTTCTTAGCATCATCATATCTCTCCAGGCTCGGTCTCTATGAAACCCTGCCGGACCTCCGCTATTTGCCCCCGAGCGTAACCTTCAGCTCGAGGTCCGCGCCGGCTCGCGAAAGCCTGAGAACTACCGTATCTCCCGGCCGCCGCTGGTTCATGACTCTCTTCAGCTCGGTGGTTGAGGTGACAGGCTGACCATCGAACATGGTAACGATGTCGCCCTCCTTGATGCCGGCTCGCTGGGCTGGCGACGAGCGAACCACCGACCCCACCCCCACGCCCGCGACATCGCTTTCGATGGTGCGCGGAATGAGACCCAGGTGGGCCTTTCCTCCGGCCACCAACACAGCCTTCAGGGTAAGCTTCTCGCCTGCGCGCAGGATCTCAGCGGCGACCGTATCGCCCGCGGGATAGGTTCCGAGGATACCCTTGTACCTCGTGCGAGTCCTGACCGGCAACCCTCCAAGACGCTCAAGCAGGTCACCCGCCCTGAAACCGGAGGCCGCGGCAGGACTGCCCGGGCGAACGCCGACCACGGGCAGGCCGGCCTTCTCATCGGCTCGCTCGCCAACCTCGAGACCCTCGATTTTTCCATGCAGAACGGCTCCCCCCTCCGCCGCCTCCAGATGCTTCATAAAGCGCGATATCTGGTTCGAAGGAACCGCGTAGCCCACGCCCGTATTGATCCCAAGGGCGAAGCGTGTCTCGATCTTCCCGTTGATCCCAACAACCTTGCCATCGAGAGTGATCAAGGGACCACCGGAATTGCCGCGATTGACGGCCAGGTCAACCTGGATCGCGTCATTGTAGGTCTCGCTGTAGCGGTGAACCGCGCTGACAATTCCCATCGACACCGCCGGTTCGAAATTCGCCGGAGCGCCCGGAACGAAAACATTCTCAGAGCCGGTAAGGAAGGGGTCGCCCAGGGCGAGCACCCGTTGCCCGGGCCGGACCGCCTGGCTGTCGCCGAGCTTAACAAAGGGAAACTTCCCCTTGCCCTCGAGCTTCAGCAGGGCAACATCTCCGCCTGGATCCTTGCCGACCACGACTGCTTTGAAATACCGCCCGCCTGTCATATAGGCCACCACCGAACGCGCGCCGGCTATGACGTGGTCGTTCGTGAGAACATAACCATCCGGGCTGATACAGAAGCCCGATCCGCTGCTATAGCCGGCGCCCTGATCGCCCTTGATGAAGACAAAGGCCGGCTTGCAGTTGGCAACCACGCTCTTGACCCGCTTCTCGAGAGCGCGCAGCGCGCTCACCTGATCGAAGGTCTCGGCGGGAGCTCGCGGGACGAATGACAGCGAGACCAGGAGAGCCAGGAAAACCCGCAGGGCCGCAACGGAGAGTTGAAGTCTTTGTGGTTCTCGGCGGGTCATATACTTCATCTCATCTGCGCTCCGGAAACTTCCCCAGCACGCCGCTCAGGGCAATCTCCTTTTCACCGCGGCGGACGACAAACTCTACCTTGTCACCCACCTTGCAGGAAAAGATCAGGAACTTCAGCCGATTGAAATTGGGGACATCCTCGCCGTTAAACCTGATGATCACGTCCTTGCTCTTGACGCCAGCGGAGGCGGCAGAGCTGTCGGGTACAACCTCGACCACTGGCGCCCCGTCATTGCCCGGGCTGTCCGGCTCCGACTGGATCCCCAGAAAAGGCCGCGGAGGAAGCTCGAAGTCCTTGCCCGCCAGCAGCCGGGGCAGGACCATTCGAATGGTTTCAACCGTGGTCGCAAACCCGATGCCGGAATTCAACCCCCATTGGTTGTAGGTATGCCCGACAAATCCGGAGAGACCGATGACCTTGCCATCCAGGTCAACCAGGGGCCCCCCCACATTGCCGTAATTGAGCTTCGCATCGGTCTGCATGGCACGGCTGCTATTGCGCCCAACGGCGCTGATGATGCCTTCGGTAAGATTCAGCCGGCCGGGCGCGGAGCCCCGGCCGATGGCGAAGACAAAACTTCCCGCCGAAGAGGGCGAGGTCTTCGCCCAGGGAGGATCGCGCCAGCTCTTCTTCTCGACCAGGTCCGCGTCGCCTTCTACCTTGATCAGGGCGAGATCATCGAGCTGATCTCTTGCCACGACCCGGGCCTTCCGCTCCTCTCCAGAAGGCAGCCGCACGGCGATCGACCTGATGGTTCCCAGCAGGTTGTAGTTGCTGGTCAGTATGTAGCCGCGGCGATCAACCAGGAGGCCCGTGACGGAGCCCTTCGGCCGCTTGAAATAGCCCTGCGATTCGGGGGACACCCTTCCGTTAAAAGGAAGTCGCGACCTTGGAATCTCGATGTCTTTGCTCCTGTCGACCTTGATGGCGACCACCCAGGCGGACAGACCGTCCGCTATCGCGGAGAGAGCTCCAGGCTCGCCCGCCGCGGGACTCGATGGTGAAAGCGTGATGGCGAACGACAGCGCGAACAGCAAAAGAAAGCCTCGGCCGCATTGACCTGTTGGGCTTATGGATGCCGCCATCAGAATCTCCCCCACAACGTCAGGTTAATGAAGATGGCGGTCTTGTCGCGAACGACCTCCAGGCGGACCTGCTCGCCCGGGCGGGCGGCATGGAAGACTTCTCTGAAATCCGGAACGGACTCGATCTTCCTGCCGTTAAATTTCCTCAGCACGTCGCCCCGGCGAAGACCGGCCGAGGCCGCGGCGCCTCCAGGGCTCACCCTGAGAACGGTTATCTTCCCGCCCTCATGAGAATTCATCAGCTCGAGACCCGCCAGCGACGAGGCACGCTCGAGACTGTCGTCAAACCAGGAGCGGTGCGGTTCGATAAGCTGCTTCAGTTCATCTATGGGAATCGCCGTCCCCAGCCAGCGCTCCTGGGAAAAATTCAGTATAAGAAGGCCGACCATCCGCCCCCTGGCATCTACCAGTGGGCCGCCATCCATCCCGTTGTTCAGGGCGGCAGTCGATTCCAATGCTCGCCCGATATAGACGGATTCGAGATGCTTTTCTTTCAGCTCGACAATCCCGCTAAGCACGCCAGCCGCCATCACGACCTGGTCATCGGACTGGATGCTGCCAAAAGCGTTTCCCAGGCTGAAAAGCGGATCTCCGACCGACAGGGCGGCGCTCGAGCCAAGCCGCAAGTATTCCAGCCTCTTCTTTCCCGGCGGTAACGCGCGGCGGAAATCCTTCAACTGCAACAGCGAGACCTCTTTGTCCGGGTAGACCTTGATCAGCACGGCCGGGGCAACGCGCCCGCCATGCAGATAGACATCGATGTTACGTGAGCCCTCAGGTACGACCGTCGGCGAGGTCAGCACCAGCCCTACCGGATCGAGTAACGTTCCGGTGCCGAAATGCGTGATGCTGCTGCGGGAGCGTTCCCTGGGATAGTCGCTCCGGGTTATTCCCACCACCGCGCGTGAGATCCGGTCATAGAGACCCGTGTAGCCGGAGGCGGGCTCATCCGCCGCCAGCCGGCGGCCTGCGCCGAGGGCCGAAAGAATCAGCAGCAAGGCGAAGATTCTGGGAACGAACAAACGCACTATTGGAAACCCCTTGTAGAAAAAACGCGTTGAGTACAAGAAGCATAGTAAACGAAAGCGTCCCCGGAATGAAGAACCTCGGAGCTCCCGGGCAAGATCGCCGAGCGAGATGAAGAACCTGGGGGCTGCTCTCAGAAGCAATTCGGCGGACGCCGACAGCCCAGGCCGAGATCGGCCGGCCTGCTGGAGCGCGCGCATTGCGGAAACGGCGCCGCCGGCTCCTGCCCGCCAATAAAGAGAAACTGCAGGAGGAAGACGCCTGATGTCAGGTTGATCTCCCCGGCGCCATCCGCATCCGCGGCCGCCAGGCAGCCGGGCTCGTTATCGCCAAGGAACAGGTAGGAGAAGATCGCCACCGCATCGGTCAACTGGAGATCGCCGCTTTGATCGACATCTCCTCTCAGAAAAGGGCCGATGCTGCGCTCGGGCTCCTCGAGAGCCTGCAGGGTGAGATTGTAGGTTCCCGCGCTCCCCGGCTCGAAGCTCGTGACGTTGATAAAATAGACTCCTGGATCAAGGTCAACCTGGAGACACGAATTGACGGTCGTCTGATCGCAATCATCATTCTCGCTGAGCGGATCGCAGTCCTGGTCGAGAAGACCAAGGATCGTATCAAACTCCTCCGATTCGAGAAGAATCGAGCCGATGAAGGGCTCCTCGAGCTCCAGCCTCCAGAGATCCAGGGCTTCGGCTCCGCCGGGAACCGTACAGGTATTCGCCGGGAAGTCTCCCGCCAGGCTCTCGCCTGGGAGGATCACGTCGGCCACACAGTCGGCGCAATTGTTGACAACCTCTCCTTCCTCGCAGGTAATATTGAGCGAGAAATTTCCCTGCTCGCCAATGGCGTAGCTGCTGACGCCGATATAGTAGGCTCCGGCGGCGACCTCGAGGGTGAGACAAGAAAGCTCCAGGTTCCCCGGCTCGCAATCGTCATTGGCGCCGAGAGCCAGGCAATTGGAATCGTAGACTGTCAGGTAGGTATCGAATTCGGACGACGCCAGGCTGACGTTGAGAACCCCGCCCTCGACAACAACCGTGTAGATGTCCTCGGACGGACCGCCGATACGTGTACAGGTATCAAGAGGAAAGGCTGAATCGACCGGCTCGCCGCAGGCCGCCTCTCCCGTCTCACAGGGAGGACAGGGGGCTGCCTTATTGCAGTTGATGTCCATCGTATAGGATCCGTTGGCTCCGGCATCATAGCTGCTCGGCAGGATCCAGTAGGTCCCGGGCGCCAGGGTGAGGGCCAGCCGCGAGTTCAGGCCATCGCCGCCATCATCATCGAAGGCGATTTCTTCGCAGCCCTCCCCATTGTAGACGTAGAGGAAGGTGTCAAGGTTTCCGGAGGTCAGGCTGATGATGTATTCCTGCGTCTCTTCGACCTCGATCTCGTAGGAATCAAAGAGGCGGCCGTTGTCCAGAGAGCAGTCGCTGGCCTCCAGCAGACCATCGAGCACTGCTGGACATTCGGTCACCCCGTCGCCGCAATCGGCACAGCTGTCGGCGCGCTCGCAGGACACCTCAAGATCATAGGCTCCCAGCTCTCCGGCTCCAGCCGCGCTAACGCCGATGGTATAGGTCCCGGCGTTGAGGGTGATCCCCTCGATACAGGAAGCCCCGAAATTGCCGGGCGAGCAATCCTCGTTGGCGAGGAACGCTTCGCAGAAATTATCCGAGATGTTCACAAAGGTGTCGAACTCGTTCGAGCGAAGGGTGATCGTCACCCGCGAAGCCTGGTCCACCGTGAATGTGTAGGAGTCTACAAGGGTGCCATCGGCAAGAGCGCAGTCGCCCGCGCCAAGCGCACCGCTGACGGTGTCGCCGCAGGAGATGCTCCCGGCCACACAGTCCCGACAGAGCCTCACGTCCGGGCAACGAACAGAGAGGTCGTAGGTGCCGCTCTCCCCGTTGGCATAGCTGTTGATGCCGAGAACATAGGTGCAGGCTTCCAGGTCGATCATCATCCTGGAGTTCAGCTCCTCCCCGCCATCATCATCCACAGCGACCTCCTCACAATCCTGGTTGTAGAGCCGAAGAAAGGTGTCGAATTCCAGCGAAGAGAGGTCGATGATCACCGGCCCGGGCTCATCGACCTCAAAGGTATACAGATCGATAAAGCTCCCATCTCCTGCCATCTGGCAGTCATCGAGGTCAAGGGCCCCGGTTACCTGGTCATCGCATGCGACCGAACCAACATTGCAGTCAACGCAGAATTCAAAACCGGGCTGGCAGGCGGCCGTAAGCTGGTAGAGGCCTGTCTCCGCAGCCGCGTAGCTGTTCACCGCCACAAAATAGATTCCAGCCTCGACGTCCGCCGTCAGGCAGGACCTGTCAATATTTCCGGGCTGGCAATTGTCATTCGTATCAACGACCTCACAACTCTCGTTGTAAAGCCACAGGAAGGAATCAAACTCGATGGAGTCCAAAGACAAGGTCAGGCGGCCGGCCGCCGACACATCCAGAGAGAACACGTCGATGAAGCTGCCGTCCTGGAGAACGCAATCATCTTCAAACAGGCCATCTTCGACCACCTCGCCGGTGCAGTCGAGCTCCGCGATCTGACAATCGGAACAGATGTCGAAAGGCTCACAGGCCAGGCTGAGCTCGTAGCCTCCAAGTTCCCCGCCGCCGCTGGAGTTCGCGATGATGAAGTAGTTGCCCGGCAGCAGGTCAAGGCTGAGGAGCGCATCCAGGTCGCCGCCCTTTGCATCCGCATCATCGATCTCCCCGACCGCGACACAGTTCTCATCCATGACCAGCAGGTAGGGATTGACCTCCGCCGACCTGAGACCGATGGTCAACCTGGAGGGCTCCGTCACCTCGATCGCGTAGGTGTCGAGCAACGAGCCGTCAGGAAGAGCGCAGTCGCCATCGGAAAGCTCTCCGTCGATCGTTTCTCCGCACGCCGCCTGCCCGACAACGCAATCGCCGCAGAAGTTGACCGGCTCGCAGGTGACGGCCAGGCTGTAGTCGCCCGCCTCGGCCTGCGACCAGTTGTTGACCACCAGGTGATAGGTCCCGGGCTCGAGCATGGCCCCGAGACAGGACCCGGATCCGGTGTCTCCCTCAAAACAGTCGTTATTGGTCGCAATCACGAAACAGTCCGCATCCACCAGGAAGAGGTAGGTGTCCATCTCGTCTGAGAGAAGAGCAAGGTCAACTAATTGCGTCGATTCGATCTCCAGGGACCAGATATCGACAAAGGTGCCGTCTCCCAGGCGGCCATCGTCTTCCTCCAGAACGCCTTCGACCGTTCTGCCGCACCCGGCTTCGCCGACCAGCCAGTCCCGGCAGAGATTGCCGCTGGCGCCAATGGCGCATTTCTCATCCTCGGCTCCCTCTTCCTGTCCGGCTCCGCCGCCATCTCCAGCCCCGGGAGAGCGGGACTTGACTCCGCCAAGCGCCCAGGCGCCCGCTCCGCGTAATTTTGAACCGGGATTCTTGACAGAAGGGTTCGCCCTGGCCGCCTCCTTACCTCTCTTCCAGCGCTGACCGGCTGCCCCGGCCAGCTTGCCGCCGGCCAGGCCGGCGAAGCTCAGGCTCTTCCCTCCAGCCGCCTTGAACGGGTTCGCCGGAGCCCGGCGCGGAGCGAAACGTTCCCCCGCCGCGGCCGCCCCGGCCAGCAGGGCCTGGAACCCTGGCCTACCCTGGAACTCAACCGGATCAATCCGGCGCAGGCCCGGCGCGGCCGGGCGGGCAGGCGGCTCCTGCGCGTAGCCGAAGCTGCCCCCGCAGACCAGCAACACCACGAGCAGCGTCCCGGATCCCGAAGAACGGCAAGATCCCTGGAATACATTCTTATGACCCCGACACACCCTCATCGTAACCCCCCAGAAAAGTAAACCTTCCCAAGCTACAGGCGCATTCAAACAACTCCAGGCAATCAGATCCAGCCCTGGATCTGCGGCCGAAGAGGAGACTTTCCGCTCATTCTTCAAGCGGAGCGATCAACCCCTTACAATCCCCCTTACAATCCACTGAGTGCCCCACCTGAGTGCCCCTGATAACCAAAAAAGAAACAAGACGCTCCCCTCCAACCCGAACAGGCTGGCGCGTTGCATCAATAGTACCCCTTGAAATACAAACGGCACCGATGAAATGGGGGAGAATCTCCGTCGCCCGCGACACTCGAAAGGACTGATCTCTTCAGCCAGTCACAAACGTCCCGGAGCGTCCTGTTCTCGGCTGGAGAAGCCGTCCCTGCAAAGGACGCCGGCTGTTATTTCTTGCCGGAGGGAGAGGCTTCCAGCACCTTCTTCAACTCCTCCTCGAGCTCATCGGGTTTGAAGCCCCGGGGCCCGGGGCCTCCCTGGTAAACAACCTTACCATCCTTACCGACAAGATAGAGGCGATCAGGGTAGCCCCCGTAATTCCTGGCTGTCGAGTCCTTCATGTCATCAATCAGCATCGGCATGGTGAAATTCAGTTTCTTGGCGCAGCTGCTTGCTACCTCGGTACGCTCGAGAAGATTCTTCGGATCATTTACCGAACGGCTCGCCGGCAGGGGGCTCAATCCATCGATCGGATGGGCTTCACGAATGTACACGACAAAGAACGCGGCCGACTTACGATACTTGCTGTAGAGTTCTTCCAGGCGCCCGGCCTGGCTGGCAAAAGGAGGTCATGTGTAGCTCCCGAAAATCAGCACGACCGGCTTCTTGTCCTGATGCTGGGACAGCCTGATAAGGCCTTTTTCATCCGGCTTGACATAATCAGGCGCGGCGGAGCCTTCCAGGAGGGAGAGTCTGAAATCCGGGGCGCGGTCGCCGGGGCCGGGGAGCCCGCCTGAACGAGTCGCCTGTTTCAATACGTTGGATGCCTCAGCTGACTCCCTCGAGACCCCGGGGTCGTCAATCGAGCGGCGCTGCCTCCCTCCGGAGCCGCGAGACCTGCCGCCGGAGGCGGAGCGCCCGCCTGAAGAGCCGGGACGAAGCGCGCTCAGTATGGCGCGCATCCTGACGCGCAGCTCATCATCGTTGACTCGCTTGTCGCCGTCGCTATCGAGCTTGGCGATAAAGCCGTCGAGCTCGCTGGCGGTGATCGTACCGTCGCCATCGGGGTCCATAAGCTCGAGGAGCTTGGCCATCGGGTTGATCCGTCGAGCGCCGGAAGTCTCCGGCCCCTGGCGGTCTTCAACTCGCTCAGCCGACTTTTTCTCACCATCCTTCGCTCCCGGCGCGTCTTCCTGGGCGCTCAAGCCGGCCTGGAGAACCAGGCAGGAAAGCGTTGCGGCCGCAATAAAACGGATATTCAGATCCCTCATCATCAACCTCTTCTCAATTTATAATCACGGCTCGTCAGTGTCTCAATCAACTGGAAGCGCCCATCCAGAGATGGACGCCTGTCCATCTAACCCCGGAGAAGGGTCCTATGGAATGAGAAAAATACGCCGGGAAGAAAGTTCGTCAGTAAAAATCTCAGCCCTGGGTAACGCAGTTGGAAATTTCGCAGGCTCCCTCCTCGGAGGGGGCGCAATCGCTACCAGGCGCCGGCGCCGGGATCGGGAATCCATCGGCGCTGAAGAGATAACGCAACAGGCCAATGGCATCATCGATGGACACCTGGGCATTAGCGTTCACATCGCAGCCCTGGAGACAGCGCGGCTCGCTCTCGCCCAGGAAAAGATAGAAGAGAATGGTGACCGCGTCGGAGATGTCGACCGCCTGGTCACCATTGCAGTTGCCGCGCACGAAGGACGGCGTCGCCTCGCCAAGGCGCTGGATGGCGCCCGGTGAGCCGTAGATGCGGCTCGAGACCCGCCAATTGTCAGAGACGTCATTGTCCATGTCCTCGTGGATCTCAAAGAGCTCGAGGCTGTACCCCAGGCCATCCGCGCGGGCGGGCCACGGCGCATCCTGCGAATACCGGACCAGGTCGACGGTGGCGGGATAGCCAGGGCCATCATCTTTGACACGCAGCTTCTCACCTTCATTGCTGAGGCTGCCGGGATAGGGACCGAAGATGCGCGCCGGGTTTCCGTAGATCCTTCGGAAAGCGACAGGGTCCTTCGCCAGGATGACGACCTCGTCAGCGGCGACATTCGTGCCGTCGGGGAAGCTGTGTTCCTCGAAAACGCCTGCCTCATTGGCGGACCCGAGACCCTCGATCTTCCACCCCGAGATGTCCACCTGCGAGCCGGAGTTGTTCCAGAGCTCGAGGTATTCGGCCTCGTCATCTCCCAGGGGATTGTACATGATCTCGGTGATCATCAGCCGGTCATAGCCTGTGAAGCGCTCGGTGCTGCGGAGATAGTTGACCATGTAGCTGCGGCGCGAACGAATATGGGCCATGACCCTGTCTATGTTGGGCTCGAACCCGGAGGGGGCCGACCGGTCGCCGGCCGGGCTGGTACGGCCCCAGACTCTGAAATCATCACGCTGCTCCTCCATGAGCAGCTCACTCAGGTCGGCCAGCCGCTGCTCGTAAAAATCGAGCGTGTACTTCTCGTGGATGGCGCCCCAGAGTCGAGCCAGGTAGGCGCGGCGAAAATGGGTTCCGGACTGGGCGAAAAACTTGTCAAAGAGATGGTTCCCAACCCCGCCCCCGCGAACGGTCGTGGTGTTCCAGATCGTCATGCCGGGATTGTCCATGCGGTCGTTGTAGACCCCGCCGTTGCCCCCGTCCCAGCGCTTGCCATAGGCGAGGTCCAGGTCCCAGCCGGTCGGGATCCAGCGATCGGTCTCGGTGTCATGGTAGAGGTAGTGATTCTTATGGGGATAGTCGCGGTTGTTGATCAGAACCTGGCCCGCCTGGTAGTCGATGATGGTGTCCGGCACGGTCTTCTCGAGGAAGAAATTCGTAAGCTGGTTTCGAGATGTATCGTGAAGGGCGTTGAGGAAGGAGCGCAGGTCGCTGTAATCCTCATGCTGGTTGGTCTTCTTTTCGTAGGTGCCGTTACGCTCTTCGCGAGAAGCTGTCGCCTTGTAGAGATTGCCATCGGCATTGAGCCCTACACGGTCCAGCCAGCGCTCCTCAGGGTTCTCCATCACCGCGTAAAGGGCGTGGTAGCTGCCATTGGCGTGGATCCGGAAGAGGTCGTGGCTCAGGGCGGGGTTGTCCATCTCATCGAAGAGCGCCCAGGCCATACCCTCGCGCACGAGCGCCTTGTCTGTCCACAGGCTCTGCAGGTTGAAGCGCTTCTTGCCGAAGAAGAGATGGCCCTTGTTCATCTTCACCTTCAGGTAGGGCTTGGTGGCGCTGTAGACGCTGCCGCCCCGGCGGCGAATCTGCGCCTGGTGGAAGATGTCTCCTCCGGAGGCGATGGAGAAACGCAGATAGCCGCGGCCAAGCCCCGAGAGCCAGCTGCGGCCGTTGGCTGAAGGCGTAATGAACGTGATCCTCGGCAGGGTCGACTCAGGCTGGTTATCATTGACGTAGTAGCCGTAGACATCCTCGGTGTCGGTCCGCGGGGGAAAGACGCGCAGACCGCACTCGCTTCGCGCCTCGACCTTGAAGGTCACCACGGTGTTGTGCGGCTGGGCGGGTACATCGACGCCGTAGACGCCATCGCCGGCCGCGCCATCGTTGGACAGGCCATCATCGAGCATTTCAAGCTCCCGGTTCGCTCCGCTCAATGAGGTCACCAGCTTGACCTCGGTGGGCTCTCCCCTCACCCGGGCCGTGAGGGTCGTCACATCCCCGGAGGTGGGCTCCTGGGGCCAGCGGTTCAGGTTGCTGACGAAGGGCGGCAGGCAATCCCTCGAGACCACGTTGGCCTCGCCTGGACTGGCGATCCCTCCCCCGCCTCCCCCGCGCTGCCAGAAAATACCCCGGCTCGCGGTAGAAACCGAGAGACGGGCGGTGAGGGTGTCCCCGCCGCGGAGCTGGAAATAGGAAAAGCTGAGGGTATAGGTGACCGCCGCCGAACGGTCGAGAGCTTCGGGAAGATCAAGGCGTACGGAATTGGCCGAGCCGGTTCCGCGTCCGGTGGACACGAGGTGGAGGGCGGACTCCTCAAAGAGCTCCCCGCCCGCGGCGCGGCTCCAGCGGCTGCCGGAGTGGTTTCCACGCGCGTCCCAATCTCCGATACCGTTGTCAAAACTGCCGTCTGGGATCAGGTTGTTCTCCGGCGCGCGGGTGTCAACCAGCGAAAGATTGTCGAGGAGATACTCGCCGGCCTCCTGGATATAGATATAGATCCTGCTGCTGGTGGCCGTTCCGGAGACGCTGACCGTACTCCACTCGTCGCCTCCGCCGGCGGCCTGGCTATCCATGGCGCCCGAATCCGTCCAGCTGGCAGGGTCGTCCGAAACCGCGTCGGAGACGATCTTCTCGAGGCTGTAGCCCAGGCCATCGGCGCCGACATTCCAATCCTCGCTCTCCCCGTAGCGGGTGGAGTCGACCAGGGCTCCGGCGGCATCGACCAGGGTGATTCTCTCGCCGTCATTAGAAAGCTGCCCTTCCCAGTCGCCGACCGTATTGCTGATGCCGTACCCATCGCGGGCGGCCGCCTCATCCCTGCAGACGACAAGATAGCCGCCGGGCAGGAGAACCGTGCTCTCCGCGAAGCAGAAATCGACTCCCTGGGTAAAGCAATACCCCTGCAGGTCGATCGGAGCCGCCGTCGTATTGGTCAGCTCGATATACTCCCGCAGATCGTAGGGGTCGTTGTCAGCGGTATGGTACATGATCTCGTTAATGGCGATCGCCGGAGAAGGTCTCGGCGGGGGCGGACACTCGATAGCGGCGTTCACCGCCATGGGTGTGGGCGCGACATCTGCCCGGCCGCGCCAGTTCCTGGGATTGTCGGTTTCAAACAGAGCGCAGAGCCGCTGCAGCGAGCCGCCGGCGCCATCGGCCCCGTCCTCCCAGGGCGCGTCGTCATCGTAGCGCACAGAATCGACAACCGCGGAGGTGGCATCGATCAGCTCGATGTTCTCGCCGCCATTGTTGAGCGCCGAACCCGCCCAGAGCACGAGGCGGCTGGGCACCAGTCCGAACTCGGGACCGAGGGCGAGGGGGTTCCGGCAAATCACCAGGAAGCCGCCCGACTCGATCACCGTACCGGCCTCGAACTCGTGACGAATGCCGCCGGTGAAGGCCCACCGCGACAGGTCAACAGTCTGCGCGCCGGAATTGTAGAGTTCGATGAACTCAAGATCGGCGCCCTCCTGCGGGTTGTAGTGAATCTCGTTAATGACCACCCCGTAGCGGGGAGAGGCCTCTTCGGCTTCGTCACAAGCATCGCCAAGGCCATCGCGGTCCCGGTCGCGCTGGTCGGCATTTTCGTCATTGGGACAATTGTCACAGGCATCGCCGACGTTATCTCCATCGGCATCCGCCTGCCCCGCGTTGGCATCTTCAGGGCAATTGTCCTCGCCGGAGTTGACACCATCGGCGTCGGGATCGTTGACGCCATCTTCGATGGTAAGACGATTGGCCGAGCCATCGGAGCCATCGCTGCGATTGGAGTTCGGTCCCACCGGCGAGTTCGCCAGGTCGAGTACATCACCGACCTCGAGAACAAGGTCCACCGTCCGCGTGACGCCTACGCCATCGCCGCCGGCGATCACCGCGGAATCGACCAGCTCTCCATTGTGGAAGAGGAGGCCGCTCACGCCGGCCCCGGCGAGATTCACCTCGCGGGTATGCCAGGTGACCTCAACCGCGCCGGCGATATCGCTGGTCCACCGCCGAATCGGCCAGTGCTCTTCATCCGGGCAGCTGTTGGTGCCGTTGGGATGAACATCTTCCTGCGCGAGAAAGGTCCACGGACAATTGGAAGGCGCCAGGCGCCAGGCCTCGCCTCTCCAATGGGCCGCCTCAAACTCGATGAACTCATCGGCGGAATAGCTGTTGTTTCCATCTTCGGTGAGATTGTAATAGCCGTAGCTCCAGCCGTTGGCTCCCTGCTCCCCGGTTCCCGACCAGTCGTCAACAGAGTCGGCAACCGTATCGGCGCGCAGAAGCTCCGGGGCGAGTCCGCCCAGGGTAAGAAGGACAACTGTGCAGAAGAAGACGAACGGTGAATTATATTTCATATCTCTACTCATATCTGTTCAGGTGCCTGTAGAGGCCCCAAGGCTACGGGCACGGACATTTATTCTATCATCCAGTGATTCCGTTCATTTGTGGATAAAAAAGCTCAACTGAATTCATAAATCCCGACAAAGCGGAAGATGCCGCAGCGTGGGATCTCAAAGCCGAAAAAGGCTTTCAGCCCATTCGTGGAGCGGCCTTCCCGTTCAATCGTGTATCTTATTGGTTCATTTGATCCGGACTCTATTGCAGTGATGAAACGCACACCAGCCACCTCACCTCGCTCCCTGGCCTTACTCCTGGCCATGCTGCTGCCGGGCTGTAAGGGCGATATCGACCCGGCCCAGCTGGATAACCTGCGGGATGATCTCGATGCGGTTGTCTCCGGAACGCGAGGCGCTCCGCCCCGCGAAGACAAGAACAGAGACGGCTGGAACACCGAGGTCTTCAGCGCCCGGGCGCAGGGCACCCTCAAGGCCTTGACCCTCCTGCTCGAGTCACCCCCCGGAAAGGAGCCGGACGC
>Ga0163108_10000266_pt1 | contig 39027 bp, 37 predicted proteins | sample Fk1155metaG_FD_109644 | JGI IMG/M metagenome (GOLD analysis project Ga0163108, IMG submission 109644) | Marine microbial communities from the Central Pacific Ocean - Fk160115 155m metaG | ecosystem: Environmental > Aquatic > Marine > Oceanic > Photic zone | place: The Central Pacific Ocean...
AGCAAGTGCATTTCTGCTTAATGTCAACGCATCATCAAGCCCTGCTTCAACTTCAACATTAAACCAGGTATCAATACCACGATTAATGAATTGCATTGAGAAATAAAAAACTATTAATAATGGAATTATCGCTAACCCAACAAACATTCCTACCATTCTTGCTTTTAATTTAGAGCCTGGAATATCTAGTCGATAATCTTTAAATAACTTACTGAGATTTCCTATTAGAAGGATCATTAGAACAAATAAACATAGAATATTTACCCATAAGATTGAATTAGCTAGTTGATCAAAATTTTCAGAATTTTGTGCCGCTTGACTTAACATAATTAAAGCAATAAACGATAGTCCGACACCAAATGCGCCGAGCATTGCGTATAAAAGCGGTCTTATCTTTGGAGTTGCCATTCGTGCCACTCACTCTTAATGTCCCACTGACTCCTCCAAAAAAATAACATTCTAAGAGGTGCTGAGTATTGCTTCGTGCTAAGTAGAGCTTGGAGCCTGAAACGATAATTTGCATCAGGGATCAATGAGTTATCATTAAGCAAAAAAAGATTTTGAATTCTACCTAGCCTATTAAGCGCTGAAAATAGAGTAGAATATGATTCCTGTGAAGCGTTCTTCACATCTCTAACGATATATCTTTGGCTTAATGGTCTATATTCAAGCTCATACTGGAAAGACAGTTCTGTTTCTTTGTCATCAGGTAAAAAACGCCTTATTCCTAGCAACTCAATATTTAGCTCAATAGTTAACGGAACGCCACTATTTAAGGCATTTAAGGCTTCATCACTTAAAAACAATTGAAGTCGAGCATCAAGCATATGTTTCCGTTCAGCCATAACGGTGTCTGCAGAACGAACATCAAAATAACCCTCATGATTAGGTCTCATCTGAGCCGAAATATTTAACGAAAAAAATATTCCGCCCAATACAATAAATTTTAATACTCTACTAAAAATGCTATACATTACGTTCTACTATTTTTTTCAATGCACGCAAAATAAAATCCATCCATATTCTTTGATCCTGGCAGTAATTGATATCCATAACTGGTTTTATGCATTACATTTTGGATGTTGTTATTTAGCAACAAATCTTTTAATACAACATTATCATGTTTTTGTAGAAATTGATTGATCACTTCATCATTTTCCTCATTAAAGATCGAACAAGTTACATACATTAATCTTCCTTGTGGAACTAACAAATTCCACATTGAATTGATTATATTCAATTGTTTTTGTTGCAGAGAAAAGATATCTTTTTCTCTTCTTAAATGTTTTATGTCCGGATGTCTTCTAATAACGCCAGATGCAGAGCATGGAACATCTATTAATATCAAATCAAATTTCTCCATATTCCACCAACTCTTACTTTCATTAACATCGCCAGTAATAATTTTTGCATGAAGGCCTAATCTATCAAGATTTTGTGCAATCATTCCCACTCTATTTGAATCAATTTCTATAGCCGTTACTCGAGAATCTTCATCCATCATTTCTAATAATTGACCAGTTTTTCCACCTGGCGCAGCACATGCGTCAAGAATATTCCCTGTTCTTTCCTTTAGTAGGCATTCTGCTGCTATCTGAGCGGCGCCATCTTGAATTGAAACATAGCCTTTCTCAAAATCTGGTAGAAAATTTATTGCTATTGGTTTCTTCAAACAAATTGAATAATCCAGATCCCCAACATAACCTACCTCTTCGGTCTTAAGATTTTTTTGTTCTGCTAATTTCTCAAGATATTGATGGGCAGTAATTTTTTTTTGATTAACTCTGAGCCACATAGGTGCTTGTAGGTTATTGTTCTTCAAAATTTCTGTGAAATTCTTTGGCCAACTATCTCTTGTTTTATTTATAATCCATTGAGGGTGGTTGTATATCACTTCTTCATCCTCACAATCTGTATCTTTGGTCGATCTTAGATACTCTCTCAGCATCCCATTCACGAACGCAGAAAGATTCTTCTTATTGAGTAACTTAGTGGCTTCAACAGTCTGTGAAACTACTGCATGATGAGGAATTCTCATCGCTTCGATCTGAAATAAGGCGGTCTCGAGAAGTATTTCAATAATTCTGTCCTTATTACGAATAGGACGCTTTACGAACTGATGAATTTTATTCCTAAGCTCCCAGTGAAATCGAATTGTTCCAAAACATATTGCTTTAAAAATTGATTTTTCTTGTTGAATGGAATTAAAGTCAGACTCCTCAAGAACTCGATCCAATGAACGATTATGGGTAATTACTTGCTGAACAACTGCGGCGGCCTCAGCACGAATCATGGCGCCTTTATTGTTGTGTTGCACACTACTCAAGAAAGCTGAACCCCCTGAATATCAATCTGTCTGGAAAATTCACCTGCTGTTATTCTATTTTTTCCAGGCCTTTGCAATTCGAGTATCACTAAAGATCCTTTACCACAACCTATCTCAATACCTTTTTCACAAGCAGATATTACCCTTCCTGGCAAGACATCACTTTGACTGCTGAATGCGGTCCAACACTTAATCATTTCTTCTTCAAATTGAAAATATGCTCCTGGATTAGAGTTATACGCCCTTACTTGCCTAGATAAATGATTTGCTGAATTGCTCCAATCCAATAGCGCATCGCATTTAATAATTTTTTTGGTATAAGTGGCTTTAATTTCATCTTGGACGATTGGCTTAATATTACCTTGTAATATAGGGTCAATATCCGTTTTAAGTACTTTAGCTCCAATATTTGCAAGATCTTTAATTAATTGATCGGCAGTTTCTAATTGTGTGAGTTGCAATTTATGCTGAGAATATACCGGTCCGTTATCTAACTCCTTTTGCATCCTCATAAGACTTACTCCGGTCTCAAGATCTCCATGTAAGATAGTAGATTGAATTGGTGAAGCGCCTCTCCATCTTGGGAGGAGTGATGCATGAATATTAATACAGCCAAAATTTGGAATTTCTAGTACTTCTTCAGGAAAAATCATTCCATAAGCAGCAACAACAATAACATCAACATTGGTTTTCATTAATTTCGCTACAAATTCTGAATCAATTAGTGAGTGTGGTTGCCAAACAGGAATGCCTTGATTTTTGGCAAAGATTTTTACAGGGCTTTCTCTTAACTTATTCCCTCTCCCTGCTTTTCTGTCTGGTTGAGTCATAACAATACTAGGACGTAAACCTAAATCAATCAAAGCACTTAGTGAAGGCACTGAAAATTCCGGTGTCCCCGCAAAGATAATATTACAGTCATTGTGATTACTCATGATTTGAATGTGATCTTAATAAACTGGCGATGAGGGAGATGGATTTTGCCTTTGTTTTTGGATAATTTTTCTAATTTTTTGTCTTTTTGCTTCAGACAAATAATCAATAAACAATTTACCATTGAGGTGATCAATTTCATGTTGTATACATATGGCCAATAACCCACTTACTTCTTGCTCTTTATTTGCACCATTGCGATCAAGATAAGATACGCTTATTTCTTCAGCTCTAGTCACTTCATCTAAATATCCCGGAACGGAAAGACATCCTTCTTTTGAAGTAGTTTCCCCTTCCCTGCTTAAGATTTCAGGATTTATCAGAACGTGTGGATCATTCTTTTCATTTGAAACATCAGTAACCAAAAGTCTTTTATGAAAGTCAACTTGAGTTGCTGCCAAGCCTATGCCAGGAGCCGCATACATTGTTTCAAACATATCGTCTATTCTTGCCTGTAGATTCTTATCGATTACCTCTACTGGCAATGCTTTTCTTCTCAATTTTGGATCTGGAAACTCTAAAATCTTTAATATTGCCATAATTTTGCACTTTTATTCTTGCTCTTAATTATATATAAACACTATTTCAGTTTATAGTTTACATTGATTTCTTGGAATAAAATAAAAAATATTAAACAATAATTGACGATTGGTTAAGTTTGTTTCATGCTCCATATTTGATGTGCGCAAAAAATTATCAAACTAAAAAGAATGCAGTAATAAATAATTAAAAATCATTCTAATTAACCTCAAAGGATCAATATTAAAATGAAAGAAAATGTTCTTGATGTCCTTTTGTATTTGTTTGAGACATACATTGAGACCGAAAGTGAACCAGAAACAAGTCACAATAATCTGAGAATTGATTTAATAAAAGCTGGTTTCAATAATAACGAAATTGACAAAGCGCTTGATTGGTTAGATGGGCTAACAAAGGACAATGCAAGAACAATAGCAAAACTTCATGATAATAACGCTAATAGAATCTACAATGATGTAGAGCTTAGCCGTTTGAACTCAAATTGTCGCGGCTTCATTTGCTACCTTGAACAAATTAATATATTGTCAGCATCGCAACGTGAGCTCTTAATTGACCGATTATTAGCTCTAGAAGAAAATGAAATTGATGTTGACCAAATAAAATGGATAGTGCTAATGATCCTTTTCAGTCAGCCTGGCCAAGAAACAGCATACTCAAAGATGGAAGATTTACTCTTTGATTCAGAAAGTGACTTTCTTCATTAATATAATTAATACCATAAAGATATGACAAATAATCTTGTAATAGTTGAATCCCCTGCAAAAGCCAAAACAATTTCTAAATATTTAGGAAATGAATATGTTGTGAAATCAAGTGTTGGTCACGTAAGAGATCTGCCAAAAGGTAAAACAAAAAAACCTGCAAAAAGAACATCAATTCCTAAAGACATACCAGAAGAGGAAAAATTAAAACTTAAATCCAAAAACGAAAGAATAAGATTAGTAAAAAGAATGGGTATAGATCCAGATAATGGATGGGCGGTCGAATATCAAATTATTCCTGAAAAGGAAAAAGTAATAAAAGAATTAAGGAAAGCTGCCAAGAATGTTGATCACATATACCTCGCAACAGATTTAGATAGAGAAGGCGAAGCAATTGCTTGGCATTTAAAAGAAGCACTCGGAGCAAGTAAATTCGAGTACTCAAGGGTTAGATTCAACCAAATAACAAAAACTTCTATTATGGAGTCTTTCTCTGACCCCAAAGAAATAGATACAGATCTTGTTAAAGCTCAACAAGCCAGAAGATTCTTAGATAGAGTCGTTGGCTTTGAGCTGTCACCTCTTTTATGGAAGAAAATTGCCAGAGGACTTTCTGCAGGCAGAGTTCAATCAATTGCTCTAAGATTACTCGATGAAAGAGAAAGATTGATTCAGGAATTTATTCCTAAAGAATTTTGGGAAATCTCAATGAATCTATTTAATACCGAAGAACAAAATATTGTATTTTCTTTGTCTAGAAAGAAATCTGCGCCATTATTATCAGAAAATGAAGCAAAGAAAATAGAACAATTGATAAGAAGCAATACATTATTCATTAATGAAATAATAAAAACTCCAACCAAGGTAAAACCAAAACCACCTTTTATAACTTCAACACTTCAACAAGCTGCATCTACTAGATTAAGTTTTAACGTGAAGAGAACTATGAGGGTTGCACAAAAATTATATGAAGCGGGTCACATCACCTATATGAGAACCGATGCGCCAAGCTTAAGTGAAGAATCAATTGAAGATGCAAGAAATTACATTCAACAGAATATTGGAGAGAAATATATAACAAGCAACCCAAGAATATATTCAAGTACAGAAAATGCTCAAGAAGCGCATGAAGCAATTAGACCTACCAATGCTTTTATTAAAGTTGATAATTTGATTGGGTCAAGCGATGAAGAAGTTAAGTTATATAAACTCATATGGGATCAATACATAGCATCTCAAATGCCTGATGCAGAATACCTATCAACATCCGCAAGAATCTTTATAGATGAATACATATTTAACGCCAAAGGGAGAGAAGTCGTATTTGATGGATACACAAAAATTACGAAAAATGTAAATCAAGATCATGTTATCTTGCCTGCACTGTCTGAAGGTGAAGAATTATCTCTAGATAAGTTGAATTTAGAACAGAAGTTCACAAAACCTCCCGCCAGATTTTCTGAAGCCGCATTAGTAAAAGAGCTTGAGAAAAAAGGAATTGGAAGGCCATCCACTTACGCACAAATTATATCAACTATCCAAGATAGAGGTTATGTAGACATACAAAACAGAAGATTCTTCGTAAAAAAGATTGGGCACATTGTTACAGAAAGACTGATTGAAAGTTTTGATGAAATTATGGATTATGACTTTACAGCAAATTTTGAAAATAATTTAGACAAAGTTGCCAATGGTGAGCTTGACTGGAAGGAAGTTCTAGATAGTTTTTACCTATCTTTTAAAAGAGATTTAGAATCTGCCTCCAATAATAAAGGCGGCATGCGTCCAAATAAACCAATCGCAACAGATATAATTTGCCCTGATTGCTCTACTCACAATATGGTTATAAGAAATTCCTCAAATGGAGTCTTTCTTGGTTGCTCTGGCTATGAAAATGCTGGAGAAGAGAAATGCAAAAAAACTCTAAATTTAATTTCAGGTGATGAAGCAATTAGTGCAGATGATCAAGAAGAAGCTCAAAACCTATTAATTAAAGAAAGATGCAATATATGTAACACCAGCATGGATAATTTTCTCATAGATGAGAATAGAAAATTACACATTTGTGGCAAAAACCCTGATTGCGAAGGATTCAAAGTTGAAAACGGAAATTTTAAAATCAAAGGATACGACGGGCCAACTCTTGAATGCCATAAATGTAGCTCGGAAATGCAGCTTAAAACCGGAAGATTTGGTAAATACTTCAACTGTCAAGATGACACCTGCGGAACTACTCGACAATTACAAAGAAATGGAGAGCCAAAACCTATCAGCATGGAACCAATAAATATGCCTGATTTGCTATGCGTAAAATGCGAAGATCATTATTTATTAAGAGATAGCATGAAAGGCTTATTCCTTGCAGCCAGTAAATTTCCAAAAAACAGAGAAACTCGAGCTCCAAAAGTTTCTGAAATTAATCAATTAGAAACTCAATTTATAGAGGCATGCAAATATTTACCGAATAAAACCAAGCATCTTTATCTTATGAGCGCCCCAGAAAATGACAGCAATGGTAATCCTTATGTTGTTAGATATAATAAAAGTGAGGATATTCACTATTTAGCTTCAGAAAAAGATGGCAAAAAAACCAAATGGACAGCGGTTTTCACTAATGGAAGTTGGGAAGAGCGACTAAAAGAATAGAAAAACTTCTTACATCAATAACACTATTCAAAAAAGAAAAAATTGATAAAGACGGCTCAGTCAGAATGCATACAAAAAGCCAGTAAGATCATCACTAATGGTGGGATTATTGCCTATCCAACTGAAGGTGTATTTGGATTAGGCTGCCTGCCTGAAGATGGCAATGCTGTATTTCGGATTCTCAATATAAAACACCGTGATCACAAAAAAGGTTTAATTATAATTGCTTCTGATCTCGAGCAATTAGAAAGATGGACAACGCTAAATGATAAAGAGCTTGATACGATTACAAGAGAAAAGAAAATTATTACGTGGATTGTCAAAAAAAATAAAAATGTCCCTTATTGGGTAAGCGGAGATCACGAAACAATTGCCATAAGATTAACAAAACACCCCATTGCTGCAGCGTTATGCAGTGCCTCTAAGTCAGCATTAATTTCTACCAGCGCTAATATAACTGGGGAAAAGCCGCCAAAGAATCAAGTCATGCTTCGCAGACTTTTTGGTGACATAGTAGACTATATAGTTCCAGGTAATTGTAACTTTAAAATTGGCGCATCAACTATTAAAATTTTATCCACTGGAAAAATAATACGCTCTTAATCTTTGATTCATATCAATAATTAAGATATTAAAAGAAGTAAAATTATTCACCTCCATTATGAATCAAACAGAATATAACTTAAAACCAGTTAAAGAATTTTTAAAAGATCTTCAATCATCTATCACACAGAAACTAGAAGAAGTTGACGAAAAAGGTAAATTTCTTATTGATAATTGGAAGAGAGAAGAAGGTGGTGGCGGAGAAAGCAGAGTTCTGACTAATGGGAATATCTTTGAACAAGCAGGTGTAAATTTTTCTCATGTATCTGGAACTCAACTGCCTTCTTCGGCTACCAAAGCAAGACCTGAATTAATTGATAAGCATTATCATGCAACTGGTGTTTCTTTAGTTATTCACCCAAAAAATCCATACATCCCTACAACACATGCAAATGTAAGATTTTTTTCAGCTGAAAACGATAAAGGTGAATCAACCTGGTGGTTTGGAGGTGGATTTGATTTAACGCCATATTACCCATTTCATGAAGACGTTATTTCATGGCATCAGAACGCCTATGATGTATGCAAAAAATTTGGTGATGATCTTTACCCTCGTTTTAAAAAATGGTGTGACGATTACTTTTATTTAAAACATCGTAACGAAACTCGCGGAGTTGGTGGTCTATTTTTTGATGATTTTAATGAACTGGGATTTAATAAATCCTTTGAATTTATTCAGGCCGTTGGCAATCAATTTCTAAATGCCTATATACCAATTGTTAATTCTCGAAAAAATCAGCCTTATGGGGACCGCGAAAGAGCATTTCAACTATACCGACGTGGACGCTACGTTGAATTCAATCTTCTATATGACAGAGGAACATTATTTGGGATACAAAGTGGTGGAAGAACTGAGTCAATTCTCATGTCGCTGCCTCCTGCAGTAAAATGGCAATATAATTGGAAGCCGGAAGATGCTTCTCCAGAAAAAAAACTATACGATGACTATCTGAAACCGCGTGACTGGCTATACGAGAAATAACATCAAGGGTACTTATGAATGATTTAAATAATAACCTGCCAGGCGTATTTAGTCCTGTTATTACTCCTTTTAATAAAGACCTAAGCGTCGATCATAAGAAACTTATCCAACAATGTAAGTGGCTCTTATCACAAAATGTGGGGCTTGCAGTTTTTGGAACAAATAGTGAAGCAAACTCCTTATCGGTAGATGAAAAAATATTCTTGTTAGATAAACTAATTGACCATGGAATTGATCCAAATAAACTTATGCCTGGGACAGGTTGCTGTGCAATAACAGATACAATTAAATTAACAAAACACGCTGTCAAGCATGGATGTGTGGGTATTTTGATGCTACCTCCATTCTATTATAAGGCAGTAAGTGATGATGGATTATTCAATTACTTTTCTAATGTAATTGAATCAGTTAACGATGATAGACTGCGAATTTATCTCTATCATATTCCTCCAATTGCTAAGGTTGGAATAAGCCTTAAGTTAATAGAAGCCCTCCTAAGAAAATATCCTCAATATATTGCTGGGATAAAAGACAGTTCCGGCGATTGGGTAAATACCCAACGAATGCTTGACCAAAATTGGGATAACTTCAGTATTTTCGCTGGTAGCGAAGCCTTTCTTTTGCAAACATTAAGAAATGGCGGTACTGGCTGTATCTCAGCCACAGCAAATATTAATCCAGAAGGAATTCATAACCTATATAAAAACTGGCGAGAGCCTGATGCAGATATTTACCAAGAAGAATTAAATAATCTTCGCTCAATTGTTCAAAGTTATCCATTAATTCCCGCTCTAAAAGCCATTATCAGTCATTATCATAAAGATACTAATTGGAATATATTACGCCCGCCTTTAAGCGCGATGAATAACGCAGATTCAGAAGAACTCATAAAAAAAATAAAAAAAATAAATTTCTCAATTAAATCTCTGCACTAGATTTCCCATTAAATCTATGAAATTTAATGTAAAATAGAAAATTAACGTTAATTTCCACTTGAATATACTTTTAATGTTAATTTAAATGAAAAAATACACTGACATAAATTTTCCAGCAATACGAATGCGACGAACACGCCGCAGTGATTCGCTTAGACGTCTGGTGGAAGAAACGAATCTCAGTGTAAACGACTTAATTTATCCAGCATTTGTTATGGAAGGAAAAAATCAAAATGAGTCCATAAAATCAATGCCAGGAATTTATCGCCAAAGTATTGACGGCATACTAAAAACTGCTGAAAAATTAATGTCTCTCAATATTCCCGCAATAGCAATATTTCCAATAATCGATAAAGAAAAAAAAAGTAACGACGGAAAAGAAGCTTATAACTCAAAGGGTTTAATTCAAAAAACTATCAGACACATAAAATCTAAATTTCCAGAACTCACAATAATCACAGATGTTGCTCTCGATCCATTTACAACTCATGGACAAGATGGGATTATCGATGGGAATAATTATGTGCTTAACGATATCACTGTTGAAATACTTACAAAACAAGCAATATCTCATGCTGAGGCAGGTACAGATATCGTAGCACCATCAGATATGATGGATGGAAGAATTGGCTCAATTAGAAATGCGCTAGAAAAAAACAATTTTCATAATACCTTGATATTATCTTATGCAGCGAAATATGCCTCATGTTTTTATGGACCTTTTAGAGATGCCGTAAGATCAAAAGATAATTTAGCTGGAGGTAATAAAAACAACTATCAGATGGATCCAAAAAATAGTGATGAAAGTCTCAGAGAAGTGGCGCTGGATATTAATGAAGGTGCAGATATTGTAATGATTAAACCAGCAATGATGTATCAGGATATTATTACAAAAATTAAATCAGAGTTCGCTATTCCCGTATTCGCTTATCAAGTGAGCGGTGAATACGCAATGCTAAGAGCTGCTGCCGATGCCGGATATCTCGATTATAAAGATTCTGTCATGGAGTCACTCCTATCTATTAAACGTTCTGGCGCATCAGGAATTCTTACCTATAATGCTATCGATATCGCACATTGGCTTAATGAATGATTAAAAAATTTAGAGAAAAGTACGGGGTCATAGGAGACCCAATCTCTCATAGTCATTCCCCAGAAATTCATAAACTTTTCGCATTGCAGTTTAATGAGAAGATAGACTACGACAGCTATCATGTAACAACCAATAATCTTGAGGAATTTATTAATAATTTTAGGCAGCATGGAGGAAAAGGTTTAAACATTACACTACCTCACAAAATCTTAGCAATGGACTTTGTTGATAAATTAAGCCTAAACGCAATTCAAGCAAAAGCCATCAATACAATTATCTTTGAGAATCATACAATCGTTGGCGACAATACTGATGGTATTGGCTTAATCACTGACCTTTGCAATAACTTTAAAATTGAAATTAAAAACAAGAAAATCCTAATATTGGGGGCTGGAGGAGCCGCTCGAGGTATAATCGGACCTCTCATCAGACAAAATCCGTCGCATCTTGAGATAGCAAACCGAACAGTTACCAATGCTGAAATAATATCAAAAGATCTATCACGAGAGACAATAATAAAAACATGTGATTTGGAAGATCTTAGTACAAAAGAAAGTTTTGATCTCATAATTAATGCAATTTCATTTGATGCACATCAAACCGATATAAAATTGCCAAAAAATATTATTTCGAGCTCAACCATATTCTATGACCTTTCATACGGTTCATCACCGACGCAATTCATGCTATGGGCGATGAAAAATAATGCAGAATGTGCAATTCAAGGTTGGGGGATGTTGGTAGAACAGGCAGCAGAATCTTTTTTGCTTTGGAAAAAAATAAGACCCAATACCACTGACATACTAGAACAGTTAAATATTACTTCATCGTCACAAGTTCTTCGGCGCTAGTTGGATGAATAGCGACTGTGTCATCGAATTCTTTCTTTGTTGCGCCATTTTTTATGGCAACAGCAAATCCTTGTAACATTTCATCAGCGCCTTCTCCGATAATATGACATCCAATTACGCGCTCATCGTTCCCAGATGTAATTAACTTCATTGATGATTTAATTTTTTTATCATTGTCGCTTAATGCATAAATCATTGGATTGAAAATTGAGGTATAAACTTTAATATCATCTCCAAATTTTTCCCTTGCTTTATTTTCAGTCATGCCAACTGTGCCAATTGGAGGGTGGCTAAATACAACGGTTGGTATCATGTTGTAATCTAAATACCTGTCTTTCAGGCCCCCATATAAACGATCCGATAACCTCCGTCCTGCAGCTATTGCAACAGGCGTGAGTTGCTTCTTACCTATGACATCCCCTATTGCAAAGATATTTTCTACATTTGTATTTTGAAATTTATCCACAGGGATAAACCCATTCTCATCAGAATGAATTGATGCAGAAGATAAATTTAAATTCGTTGTGGCAGGAGACCTTCCTATTGCCCATATCAGAGAGTCATAAACTTTGGATTTATGACCATCGGCAGTATTTAAAATTAATTTATCCTTCTTCTTTTCCAATGAAGTAGGTATTTTTTTTGTCTCTATAATAATTCCATAATGAATCATTATTTCTTTTAAATTTTCGCTCAACATGACATCAAAAGAACGAAGTATAGATTCGGTTCTAATAGTGAGCGTTACATTGGACCCCATTGCGGCAAGCATTCCAGCAAGCTCAATTGCAATATAACCACTACCCACTATGCATATGTCTCTAGGCTGCTTCTCTAGTTCAAAAAAACCATCAGACGTAATGCCATGCATCGCCCCCTCAATTTCAGGGATAATTGGTTTTCCGCCAGTAGCAATAACAATATGTTTTGCTGTATATTTTTTACCAGAAACACTTACAGTTTTATTGTCTTCAAGACGAGCCTCACCCTTAATTAAATAAATGTCTCGCTTCTCCAGATTATTCTCATATATGTTATTCAATCTTTTTATATATTCGTCTCTTTTTTCTTTGAGCAAATTCCAGTTGTGAGACTCTAAAGTGACATTAAAACCATAATCATTAGCCATACCTAATTGATGGACAAAATGTGACGCATACCACATTACTTTTTTTGGCACACATCCAACATTTACACAAGTTCCTCCAAGTGGTGCTTTTTCTATTAAGGCAACATTAGCGCCATATTCAGCAGCTCTTTGCGCACATGCAAGTCCTCCGCTACCTCCGCCAATTACTATTAGATCAAATTCAATTTTCAATAGTATTCCCCTTAAATTACTAGTGTTTGATAACCAAGTCTTTGTTAAAATTAATCTAGAAGAACAAAATAAAGCATATTATGTCTGAGCCTTCAAAATACCAAACTACGTTACCCGATTTTACAAATCTGTCTGCCAAGGATACTAAGTCAGATGTTTCGTTACTTCTCAAGAATCAACGACAAAGAATAAAGCGCTTAATTAAAGATAATACAAAACCCAGCTTCTCATTGATATCTGAAATTGAAGATATGCATCACAAACTAAGTAAAGTTTTCTCGCCAATCAGTCATCTTCAAAATGTAATGGATAACTCAGATTGGCGTGAAGCATACAATTCATGCATTCCTCTGTTAACAGAATACGGTACTGAGTTATCCCAAGATCCCGATCTAGAGAAAGCTTATAGTTACGTGATGGAGAATCTTAATGATAAAAATAGCCCAGAATTTGCTCTGCTAGAAAAAGAATTGAGAAGCTTTAATCTCAATGGTGTTAATTTGAGTACAAATAAGAAATTAAAATTTAAAAGATTGAAAAAAAATTTGAGCATTGCACAAGCAACATTTGGACAAAATGTACAAGATTCAACTGATTCTTGGTCTTATCTAACCGACAAGGAATCTGAAATATCTGGAGTCTCAGATGAGATTTTAATGCAAGCAAAGATACGTGCTGAGGAGAAAAACGAAATAGGATGGAAATTTACTCTAGATTATCCAACTTATCATGCTGTAATGACCCATAGTAATAGCAGTAAATTAAGAGAAAGATTCTATAAAGCATGGTCAACGAGAGCATCAGATCAAGCTGAAGATAAAAAATGGGATAATTCAAAAAATATAATAGAGATTCTCTCTCTAAGGAAAGAGCTCTCAGAACTAGTAGGGTTTAAAAACTATGCTGAGTATTCCCTTGCGACTAAGATGGCAGATACGCCGTCTGAAGTCTTTGATTTCCTTAATGACTTAGCTGAGAAAACAAAACCAACTGCATTAAAAGAGTTAAAACAAATTGAATCTTTTGCCGGTCATAAACTGAAGGCATGGGATAGCGCTTACTATCTTGAAAAATTGAAACAAAAAAACTTCTCGGTATCCGATGAGGAGCTCAAACAATATTTCCAAAAATCTACTGTACAAGATGGAATGTTTAATGTGGCAAAATCATTGTATGGCATCATACTCGACATCAATCCGGATATTCCAGTGTGGCACGATAGTGTCGAATTTGTTGAAGTAAAGAATTCAAACAAAGAAATCATAGGAGGTTTTTACATAGACCTGTTTGCGAGAAACGGAAAGAGAAGCGGCGCCTGGATGGATGAATGTGTTATTAGGAAAAATATACATGGAAAAAAAATGCTCCCAATAGGTTATCTTGTCTGTAATTTCACTTCACCTAATAATGAGGGAATCTCTCTTCTAACTCATAACGATGTAATTACATGGTTTCATGAATTCGGTCATATGCTCCATCATCTTCTTACAAAAGTCGATCTTCCGAGCATATCAGGCATCAATGGTGTTCCTTGGGATGCAGTTGAATTGCCGAGTCAGTTTATGGAAAATTTTGCGTGGGATTACGGGATTCTAAAAAGTTGCTCAAAACATCATAAAACTGGAGAATCGCTACCAAAAGATATCTTTCTTAAGCTTCAAAAAGCTCGAAATCTCGGTGCTGGCCTTGCGATGCTAAGACAGCTGGAATTTGCACTTTATGATCTGGGTATTCATACCAATTATGAGAAAAATAGAGATAGCAATACTCTTGATATACTCACCTCAGTAAAATCTCGGGTTTCACTGATTGAATCACCTGCATATAATCGTTTCCCAATGAGTTTTTCGCACGTATTCTCAGGTGGCTATGCTGCTGGATACTACAGTTATAAATGGGCAGAGGTCCTAGCTGCTGATGCATTTTCTGCATTTGAAGAGAGCAGTATTTTCGATCAGAACTTAGCCTCCAGATTTAAAGAAGAAATTCTTGAAATCGGAGGAAGTAAAAATTTTATGCAAGGCTTTAGGAACTTTAGAGGACGCGATCCATCATTAGAGCCTCTATTAAAACAAAGTGGCATTTTACAGAGAATATAATGAAAATTGCCACTTGGAATGTTAATTCACTCAATGTTCGAATAGAGCATGTCTTAGAATGGATGGATTCTGCTGAACCTGACATTCTTGCATTACAAGAAATTAAACAGCCCGATGAAATGTTCCCTTTGGATGCATTTAAAGAAATAGGCTACCACGCGGTAAGCAGTGGCCAAAAAACATACAACGGCGTTGCTGTAATAGCAAAAGAACAACCCAAGAATATAATCACTGATTTTCCTGATTTTGATGATCCTCAGAGAAGAATTCTAATCACCGAGATCAATAATGTAAGAATAATGAATTTATATATACCTAACGGACAAAGTGTTGAATCAGAAAAATACACATATAAACTGTCTTGGCTGAATGCTTTGACTAATCACATAGAAAGAGAACAAGATGAATACAAAGACATAATAATTCTTGGTGATTTTAATATAGCTCCAGAGGACCGAGATGTATATGACGCAGAAAAATGGGGAGAGGATGTATTGTGTAGCCCCAAGGAAAGGAAAGCTTTAGCAAAAATTATAGCATTAGGATTCTGTGATATTTTTCGAAAGTTTGACCAGAAGGAAAAACAATTTAGTTGGTGGGACTATCGGGCAGCCAGCTTTAGAAGAAATGCCGGAGTCAGAATTGATTTAATTCTTGCGAGTGAATCGCTTAAAGAAAAATGTGAAATAAGCTATATTGATCGTGAGCCAAGAACCTGGGAAAGACCTTCAGATCACACTCCAGTTATTGCTGAATTTAACATTTAAATACTAATTTAATGACTGATATACCAAATTTTTAAATTTCTTTGCAGTATCGGAATGTACTGGTCGTACTTGAGACATAAAGACGCCAATTAATTTTTCTTCTGGATCAACCCAGAAAGTTGTATAAAACGCGCCTCCCCAAGCATAAGCGCCAACGGAAGCGAGTTCAGTGGATTGTTTTAAATGATTTGTTACATCAAACCCTAAACCAAAATCAAGCTCTCCATCCTTGTCTGTATCAAACCTAGCAGTTCTCATTAATTCTATAGATTTACGGCTTAGTAGGCTTTTCTGATCAACTTGACCATCATTAAGCAACATCATTAGAAAGCGAGAATAATCATATGCCGTTGAACTTAAGCCAGCGCCGCCAGAATACATGCTCTTTGAACCATTAATAGGGTAATTTGGATCATCCAAATAAATATCACTTTCAGTTCCATCTGAAACTTCAATTCCAGCTCCATCTTTATCCGCATATAAGGTTACAAGTCGTTCTTGCTTATTTGGAGGTAGATAAAAATATGTATCATGCATTCCTAGAGGCTTGAATATCATTTTCTGAAAAAAAATGTCCAAACTCATGCCTGATATCCTCTCTATAACGTAACCTAAAACATCAGAATTTAAACCATATGCATATGATGTTCCCGGATCAAACAATAAAGGTTGACTTGCTAAATTAACAATCAAATCTTCTAGTACTATCGAATCTGCTGTTAATCCATCAATAATTCTGGCTTCAGCATAACTTTTACTCAATTTACTTGGAATAAATGGGTAACCAATTCCTGAAGTATGTGTAAGTAAATCCATGATTTGAATTTCTCGTTTTGCAACTCTTGTTTCAGTAATATTTCCCTGATGATCAAGAATTTTTATAACACGAGGCCCTTTAAACTCAGGAATAAATTTTGAAACAGGGTCAGAAAGTAATAATTTTCCTTCTTCATATAACATCATTACACCAACAGAAGTAATGGCTTTAGTCATTGAGGCAATACGAAAGATGGCATCATTTGTCATGGATAATTTTGAATTCACATCTGCAAAACCAAAGCTTTTGTGATAAATAATGTGACCATTCTGCATAATCAATCCAACTGCACCTGGAATCTCCTTATTTTTGATTGATTCATCAATCATAGAATCTATTCTGTTTAGTCTTTCAACATTAAAAGAATATTCATGCTCAGCAAATAAATGACGAGGGAAAAGAAAATAAATCAGTATTAACGGAAAAATTAAACTTCTTTTGTAATTGATCACTATTGCTTACCTATGCTTAGAATCTTTTCAATAAATTGAATGCGATCGTTACCAAAAAACATTTCGCCATCTAAAAAAAACGTTGGAACTCCAAAAGCACCGCGAGATATTGCCTCTTCGGTGTTGTTTTTTAATTCATCTTTAATGTCTTGATTCGAAATATCTTCTATCAATTGTATATGATCGAAATGATTTGTTTTGATTAAATCAACCAATACTTCTGAACGGCTTAAGTCTTTATTATCTACAAACATTGCATGAAAAAGAGATTGATGTATCTCTTCAAAACAATTAAATCGACGAGCAACAATCGCCAATCTTAAAGCTTTCAATGTATTTTGAGGAAAAATTGGATTGGTTTGGTATGGAATACCATAATGCTTCGCCCAAAGCTGTATATCAGAAATAAGATATTTACCTTTTTCTGGAATATTTCCTGGAGGACTATTTTTAGTCGCTTGCATCACAGCACCCAGGAAGATTGGTCGATATAAAACTTCAACCTCCTGAAATTTAGGAATTTGAGAATTCGCTAAATAAGAATAAGGGCTTACGTAATCATAAAAAAATTCCAACTTCTTCTTCAAATACCTTGCCTCATAAAATCAACATTGCTTATTTTCTTTGTATTTACGAAAAACTATTGACTGATCTCGAGTTAAGCGTCTTTTTGCATAATAAGCAGCTAGTATGCCAGCAAAAATGCCATATATGATACCGACTACACCAAACTCATTAACTAGAAATGTTTTAATGGTATACCATGAAATTTCATCTATTAACGTAATGGCTCCGGTATTAAATTCCCGTCCTGTCAGATTCAGAGCGCTCAAGAAACTTCCTGTTATAGAAGCAAGAATTGCAAAAAAGGCAGCCAATAAAGGTACATACCAATCCAATCCAAGGCCATACTTTCTAAATGCTTGACCTATTAATAAGCCTTGCAAAATAGAAATCCACGGAAAGAAACGATCAAAAAACATTGAAATTGATACCCAAAAAACGTTAACAAGAATCAATGCCATAAATGCACCAAGAACACCTCTTAAAACTGATTGTTCGTAATGCAAGCTTCTGCCTGCTTGTATTGAAGAAAGATCCATGAATCAATAGTCTTTTTTGGTATTTAGAACCCCATCACACGTTCAGGAATGATTACGCCATTCTCTTTTGTATATTGATCCCAAGCTGCTAACATTTCTTGCATCTTTTCAGGATGTTGTCCAGAGATATCATAAAATTCAGATGGATCTTCTGATAAATTGAATAACTGCCATTCATAATTATCTTCTAGGGGAGTTTGCCACGTAAAGAAGTTCTCTTCTGGCTCTTGTATCATTTTCCAGTTCCCTTTTCTTATGGCAGTTTTACCAAATAATTCCCAGCCTTCAATATGATTTTCACCATGGGTATCGTGAGTGTCGCCCAACAAAACGGGTAATATTGAAACGCCTTGCATAGGCAGTATTCTCCTTTCTTTGTAGATGTCCATAGGATGATCTATATCTAACAAGTCTAATAAAGTAGGCATAATATCTTTAACATGCGTATAGCTTGTATTTACAGTGCCTTTATTAAACTTAGGAAAATAAATAAATGCTGGTGCTCTTATTCCTCCTTCTGAGGAAAAACCCTTAAAACGACGCCAAGGACCAGTACTTACCCTAGCCCATTCTGACCCATACCATAGATATGAATCGGGTTGCCCCATATTTTCATAGCTGTTATCACAGCATGAACTTAAATGACCGGCTATACCATAATCCGCAAAACTTTGATCTAAAGGATGACCTTCAGCGCCATTATCAGACATGAAAAAAATAAACGTATTCTCCAGTTCACCTATATTTTCAAGATGTGCAACTAATCTTCCAATATTATGATCTATATCATTTACCATGGCCGCATATATCTCCATCAATTTTGAAGATCTTTTCTTACCTTCATCGCTTAGATCATCCCAAGCTATATCATCAAGCATCTTCAAGGAAGCAGGAATTTCATCATCGACTAAGCCTAATTCCTTTAATTTTTCTAAGCGTCTTTGATAAATCACCTCATAGCCGTCATCATATTTTCCTTGTTGTTTTTCGATTGAAGATTGTGGCGCCTGTAGGGGCCAATGTGGTGCTGTATATGCAAGATAGCCAAAAAAAGGTTCATCATCTTCCCGGTTACTATCAATGTATTCAATCATTTTTTCGGTATAAAATTCAGTAGAATAAAAATCATCTGGCAATGCGTCGATGATGACCCCATCATCCCTATATGGCGCTTTTTTCGACCCGAGTATGGGAAGCATATTATTAAAATGTCCGGCCCCTCCAGACAACAAAGCAAATGATCTATCAAAACCTCTGGCAGTCGGACTGTTATTTTCATCATATCCAAGATGCCATTTCCCAGCCATGTATGTATGGTAATTGCTGTCTTTAAGTATGTTTGGTAATGCAGCTACTCGAAAATTCAGATAACCTTCATAACCTGGCTGGCCTTTCTGATTTTCTGATTGTTCTCCTGACATGCTGCCCATGCCTACCAGATGATTATCAATTCCAGAAAGCAACATTGCCCTTGTGGGCGAACAGGTCGGAGCAACATAATAATTGGCAAACTTAATGCCATTATTGGCGAGTTTATCTATATTTGGAGTTTCAATTTCACTGCCATAAACACCGAGGTCTGTATAACCAATATCGTCGACAACAATCACCAAAATATTCGGTTTCTTGTGTTTGGCATTATTTTCGTTTTGCGAGCAGCTTAAAATAGATATACACAATATCAGTCCGATAATTCGAGCTCTTAGATAACTTTGTTTCAGAATTTTCTACATCCTTTAATTTTATGAGTCATAAAAATATTGCCCTATAAGTTTGTACGTATTGACCACAACTCTGGAAAAAATCTGTGTTCAGTAGCCATTGTTTTAAGCCAGGCCACTCCTGAGGATCCTCCAGTACCTGGTTTAAACCCTAGAATTCTTTCAACTATTGTAAAATGCTGAAATCGATATCTTGCAAAAATATCAGCAAATCCAGTGAGTAATTCGCCAAAGAGATAAAGATCATTTGTAGGTTCTGGGTTTTTATAAATTTCTAACCATGCATTTTCGATACTTTTATGAGGTTTATATTTCTTTGTCCAATTCCGATCAAGACATTCTGGTGCAATATCGTATCCTCTTCTTTTAAGTAATCGGATTATTTCATCATACAAGCTTGGCGTTTCAAGATTCTTCAATATAGCTGGATATACATGATTAACATTTTTGTGTACAGAAGCCATGGTTATATTTTTGTTTCCTAAAATAAACTCTACATGCCTAAACATAAAAGATTGTTGCCCTGAAGCAACATTTAAATAATCACGAAATTGTTTAAACCCTTCTGGAGTAATTGTAGCCAACACATCCCAAAATTTTGTCAGCAATATAAAAATCTCTTTGCATCTTGCTAAAATTAACACGGCATTAGGCAGGTCATCTTCAATAATTCTCAATCGAGCGTTATATAATTCATAATAAGCTGACTTAAAAAGCATCTCCTTGCACTGACCTTGAACAATAAAGCACATCTCATCATAGCCTTTAGAACGTGGGTGTTGGAGACTCAACATTAAATCAACACTTTGGTAATCAATGTAAGGATTGGCATTGCCTTTAAACTCGGCTATTGGCTCACCTTTGGTGTCTTTAACTTGGTGTTGCCTTTCTTCTTCAGAACCTATCGACATGGGCCGTGGATAAGGTGAACTATCAACCTCATTGATATCAACAATTTCTGGAATTTCATATTTAAAATTCATCTAACCCTCCAATATCTGCTTCATTATAAGTCCTTTTAACGGGCAATTCTGATTCATCATATTAAAAACGATATCAAAATGATTGCTGCCTTTAACTTCTATCAAGTTACTTTTATTTCCTGCATCTTTCCACTTTTTTTCAAATTCAATGCTCTGTCTTTTAAACTCGCTTGTCTCATTTTCGCCCCAAGAAACAATTACATCTGAATTATTAGGTTCAACTAAGAATAAAGGACTTAATTTTTCTGCCTCATGCATATCCAAGTTAAGAGGTTCATTAATATATGTGTGAACAATTGGGCGAACATCAAAGACACCACTTAACAAAGTAACCCCTTTGATTACATCGTCTGGCAGATTATATTTACTCCAGTTTGTTAACATAGTCATTGCAGCCAAATGGGCACCAGCTGAACTTCCCAAAAGAAAAATCTTATTTTTATCATACCCAAATTTTTTGGCATTACTAAAAAGCCACTGTATAGATCTTCTACATTGTTCAATCATTTCACTTATATGTGCTATTGGTGCAAGCGTATAATCAATTGCACAATAAGCAATACCGTGATCAACAAAATGTTTCGCTGGAAACAAACAATCATCTTTACTTAACAACTGCCAATATCCACCATGTATAAAGACAATTAGAGGCGATTTTGGGTTATCGGTCACACACAAATCTAACTTCTCTTTCTGGGTAACCCCGTAAATCAAATCCTTCTGAATTTCTATTTGGTTAGAAATATTTATCGATTCTTGAGTGTATTTTGAGACCAATTCTTCATAATTTGATACACACGAGCTTGGTGAATACTCTCTCTCCAAAGTCGCTTTATCCATCTTCTCCCAAAGCAATATATCTGAAGTCATATGAATCTTTGTTTTGGTTATGCGGTAATTATTTGGTAAAAAAGAACAATAAGTAGTACAGGCGCAACATATCGGACTAAGAACAGCCAAATAACATGAAAGCGATTACTTTTATTGTCAAATAGCTCGTCTAAACTGTATTTTGTTTTTACTATCCAACCAGCAAATACAGCAATCATCAATCCACCAAGTGGCATAATAATATCGGTTGCAAGAAATGCAAAAACATCAAAAAACCCCTTGTCACTAAACATATCTATACCAGCTAAAGGTCGAATATCAGAAAACACATTAAACGATAAAGCAGCCAAAGACCCAAGCACAAAGCCGACAAAGCCGACAACCAAAGCTGCCATCCGCCTTGATAGTCTTGTTTCATCACACAACCATGAAACCGGTGCCTCTATCATCGCAATAGAAGAAGTTAATGCCGCAAAAAACAACAAGACAAAAAATAAGGCTCCAAATATCAAACCTCCTGATGTTTGGGAAAAAGCAATAGGTAATGCCTGAAATACCAACCCAGGACCAGAACTTGGCTCAATACTATTGGCAAAAATGATTGGAAATACAGCTAAGCCGGCTAATATTGCTACCATACTGTCTGCGCCAACAATAATGGATGCAGACTCTGGAATACTTACCTCTTTTTTTAAATACGCCCCAAAAGCAACAAGGTTAGTTAAGCCTACACTCACCGAAAAGAAAGCCTGACCAAAAGCAGTTAAAATCACTTGAGCGTTTAGTTTTGAAAAATCTGGAGTAAACAAGAAATTTAAAGCAGCCATAAAGTCCCCCACTATTGCTGCATAAACCACCATCATAACCAGCATAAAAAACAAAGCTGGCATCATTAATCTAACGGCTTTCTCCAGCCCCTTATGCAGCCCTCTCGATGAGATATATACAGTCAGTCCAATAAAAACACAAAACCATAAATAGAGTTCGATGGGATTGGCGTTTAATTCATCAAAAAGATTGATAATCTGGCTAGTTTGAAGATCAGCCAATTGACCTGTTGCTGTTTTTGCAGCAAAAGCAACCGTCCATGCGCCAACAACAGAATAAAAGGACAGTGCAAATACTGCGCCTACACCAGCCAGAACTACTCCCATCCAACGCCAATGTCTGGAATGCCCGGATTCAAGCGCAACATTCTCAATTGCATTAGGTGGTCCTCCACCACCGCGACGACCGATCATTAATTCTGCTATACATACCGGCAAAGCAAGAACAACCACTGCAGCAATATATATTAATACAAACGCACCGCCTCCATTTGAGCCGGCTTTATATGGAAACATCCAAATATTACCAAGACCAACAGCTCCACCTACACAAGCCATAATAAAGACCATTTTAGAAGACCATTCTAGTTTATTTGTGTTTGTCATCTGATCCTCTCTCTTTTATATATTGCGAACTGGTTTTGTTATAAATTACTCAACACCAACTCTGCTGCAGCCAAATCTTCTAAAGCAGTGCCAACAGATTTAAATAAAGTTATTTCGTCTGCTTTAGTTCGCACTATCTTTTCTTCTTTAATTACTTCAGCAAGCTCAGCCAGTATATCCTTTTCAACTATTGCCCCTTCTTTTAAGGCGGCAATTAATTCACCAGATTCACTTAAAGCACCATCATATGTATCAACCGTTATCTTAGACAATGCAACTGCTTGATTGTCAACTTCCCTCATCTCTGGCGTGAATGCGCCAACCAAATCGAGATGCTGTCCTGACTTTAACCATTTACCTAATATTAAAGGTTCATTACTTAGCGTAGCACATGATATTACGTCAGCAATAGAAACAGCTTTTTTGAGATCTTTTGCAACATCAATTTTAATGTTATCAAATTCAAGTAAAGAAATAAGTTCCTCTGCTTTTTTTTGGCGTCGACCCCAGATTATTACTTTTGAATAATCTCGAACTTGCATATGAGCTTTGACTAAATGAGGCGCGAGATTCCCAGTGCCTACCATCAATAATGTCTTTACATCATGATTCGCAAGATAATCTGCTGCAAGAGCTGAAGTACAAGCAGTTCTTCTTAAAGTTAATTCTGTGCCATCTAAAACCGCTTTAGGCAAGCCATTTTTTGCATCTAGCAAAAAATAATTTGCGTGCACAGCGCTCAAATTATGTTCTACATTTCCTGGAAAAACAGAAACAATTTTAATGCCCACATTCTTACCCTGCTTCCAAGCTGGCATCATTAACAATGTGGCGTCGGAATTTCCATTTGTTTTGATCTTATGCTGTGTGCGCTCAGGTGAAATAGTCTCGATGGAAAATGCTTGTCTTAGCGATTCAATTAATCTGTCATAAGGTAAAGCCCTTGCAACGGAATCAGCATTAATAATTTGCATAATATGAAAGATTCCTTTTAATTAATTTCATTACATAAGCCGCTGTTTAAAATTCTTTCATCGATGACCCAGTCACCGTCTAATGCTTTCTGTAAAAGCTGACATCGCATTGCGTCGTTTGGTATTCTTGCATCAAGCAATAATTTTTCAACCAGAATTGAATAAGATAGTGACTGCTTTTCCATCCTGGTTCCTCCGCCTTGAGGTGTGTCAATAATTAAGAATTTATTCTTTCCAGAACCATTATTCCAAGCACCCCATTCAACTAAATTACCATTTCTTCCTCTACCAGGATCACCGTTATAAGCAAATTCAGACCAATATGACATCATAGCTTCAGACAACCTTTTAGCTTCTTGAATATTGTTTTTATCAAACATATATTCCTCTAATCCACCTAATTCCATTCCTCCCATAACAAATGGTATTTCAATTGCATGCGCCGCGCCCAAAATTCTTGATAAATCCATCAAAAATATCTTTGGCTCCTCGTCCCAATCAAAACGATAACCAAATACTCGGTCATTGCCTATTTTTGCTAGCTCAGAGGCTGGTTTATCAACTGCTGCCACTTTCCAACCGGCGGAACCATATTCTGAAGAAATATCATAAAGATCCTGATCTTTAATAAAAGTCAGAGAAAATCTTTGTGAAATAAAATCAGGATCAAATGCCAAAAATAATTTCATTTCATCCCTATTGGTGCCCATAATTATCGGTATGTTTCTGAGTTTCTCATTTACGGTGAAATCCATTCCGTTATAAGGCAAAACATGGCCGTCATTAATAACCTGATGCATGTAATCTTTGATAACCAAATTATTATAGTAAGTTTCCTGAATTTGTTCTTTTTTCTGATCATGCAAATAATCATAAATCTCATTATCGGTCATCGCATCTTGTACTTTGATGGCGTCTTTTTGATTCAGAGCTAATCCGTCAGCAATCAAGAGTTGATTTAATAATTCTTTTGAACTGATTTTATTTTCGAATTCAGCATCATGGTCACTATAGTCAATAACTTCTTCAAGGCTGGATGTTTTTGTGCTGCCGCTCTGAGAAATAACCTTATGAAATAATCCCTCAGCAAGAGGCGAGAACATCAATGCATAAACATTATGCCCTCCTGCGGATTCTCCGAAAATTGTTACATTATTTATATCGCCACCAAAGTGTTCAATATTTTTTTTCACCCATCTCAGTGCCGCTATTTGATCGAGTGTACCGTAATTGCCCGATTGATCTTCAAGGTTATCGGATAAACGTTTAATGCTCGGATGAATAAACCATCCAAACATCCCCAAACGGTAATTGACTGTTACCACAATAACTCTTTGAGATGATGCCAGCACACTCGGATCATAAATACTCGATGTTCCAATTATATTTGAACCACCATGTAACCAATACATAACTGGCAATTTCTCATCATTCTGAATGTCTTTGGGAGCAAAAATATTTAAATAAAGGCAATTTTCAGATCCATGCACACTTCCAACCACTGCTTCCGGATCCCCAAATGTTGATCCAGTCTGAGTGCAAGGTTGCCTATAATCTAATGCTTCATATGTATCTTGCCATGGCTCTAGCTCTCTTGGGGCCTTCCATCTTAAATCACCTACAGGAGGCTTAGCATATGGAATACCAAGCCATGCAAATGTGTCGTTATCATGACTGTAACCAATAACATTACCAGCAGAAATAGTTCGCAATGCAGCTTGATCAGATCGAATCTCTATGATTTTATTTTGGTTTGAGGCACAGCTCATTAATAAACAGGAAACAAATATCAAAAACCCCCATTTTGCTAATTTATTCATAATTAAATGGTATATTGATAATAGATTTTGCATGTAATTCTAGATCCTCAACCTTAAAATAAGTATCTTTCAAACTTTCATTAACAAATAATTCAACCTGATCGTCATAATGTTCTGACATTTTATCCTGAGTTGCGCTCCCATACTGATGAACACTTTTAGTCAAAAGATTTCCATCAGCACCCCATTCTACAAAAACAACAAGGCCATCACCAGCCACTGCTTTCAAGGAGCCATCTTTTTGAGTTTCACCATATATGGCTCTTAATGTATCAGGACCACCTTGCACAGGAGCTCTTTTTGTTCCCCTAACAAGATAATTAACTTCTGACCATTTTGGATCAATTCTTTTGTATTTTCTGATTATATTCTTTACGCATCCTTTAAAAATAGTTACAGCTGAAGGCGGCTTTCTAAATTCTTGCTCAGCAAGCCATTCTGGACTCAATACACAAACCCCCAAAGCAGCACCTCGGTTATTAAAATCTGTCGAAAGATTCCATTTTCTTAATAATTCTTGTGCTTGAATTAATCTTTCTTTTTTAAATTTAATGTTAAATAACGATTGAATATATTTGTAGGACCTAGATCTTTTTGAGTATTTATTATCAAATTTAACTGCCAATAAACTTTCTAACGTCACCTTATCCATGTTCTCAAACATCTCTAATGCCCGATAAGCTCTGTTTGTCATTCGGGTTTGCAATCCAAGTGTATTAGAATAGTCATTTCTTAATAAATTACTATTATGCTCGGTTACTCTAAATGGATCTTGGTTTGTGCTGACTAGCCAACCAGACAAAGGATTTGTTATTAATGGCAACGCATCAAGAGGAACAACATCATTCCAAATGAGCGAACTTTTTGTTCCATCAACCGGATAAGACCAATCGATTGATTCCATTCTTTTTGGAGAAGCGGAATTATGCAAAAACAATATATTTTTTTCTTTGTCTGCATAGACTGCATTAAATGAAACAATTGCTCTGATATCCATCGCAGACATCCAATCATCTTTGTTTTGAGATTTGTTTAAGCGATACCATTGCTCTACCTGACTTATATCACTCATGCCAGCAAATCTTATCGCATATACACCATCATCATTTTCAATGACCGGGCCATGCAAAGATTTTTTGACCTTTTTCTTGAAAGTCCATTTAATGGGCCCAAATAATTTGATGGGCAATTTAATTGTGTTTATTTCAAAATCTACCCAATCTTGATCTAATAAATATTGATTTTTATTGTGTGGATTAATCTCAAGTTTATATACATCTGTTAAATCGGGTTTATTAACAGTGAAACCCCATCCAAGATTCTCATTAAAGCCTACAAAAATAAATGGGGCACCTGGAAATGTCCCTCCCATCATGTTCCAGCCTTCACCGCTTCTTACATGTGCTTCATACCATGCAACTGGACCTTCTAACGGTTGATGAGAATTAATAACTAATCGTGTGCTGCCATCGTCTGTTTTATTTGGACCAACGGCGATGGCATTGGATCCCAAAATATTCTCATAGGCTTTGTAAAAATAACTTTGTTCCTGATTTTGACTTTCTATGTATTTGTTTTCGCCTTTTTGTAAAAACTCTATCTCAGTAACCACACCTGAGAAAAAAAGATTTTGGATGACAAAACCTGCAATAACGTCCATTTCAGTAATAGGGAATACAGCTTTATATTTATTATTCTTATTAATTGAATTCCAATAATTTAATCCTGCAGCATAGCCCTCTACTACTTCGCGCACTTCAGAACTGAGCTTAGAATAATAATTTGCTCTGATTAACCCTTCAATCTCCAAGGCTTTAATTAAATAATCGGTAACAGCTCCTTTAAACCCTATCTTGAGCCCCATCTTAGCTCTATATAGATGCATATTTTCAGCAATATTTTTAATGTCATCCTGAGCATGCGCATAAGCTAAGCCAAATGCAGCATCGCTATCTCTTTTCCCATAAATATGCGGCACACCCCAAATATCTCTTGTTATGGTTGCGCTATAAGGAGGAACGTCATATTGATTGATTGCCTTTGATGCAAAGACTGTCTGATTTAAAGCAACAAAAATTATGAATAACAAAATTGTATCTTTCATAACTAAATCCAAAAAAATTAGAATATTATTGCTGTAACTTCCACCAAGTATCTGGTTTGATGCGTTTTGCTAGCCCACGCTTTTTCTCCCACCACAAAACAATAGGTTGCAAAAAACTGGTTGCCAACATCCAGAATACTTGTCCGCCCAAGGTACGAAAATCACGATTAAATGGGCACACTCTCATGCAAATCGCACAATCTGTTCTTAATTTAGTCCAATAACCAAAGCATTTCTCACAATCAGCAGACCACTTTTTAACGCCTTTTATAGTGGATTTATTTATAACCTCATAATTTGGAGGCCCTTTTGGTAGGGCTTTTGGCGGGCAGGCGTCTGCGCATTTTGTACACTTATTGCAATACTTGGTTATGCCGTATTGCATCGGCTTGTCAGTAGTGAGGGACAGATTTGTAAAAATTTTAGAAAATCGAACACGTGGCCCAAATTCTGGTGTGATGACCATTTGATGTCTACCGTATTCGCCTAATCCTGCTTGAATTGCATAAGGGATAACTAAAGTCGTATCATTCATAGAACCAAGTGCTTCATAGCCTAAGGATCTAATGTATGTTGTCATTTGAGTAACAATGGCGGCTTCTTTTGAATACTCAAAACCGGTAGCAGAACTAGCTAATGCTGATGGATATGTATCCACCAAACCTTTGTCCATAGCGTGGCCCATTACAATTACGTTGGAGAAATTACCTGGAAGTTCATTATTAACTGCTTTAAATTCTATCGTGTTAACTTTTTTAGAGTAATGCCATCGATTATCAATTGGTGTAATGCCAACAAGATCGGCGCCAAACAACTTGGCAATCCTTTTAAACTCTTTGGTAAAGTTTTCAATGTCATCAATGGCTAATTTTTCTTTCGCCACCAGTGAATCATTCTCCATCCATGATTGAAATCCTTCTCTATTCCCCTGGTCAGCTCCTCTGTTTGAGAATGTATCAGAAAGCGCCCACGCGGCATTTCTTAATGCAAAATCCTTTTGTCTAAATCCGGGAGCTCTTTTTCCTGTAGGCTGAACACGATGACTCTCAAAAAATGCATCACTTGATTCATTACGAACCGTCTCATCCCAAAATGCACGAGAAAAAATGTCATTTATCTGATTAAACCTTTCAAAATCTTGAGAGAGCTCAAATCCAGCTTCTTTATCAAGAGATAAATCGATTTTTTTAATTTGTGTTTCTCTGTCCATTGTTTTAGTGTTTTGTGTACAAACATTAACCAAATAAAATTTAAATTTTGGTCGCTCAGAATAGCATAAATTTATCGCTTACCCCTGACTTGTATATACTAAAACGGTTTTATAGTAAGTTTCTGTTATCTTATCAAACGGTTTTTTGATAAAAGATCGACCAAAACATTAATGACTGACAACAAATGTAAGGACACGCAATGAGAAAAAATTTAACTTTTTTATATCTGCTTTTTGTTGTTTCTTTTTCTTATCAAGCCATGAGTCATCAATCAGCTGGATCTTTCTCTTCGTATAGGATTCCAGGCAGAGCCATTGATTTTCCAAACACATCAAAATACCAAACAATAGTTGCAGATTTACACACTCATTCCGTTTTCTCTGATGGTCATGTCTGGCCTAATATAAGAGTTTCAGAAGCGTTAAGAGATGATCTGGATGCCATTGCGGTAACTGAACATCTTGAATATCAGCCCCACATAGCAAATATTCCTCATAAAGATCGAAATACCTCCTACAAGGAAGCAAAAAAAGCGGCTCAAAATACTGATCTAATTGTTATTGCCGGTTCAGAAATAACACGTGAAAGTCCGATTGGTCATATCAATGCTATTTTTATAGAAGATGCCAATAAATTAATTAACCTTGATGAAGCAAATATACCTGAAGCACAAAAATTAATTGAGGCCAGGGAAGACGAAGCAAAAGATCAAGACATGGATATGGTAAACCATTTGGCTTTATCTTCAGTGTGGCCGGCTTCAGAAGCAATTAATGCAGCCAATAAACAAGGTGCATTTGTTTTTCTAAATCATCCCATGTGGTCAGCAGAAGATGGAATAGCTAGACTTTCAAATGAGCATAAAGTATTTATTCAAAATAAAACATTGCATGGTATTGAAGTTGTGAATGAAAACACATTTTCAGAAGAAGCTTTTAGCATTGCTCTGGAGAATGAACTTACGATCATAGGAACCTCCGATGTACACAATCTAATAGATTGGGATTATATTCCGCATCAAGGGAATCATCGACCTGTAACTCTTATTTTCTCAAAACAAAGAACTCAAGCTTCGATAAAAAAAGCTTTATTCAATAGACGCACCGTGGTGTGGTTTCAAAACCTCTTGATTGGAGAAGAAGAAAATATGATGCCGCTATTAAGCTCTATGGTATCAATTGATTCAGCAATATACCAAAGCAACCCAACCGTCTTGGATGTAATAATTAGTAATAAATCGGATGCAAAACTACAAATGAAAAATCTCTCAGAGTTCTCGTTTATGAGCAATCACGATATTATTGAGATCCCTGAAAATCAAAGTATTTCATTAAGGGTAAAAACGAAGAAAAATTTAAATAAAATCCAAATGAAATTTGAAATTTTAAATGCATTGATTGAACCTAAAACACACCCCATCATCACGCTAACAGCGAACATCATATAAGAAATACAGAGACACAAAAGATGCTCGAAAAATTTGAACGTTATCCACTTACTTTTGGACCAACACCAATAGAAAAATTGGAGAGATTGTCAAGCCACCTTGGTAATAAAGTAAATATCTACGCAAAAAGAGAAGACTGTAACTCTGGCCTTGCATGTGGCGGTAATAAAATTCGAAAACTCGAATACATCGTACCCGATGCTATCGCTTCGGGTGCAGATACACTGGTTTCAATTGGCGGCATACAATCAAATCACACTCGACAGGTGGCCGCCGTGGCTGCAAAAATTGGAATGAAATGTAGGCTTGTTCAGGAAAACTGGGCACCTTTCAAAGATCCTGTTTATGACAAAGTAGGTAATATCTTAATGAGTCGATTAATGAATGCTGATGTAGAATTAGTGAACGAAGGATTTGATATCGGCATTCGTAAAAGTTGGAAAAAAGCCATTGAAGATGTTGAAAATAGAGGCGGCAAGCCCTACCCAATCCCTGCAGGAGCCTCTGTGCATAAATATGGTGGACTCGGTTACGTGGGTTTTGCTGAAGAAGTTAGAAAACAAGAAAAGGAAATGGGCATTCAATTTGATTATATGATTGTCTGCACTGTTACGGGCTCAACACACGCTGGAATGCTAGTGGGTTTCGCTAAAGATGGACGCCAACAAAAAGTTATCGGCATAGATGCATCATGTACGCCCCAACAAACCAAAGAACAAGTATTGCAAATAGCCAAAAATACGGCTGAACTCGTTAATCTAGCTCATAATATCTCACTTGATGACGTTGTGTTAAAAGAAGATTATGCATATCCCGAATATGGTGTTCCTTCAAATGAGACTAACGAAGCAATCAGGTTATGCGCAAAACTTGAGGGCATGATTACGGACCCTGTTTATGAAGGTAAGTCCATGCAAGGCCTTATTGACTTAGTAAACAAAGGCTTCTTTCCATCCAATGCGAACATACTCTATGCTCACTTAGGTGGCGTACCAGCAATCAACGGATACGGAAGTATCTATGACAATGATTAATTGTGAATGGTTATAGAGAGTATTAGCCTAAATAATAAAACGCCAACTTATTGCCATCCAGATCTCTGACATAAGCTCCGTAAAATGTCTCCATTCTTTGTCCAGGTGCCCCTTCATCAGAACCGCCCAACTCCATTACTTTGGCATGCATTGCATCTACTTGTTCTTTTGAATCCATTGGGAAAGATACCATTACGCCATTGCCGACAGTTGCATCATTACCATTTTCTGGTTTAATCACGCCAAAAGTAGAATCACCACCTTCAATCTGATAAAAATAACCCCTAGGCCCTGGACTAAAACCAGTCATATTCAACCCATCAAAAAGATTGTTATAGAATTCTTTGGCCGCTTCTAAATCATTGGTTCCGACACAGACGTAACCGACTAATTTACTCTTCATGTTTATCTCCTTTCAAAATCCATGCACATAGGAATGCAATTATTGCAGTAATTTCTTTTGAAACCTACTTTTTTAATAAGATCTAGCCGATAGAATCTGCAATTAGTTGTTTAAATTTTGTGGTGCTCCACCCATGAGAACGATCCAAATAATGAATCGGAATATTCAGATCTTTTCCTGTAAAATCTTTATTTTTGTAATCATCTCCCAAAAAACGTACATCTATTTTTCTTGAGCTAATCAATGCGTGCAATTCAGCTTCTGTGCAATACGACACTATTTCTTGAATTTGATTAAATGAAGAGAGCATTTTTTCTCTCTCAGTAATAGTATGTATAGGTTTCAATTTATTCGTTCTTTCGACAGAAGGGTCATCATGCAAAAAAACAACCAGGTGATCGCAATGGCCAGCGCATTCATTAAACATATGAATATAACCCATATGAATAATGTCAAAATTTCCAGCAATCATTCCAACTGTTTTATTCTCTAGTTCCATTTTTAACGCCCTATGAAGACAAACCCCTTCTAATAAAAAACTTATTTAAACAATTATACTTTGACATCAATTTTAACAGAAGAAAGAATGCCTCTTTACGTATTTTATTCTTAGATAAGATGGATTTTCTTGCTCGCTCGGTGAAGAAAATGGTCTTTTTGCCTGCCTTATGTCTAACTTCATGATATTTATCAAGATGCCCATTGATGATTCTTCCGGCAAGATCAATCGAATCTGCAATACCAAGATTCATGCCTCTTCCACCAACAGGTGAATGAGAATGTGCGGCATCGCCAACTAAGAAAACATTGTCTTTTCTGTATTTTTTTGCCTGACGAATTGATATTGTAAATCTGTCGACTCTCTTGATTTCTCTTATATTTAAATCAATAGGAACCTCATCTAATGCATTCTCGGTATTCGAGATAATTCTCAACCTATCTTTTTCAAGCGGTATCATGACCACGACACGCTGATTTTCTTTCAAGAACCCTTTAAAATTATTCTCTCTAAGATCATCATGAATCGTAACATCTGCTATCGACCAATCTTCCTCCAATTCATATCCCTTAAATTCTATGTTCAATAATGTTCTCACGGTACTTTTGGTTCCATCAGCCCCAATAACCAAATCATATTCTCGCTGTTCACCATTGATATAGGTAAGCACCTTGTTGTCTTGTTGATTAATATTCTGTAATTCACTTTTATAAGATACAGAGCCACCATTTTCTGCAAGCTTTTTTGCTAAGATTATTTCAGTTTTATCTTGGGCAAGACTGTAAAGTTTCATATATCTTTCATCAAGCAAGTTAACTGGCACCTTTGCTATAGGTTTTGCATTGTTATGAAATATTATGTTCTCAACAACTACCGACTGATTTTCAATTTCTGATGCTGCACCACTCGGTTCTAGAAGTTTCATTGTATTAGGGAGGATTCCGACCGCCCTTGACAAAGAAGAAGGTTTGTCTTTTTTTTCAATCACATCTGGAATAATCCCATGTCGAGCTAGTTCAAGCGCAGCAGCAAGACCCGAGGGACCGGCACCGACAATTAAAATTCTTTTAATAGTTGTACTCAAAAATTATGCCCTGATAGTTTTTTTTGGATATTTTCTATTTGGATAACAAGTTATACAAATATTACATTTAGTTCCATCGCATCCTCTGGCTGTACAATATTCCCTGCCATAGAAAATAATCTGCAAATGAAGTTTGTTCCAATTCTCTATAGGAAAAAGTTTCTTTAAATCTCTTTCAGTTTGCACCACACTCTTCCCATTAGTTAACCCCCATCTTTGAGCTAATCGATGAATATGGGTATCAACCGGAAATGCAGGATGACCAAACCCTTGAGCCATTATTACACTGGCAGTCTTATGCCCAACACCAGGAAGTGCTTCTAAAGCTTGAAAGCTTTCAGGAACATTGGAATTATGTTGATCAACTAATATTTGAGATAGATTATATATTGCTTTTGATTTTTGTGGTCCTAAACCACATGGCCTGACTATATTATAAATTTCATTAATTTTTACTTTTATCATTTTTTTTGGGTTGTTGGCTTTGGAAAATAGCAGTGGTGTCACTTTATTTACGCGTTCATCTGTGCATTGAGCGCTTAGTAACACGGCAATAAGCAATTCATAAGTACTATTATGGTTGAGTGGTATTGGTGGTTCTGGATATGTGTTATTCAAGAAACCTAATATGAATGTTACTCGGTCTTTCTTATTCATATAATTATTTACCAATTCTTTTATATCCGAAAGTTTCAATGTAACAGAGTGTTTTAATCTGGTGTATATATATTTACTAATCTAAATAAAGTTTTAGAATGAGATATATGAGGAACATAATCCTAGAAAATAGCTGGAAAGAAAAATTGATTGATGAATTTAATAAAGAATATATGCAGTCGTTAAGCATTTTTTTGAGGGAAGAAAAATCAAAAGAAAAAGTAATATTTCCTCCTGGAAATAAAATATTCAATGCCTTCAACTTAACTAAATTTGAAGAGGTAAAAGTAATTATCCTGGGGCAAGACCCTTATCACGGTGTTGGGCAAGCTCATGGATTAAGTTTTTCGGTCGAAAATGGTGTCACACCGCCGCCATCTCTAAAAAATATATTCAAAGAAATGAAATCAGACTTAGGCTTAACAATGCCAAATCATGGAAATCTAGAAAAATGGAGCAAACAAGGTGTACTTCTTTTAAATTCAATCTTAACGGTTGAACAAAGCAGTCCAGGATCTCACGCAAATAAAGGATGGGAATCTTTTACAGATCAAATATTACGCTCGTTAAACTCATCAAAAGAGCATCTTGTTTTTATTTTATGGGGGAAAAAAGCTCAAGATAAAGGCCATTTTATTGATACTGATAGACATTTGATTATCAAAAGCACACATCCATCGCCATTTTCTGCAAACCATGGTTTTCTTGGCTCTAAGCCCTTCTCAAAAGCGAATACCTATCTAAAAAAACACAATATTCAAGAGATTGATTGGGATTTAAATGACTGATTTATCCAAATATAATAACAAATACACAACAACACTGAATACCTTATGACCTCAGGGCCAATCATCTCAAAGAGCGCAAAAGTTACAAGGCCCAAACAAGAGAGAACAAATAGCTCAAAACGATTCTTTAAAAACCCTTCATTAAATGCAGATTTGATAATTAAAAAATTGATAGGGATATAGAGGCATATAGCTGTTATTACTCCGGGGCTAAAATCATTGTAGTAAATACTAAAGAAAACATGGAAACAAGCATTCACAACCTGAGTTGTCATTAAGAAAAACAATGCAATGTGTGCGCTCCCTCTATTCTTTTTAATCAAATGGAAAATAATAGTTATTAGAAGCAAGGAGATAAGACTTACAAGAATTTCTTCTGTGGAATTCGGGTTGTTATCATAAAAATACTTTAATCTCCATTCTCTAAAATTAAATATTATGTGCTCCTCAAAATGATGAAGAGCATATATTAACGGGCCAAGAACTATTAAATTTTTAAATTCCTTCATTTGGATATCCATTTATTATCAGAATTAATTCTTATACACATTCACTAAAATCACACCAACAATAATTAAAAATAAGCCGATTACTGTTTGCCAATTTAAGGTCTGTTTATAAAAAATATAACCTAATAAAGCTACAGTGAACACACCCAGTCCTGCCCATGATGCATAGACAATTGCAATTGGGAGCTTTTGCACAATAATCGATAACAGATAAATTGATAAACAATAAGAAATCAGAGCAAAGCTGCTTGGAAGGATTTTAGTAAAGCTTTGTGTGATTGGCAGAAGCAATGTACCAAAAACTTCCAATGCGATTGCAACAAAAAGAATAATATATACATTTATGTTTATCATTTATCAGAAAAATGACTTTTTAAGGTCCTATTTCCACTTTATATTGCAGCCCATTGATGGATATTGTTCTGATGCAATCTTTTCACCTGCTACAAGGCAATACATTGCATTTCTTAAATCTTTCCCATCAGGATCTTTTTCTGAGCTTGGCGAAGTTTCATCGAATCGCCCTCTGTAGACTAACTTTTTATCTTCATTAAAAAGATAAAATTCAGGTGTACATTCAGCTTTATATTTTTTTGCAATATTCTGAGTTTCGTCATACAGATAAGGAAATCTAAGACCCAATTCTTTCCACAATAACTTCATCTGCTCAGGGCCATCTTGCGGATAATTTACAATATCATTTGAGCTTATTGCAACAAGATTAAATTTATCCCTAAAATCCTTCTCTAATTTTTGAATCTGTTGATGATAATGAATCACATAAGGACAATGATTGCATATAAACATTATTAGAGAAGGTTTGGTTTGATCAAGGTTGATGATTGAGAAATTCTCATCCGTAATTGTATTTAATAAATCAAACTCAATTAAATTTGATTGAAGTTCAAGCATACTAGAATATTTAAGTGCCATAATTTTTCCTTTAGGAAATAACTCTTTCTATTGCTAACGGTCGGGCCGATATGTCCTAACCGGAGGCAGCTGTGCGCCAGACAGATCGTCCGGAACGCTCAGCTCAGCCCTGACTGTGTGGGTCAGCGAGCCGATTCCTTCGATGCTGGCACTGATTGTCTCACCATCGATCAGGTACCCGGAGCCTGTTGCGCGCTGGACGCGACCAGCACCTGTTCCGCCCGACGTCCCACTCTGAAGGACATCACCGGGGAAAACCGTGATAAGCGATGAGGCGTACTCAATGAGTTCAGGGATATTGTGGATCATGTCGCCAGCTCTCGCCTCTTGCACAGTCACGCCACCGATGACCAGAGTCTGGTGCAGGCGCTCCATTGGATCGCCATAGAACTCTTTCGGTACTATCCAGGGGCCCTGTGGCGCAAACGTATCATGGCCCTTGCCGACGAACCAGTCCGAACCGGAGCCAAAGCCGCCAGGAGGACGTCCGCCACGATCGGAAATGTCCATCGCGACCATATAACCGAATACATGATCGTATGCACGGCTTGAGGAGATATACTTGCCTGTGCGGCCGAAGACGATGGCCATCTCGACCTCCCATTCAATCCGGTCACGTCCGTAGGGCATGATGATATCGTCTCCATCGCCGATAACCACTCCGCGTGTGGGCTTAAGGAAAAGATATGGAACGCCGCGGTTTTCCTGTCGCTCGCGGGTCCGAGCGGCAAGCTGATCATCGTTACAACCCTCGCACGCGTGTGTGTAGAAATTTACGGCCGCGTTCATGATTTTGCTCGGATACTGAATCGGTGCCATGATGTCTACCGAGCTTACCGAGTGTACATAGCTCGGCTGGGTACCGCTACTTAACTGATTATCTTCCACGAGCCAGTTTACAACCTCATAGATCCGGTACTTCAGGCCATACTCGTACTGCTCGATGAGCCCGAGCATATTCTCGGGCATACTTAATTTGCTGTATTGTGGCATCAGCTCCATGGCATGATTCGCCGCCGCGAGGTCAATAACCAATTGGTCATCGCGCACGACGAGGCCAACCGTTGGTATGTCGTTGATTGCAAACGTTCCAACCTTGAACGGTTCGACCGACTCCATAGCTTGGGCAGAGACGTTGACTGGAGCGATGAAAAACGCCAGCATGACGCCGAGCGTCAGGGTGTATAGGGATTTTTTTATCATATTCTCACTCCAGTGCAGCGCACTAAAAAAATTTAGACCTAATTAAGAGAATATCAGAATTAATTTTTAATCAAAACTTCTCTGTGATGAATTGTGAAACAAAGAAACTGAAAATGTGAGTTTAATTCACGAGTCAGCATGCTCCACAGTAACGGAGTGTTTTGGAACAGTGAATAATGTTTTGTTTATTTTAACCGAGTGTAACTCCAGACAAATATCCATGATAGTTGTATGCCAAAGAAGTAATTAAAACCCCAACAACAACTGACAGAACATCATAAAGTATCTTTGCTTCATATAATTCCTTCTCTTCTTTTTTGAATTCAGAAACCAAAATATCTAAAATTGAATACGCTAAAAATGCACCAAAAAGAATAACTGAAATTATGTCTGGATTGACAGCTAGATGTAATAGCGCCCAAATAGCAATTCCTATTGACATGGGGTGTTTTGTTATTTTTTTAAGGTATGTTGGTAGATAAGCGGCTACCAAAAAAGTTAAGGAAACAAACATAACATATTCAGAATATGCATAGGCATGTGAATATATTGAATATAGATTATCGATTCCGCGTTCATAGCCAAATATAATCATTAATAAGCCAATTAAGCTTATAAGGGAAAAAGTTCCCATATAAGGATTCTCGCCTAATCTAGAGTGCAAAACACTTTTAGCTTTGGGGAAAAATGGAACTAAATGAATTCCAAAAAAAATTATCAACCCTATTGTGAACACAACTCCTCCTTATTTTTATTCACTGTTCTGAATTACTCCACGGTTACAGACTTGGCCAAATTCCTTGGCTGATCTATATCAGTTCCTTTTAAAACAGCCACATGATAAGAAAGTAGCTGTAATGGGATTGAATAAAGAATAGGCGCTTGGAAATCTTTTATTTTGGTTGGCATCGCCACTGTATGAGTTCCCACTTTATCAACAAACTGAACGCGTGGGTCAGCAAAGACATATAATTCACCGCCTCTTGCTCTAACTTCTTGTAGATTACTTTTTAATTTTTCGAGTAATTTATCATCAGGAGCAATAGCTATAATTGGCATGTCCTCATCGACTAAAGCCAATGGACCATGTTTTAGTTCTCCGGCTGCGTATGCTTCTGCATGAATATACGAGATTTCTTTCAGCTTAAGAGCGCCCTCCATGGCAACAGGATTTTGAATGCCGCGCCCCAAAAATAAAGCGTGGTTTTTATTAGAAAAATGTTG
>Ga0163108_10000267_pt1 | contig 39012 bp, 29 predicted proteins | sample Fk1155metaG_FD_109644 | JGI IMG/M metagenome (GOLD analysis project Ga0163108, IMG submission 109644) | Marine microbial communities from the Central Pacific Ocean - Fk160115 155m metaG | ecosystem: Environmental > Aquatic > Marine > Oceanic > Photic zone | place: The Central Pacific Ocean...
TCCGCTCGTTTTTCCTGCGTGGCCCACATTTCCTTGCTGCCATCAATCTGTTTCAACTGTGCATGGCATGCGGTTTTCTGAGCGTCCTTACGCATCTTGCTAAAGTTGGGAACGGCCACGGCGATCAGCAGGCCTATGATGGCCACCACGATCATAATTTCCACCAGCGTAAATCCTCTGGCCCGCATTTGTTTGATCTTCATTTTCTTCAATGTACTCGTCCTGTTTGAGACCGCCGTTTGGTAGCAAAACGGCGGCATTTGTCAATGATCTAGTTAACCCCGTGTGCCAGCGAAAGTTGCAGCACTTGCCCAAGCGCCTGCGTCATTGAGACTCCTTGGCTAAATTGTAGCATCGTATTTCCTTGTCATTGCGGAGGTAAACATTGCGGTTTGCAAAGGCAGGATGAGACCAGACCAACTTACGACCAACTACCTGATGGGTCGGTTCGATCAGTTTGGCCCGGCTGATTTCTGAATATCCTTCGCCAGTCAACTTGGCAATGATCAACTCGCCGTAGTCGTTAGCCAGAAAAAAACGGTTCCTGTTTCGGATAGTGAATACATTTGCCCAACTAACTGGTCGACGCCCCTCCGCTGGAGCGAATGTCGACCACAGTATTTCACCGTCAACCAAGCGAACGCAGGAATATTTTCCTTTTGGTCCGCAGGCATAAACCAAGCCGTCCTGAATGAAGGCGGTATTGTGAACGCCGGCAATGCCGCGGCGAGTTGTACCCTTCCAGAGTCGTTTGGCCATTTTGCCTCCTTCAGTCACCTCAACACAGGCGGAGATGCGATTGAATCCCATTACATATATCCGGTTTCCCTCCACCACAGGCTGACCAATCGACATAGCGTAGGTCGGCTTGATTTCCACAGACCAGTAAACCTCCCCGTTATCGGGATTGAGGGCCTCCAGCGCGTCACTGTGCCAAACCAGCAGTTGCTCCGTCCCGCCTATGCGCCTGACGATCGGCGGGCAATAACCGGGTTGTTCCGCGCTCAAAGCACGCCACAATTCCTTGCCCGTTAGCTTGTCAAAAGCAACACAAGTGGTTCCTTCTCCTCCAACGATGCAGATCAAGTGCTCCCCGTACACGAGTGGATGAGCAACAGTGCCCCACTCTGGAATCTCCAGCCCGTAATCTTTCTTGAAATCTCGACTCCAAAGCACTTCGCCAGTTTTTAATCTAAGACAGAACAGGTTTCCTTCCGCTCCCAGTGCATACACTCGGTTGCTGTCGACGGTAGGAGTCGCCCTCGGGCCAATCGCGTAGGCGGTCACGGTCGTGTACGGGCAGTCCCACTCGTGCGCCCAAAGCAATTTCCCGTCGGCTTCGTTCAGGCAAACCAAGCGCTCCTTGCCGTGCAGCAGTTTGCGGACGAAGTTAATGTTGCGAGGTGGCGGGCCGTCATGAAGGAACTTGGTTTTATCAGGATCCACCTCCGCCGCCAATCGATCCATCACGAACACTCGACCTTGCGCGACGGCCGGGCCGGAATACCCAGATCCCAGTTTAGTTTGCCAGCGCAACTTGGGTCCCCCCACCGGGAAGCGATCGATGATCCCCTCTTCGATCCATTCCGCATCGCGGTTTGTACCGAGCCACTGCGGCCAATCCTCCGCTTGGCCAACCGATAGAAAACCAAGGCATGCCAGCAGCAGGTTAATCAAAAAGAATTTCAAGGAGGCAGAAATCGCTACCTTAACGGATCTTCAATAGGTGTTTATCAAACCAATCTCCGACCGTCTTTAATTCCGCGGGTTCCGCTTCCCAGCCGTGATCCTTTCCGGGCATGACAAGCAACTCCGCCTCGACGCCGACTGCCTTGAACTTGGGTATAATCCAGTGGGCCTGCTGGATCGGCACCAACAGGTCGGCGTCGCCGTGGATTATCAGCGTGGGCGCATCCCCACTGGAAACATGCGTAACAGGGGCGACTTCGCGGAGTTTCTCACGCACCTTTGGCTCTTCCGTGATGCGCTCGTACCAATTTTGATCACGATCGTAGCTGTGAAAGTCCAGCGCAGCTAAATACGGATTTCTTCCATTGAGCAGCTTCCGGATAAACTTGTCAAAATGCTGCCCTTCCCTGCCGTAGTTCAAAAAATCAGTGGGTGGATAATAGGCCACCACTGCCTGTACTTTGCTCGATTGACGCTCCACTGGATCGCTTGCGTTGGAATCGCCGTCTAGTCCGTCAGTCCCTTGCATCAACGACAAATGTCCGCCGGCGGAGCCTCCGAAAATCCCGATATGTTCGGGATCGATGTCGTAGACTTTGGCGTTGTGGCGAATGAAACGCAACGCCCTGTGCATGTCTTTCCGAATTTCAGGGACAGTGAACTTGGGCTGACTGCCGTGCACCACGGCAAACAGTGTGTAGCCCCGCTTGATTAGTTCGTTCCAGGTTGAGCGCTTGGCGATGCCGTCTATGTTTTTTTGCGCGCTAAACCAACCGCCGCTCACCGCAAACACAATTCCTCGGTTGTTGCGCTTGGCCAAGGGCTGAAACACATCCATTGTCAGGGCTAATCCGTACTTACGACCATAGATAACTTCGCCCTCTCGTTTGTACATTTCGTGGCCGTCTTGGGAAATTGCTGCATGAGCAAAAAAGAAGACACCAACCAAGTGGAATAAGGTGAGTCGTATCATCGTGCACAGTCGATACAGGCACCGCCGGAGTGAGGGCAAGCTTTTGTGAATAATTGGCTGTAAAAAATGACCCAGCGACGATTCGGCGGAGTCGTCACTGGGCCGGGAGGAACTGAGGATAAATGCTCGCTCAGATTTAGAGGGAACAATGCCGCGAGAAGCCCGATTGTCAACAAGAAAACGTCAACTAACAACAATATCAAGAGGCAACGCAACTATGCTAAACAGCTTTAACGTTACAGGGTTAATGTTTGTCGTAAATATTTTTTGAGCTGGCTGTGTAAAACATGCGAATAACTTGGTCATTCGCTGGGCTGGGATGTGGATAACCCATCTTCGTCTGCCGTTTGAGGTGCTCTGGATTTTTCTTCCTCTCCAACATCTTCAGTGTGTAAGGCGATCTTGCAGCGCAAATCAGGAATCTCTTTGTCGATGGCAGCCTCCAGCTTGCCTAGCAGTTTTTTCGATGATTTCGATGCTGAGAGACCGCGCATGCCGTGAGTGTTCATGATGTCGAGGATTCCCGGTTTGACGCTTTCCCAAATTCCGTACAGATCCGCTCTCTTTTTGATGGAAAGTTCGTTTCTGTATGCGCGTTTGAAGAAGGCATTGATGCCGTCCTCAGTGCCGATAGAACGCCTCAACTGCCTCAGTCCAAATGATAGTAACCACCAAAAGACAGCGATGACGACTAGGGCGATCCCCGCAGCAATGCCAGGAATGGTTAATGCCTCTCCATTCTTTTCGGCAAGAGCCTCGGTCCATTCTGGCTTGAACCACCAACTATGCGTCAACCAGCCCACTCCTCCACTCAACATCAGGATTCCGATAAAACCAAACCGAAGTCTGCCTGCCAATCGACGGTACGCGGTCACGGCCTCGAGGCAGACTTTTACATGCACAGAAAGTCTCTGGGCTTGGGCGAGCAACCCGCTGACAAGGTTGTCGGCCCTGCGTGCGGGTGCTCTCATTATTTCGGCAACCACCTCGTCACGTGAGATGTCAAAGTCCTCCAACGGAATCGGCTTGGCATTCTTCTCCAGCGGCCGAGTGGCAAATCCGGGGAGGTAGGTTGTATAAATCCGTGGCGTGTCCTTGGTTGGGATGCTCTTGGAGAGATTCCAGCAAAGGGCACCGTACGTACGCGCGAAATCTCGAATATTGTCACACAGATCCACCTTGTTGAGTACGATCAGTAGTTTGTGGTGGATGGCGGTCAGTTGCTTGGTGAAAATTGAAATCGACTCACCGGTGGTTCCTGGCTTGTCGGGATCAAAAAAGAACAGAACCAGGTCGGCGCTTTCGGCGAATCGCCGGATGCTCTCCCGAAAATCGTAGTTCCGAAGTTGGTGGCTGTTGGCAGAGTCGATCATGCCCGGACTATCTATCAGAGTCAGTTGCCTCAGGTTCTCTGACGGACAAATTTTAAACCGTAGATTGGCGAGAAACTCCGGGCCAAGACTGGCCAAATCCTGATAATCCAACTCGGGATGTGACACCAATGTTTGTCCGTCTAGCGTCTCCACCTCCTCCCCATATGTAACCAGCGTGAATCCGTCATCCGTCGGTGCCATTCCGGATTCCTGTACGTCCATTCCGGCGATGTAGTTAATGAATGACGATTTGCCGGAAGAGTGGTTTCCAAGGAAAAGCACCCTTGGGGATCCTGTTACATCTTTGTCGCTAATTGGTAGGTTAAAGCGGTAGCGACTCGCCAGTAGCGAGAGCTTTCTGGCGTAAATCGACCTAACATTACGCTCGAGTTTTAATAGGTCATCCATTGCGTGTTTCGGACCAAGCAGACGGGCCGTTATAATCGATGTTTAACTGCTCCCAAAGAAAAATTAGTCCCAGGTCTGTGGAAACGGGATTCACACAGGCTTGGTCAGCCGTTAGCATGCCGAACGCATGAGTTTGACTGAAGAAATGACCTCCCTGGCCAAGCGCGCCCGTGCGGCCTCCCGCCGCTTGACCAGCCTGTCCAATGATGACAAAAACAAGTGCCTTCTGGCCATGGCCAACGCCATTGAGGCCAATGCAACGTCGATACAACAGGCCAATGCCAAGGACATGGCCGCCGGTGTCGTACTGGGCTTGGCCAAGCCGATGCTGGATCGGTTGCTGTTGAACGAAGCGCGCATCGCCGACATGGCCACCGGCCTGCGCGAGGTCGCTGGGTTGCCCGATCCGGTTGGGCGGGTGATTGAAGAGCGCACACGGCCAAACGGGCTGAAACTCAGCAAGGTCGCCGCGCCGATCGGGGTAATCGTCATCATTTACGAGTCTCGCCCAAACGTCACCGCCGATGCCGCGAGCCTTTGTTTCAAGTCCGGCAACGCGACTATTCTCCGCGGCGGCAAGGAGGCCATCCACTCGAACCAAGTCATCGCGGAAATCATGACCGAAGCAGCAATCAATAAACTGCCCGCCTTCCCCGCAGATGCCGTTCAGGTCGTTCCCACGACAGATCGCGCTGCCATCCCCGAGTTGCTTTCGCTCACTCGCGATGTCGACCTCTGTATCCCGCGAGGCGGCGAGAGCCTCATTCGCGCTGTGGCCGAGTGCTCGCAAGTGCCGGTCATCAAACACTACAAGGGCGTGTGCCATGTTTACATCGACGGCGCCGCCGACCCGGCTATGGCTGAAGAGATCGTTTTTAACTCGAAAGTGCACCGGCCCGGTGTATGCAACGCCGCCGAGACGTTGCTGATCGATCAGACGATCGCAGCTGAGTCGTTGCCTCGCTTGGCCAAGCGCTTGGCCGGAGCCAACGTCGAGTTGCGCGCCGACGAGGAGTCACTACGCCTGCTCGACGGCAGCGACGTCGAGGTTAAAGCCGCCACCGACGCAGATTGGGATGAGGAATATCTCGATCTCGTGCTGTCGGTGAAAGTCGTCGATGGTGTATGCGATGCGATTGAGCATATCAATAAATACGGCTCCGGCCACACGGAGGCCATCGTCACCGGCGACAAGTCGACGGCAAAACGTTTTCAAGTCGAGGTCGATTCATCGACGATTTTCTGGAATGCCTCGACCCGGTTCACCGATGGTGGCCAGTTCGGCATGGGCGCCGAGATCGGCATCAGCACCGACAAAATCGGCGCGCGCGGCCCGATGGGGCTGGAGGAGTTGACCAGCTATAAATGGCTTGGCGTGGCCGATGGCTTGATCCGTCCATGACCGTGGGTGAATCGATCCTCGATGCTGTCCAACGGCTTAACCGGGCGGGTGTCGAGTCGCCGCAAGCCGATGCAGAATGGCTGTTGGCTGAACTGATGTCTTGCAGTCGCACAGAGCTTTCACTCTGCGCTGAAACCGTACTCAGTGCAGGGCAGCAAGATCGGCTCGCCAGGCAACTAGAACGGCGTTCCTCTCGGGAACCGTTGCAGCACATTCTCGGTGTGGTCGATTTTTTTGGCTACGAATTCCGCGTATCGCCTGCGGTGCTGATCCCTCGACCTGAGACAGAAACGCTCGTGGAGTTGACGCTTGGTTTGCTCAAACCATTCCCCTCTCCGGTCATCCTCGACCTTGGCACCGGGAGCGGATGCGTTGCCATCTCGCTTGCCAAGCGCTACCCGTACGCCAAGGTCATCGCCTCGGACTATTCCGGGGCAGCATTGCAGTTGGCCCAACGGAATGCCAAGTCGCTCGGTGTGTTTGGCCAGATGGAATTCCGTGAAGCCGACGGCTTGGCATCCTTGGCCAAGGGCGAGCAGGTGGACTTGATCACCTCGAATCCGCCGTACATCCCGACCGGGGAGATCGCCGGACTGCAACCAGAGGTGCGGCACCACGATCCACCCCTCGCGCTGGACGGAGGCGGGGATGGCTTGAAGTTTTACAGGATGCTCGCAGCGGAGGGGCGCCCCCACCTTAAGCCCAGCGGGAAATTGGTGGCTGAGTTTGGCGACAGACAGGAGTTGCTCGTTGGAGAGATATTCAGACAGGCCGGTTGGCCAAGCGTTGAGATCGCCCACGACTTGAGCAGGCGCCCGCGAATCGTGATTGCCTCTCCAACATAATGACGCAACACTCCGCGCCGACAAACGATTATGGATTGCCTGGTCATAAATGGAGGGGCGACGCTTAAGGGCGAAGTTAAAATCAGTGGCGCAAAGAATGCCGCACTGCCGCTGATGGCTGCCACGCTGCTAACGCGCGAGGAATGCGTTTTGCGCAACCTCCCAAATCTTAGCGATGTGCAGTTCATGGCACGGATTTTGAAGTCACTCGGAGCATCAGTCATGATGAGCCGTGGAACCATCCGCGTCCGGGCAAAAAAAATCGAGGGCTTCGGCGACTACGACTTGATTCGCAAGATGCGTGGCTCGATCTGCATCCTCGGCCCACTCATGGGGCGACTCAACGAGGCCAAGGTGTCGATGCCGGGAGGCTGCGTCATTGGCGCCCGCCCGATTGATCTGCATCTCAAGGGGATGCGAGATCTTGGTGCAAAAGTACGCGTTGAGGCCGGCTATGTTCACGCCAAGGCCAAGGAGTTGGTTGGCGGTGAGAGCTTCCTCGGCGGTCGCTGCGGCCCGACGGTTCTTGGCACTGCCAACTTGATGATGGCGGCAACGCTGGCCAAGGGGAGGAGTGTCATACACAGCGCCGCGTGCGAACCGGAGATCGAGGACTTGGCCAAGTTCCTCAACGCGATGGGAGCAAAAATCTCCGGGGCTGGCAGTCCGACGATCACCATCCGTGGCGTCCGGCGGCTTGGTGGCGCAGAGCACCGTGTCATCCCGGACCGAATCGAAGCTGCCACTTACGCTCTTGCCGGCGCTGTGACCGGTGGCGACATCACACTGCGAAACTGTGCCCCTGGTCACCTCAGTGCGGTGCTCGATAAAATGCGCGAAGCTGGCGTGCGATTGCAGCTAGGCCGAGGCACGCTCCGAGTCCTCCCGGCGAAACAGTTGCGCTCGGTGGACATCACCACCATGCCGCATGCCGGTTTCCCGACCGATGTGCAAGCGCAGATGATGGTACTCATGCTAAAGTCACCGGGGATCAGCATTATCACCGAGCGTATTTTTGAATCGCGTTTCATGCATGTGAACGAGTTAGCGCGTATGGGCGCCGACATCTCGATCGAGGGGCCAAGTGCGATCGTCAAGGGTGGACTGCCTCTCAGCGGCGCGGACGTCATGGCCAGCGACCTGCGCGCCTCGGCAGCACTGGTCCTCGCCGGCTTGTCGGCCTCAGGCGTCACGCGAGTGAACCGAGTATACCACATCGACCGGGGCTACGAGGATATCGACGGCAAGCTCCGCGCGCTTGGCGCAAACATTTCACGCGAGCCCGGCCAATGACTTGTGATTTTTTTTTGCCTAACAGACTCGTCTTGGTAAAATCAGCGCATTGATTTCCAGGGGCCAGTGGCGCCCCGAAGCCGACCAGTTCACGGCGTTGAGGGATGCCAAGATTATTATTTACGAGACTGCCGTTGACTGTCATCCTTCGGATAAAGCAGGTTGCCGCGCGCAGCAGTTCAACTCATGTCAAACCATCCCATGCAGCCATGCCATCGCGAGCGGCTGTTTTGTCGTTTCAGTCAACCGCACGGGCCACTAGTCGCCCGCAGACAGAGATGACATCAAGTTTTGGAGGCAAAGCCTTGTTGCAGAAACATTAGGGGAAATCTTCGCTGCGGCCAGCTTGGAAGAATCAGCCTTGCTCTGCGAGGTCGATTGGGCCAGAGTCTCTGTAACACGCACTCAATGGCCGTTTCTGCGCGATCGGCGTATCGATGCGTACGGATCGATAATCCGAATACCAATCGATGAATGACACACCTGATGACACAAAAAAGCTCGCATGGATTACCGGAGCCGGTGGGCTGATTGGGAGTCACATTGCAGCAGCGGCCAGTCTTCACGCGCCCCAGTGGCAGATTCGCGCCTTGACGCGCGGCGACTTTGACCTGACCAATTTCCCGGAAGTGCAAAGACAGTTCGAGACCGACCATCCTGAACTGGTGATCCACTGCGCTGCAATGAGCGATCCGACACAGTGCGAGACTCAACTCGCCCAGACACGACTCATCAACCGAGAGGCAACATTCTTCCTGTCAGGCCTCGCGCAGGACATCCCGATGATCTTTTTTTCATCAGATCTCGTGTTTGATGGAAAACACGGAAACTACACCGAAGAGGACGAACCGGCGCCGCTGACAATTTATGCGAGAACCAAGGCTGAAGCTGAGGCTCTGGTGCTCGGCAACCCGCTGCACTCTGTCGTACGCACTTCGCTGACCGCCGGCCAGTCGCCCAATGGCAATCGTGGCATCGAGGAGCAACTCAACCTCCGCTGGACCAAAGGCGAGACCGTCAAGCTGTTCTCTGATGAGTATCGCAGCCCAATCGCTGCCGAATGCACCGCTCGGGCCATCTGGGAACTCGCACTGGCCAAGCGTCCCGGACTTTACCACCTCGGCGGTCGCGAGCGAATGTCCCGTCTGGAAATTGGCCGAGCCATCGCGAGGCGGCATCCCGAGTGGAATGCAAAAATCAAGTCCTCCAGCCTGCACAATTATGACGGCCCGCCAAGAGCCGCCGATACCTCACTCAATTGCGCCAAGCTTCAGCGGATTCTGCCATTCCCTCTAGCTGGGCTCCGCGAGTGGCTGACGAGCGGCTCAATGCAACCGGCATGAATCCGTATCGCGGACGCCTCGCCCCGACACCGACCGGACTGCTCCACCTTGGCCACGCACAGACGTTTCGGACCGCCCACCAGCGTGCACATCAAGCCGGTGGTCAACTGGTATACCGCACCGAAGACCTCGACCCGCATCGGTGCAAAGCCGAGTTTGCCGAAGCCGCGATGGCTGACCTGAAATGGATAGGGCTCGACTGGGATGAAGGCCCGGACTGCGGCGGGCCCCACGCGCCGTACACCCAAAGTCAGCGGACATCGCGCTACAGTGAACTCCTCGAATCATTGAAAAGACACAACATGGTTTACCCATGCCGCTGTTCGCGCAAGGACGTGGCCAAGGCTGCGAATGCTCCGCACGAGAGCGACGACGAACCGATTTATCCCGGCACCTGCCGGCCAGCGCATGGGCGGAAGGCTGTGTTCCGTGTAGATGATGAGCCTCGGATAAACTGGCGCTTTCGTGTTCCTGACGGGGTAGTGGTATCGTTTGTGGATGGATGGTTCGGAACCCAGTCATTTGTCGCCGGTGCCGAGTTCGGTGACTTTGTGCTGTGGCGTCACGACAACGTTCCCAGCTACCAGTTGGCAGTAGTGACGGACGATCACGACATGGATATCACCGAGGTTGTACGCGGGGCTGACTTACTCAAGTGTACCGCCCGGCAACTGCTGGTTTACGATGCTCTTGGATGGAAACCGCCCGCTTTCCATCATTGCCCGCTAGTAAAGGACAGTTCCGGTCAGCGCTTGGCCAAGCGACACAACGCTTTGAGCCTTCGGGCCATGCGCGAGTCAGGGGCGGACCCGGCGGAAATCTTCACGAGATTCACCGGCTAACTGTGCCGCACGGTTGAGATCAAAGCCTTCCGGAGTCAACGAGTTTTTTTGTCTCGCAAAGGCGCGGTGTTCTTGGCATTAATCTCCCTTTTTTAGCCCGATGCACGAACAGATAGTCATCCTTGATTTCGGTTCCCAGTACACGCAGGTCATTGCGCGGCGCATCCGCGAGTGCAAAGTGTACTCCACCATCATCCACTACAACACGCCGGCCGCCATCATCGATGAGATGAATCCCAGCGGTATTATCCTCTCTGGCGGGCCATCCAGCGTTTACTCCCGGAAAGCTCCGTTGCCCGACAAGGCGATATTTAAACTGGGAGTCCCGGTTCTCGGAATTTGTTTCGGCCTTCAAGTCATGGCCAAGTTTCTCGGTGGAAAAGTTGAGCGCGGCCAAAAGCGGGAGTATGGCAAGGGCACGCTTCGTGTGAAGAAATCCCGGTGCCGCTTGTTCAATGGGCTGCCGAAGGAGTTGCAGGTTTGGAACTCGCACGGCGACAAGCTGACCGGGCTCCCGGACGGGTTCAAGGCGGTGGCCACCACAGAGAACTCCCGCTTCGCAGTCATCGAAAATGCCAAATTGCGCTTTTACGGCCTGCAGTTCCACCCAGAAGTCGCCCACACGCCCAAGGGCAAAATAATCATCTCCAATTTTGTTCACAAAGTCTGTGACTGCGGCCGCAAGTGGACGATGCGCAATTACGTTGACCAAGCCATCGAAGACATCCGATCTCAAGTTGGCAAGGACAGGGTGATTCTAGGGTTGAGTGGCGGCGTGGACTCAAGTGTCGCAGCGGCGCTCATCCACAAGGCGATAGGTAAGCAGTTGACCTGCATCTTCGTGAACAACGGTGTGCTGCGCTCCAATGAGGCGGGGGTTGTCAAAAAAGTGTTCGGTCGCAACTTCAAGGTAAAACTCCATTACGAGGATGCCACGAATCTGTTCATGCGCAAACTCCGAGGCGTGAGCGATCCTGAGACCAAGCGCAAAATCATCGGCAATACATTCATCGACGTTTTTCAGAAAGCCACCCGCATGGTCGGCAAGGCCAGGTTTCTCGCGCAGGGTACGCTTTACCCCGATGTCATCGAGTCGGTGCCGATCGGCGGCAATCCGGCGGCGCTGATCAAGAGTCATCACAACGTAGGCGGCCTGCCGGAGAAAATGAAGTTTGAACTGATCGAACCGCTCCGGTGTTTGTTCAAGGATGAGGTCCGCGAACTTGGTACCGAGCTTGATTTGCCAAAAGAGATTGTAATGAGGCAACCGTTCCCCGGTCCAGGTTTGGCTGTCAGGATTCTTGGTGAAGTCACACCCGAGCGCTGCGATATCCTGCGCAACGCCGACACGATCGTCGTCGAGGAAATGAAATCGAATAATTTATACTACAAAATTTGGCAGAGCTTCGCAGTGCTGCTGCCGGTGCGTAGTGTTGGCGTGATGGGCGACGAGCGAACCTACGAGTACACGATTGCCGTGAGAGCGGTGGAGTCGAAGGACGGCATGACTGCAGACTGGGTGAAACTGCCGTACAAAGTGCTCGAGACGCTCTCGAACCGAATCATCAACGAAGTGGATGGCGTAAACCGCGTTTGTCTCGACATCTCCAGCAAACCGCCGGCAACCATCGAGTGGGAGTAACCGCTCAACCGGACACCCTCGTGGCTTCGTCAGCATTCCGCACGTCTGAGGTCTGTTCCTGAAGCTTTTCAGGCGACCAATCCACCCGTCTCAGAGAGAGCGTGTCGATCCACCATTGCCCGCCTTCCTCCACCATGCTGACGGCACACGGAATCCAGTGCCCGCCGTCAAAATACAGGTAAGCATCCAGCACAGCCAAGGCTCCGTCATCCATAGCCAACCCGAAGTTCGTCGCGCTTGAAGCCGGCAGCAAAGGCAGATCGTTGCAGACCATGTCTCTCAATTCCCCTGAGTCCATCGATTTCCAAGCGGTCGACATAGCACCCTTGGCCTCGTCGTATTTACCAAGTCGCACCGACTTGAAAAACGCACGCGCTCTCTCGGTGAGTTGATGGTGCAGCAGCAGTGTCTGCAGTGAATTGCGAATCGTTTTAACTAAATCAAGTTCCCTCATATGTCCTTCCTGGCGGCACACGCCCCGGAAAGAGTATCGACTCTACAAGCGGTAACTTTAGCTGGAACTTTTTCGCCCGCGAACCGTGCTGTCTACTTCGCCTGTTTGAAGGTGCGTTCGCAGTTCCTGGCCGGGCTTGGATTGTCGGACATCACGCAACACCTCGCCGGTTTTCGCATCACAGGTGATCGAGTAGCCACGGGCCAATATCGCCTTAGGCGAGAGCAGCATGAGCCGATCCTGCGCTCGCTCTATCCTTGACGAGCATTCCGCGTGATTGCGTCGAACCGCCTCGGTCAAGCGACGCCCCACCCACCTTAACTGCTCTCCGCGCCGGGCCAGCAAAGTCGTTGGCCGCAGCGACGTCAGTCGCAGCTTGGCCAACCGAAGACGTTCTCGCCGGGCCGCCATTCCCTGCCCCGCCAGACGATTCATGTCTTCGACCTGATTATCCAGGCGCTGAAAACAATCGTTCAGTGATCGGTGCGGGTGCACCCGGTTGAGCCTGTGGGAGAGCGATAACAAGCCGCGCTTAGCAAAGTCTACCCCACGCATACCCAAGCGATCCAAATGCGTCTTAACCTCGCTCAGAAACCCTCGCGTGGCAAACACAGCCTGCGTTATCAATTCAGCTCCCACACTCGGAGTTGCAGCCCGTATGTCGGCAACGAAGTCGGTGATTAAAAAATCGACCTCATGTCCCACCGCTGACACTACCGGCAGTGCCGACTCATGCACCGCGCGAGCCAACACCTCCTCGTTGAAGGCCCAAAGATCCTCCAAGCTGCCGCCGCCGCGCGTCAGCAGAATCAAATCCAGCGGTTTAGCTTGGTTTGCGCTCCATCGGTTTAGACGCTGAATCGCCCTGGACATCTCCGCAGCAGCTGTTTCACCCTGCACACGGCACGCCTCCAGTACGAATCGCAGCGACGGGTTGCGCCGCTGAGCGACATGCAGCACATCGCGAATGGCCGCTCCCGTCGGCGATGAGACCAGTCCAATCTGCGCTGGGAAATTAGGCAGCAACTGTTTCCGCTCCTGCGCGAAGAGGCCTTCTGTTTCTAGTTTGCGTTTCAGGTTCTCAAATTTGACCTGCAACGCCCCCTGCCCCTGCAGTTCCACCTTGCGGACGATCAGTTGATACTGCCCCCTCGCCTCGAACAGCGTGATTTGTCCATGTAGCAACACCTGCGTTCCGTCCTCTAGCAGCAGGCGGCTCTCCAAGTCAACGCCGCGAAACAGCGCGCAACTCAATTGTCCTTTTTCATCCTTGATACTGAAGTAAAAGTGGCCTGACGCCTGCCGGCGCAACCCGGTGACCTGTCCCTCTACCCAAATCGTCCCGAGTTGGCCTTCTAGCAAACCCTTCACCCTCCGGTTCAACTCGGCCACGCCGTAGACCTTGCGAGCCTTCCCCTGTTCGGCCAGCCCACCGAAATCCCACAGGCTCTGTTGCTCCCGATTCATGCCTCAGTTCCTACGTCCGGCAACAACTCGGAAACACGATCGATGGAACGCGCCCGGCCGGATTCAACGTCAATGTCTATCAATGCTCCGTTCAGCGTGACACGCTTTGAGGCGATGCCAAAACGCTGTGGCCTGCAAGTCATGAACCGGCGCAGAACCGGCGCAATCTCACGTCCAAGAATACTCTCCTGCGGTCCCGTACAACCCGCATCACAGAGAAACGCCGTTCCGTTGGGGAAAATCTGCTCGTCGGCGGTCTGCACATGCGTGTGAGTCCCCACCACAGCACTCACTCGACCGTCGAGAAATCGTCCCATCGCGATTTTCTCTGACGTTGTTTCCGCGTGCATATCCACAAAAATAATCGTCGCCTTCTGACTCATCACACTCACAGCGTCATTCGCAGCGAAAAACGGATTCTCGATCGGCTTCATGAATGTCTGCCCCTGCAGATTCAGCACTCCCACTGGCGGAAAGTCTTCCTTTTGCGTTATGCAATACCCCTGCCCTGGCGTGCCATCAGGGTAATTCGCGGGACGCACAAAACGCGATTCGTTCTCCAGCAGCGACTCCACCTCGCGTTGATCCCACAAATGATCGCCAGATGTCATCACATCCACCCCCGCCTCAAACACCTCACTCGCAGTCGCCGGAGTTATACCTGAACCGCCAGCCATGTTCTCCCCGTTGGCGATAACGAAGTCGATCCCTAGCGACTTCCGAAGCCGTGGCAAAAAGTACCGCACTGCCTTACGGCCCGGTTTCCCTACAATGTCGCCAATGAAAAGCAACTTCACGCGCCTCACGGTACGCCACTCATCCCCGCGCGCAAAGCTCAACAACGAACTCGCCGCACTTGAAGGGAGGCCCGAGGCAGTTTATCACTTTGGTGTGCCGTTGAAGATTACCAGGGCCTCAATTCATCAGATTCAGCTCAATACGCGCATGCCGTTCAAGTACGGCATTGCCACGATGACCGAGGTACCGATGGTGTTTATTCGGCTAGACACCGAGGTGGATGGTCGACCGTCGTGGGGAATTGCTTCTGATCTGCTGCCGCCCAAGTGGTTCACCAAGGTTCCAGACGATCCGATCGACAAGGAAGTCGCCGACATGCTCCGTGTGATCCGCCGCGCCCTGGCTCATTCGGTCGGAGTGGAGTCTCCGACAGCTTTTGACGCTTGGCGCACAATCTACAATCAGCAAGCCGCTTGGGCGAAGGCGGAGAAAATTGCCCCTTTGTTGGCTCATTTTGGCACGTCGCTCGTGGAGCGGGCGGTGATCGAGTCTGTTTGTCGTGCCGTAGGCCGGTCGCTTGGCCAAGCGCTACGCGACGGGACGCTCGGTTTTGAACCGGGCGCGATTCATCCAGTCTTGTCCAAGCGCTCTGCCGCCGAATTGCTCCCGAAACAGCCCTTGGCCAAAGTGATCTCACGCCACACGGTTGGATTGGCTGATCCGCTGTCAGTCGATGGCATCCCGGAGGACCAGCGACTCAACGACTCGCTGCCGCAATCGCTTGACCAGTGCATCCGGGCCTACGGTCTGCGCCATTTCAAAATCAAGATCAACGGCGATCTTGACACCGATCTCGAACGACTACGTTGCATTGCTGTGGCGATCGAACAACAGTCGCCGGACAACTATGAATTCAGCCTCGACGGCAACGAGCAATTCAAGTCCGTGGTGGAGTTTCGTAAGCACTGGACGAATCTTGCCAACGACACGGTATTGGCTTCGTTTTTCAAACATCTCCTGTTTGTCGAGCAACCGTTCCACCGCGACATCGCGCTGGAGGATTCCGTGGGCGACGGATTTGACGACTGGCCGGGCCGCCCTCCAATCATCATCGATGAATCTGATGCCACGATCAATAGCCTGCCCACGGCACTAACTCTCGGCTACGCTGGGACGAGCCATAAAAACTGCAAGGGTATTTTCAAGGGAGTCGCCAACGCTTGCCTGCTCAGCGCACGGCGGGAGGCCTGTCACCTGTCGGTCATGAGCGGCGAGGATTTGTGTAACATCGGCCCAGTCTCCGTGATACAAGACCTGGCGGTGATGGCGACGCTTGGAATCGAGAGCGTCGAGCGTAACGGGCATCATTACATGGCCGGATTGTCGCAATTTCCGGACGTCACGCAGCGGCAGGTGTTAAGCGCGCACGCTGGACTTTACCGGGTGGGCGAACAGGGTTGGCCAACGCTAGAGATCCGGAACGGGCGGATCGACTTGAGAAGCGTCAACGACCAGTCGTTCGGCACCGGCTTCGATCTCGATCTGTCACCGTTCGAGGAGACCGGCCTCGCGGAGGAATGAAAAAGCAACCTCTGGCCAGCCTCGATCAACGGCACTTGTGGCATCCGTTCACGCAGATGCGCGACTGGCTGAAGGGCGAACCGATAGTCATCCAGCGCGGCAAAGGCGCGCTGCTTTGGGATCAGCGCGGCCGGGAATACATCGACGCCAACTCGTCGATTTGGACCAATCTTCACGGGCATAACCATCCGAAAATCAACGCCGCCATTCGCCGGCAACTGGCCCGGGTAGCTCACACCTCGGCGCTTGGTCTGGCCAACGAACCGTCCGCGCTACTTGGCCAAGCACTGGTAAAACTGGCCAATCCTCGAGCCGGTTTGACCAAGGGGCACCCGCGCTTGAGCAAGGTCTTTTACTCGGATGACGGCTCAACCGCGGTCGAAGTCGCGCTCAAATTGGCTTATGAGTTCGCGCGTCGCACCGGCCGCGCCCGCAAACCAAGGTTCCTGTCGGTTGATGGTGCGTATCATGGCGACACGATTGGAGCGGTCAGTGCCGGGCAAATCGACCTGTTTCACAAAACGTATACTGGGATGCTGTTCAAAACGGACAAGGTGATGTCACCGTACTGCTACCGTTGCCCGTTCAACAAGGCCAAGCCGGAACGAAGCGACGCACGCGACACTCGCAATTGCAACTCCGAATGCGTTGACAAGGTCGAGCAGCGGTTTGCTGCCCGCAAAAAGCGCGGGAGCAACTACGCTGCAATGCTCCTGGAACCGGGCTTACAGGGACCGGCCGGCATGATCGCGCAGCCGAAGGGATGGATTGGCCGTGTTGCGCAGATTGCCAGGGGACACGGAACCCAACTCATTGCCGATGAAGTGATGACCGGCTTTGGCCGCGCTGCCAATCGATTATTCACGAGTCACGATGCGACTGTGCAGCCGGACTACCTCTGTCTAGCCAAGGGGCTGAGCGGCGGGTATCTGCCGATGGCAGCAACGCTGACCACGCAGGAGGTGTTCAACGCCTTCCTCGGGGATTACTCGGAGTTCAAAACCTTCTTTCACGGGCATAGCTACACCGGCAACCAACTCGGCAGTGCTGCAAGTCTGGCAAGTGTCGGGTTACTGCAGTCCAAGGCGACGTCGGCCAACCGCAAAAAACTGGCTACCAATCTTCAATCAGAAGCCATACGGCTTTGGACCTTGCCGCAGGTGGGCGATATCCGACAGGCTGGTTGCGTGCTGGCGGTGGAACTTGTTCGAGACTGGCAAACTCGCGAACCGTTTATATTGGCCGAGCAGGCCGGTATTCGCGTCTGCAACGCCTTGGCCAAGCGCGGTGTGCTGACGAGGCCGATCGGCAACGTGATCGTTGTCATGCCTCCGTATTGCACGACACAGCGGCAGGTCAAAAAAATCTTTGCCGCCCTGCACGACTCAATCGAAGAATCCTTAACTCAGAACCTATGAATCCGCAGATGACACAGATTCCTGCAAATGCAAACAAAAGGAATCTGTTATAATCCGTGTTTCAGTGGATAAAGAAGACTGAAAACTAACATGAGCGATCCCGAAAATATTTTTGCCACTGTTGCCCTTGGACTGATATTGATTCGGTATTTCTTTGAGTTATGGCTCGACGGCTTAAACACCGCGCACGTGCAGAAGCACGCTGATGAAGTGCCGGAGTCATTTCGGGTGGTCATGGATCAGGCTGCGTACAAGAAGTCAGTGCAGTACACGTTGGCCAAAGCCAGATTTGGAACAGTGTCGGACAGTTGCAGCACAGCGCTGTTATGCGTCCTGCTCTTCAGTGGGTTGCTCTCTTCGCTTTTTGGTCAAGCCGTGAACTGGGTCGGGGATTCACATTGGGGACTGGCCATTGCCTTGTGGGCCGTGGTTCTGCTGATGTCCGTGTTGAACCTACCGTTTTCATGGTGGTCTCAATTCAGGCTTGAGGAACGGTTCGGATTCAACAACTCCACGCAGCGCACTTGGTGGACGGATCAGTTCAAGGGCGTTGTGCTGAGTTTTGCCATCGGTGCTCCGCTGCTGGCGTTGATCCTTTGGCTGGCTTATGCCAGCGGCGACTATTGGTGGCTGTGGGCATGGGGCGTGATTGTTGTGTTTCAACTATTGATGAGCGTACTTGCACCGATCTTTATTCTGCCACTGTTCAATAAATTCGCACCATTGCCTGAGGGGGGGCTGAAGGGCCGGTTGAACAACTTGGCCAAGCGCACGGGTTTCATTAACGCCGGCATCCAAGTGATGGATGGCAGCAAACGCTCCAAACACTCAAACGCTTTTTTTACCGGCTTGGGAAAGGGGCGTAAAATCGCGCTGTTCGACACGCTCGTGGAGCAACTGAGCGAGGAGGAACTGGAGGCTGTGTTGGCGCACGAAATCGGTCACTTCAAGCTGAAGCACGTGCCAAAGATGATTGTGTGGTCGTTTATCACTACGCTGATTGGTTTTTTTGGATTGAGTCTATTGGCGGGGCAGCCTTGGTTTGTTGGTGCGTTCGGATTCGGCCCCGGGAAAGCCCCTGCGTTTCTACTGTTCGGGCTGTTGGCCGGGACGGTGACGTTTTGGCTCTCGCCGCTGTCGAACCTTTGGGCGCGCAGGTTTGAATACGAGGCGGATGCCTTCGCCGCAGAGGCCATAGGCGGGAGTGAGCCGATGATTACGGCGCTCCGCAAGCTCAACCGGGAGAACCTCAGCAACCTCACACCGCACCCGTGGTACAGCGGTTTCCACTACGATCACCCGGCATTGATGGAGCGCGAAGCTGCTCTGAAGAACGAGAAGCCGTCTGCCCAATCTGCGTAACATTCGGCTTTTGCCGCATGCCCAAGCGAGGTAGCTTTCCGCCGCCCTTGAGTTGGGGCTCGAATTTAATTCGACATGCGACCTAGAATACCCAACACATTACTGATCTGCTTTCTGGCACTAGGCCATGCGCCCGTTTGTCAGGCGGACGAGCCATACATTAGCGAGATCGTCGCGGCCAATGACAACACCCTGAAAGATGACTTTGGTGAGAGCACGGATTGGATCGAGGTGCATAATCCAAGCGACGCCCCAGCGCAGTTGATTGGCTGGGGATTGAGCGACGAGGCGGAAAGCCCCCTGAAATGGACGTTTCCGGACGTGAGCATCCCTCCCGGCGGATTCCTCCTAGTGCATGCATCGGGCAACAATATCGCCGAGTCGGCCAAGGCGCTGCATGCCAGTTTCCGACTGTCACGCGCAGGCGAGTTCCTTGGTTTGAGTAGACCGGATGGCACATTTGCGGACAAGTACGAACCCGGTTTCCCTGCGCTGACCGATAACCAGTCGTACGGCGTCCCAATGATGGGAGAGTCAGAGGAAATTATCCCGCCTCACACAGTGTTCGGCTACCTGACACCGGCAAGCAGCAACGCAAAGGAGAAGTGGACCAATCCGGAATTCACGATAACCGCCAATTGGAAAACAGGACGATCCGGATTCGGTTTTCAGCGATCCGGCACCAGCCTGGCCAGTATCATCAAGACCAAAATTCCCACGTCAAAGCGAGTGATTTGGTTGCGTAAAGAATTCGCTGTCAGTGACCATCAAACCCTGGCGGCGCTGATTCTCAGGATACAGTTCGACGATGGCTTCATCGCCTACCTAAACGGAGACAAGGTCGCCTCCTACAACGCACCGGAAAAACCGAGGTACAATTCCTACGCCACAAACAACAACAATGACATCTCCCTTGTTGACTTCGACATCAGCGACTCCATCCGCCTGCTGAGGAGCGGAAAAAACAACGTGCTTGCAGTGCAGGTTTTTGACTTTCGAACGGATCGCAATGAATTCTTTGTGATGCCCACACTGCTAGGCGGGCGCTCGGCGAAGATTAACCCTGAAAAACGGGAGTTTTTAACCGTAGCCACCCCCGGCCGACTGAACACGAGTCAGTCCCAACCACAAGCCGGTGAGCCGGTTTTTTCCAGATCCAGCAGCAGTTTCGCTTCCTCGTTCTCTCTCACGCTAAAGCCTGGTGCAGAAGGTGAAATCGTTCGTTATTCAACTAACGGCACCGTGCCCAACACTTCCTCAATAAAATACACCAAAGCGATAAGGATTACTCAGTCCACTCTCGTCTGCGCCCGTTGCTTCACCAAGGAGGGGCGCGGCGGCCCCCCGGTTACCCATGAGTACCTACAGGTGGCGGCAAACGCCCGGAATTTCTCCTCCAATCTTCCAGTCGTCGTGATTGAGAATTTCAAGGGCGGGACCATAAACTCAGATCCGTACAAGAACGCACACATGTCCATTTATGAACCCGGCGAGGATGGGCGCACCAAGTTAATGAATGGCCCTACCCTCGACACACGAGTCGGGATCAAAATTCGCGGCTCGAGCACACAGAACCGCGCCAAGAAAGCGTTCACCGTTGAAGCCCGAGACGATTTCGGTGAAGACAAGGACATCTCCCCCCTTGGCTTGCCGGAGGAGTCAGACTGGATTCTTTATGCCCCATACAACTTCGACCGAGCCCTCATCCGCAACGCGTTGGTTTACGAACTCAGCAACCAGATTGGCCGGTACGCCGTGAGAACCCGTTTTTGCGAGGTGTTCGTCAATACCAACGGCGGCTCCCTGAGCTACAACGACTACGTCGGCGTGTACTCGTTCATGGAAAAAATTAAGCGGGACAAAAACCGAGTTAACATCTCCCGCATTGGCCCCGAGGATAACACAACACCGGAAGTCACCGGCGGCTACATGTTCAAAATCGACCGCCCCGATCCCGGGGACTCTGGGTTTAGCGCCGGTGGTCAAAGCGTGAAGTGGTTGGACCCCAAGGAGGGCGAAATCACCTCCAAACAAAGCGCCTACGCTCGCGGCCATCTTAACGTAATGTACAAGAACTTGAATCACCCGACCAAATATGCGGATTACATCGATCCATTGTCATGGGTGGATCATCATATGTTGAACGAGTTCACCAAAAACCCGGACGGACTCCGGTTAAGCACTTATTTATTTAAAGACCGCAACAAGCGGGTGGAGTACGGGCCAGTATGGGATTTCGACCGCACAATGGGCTGTGACGATGATGGACGGGCAGCCAATCCGGTTGGGTGGTCTGGCAGCTACTATTACGGTTGGTGGACCCGCGTCATGCGGAACAAATCCTTCAAGGAACTCTACGCCCAGCGCTGGGGCGAAGTTCGCGGCAACGTGATGACCGAGAGGAACGTTTTCGCCATCATCGATGAATGGGAGGAACTGCTCGGCGAAGCGGCAGAGCGCAATTTCATCAAGTGGCGCCTAGTCAACACAAAGACCGGTTTCCAGACAGAGATCAACCAGCTTAAGACCTGGATTTCACAACGGTTGGCTTGGATGGACACACAGTTCGACTCCGTCCCGTCACCGCTATTGAGCATGACCCAGGGAGCCGCCCTACCCGGCTACAATCTCGGAGTACGCGTCAAGAGCGATGAGGTGTACTACACGACCAACGGCACAGACCCGCGCATGCCGAACGGCAGCATCAACCCCGATGCCACCCGACTAGGTGAAGCGGAAACCGAACCAATTGTCGCGAAGAGTTCCGAGTGGAAATACTTCGATACCGGCGTCAAGCTGGACAAAGTCGACTGGACCGCGACGGATTACGACGACAGTGAATGGAAAGTCGGCCAGGCAGAACTGGGCTACGGGGACGGGGATGAGGCAACCGCAGTTGATCGCGGCCCCGATCCGAGCACAAAATACCATACGACCATTTATTTCCGAAAAGAGTTCCAACTGCTCAACGCAAGCGACAAATCGTTGTTCATCAAGTTGCTGCGAGACGACGGTGCTGTGGTGTACCTCAACGGCGAGGAACTGTTGCGAAGTAACATGAGAAGCGGAACCGCTCGGTACTCCAGTTACACGGCAAAGCGAAACCCAGCGAAGGAAAGTAGTATTTATTTCCCATACCTCATTGAAACCCCCAATTTCGTCAACGGCAGGAATGTGTTCGCAGTCGAGGTTCATCGCGGTTCCCGTTACGACAAGGACTTGAGTTTCAATTTCGAGGCTTCCATCATGGACTCCTCCGGCACACCGATTTCCGTGGACAAAACATCCACCATCATTGTTCGTGCGAAAAGTGGCAAAACTTGGAGCGCCGCATCAACCGCATCCATCGTCATCTCCCCCTCGGCCGCACTTAAAGTAACAGAATTGATGTACAATCCTCCAGATGGGAAACCGTTCGAGTTTATCGAGCTAAAGAACACCGGCAACTCGAGCCTGAGCTTGGCCGGCGTTAGCCTGTCCGGCGTGCGATTTATGTTTGACGAAGGTTCACTAGATCCGTGGCAATCCGGCATCCTCATCCCCAACGACGACCCAGTTGCTTTTGCGGAAAAATATCCCGACGCCCCTGTCCTTGGCACCTACGCCGGCAGCCTCTCCAACTCCGGAGAGGAACTCCGCCTGATCGATCCCAACGGCCAAATCGTTTACTCAGTCAATTACTCCGCCGAAAGCCCTTGGCCAATCGAGGCCGCCGGTGGCGGTTCGGCGCTTGAGTTAGTGTCCAGTACTGCCAGTGAACGCGATCCGGCCAACTGGCGCGCCAGCCTAGTGCCCGGAGGCACGCCGGGGGATGTAATTTTCACCGAAATTATTCTTTTGAAAGCAGCAGCATCCGACACACACCGAGCCCGGCTAGCCATTCGCTTCGCAGCCCTTCCAGGCAACTCATATTCCATTCACGCCACCGACGACCTTGTCTCGGACACTTGGGAGAAACTCCAGACCAATGAATTTGTGACGGAACCAAAGATCGTTGAGTTTGCAGTTTGGGCCAAGGCAGGAGATGGACATCGGTTTTACCGTGTATCCAGCCCGTGACGGCAAGTTTCGTTAAAATGAAAACTAGCCCAGCTGATTTTTACATTTTCCTTCAAACCTTTTTCATACACACTCTCGCCGATGCGTAATCGCCGCTTGGCCCGCGAACGGGCCCTTCAGTTCCTGTTTCAGCATGATATAAATCCCCCCGAAGCCGTCGAGGAGGAACTAGAGCGTTTTTGGGAATCCCAAACCAGCGCCGCAATCGCTGAAGATCACCAACCAGCCACATGGGGCAAACAAATCGAACCAACACCACCCACACCCGAAGACAGTGAGGTGCGGAAGTTTGGCGATCCTCTCATCCGTGGTGTTCTGGAAAAACTCAGCGAGTTGGACAGCGTCATCGAGGAGCAGACTCGCAACTGGAACTTTGATCGCATCGCCAAGGTGGACAGAAACATTCTGCGACTAGCCATCTATGAGATGTTGCATCGCGATGATATCCCCCCGGTGGTCAGCATCAACGAGGCAATCGACATCGCAAAAAAGTTTTCCACCGAGAACAGCGGACGGTTCGTCAACGGCATACTCGACAAAGTCAAGGGCAAGCTCATGCGCCCGGCACGAACCACGGCTGACTAAGCCAGCCACCGGGAGAAACGCTTGGCCCAACCGTACATTGACCTGCATCTGCACACCCTCTTCTCGGATGGCATTTCCACTCCTGAGCAAGTTGCCGAAGATGCGCAGGAAATGGAACTAGCCGCCATTGCGCTGACGGATCACGACACCATCGAAGGTTGCCCACGTCTGGCCAAGGCCTGCGCCGAGCGCGGCATCGAATTCATCCCCGGCACTGAACTGTCCACTGACATAGACGGACACGAGATGCACCTGCTCGGTTACTTCCTCGACACTGGAAACGAGGAGTTAATCCGCGAAACCACCCGCTACCAACAGAACCGCACAGACCGCGTCCACGGATTGGTTGAACAACTCAACAGGATCGGCATCCCCCTGCGAACCGACCAGGTTTTCGATTTGGCCAAGTGCAAGGCCCCCGGCCGGCCGCATGTGGCCCGGGCGCTCGTGAAACACGGTTTTTGTAGTACAACGGACCAGGCATTCGTGCGTTACCTCCGCAAAAACGCCCCCGCTTGGGTGCCTAAAATAAACGTCTGTTTCGCTGATGGCATCCGGTTGATTCACCAATCTGGGGGGCTGGCCATCATGGCACATCCCGGCCTCAACAAGATCGACCACTTGATCCCACGCATGGTTGAAGCCGGGCTTGACGGCATCGAATGCTGGCACACCAAACACCCCAAGAGCACAGTCAAGCGATACCGCGAAATGGCCGCGCGCCTTGGTGGCTTGCTGGTCACTGGCGGATCAGATTGCCACGGCCCTTCACGGGGGCGTTACCCACTGATCGGCACAGTCCGAGTCCCGTACGACATTCTCGATGAGATGAAACGCCGACTTTCCCGTGCAACTGCAAACTGATTTTCACACATGGGCTTATTCACAAAATTCTTTTCCGGACTAAAAAAGACCCAATCCAAGCTGTCAACCGAGATTCGCCGAATCGTCACCCGCTCGCCCAAACTAACCGAGGATGACATCGAGCAACTAGAGGCAGCACTGCTCGCCTCGGACATGGGGTTCGCCGTCACAGAGCGTGTTGTTGATGCCGTACGCCGCACGTACGAGTCAAGCGGCGGCGAAGCCGGCAACGTGCTTGAGGTGGCACAGGCAGAAGTCGAGTCCTGCCTTTGCAGCGGCACCAGTCGCTTGGCCAAGCGCGACGGGCTGACCGTGGTCTCGCTGGTCGGAGTGAATGGTGCGGGCAAAACCACCACAGCCGCCAAGCTGGCCCACCGCGTCAAGGCCGGCGGCGGAAAGCCGATATTGGCCGCGTGCGACACATTTCGCGCCGCTGCCATCGAGCAGTTGAACCTCTGGGGCGAGAGACTCGACATCCCAGTCGTCAGCAGCAACTACGGCGCCGATCCCGCCTCAATTGCCCATGATGCTGCCAGTTCGGCACTTGGTAGGGGCAACGACTATTTGTTCATAGACACCGCCGGACGCCTGCACACCAAGCACAACCTGATGCGTGAACTCAAGAAATTACACCGCGTAATCGGCGACAGAATTGCCGGCGCCCCTCACGAGACACTGCTCGTCATTGACGCCTCCATCGGGATGAACGCCCTGAACCAAGCGAGAGAGTTCAACAAGTCGGTGCCGTTGAGCGGTTTAGTGATCACCAAGCTCGACGGAACGTCCAAGGGCGGCATGGTGGTATCCATCCAGCACGAGTTAGATTTGCCGGTCAAATTCATAGGGCTGGGCGAACAACCGGACGACCTTCAGGCGTTTTCCCCGGCCGAGTACGCTCGCGCGCTTTTCTTCGAGGAATAAGACAAGGACTTTTACCTCACCGGGGCACTTGACCTACGTAGATTTAGCGACAATTCTTTGCGCTATGCGCAATCGTGGTCGCCCCGGTAGCTCAACTGGATAGAGCGTCTGCCTTCTAAGCAGAATGTTGTGGGTTCAAGTCCCGCCCGGGGTACCATCTTGCCGTATACGAACGCTTCGACACTGCTCCACTCACTTGGAATCGCACGTGCAACCCATCCTCAGACCTAACCAGCCAACCGATTGAGCAACATCTCCGGGGTTGTCTCGATGAAAAACAGTTCACGATGGTTCGAGTGCAGAAAACCGCCCTGCTGCATCGTCGCGAAGAAACTCTCGATGCCGTCGTAGAAACCATCGACATTAAGCAAAGCGATTGGCTTGTTGTGATAACCAAGTTGCCGCCACGTCACAGCCTCAAAAAATTCCTCCATCGTGCCGATGCCGCCCGGAAGAGCAATGTACGCGTCACACAAATCGTGCATCTTCGCTTTGCGCTCGTGCATGGTGCTGACAACATAAAGTTCAGTGATATCCTGATGCGCCAGTTCACGATTCATCAGCCTCTCCGGAATGACACCCGCCACCCGCCCGCCAGCGGACAGCGCCGAGTCAGCCAACTCCCCCATCAGGCCGACATTGCCAGCACCATAAACCAAGCCCAAGCCCCGATCTGCCATCGTGCGACCGAGCACGCGGGCCGCCTTGGCATGTTCATGCCCGTTCCCAGCCGAGGCGCCACAGAAGACACAAATGTTGTTGAGCGTTCCCGCCACTTGAACAAACGTCAGTTATCGTTTTGCGTTTAGGCCGGTGCGCTTGGCCCATGCGAACCAGGCGTTGGCCAGGCGCTTGGCCCGTGCAGGGTGGACCGTAGCCAAGTCGGCAGTCTCCGTGCGGTCGGCCTTTAGGTCGAACAGCGACCACGTTTTGTCGAGTTTGTCCCAAACGACCTTCCACTTGCCTTCACGAAGCGCGCGATTGCCGGACCACTCCCATGCAAGTTGTCCGTGCCCCTCCCGCTTTCCGCCGCGCAGCACCTGCAGCAAACTTTTGCCCTCGACCGGAATGATTTCGTTTTCGTTGTATTTGTGGGGATAACCCACCCCGGCCAACTCAAGAAAGGTCGGCATGAAATCGATGATGTGCCCGACCTCTTTTGTGATTGACCCCTTGGGCACGCGCCCTGGCCACCACGCGATGCACGGCGTCGCGATGCCGCCCTCGTGCGCCCAGCTTTTGTAGCGGCGGAAAGGTGAATTCTGTGCCCAACCCCAAGATGGCCCCACGGCTGCATAATAAGCTTTCGGTCCGGGAACAATTTTCGGCGAGCGTCCGCCCGGTTCTTCGGCACAGCCACCGTTATCAGAGAGGAACAGCACCAGCGTGTTGTCAGCCTCGCCGCTCCTCCGCAGCGCAGCCATAAGCCGCCCGATGTTTTGGTCCATGCAGTCGATCATCGCTGCGTAGACCGCCATCCGTAAATCCTCGTGATCGTGGTTGGCCGACTCCCAGTCGTACGCCCGAGAATCGCGGCCGGAGAGTTTCCATTTCGGATCGATCAATCCCATCTTGACCATGCGCTCCTGTCGCTGACGCCTCATCGTGTCCCAGCCCATCCTGAATTTCCCGACGTACTTATTGATGTCCTCCGGCTTGGCGTGCAGTGGATAGTGCGGCGCTGTGTAGCAGACGTGCAAAAAAAACGGATGGTCCGTGTTGGCAAACTTGTTAACGCACTCGATAGCGTGATCCGTGAATGCATCGGTCGTGTAGTAGCCATCCGGAAACTCCGATACATCCCGGTCGTTGTGTCCAAACTTCCGGATGCGCCCACCCTTGTACTTGGGATCGCGTTGTTTCGGGTTGAAGAAATTGCAGCAGCCGTCGAGCAGTCCGTAATACTCGTCGAAACCACGCTTGTAGGGATGGGTCGCATCGCCGGAGCCAAGGTGCCATTTGCCGCTGAGAGCCGTGTGGTATCCTGCCAGCTTCATCGCCTCACCCAGCGTGACCATGTTTTGCTGCAGTAACCCGCCCTTGTCGCGACGCGGGTAGAGGCCGGTCAGGACCGATGCCCTCGTGGTGGTGCACTTGGCGTTGTTGTAAAACTGTGTGAACCGCATCCCGTCGGCCGCCAATCGGTCGAGGTTCGGTGTGCTGACCTCCCCTCCATAGCAGCCGATGTCACTCCAGCCCATGTCGTCGCACATTATCAGCACGATGTTCGGCCGCTCCGCCGGCTTGGCCAAGCCACTCGATTGAGCCGCACCAACAATCAAGCTCAACGCAAGACACACGGTCGGGAGGGTGAAATTAGATATAGGCATCGGCGCGAACGTAGTCCATCTGGCCAAGCCCGGCCAGTTTTTTGTCAAACCAACCGTCACGCCGCTTGCCATGCGCTTGACCAAGCTTTATTGTTCCGCGCAGATGAACAAACGGATATTCCTCCGCTGTATTGTAACGACGCTGTTGCTTGCCCTGGCATGCTCTGTACCCTACCGCGCACAGGCCCAACCCCTCTCGCCCAAGCAACCCGGCGCGCCGTGGCCAGACTGGGAACTGACCGATTTCCAGCCCAAGAGCCCGAGATACCAGCAAACTTACGGGCTTAAACATTTCCATGGTCGGGTGACTTTGGTCGCCCTGTTAGCAGGTTGGTGAAGCTACTGCATCAGCCAGATCGTGAATCTGGAGAAATTAAAGCTCGAATTTGAAGCCAACCGGGTGAAGGTCAATATCATTACCATCAACATTGCTTCTGCCCAATCCAGCCAGCACGAATTCACTTCGCGGTGCAGTTTTCCGCTGTTTCAGGACACCGATCTCGAGAACGCATTCGGACAGCATCAGGGCAGTAAGGACGACTATTACATTTACAATGAACGCGGCGAGTTATCAGACTTTTTCCCGTTCAAGGGAGATCGCGAGTCCAATCTTGCCTCCCCCGAGGGCTATGCGAACATCAAGCAAGCCATCTTGGACGCCCCGTTCCAGAGTCGTTTGTCGGTGGACACCGTTGCCGCTGTGAAGATCGACGGCATCGCTGGCCGCACCTATCGCATCAATTTCAGCGATGACCTCGGCGACAACAAGAAATGGAAACTGCTGAATACCATTACGATAGATTCAGATCAGTTCATCTATGTGGATCTTGAGGCCACCCGATTGCGCAAACGCCGCTTTTACCAAATCGAGGAGGTGCCATAAGCCAAAAAAAACACCTCCTTGCACTTGACCAAGGAACGACCAGTTCGCGGGCGATTGTGTTTAATGCACTTGGGCAAGCGGTGGCGACGGCGCATCGGGAGTTTCCTCAAATTTATCCCAAACCGGGTTGGGTTGAACATAACCCGATAACAATCTGGAAAAGCCAGTTGAGCACCGCCAAGCGGGCGCTGCGATTGGCCAGGCTTACCACCGGTGACATCGCAGCAATCGGCATCACCAATCAGCGCGAAACGACCCTTGTTTGGGATCGCGACACCGGCCAACCGATTGCCAACGCCATCGTATGGCAGGATCGACGCACTGCCAACGTTTGCGACGCATTGCGACGGGACAAGACTGACCGTTTGATCCGCCGCAAAACAGGGCTCGAGCTGGATTCCTACTTCAGCGCCACAAAAATTCAGTGGCTCCTTAACCACACAACAGGCGCCCTTGCCAAGGCGCGTGCTGGGCGACTCGCCTTTGGCACAGTCGATTCATGGCTGGTCTGGAATCTCACCGGCGGACAATCCCACATCACCGATGCCTCGAACGCCTCGCGGACAATGCTATTCAACATCCGCACCGGCGACTGGGATGACGAGTTGCTTAAGCTGTTCTGCGTGCCACGGTCAATGCTGCCCAGGATCGTTTCGTCGAGCAAGGTGTACGCGGAAACCCGAGTGTTTGGCCAATCACTCCCCATCGCCGGTATCGCAGGCGATCAGCACGCCGCCCTCTTTGGCCAATGCTGTCACAAACCCGGCATGGTCAAAAACACCTACGGCACCGGTTGCTTCATGCTCATGCACACTGGCGACAAACCGATGAGATCGCGCAACAAACTGCTCACCACCGTAGCGTGGCGGATCGGCAACAAAATGGAGTACGCTCTAGAGGGCAGCGTTTTCAATGCCGGTGCTGTGACACAATGGCTGCGAGACGAACTGGGAATCATCAAGTCATCCGCCGAGATCGAGCACTTGGCCAAACGCGTGCCGGACAACGGCGGCGTACACCTTGTGCCAGCATTCACCGGTTTGGGTGCACCACACTGGAACCCGCATGCGCGCGGTACGATCACCGGCCTGACTCGCGGCTCCAACAAGGCGCACATCGCCCGGGCTGCCCTCGAGGGAATTGCTTTTCAAGTCAACGACATTATCGCCGCGATGGAGCGCGACGCAGGCACGAAACTCCGTGAACTAAGAGTCGACGGCGGAGCCAGTGCCAACAATCTGCTGATGCAATTCCAGAGCGACCTGCTTGGCGTCCCGGTCATCCGCCCCGCCAACACGGAAACCACTGCCCTTGGCGCAGCGTACCTCGCTGGTTTGGCCGTAGGAGTCTGGAAGAGCAAAAGTGAAATCGCAAAACAGTGGAAAACCGACAAACGTTTTAGGCCCACGATGAAGCCCGTCGTTCGCAACACGCTGGCAACCAACTGGATAAAAGCATTAAAACAGACCAATGGATAATATTGATTAAAAATTGACACATAAACATTCATACAGCATAATGTATCCTGTATGATTACCCCGTTGAACTGAACTTCAAAAAATTGCCTTGGCAAAACAAGCCACACTCACGGAAGCCAACGGCAATCAGTACGCAACAATTCGAGAGGTGAAACCTTTTGCAAAAGTCGTGGATGCCTTGCTCGGCGAACTCCCTTTCGTTGGTCTGGTCTGCAACTACATTTTTAACCCGTCGTACACCGCAACAAGTGAAGATGGCACTGAACTTTTCAGGCTCACCAAAGTTCCGAGTTTTTAGGGTGCGCTGTTCAAAATCGACAAGCTCTCGAAGGTGTATCCAGATAGAGAAACCCGCTGCATGATGAGTCTATTGATGATGATTTTTCTAGAAAAATCACGAGGGTAAACAATTTCATCCAAACAAACAAAGCACTCACTAACTGATTTCGCAACTTACTATCTGTCGATCAGGCTTGCATTCAATTGGCAGCGGTTCAACGCTCGCGAACCAATGAAACCAAGCCGAATAATTCCACTTTTTACCGCCATCGCGACCCTGTTGGAACCTTCGTCAACATCAGGGATTGCCGCTAGTCTGACAGGCAGAATTGTTGACGAGAAATCGGGCAAACCGCTTGCCGCCCGCGTTTACGTCGAGAGTGCAGCAGGCAAATGGTTCTTTGTTCAATCCGCTACTGACGAAGGAACGGCCGTGCGTTATAACAAAACGAACTGGATCCAGAAGGACTCATTTGAGAAACACACCACTGTCTCAGCGCATCCCTTCCAGGCCGAACTGCCGACGGGCGAATACACGATCACGGTAGAGCGCGGCAAGGAGTACTTCACCGCATTCAAGCGACTGTCTATTAGCCAACCTAATGTCGAGGTTAAAATCCATCTGCGCCGCTGGATCGATCTGCCCAAGCGCGGGTGGTTCTCAGGCGAGACGCACATCCACCGCACTCTCGATGATCTGTCAAACATCGTCCAAGCCGAAGATCTCAACGTTGCGATGCCACTCACGTACTGGGTGACCAAGTCAGGCACCCCGCCGACGAGCGGCGACAAAAACATAGGGGGTGAGATTCACGACAAACTGATCACCATTGACCCCACCCATGTCATCTGGCCGCGCAACACCGAGTACGAGATCTTTTCTGTCGGCAAAAAACGGCACACTCTTGGCGCACTGTTCTTCCTCAACCACAAGTCGGTGTTCGGCGAGGGGGTTCCGCCGTGGGGACCACTGGCCAGACGCGCCCGATCCGAAGGCGCAATACTCGACATGGACAAGCTTGACTGGCCGTTCTCCATGGCGCTGCCACACAGCACCGGCGCAAGGCTGTACGAACTGGCAAACAACCATCTCTGGCGCACAAAGTTTGCGTTCACCAAATGGAATTCACCCACCCCTGGTTTTCTTCAACCACCCTCTGGCAGTTCCCACGGTAATGAGGAGGAATGGCTCAACTATACGCTTGGCCAATATTACACACTACTCAATGCCGGTTTCGACCTTGTACCCACCGCCGGATCCGCCAACGGTGTGCATCCTGTGCCGGCTGGGTTCAGCCGCGTGTACGTGCATTTGTCGGACGATTTCGGTTATGAAAAATGGCTTGCCGGCCTGAAACGTGGCTGCAGCTTTGTCACCACCGGCCCGATGCTTTTCGCGAATGTAAACGACAGTCAACCGGGATCAAATATTGAGATTGATCCCGGCGGTGGTGAAGTGACTGTCACCGGCGAGGTCATCAGTGAAAAGCCGGTCTCGTTCCTTGAGGTCGTTGTTAATGGCCGGCCCGTCCGCCTTCTTAGAGGCAAATCCAACAGGACCAAGGCGGGCGCGAGTCGAAAGACTTTCTCCGCTACGCTGCCAATCAAAACTGGTGGGTGGCTTGCTGTTCGTTGTTTTGAGGAACGCCCTTCAGGACGGTTGCGCTTTGCCCATACCGGCCAATGGAAAATGAACGTACCCGACAAGCCACTCCGTCCCTCGCCTCAGGAAAAGGAGTACCTCATCGATCGCGTGCAGGCGGAGATAGACCGCAGCAAAAGCATTGTTTCTGAAGAAGCCTTGGTCGAATACGCCGCCGCACTTGAGCATTACAAAAACATCAGCACGAGCACCCCACCCACCCCGGAGGCCCGCGCACCCGAGAACGAACCGGAACTTAATCGATGGCTCGAAAATATGGTCACCCACCATCGTTACTCGCCGCACGAGGTGCGCACCGCAACCGGCCTGCCCTTGGCCGATGTACGCCGACACCTCGCCGCCAGAAACCTTCCACGCAACCGCTTGGCCAAGCGCTCCGTTGGCGCCCCGTTGAAAGTATTACCGTATCCGGGCGGACGGCATCCTCGCATCGGCTTTCTAGACGGCGCACTCGTTCCCCAACGTGACACAAAAATCAGTATCTTCACGCCTTGGAATCCGCACAGTTACGCCGTTGTCGATGTGCCTGAGGCCATTTGGTCCAACCTTGGGTTGACCTATCTGGCCCACACGCACATCCCGACCGTATGGGACAAACAGGGCGAAAAACTTGAACCGCTCGAGTGGCAAAAGAGCCAAGACGGATCGCTGGCATTTGAGCGAAAGCTTCCCAACGGCATCGTCTTCGGAAGCTGGGTAAGCAGCGAAAAAGATGTTATCAAAATGAAGCTCTGGATTCGCAATGGCTCACCAGATCCTCTCACAAAACTAAGGGCGCAAGTGTGCATGATGCTAAAGAGCCTGTCCGGTTTCAATCAACGCATCCACGCCAACAAACTCATTGACGGCAGTTGGGTTGCCTGCCGTGACACCACCGGTCAACGCTGGATCATTACTGGCTGGGAGCCGATTCATCGCCCATGGGAAAATCCGCCCGTGCCCTGCCTCCACGCCGATCCGGCCTTCCCCGACTGCCCTCCCGGACAAACCGTCGAGGCTAACGGCATCGTTACTTTCCACGAAGGACCCGATGTAAAACAGCGAATCCGCGGGTTGCGTTCAACACATTTTCGCAATCGGTAGAACTGCTCCGCAACTGCCTGCTCGACCACGAACCCCCTTGGAGCGAACCGGCTAACATTAAGTTGCAAGCTGTCAGAAGAGCGGTGGCACTGCGCTTGCCGACGCACTCCAGAATCACTCTGCGTTGGACTGGTTAACCCTTTGCTGCCAGTAATTGTGGGCCATTTCGTGGTATCGTAGCACTTTCATAAGCTGGGTTTTATCCTTAATGTTGGCTTTCAGCCGTACGATTCTTTCGTTCACCCAATCGAGGAAAAACTGGGATGAGGTTTTGCTGATCCGCCGCTCCACTTGGCCAAGCTCAACGTAAAACGGTCCCGTCGAGGCAAAGCGAAAGGTCTTTTGGTTTTCGGCGATGCCGCGAATTAAAAACCACCCACTTTCGTTGATTGTCAGTGACGACGACAGTGATTGGTCACGCTCACCGTCGCACTGCATGGCCTGTGTCACTTTGCCATTTTGTATCACCTCCAGCTTGCCCAATCGGTCGAGCGTGGTCAGTTGCACGTTCAGTTTCAGGGCAAGCGGTTTGCCGGCTTCTGCAGTAAAAACGGCACCGGGAAGCCTGCCGTTGGCGCGCACACGCAGCAGCGGACCGTTGGTCACGAAACAGTTCCCCTTGGCCAAGCTGTCCCACCAGGTTGATTCATGGAACAAGCCGTCTAGATGCACGTACACACGGTTGTATCCCAGCGGATTCCCCAGCACGCCGGACGCGCTGCCGGCCGAGGGGGGGATTCGAATGCCTGTGTTCAAAATGTGATAGTAGATTTCCTGCGTCCAAAAGCCGTTGCCGAGCGGTGGCGGCAACCGCTGGGTGTCGCGCGCTCTACCCCAGGCCTCGGTTGGGAGCATGCGACTGCGCCACATGTGATTGTTTGCCAAGCCGATCGACTGCATTTTGCCGCTGGCCAACCAGACCGGCACGTCCCACCAAAATGGTTTTTCAATGTCAATCCACACGCTGGAATCTTGCTTTCTGGCTTGCTCAACATACACCATCGGTGACGGCACCTCTCGATTTGACTTACTAATATCAATTGGACGATTCATTCGGTGAAACAAAAGCGCACCCCCTTCGCGCTCGTCTTCGCCTGCTTGCGGGTGCATATACTGCCCCCAACGGTTGCGGCGATTCCACCATGTGATAACTGGCGCGAAATCCAAGTCCTCTGCCTTAGTTAGCAGGGTGATCTGTGACAGCGGTCGATGAATGTGCAGATCTCCCGAATACCAGCCTTCTCTACGGAGGTTGGCGACTCGTTTCAGTATCAAACGCACCAACTTCGTCGCCCCATCGCTGATTACGACTTCACCCTCGAGTCGCTCGTGCTCTGGTCCACGCTCAATCTCGTAACGATACGGGCCGACCGGAACTTCAAGTTTGGCATTTCCCGGACATACGAAGTGATCTCGCCAAAACGGCAGATTGGCGGCTTTGAACGACTTGCCATGGCTGTTCGACAAGTGAACACGACACGGCATCAACCCCCCCTGCTCATCACGGATCTCAAACTCCAATTGAGCCGCCCGTGTACTCGAGAGCAATACACTAATCAACAAAATTGGTACGCCGACCATCTTCATGCTGAAGCAGAGAATTGTCACCGACCTATCGCACGTCAAGCTTCGCGCTGGTTGAGTCGCAAAACATTTCATCTAGACAGGCAAACCGGCCTGCTGTAATAGCCGAACGACATGTGGATGCAATTGTTACCTATGGCGCCATTCCGGAAAATTACTGGCGTCGCAATACTGCTGCTGTGGATGATGCCCGTTGGCGGTGCGACCGTTGACTTGGTGCCGAAGAAGTTGGTGGTCCTGACGTTCGATGACTCGGTGTCATCACACTACTCCATGGTTCGGCCGATTTTGAAACAGCACGGCTTTAGCGCAACATTTTTTATCACCGAAGGTTTCACCTTCACCAGCAATAAAAAAGACTATCTAACATGGGGGCAAATTAAGACGTTGCACGACGATGGTTTCGAAATCGGCAATCACACGCGCAGTCACATGGGCGTTACGAGGGACACGCTCGGGCGGCTTGCCGGTGAAATTGATTACATTGCCAGACAATGCGAAACGCACGGCATTCCCAAGCCGGTTTCGTTTGCCTACCCCGGAAACGCGATCCATCCAGCGGCACTGAAGATACTCGACACGGTTGGAATAAAGTTTGCGAGGCGCGGTGGTTCACCGGAGCACCCATATGAGGCTGGGCGCGGCGTCGCTTACGAACCAAACCACGATCACCCGTTGCTGATTCCTACGGCTGGCGACGCCCGTCCCTCTTGGTCGCTGTCCGATTTCAAACGCGCCGTTGCACTGGCCGTAAAACGGAGAGTGGCTGTGATGCAATTTCACGGTGTTCCGGATAACGATCATCCCTGGGTGCACACACCACCCGAGTTGTTCCGACAATACATGAATTACCTAAAGGCGGAAAAATACACCGTAATCGCCTTGCGCGATCTTGATCGGTACATCGATCGAGCCAAGTCGCCTGATGATGGGTTCTCCGTTATCGAGACTCGAAAATCCAAACTGGAAAACGAAGCGGGGGCGAAAAAATAACGCTTGGCCAAGCGGCGCTCACTCAAAGCTGCGGCACCGTCCCGTCGCCAGTCGACGTGCCCTCCATCAGCCATCTCAGATTGAAACTGGCCAACGTGGAGCCGCCTTTTGGCCCGCCCTCGAAGTGAAGGTAAATCCACCCCTCAGTAATCGTGCCTGGTCGGCCGGAAGTCATCGAGGAATACCCGCTCGGCCCGTCATACACCAAACGTTTCACCGGCCAAGTGTCTCCGCCATCAAAGCTCGCCCAAACGGTGATCTTCTCCCGTTTGGCATTGGGAGTATCGAGGTTGCTGAAAATAAGAATGTCGCGCCCTTGGATAGCCAAACGAGTCAAACCACCCATGCAGCCGTACGAGCGGTGTTGATGACCATCCGGGAGAGCCTCAATGATTCGCCAGTCGCCCCAAGTCTGTCCACCGTCACTGCTAGTGGCACGGCGGCGGCGGGTGTTGTTCGGACGTTTGTCCCAATGGATGCGCGAGTTGTAATAAATCGTGCCGTCGGAAAGTTCAGCCACACATGCCTCACCGGTTCCGTTTTCAGGGAACGGCTCGCTTGTGTACCATGTGCGGCCACCGTCATCGCTGTAAATGGCATTGGTGAAATGGTTCGGCCACTCCTCCCTCCGATTGCCGGCAGCATAGTGGCGTGAGGGGCGGATCAGGCGGCCAGCGTACTTACCGTTCCGTAGCGTGATTCCGTGCTCGTTCATGTGCATCGACGGCATGCGCCCCTTACTATCTGGGTGAATCACTGCATCTTGCCTTTGCCAAGTCTTGCCCGCGTCAGCACTCCGGAAAACAGCAATAGGAGCTGGCGGGTGCTTGGTTTCGACAAAGGCCAAGATATCGCCAGTATTCTCGTCTACTGTCACACCTCCACCCTGAATGCCTGACTCGGCAATCCGGATTTCTGCTCCCCATGTTTTACCACCATCCTCACTGCGCCGGGCAGTCACACCGCCTGCCCCCCAAGTCGCCAGTAACGCACCATCCATCGCGACGACGATGTTGGGAAAGCGTTGGTCATTGAAAAGTTGCTGAAGTTGGATTGACGGTTGGCCGAGATGTTGTCGCAGGTTGCCCTCGTTGGAATTCCTGCCAAACGGCAAACTACTACAGCCGGACAGGTTAACACCCAACGCTGCGGCAACAACTATGAAACATCGTAAATTATTCATCGCGCAGAAGCATCTGAATATACAGAAAAGCACTATCGAACGCGACAAAGAAATCAAGGAATACTGCCCCCTCTGACTTTGCCAGCGGTTCGTGCCACCTCAGTGCATTTCAGGCACTTAATCATTTGGTCGAAGATTTACATGTTTTCATTGTTACATTAACTCATTTTCCATCAAACAGCCAAAGTGGCGGCTACTTGACTTGTTCAGAGGAAATCCAGTTGTTGATTCGTTGGTCAAGAATGCTCAGTGGCAATGCGCCGTTCCACAGAATTTCGTCGTGAAAAGAGCGAAGATCAAATTTGTCGCCGAGGGCGGTTGCAGCCCGTGCACGGAGCTCCTTTAACTTCAGTTCGCCCAGTTTGTAGGCCAGCGCCTGGCCGGGCCAAACGATGTAACGATCGACCTCGACAGTGATGTCGTGCTCGGTTTTGCCGGCATGGGCCTTGAAGAAGTCAATCGCCCGCTGTCTTGACCAACCCCTGGCATGGATGCCGGTATCAACGACCAAGCGGATGGCGCGCCACATTTCGTAGGTCAACTGGCCAAACTTGGAGTATGGATCAGCGTAGAAACCCATCTCCCCACCCAGGCTCTCGGAATACAGCCCCCAACCTTCGACGTAACCGGTGTAGCGGCCGTATTTACGAAATTCCGGAAGTCCGACGATTTCATCGGCGATGGCCAACTGCAAATGATGTCCGGGTACAGCCTCATGCAATGCAAGCGCCTCCATCTCCCACTTGGGACGCGACTTGAGGTCATAGGTGTTAGCAAAGAAAAAGCCGGCTCGGCCGGCGTCGTTGGAGCCGGGCTGGTAGTAGGCCGTCGTGACAGATTTCTCGATGTAGGCCGGTACCGGTATCACCCCGTATGGCTGACGGGGCAATTTGCGGAACAACTTGGTTAACTCGGGGTCGGCACGCTTACAGATGTCGCGGTAGCCGGAGAGGAGTTCCTCGGAAGTATCGTAGTAAAACTGTGGCTCTGTCCGCAGGAATCCAAAAAAAGCATGCAGATCGCCATCAAAGTTGACCTCTTCTCTTACCGACTCCATCCCGGAGCGAATGCGCTTTACCTCACGCAGGCCGATGTTGTGAATTTCGTCCGCACTAAGTGTTGTAGTGGTGTAATGTTCGATTTGATGGTCGTACCATTTTCGCCCGTTGGGTAATGCGCTTTGGCCGACGCTTGTGCGGCAGTTCGGCACGTACTCGTCTCGCAGGAACATGTGCAACCGATTCAATGCCGGTCGCACTTCGTCGGAGTAAACCGCCTTGGCGGCTTCTGTCAGGCGTGCCTGCGCGACCGCCGGAACGGTCACTGGAAACTTCTTGAACTTGGAGAGCATCGGCGTGGTCATCGGGCCAATATGCACCTGCCCGGATACTTGATCCGCCACGGAACGCAACGGCACTTTCGGTGGCACGATTCCGCGGGAGAGCCCCTTCTGCAGCAAAGCGATCGTTTGATCTACCAGTGCAGGAATGCCCTCAAGGCGAGCCAGAATATTCTCGTAATCCTTGATCTTGGAAGCTGGCATCATGGCAATCATCGACGGCACGTCTCGCGGCAAACCGTCCATCTGATTGATCGCGAGTAGCTCTACTGGGAATTGATGCCGCTCGACAGCCATCTCGGTGTTGCGGCGGAAGAGGTCGTAGTTTAACTGATCTGCTTTGCTGAGCTTAGCCCGGTTAAACGAGAGGATCGTGTCAAGCGTCTGCCTCACATCTTCCTTCCCCTCGACGATGGCTTTCATCGACAGATCGCTCCACCGATGATTTTGCCCTGGGTAACCACACCATGAGGCGGCTTCGGGCGAAGCGACCATCCGGTATTTCCAGTTAACCTCGAACAATCGCCATAACCGACGGCCCTCGTTCGCCTGATCCTTGGCGGCAATAATCTCAGCGCATTGATTGCGGTACCGTTCACTGTTTTCGCCTGCTTGGCCATGCGAAGTTGAAACGACGAATAAAAGAGTGAGTGTGATAGAGCGAATCATGGCAGCCCGGTTGCACCTCTTAACCAAGCACGGGGAAACACCGTTAGAAGTCATGAAGTCAAACTAGACTACGGCCTCAGGGATGCCAGCCAAAATAATCGACTCGCCATCCCTAGCCCCAATTAACATTCAAAACCGGACTTGCATTGAGATTAAAAAAGCGAAAAAACTGGCAATTGCTTGAACCACGACGCATTTTAGCTGCAGACCGTGAGTTTGATCGAGCGACAGGTTGATGTGAGTTACCGACATCAAGTGTGGTTTACGCA